>SXGU01313342.1_pt1 | contig 32303 bp, 42 predicted proteins | sample 3174531 | NCBI WGS metagenome assembly SXGU01 (sample SAMN11356863, study PRJNA531348) | freshwater metagenome | isolation source: freshwater sample F1-140 | place: China: Fuxian Lake, Yuxi | collected 2017-12-25 | reverse complement strand
TGGTTGTTTGATAAGATGCCCTTCAACATTATCTTCTAAACTCCACATTGCACCAGTAAGAGGGTCAACAATCAATCCACCTAAGATGATACCGCCAAAGATAAGGTTACCAAAGTACCAAGGATTGATAGATGTTTCAATCATTTCATAACTTGGATAGAAGTCATTCTTCGTAAAATGAACTGTGTATCGTTCAGGCTGGAAGTAATGAGTACCAGCCGGGAGCCTGACTGACATTGGAGTTCTGCCTGATGCAACTTGTTGTCCATCACTATTTGTAATGATAAAGTTCGCAACTGAAGTTCCGCCAGAACTTTCAATATGTACTTTCTCGTTTGGTCCAAGCCCAACAATTGTAGCACATGAAGTAAGTGATAATAGTGCAAGTGTAGATAATAGTTTATTCATATCAAAATCCTAATTGAGGGCGGTCTTGTTAGCAATTACGTATTTATTATGATATGAGCAGAAGCTGCATTGATGTAGAGGTTCCCAAGCGGGATGTCTGCTAAATGTCGTGAGACCTCTTTAGCCATTTCCAGAAGCAAACAAATATCGTACTTAGCATACACTTGTAATTCCCACGACCTAAAGTTTGCAATAAGTTCAAGCTGTTGATTTCTAATCAGAAACTGGACAGAAGAAAGGCATGATGGTTGTGGATACTCATCAGAAAACAGGATAATCGCTCGACGGGTATTTCTATCTTGCAAAAGCTGAACCGTACATCTGGGGAGGCCATTTCTCCAATAGGTTCCATACTTGATATAATGATCACTATCTTCGCCATTCAGAACTTTGGCAGCTTCTGCTTTGTGTTCGTCAGTAAAGTCATTGACCTTTAATAAGGTTGGCATGTACTGATACGCATGATAGTTTACCAGCTCGTGAACATTATCATAGACGTGCATATCTAATGCTTTAGCTTTGGAACTAAAGGTTCTGAGGTGGAGTGGAACATGAGCGTTGAATAGAGTAGGGTTCATTAGAATATAAAGAAGTCATTAAAAATTTGTGTTAACATTTACCTACTGCACAGTATGACATCATTTTTTTATATTTCATTTTGCTTTTTCCTGATGTTGGTTTACTATCATAACAACGGGTTTCAAATTCAATACCACAATGACGTCCTAATAAATGAAAACACTTGTTGTCGGAAGGATAAGCATCCATTGTTTTTTGAACTTTAAATTTACCATCTTTAGGATCAACATCATTAAAATATACTTGACGTCTTACCTTAGGTAGGTGAAGTATTTCGCCAATGCATTTATAATCAGAAGGCCTTCGACCTAATCTAGGATCAGCGGTAATGTTAAAAAAGTGAGGATTTTCAAATGAAGCATAAAGCTTCAAAATAGAAAACCATTCAGTAGATATTGGAGCACACCCATCGAAATCCCACCCAAGAATTGTATTTCGTGGAAGTTTTTCAACTACGTTTACTATGTCATCAAATTCAATTCGACATTTGACTCCCAAAGCTAATTTTTCACGTTCTAGAGCTTCATATACTTTTTTCTGATTTTCCACCACAATTATTTCAGTTTCATTATATCCTAAGCCCTTAGCTTGGTTGATATGATCAAGTAAACCTTCAGCGTTGCCGACTAAAGTAACAAAAGCTTTAGGTGCATCAGAAATCATTACTTGTGGTATCGAAGCAAAAAGCTCTTTGTCAAAAGCAATTTTATTTGGGGTTCTTGTTGAGTTTTTGGTCCAATCGGTAGACATCAGTGGCTCTCCTCATTAAAAATTATATTATACCACAAATCGACTTAAAGTAAAACGGTTATTTTTGTTGTAAAACGCTATCACCAATTTTACGACCTGTATCAACAATCATCTCTTTGGGTATCAAGACCATACCAGGTTTCAGCAAGTCAGGATACTTCTCAATCAACTTTTTGATGTGTTTATCATGTTGAACGAATGATGTTGCTTTTTTGTTCTTAATCGCAATGCAGCGTCCAATGTCAGGCCATTTACCTTTCAAAATCTTTCTTGCCAGGTTAACTTTCTGTTCATCACAATGTTCAGCCGCGAATTCTTTTCCGTTTGCCGCGAATACTTTTTCTTTATGTTCTTTGTACTCGTCAGAAGAAGTTGAGACGCAGATGAATTCGCTATTATGAGCAACTTTCAACAAAATCTTATCTTTATGTTTCCGTGCTGATTGTAATGGAGGCAATTGTCCATTTTTCAAATGATCACGATCAACTAAGTACTGTTCAACTTTAGGTAAGTTAGTAAAGATGACCGGACATTCCTCTCTTCTATTTGGTTGATTACCACAAGCTCTACCTGGGAAAGACTGTACGATTGCATCATCACCAGAAAAGCTATCAAACAAAGCAGACACATGTTTGAAGGTATCAAACCTTTGACCAGCCCGCCCAGCCATTTTTAACATAATGACTACTTTAGTTGTACCAGTTTTTTCTTGTCTAAACTCAGGAGGGTCTTGCAAGTAAGTGTTAAGTTCACTTATGTTGCCTTCGTTACAGTTGAACTCTTCAATGTAAAAGCCCAATTCTTGCTGAAGTTTGATCCAAAATTGTTTCTTTGCATCCTGATTTTGTACTCGAACAATAATGAACTTGTTATCTTCCAAGTAGGTCTTAACGTGATCTGCATATACTTCATCAGAAATATGACCTAAGTTTTTGATTTTACCATCTTCATACATATGTTGAATACCATAGTATGAATCGCCATTGTCACCCCAATAAATTGGAATTTGATCTTTGACAGAGGTATATGCATAATAACGATTAGGAGTTGCAGTTGTGCCAAAGACATACACATTACTTGAACTTGTGTTATTGACATCAAGCTTATCATAGATCTTAGAAATCTGCTGTCCTAATGTCATTGCCGATTGCAACTCATCACTTATCAATATGATTTTTTTGCATTTGTATTGAGAAGTAAACCGCTCATTAGTAGTTTCAATTCTAGACGTAGCATTGTTTGACAACATTTGAGATGTTGCATAAGTCTTGTAATCTAGAGTAGATTTCAAAATACCAGGTTCTATTTGTCTAAAACTTTCTTTTAAACCTTTATCAGTTTGACTTTTCAAATTAGTATCTGAAATATGAAGCATGAATATAATACCAATTGCATCATCTTCTTCAAGAATTCCTTTCAACACTAAAATTCGTCTGAAGCAATGACCAACTAATTCAGCGGTTGCACTTTTACCACTTTGTGTATCAGCACCCAAAATACCAGTGTTGTTAGACAATGGATGTATCAACATTTGACATGCAATTGCAGCATTCTTAATTTGATTAGGATAGAATTTAATAGACCCTACTTTATCATTGAATTTATTTGCCTCTTGGTTAACAATTTCAAAAATGTCATTATCAAGTGGATGTTCAACTAAGTTCCATATCTTAGCTTCAATTTCTTCACTTTTATTTTGACGTGCGGCAATTTCAACTCGAATGGTCATCTTTAGATCATCGTTGAATACTGCTGAAGTAGTTCCTTGAAGACGATTCTTTTCTTTCATTGGTCGACCTGACCGAGTCACCAACCATTTTTTAAAAGTATCTACTGGGATGATTACTTTATCTTCTGACAACGTAATCACTTCACGATTAGCATGTCTTGCTAACCACCATGATCTTCGTGATTGAACTGTACCAGTATCTTCAACATAATGCAGTTCTGCAATGTTACCTGCTGCAGCATTATTATGTACAAAAGAAAAGAGGCATCCAGGTCTGATTGAATTATTTCTAGTATTGTCCCAGATGATTTGATTAGGATTGTTTCGTTGTTCACGATTGAAGTCACTTCTAGATTTCAAACATTTCAATTCGTAGAAGTCTAATGCCCTAGCACATTTCTTTTTACCTTTCGCTTCCCAATTGCCAATCAGGGTAAAGATTTTTAGAGGCTTTCTTTTTTCTTTACCATTTCGGTTAATCCCTGGAACAGTAAAAATAAGCTCATCTTCGTCGTTAAATGAAGTAATGAACATATGATCGTAAATGAAATCTAAGTTATCATTTACAATTTTCAGTGGATGATTCTGAGTAATAGGAGAATACCCGCTTTCAAATCTTTTGGAATTGTGATTGACCAGAAGATGATCATCAATCCAAATAAGATCTTTTGTTGGAATATCTTTCAGTGTTGCTAGAATATCAATGTTAGCATTGGTAGTCATCGTATTATCTCCATCAGTTCATCAGAATATGGAACTATTATAAATCATTTTCACTTTTTGTAAACGGTACATTCTCTAATCTGTAACAGACTTCACAATTATTAGATTGTATATTTTCTTCTAAGTGTTCAATATTTGGTGACCTAAGTATCTTCTCAGTTATTATCAAGTCAACTTCAGTCAAGTCTTTATATCTCTTTTCTTGAAATCTAAATTGCCCACTTAAGTTATCTTTTATCATTATCTTCTTTTACATTTTAAAAGTTTGAACACTTGTGAATGATATTGCGGAAGCTTTTCAATATAGAAAATCCGTTTGACTCGTTGTGAAGTATGCTTCCATCCAAAGGGTGTCTTTAACCAATTTGGTTTCCCGCGAGTAAGAACAAACTCTTCAATTCTCCATCCAATCGGAAAAGCTCTAATCCCATCTCTAAAAGTTGACCAATATTTTGCCATGTATAAATACCATTTTATGTGTTATAGGGAGTAAAGACAAATGTCATTAGAAGAAGTAGTACAAGAACTTTTAGAACGTGTTGCTAAACTTGAACAAGAAGTAGAAACACTCAAAGCAAAACAACCTGTCGATAGCGGACGAGTAGGTGCCTAATCGAAAGAATTACAAAATTCTGCGTATTCATCCAAGTCATTTTCAATTAGCTCGCGCTGACATGCAATAGTATCTTTATCAAGAAGATGATTGCTGACTATAGCAAGAGCTAAATTGAAAGGATTTATAAATCGCTTATCAGCAGGTTGAGGTAAAGTTACTGTCGCATAAACTTTTGTCAAATTTGGCAACTTCAAAAGATTAAGAACTCCACCAACATACTTAGATGAGTCTATTCTAATTTCATAAGCCGCTTGAAATTCTATATGCTTTTCAATATTGATAAGAGTAAATGGTTTTTCACCTCCGTTTTCGTCTCGAAGAGGTTTGACCAATAACCTAATCATCGGTTTCCAAGTAAATGCATGAGCTTTAGTATTTCTTACATATGTCAAATTTGGATGTATGTCATCTTTACCAACAATACCTAACTGTCGTCTCGCCATTAGTTCTGCGTCAAGCCTATCTTCTACGCTACCAACAACGTTAAGATCAATCATTCTGTGCTTTTTCTATAGCAAGAGTTAGTATCCAATCTTCGTAATGATTGAGCATAGTTTGATTTTTTGCAAGTTCCCGTTGAAGGTGTAAGATCTGTTCATCGAACCATTCTTCAGGCGGATGATTAATAGGAACAATGTCAATACCGTGAAAGTATGGAGCTTCAAACATCGCGTCGCTAACATAGAAGGTATAGATGTAAGTTCGCATATCTTCTTCAGTCTCATCAATCGGAAATTCCAAATACTCCCATTCCTCCTCTTTAGTTGTAAGAGTACTATCGATATAATAGCGTGGAGCCCACTTTATCCACTTACTATAAGTATCATTACATTTCTGCATATTCATCTAGGTCATTTTCAATTAGTTTTCGTTGACATGGGATAATATCTGGACGATATCTATCATTTGATGACTTTATATGTTCAGATATAATATCAAGTGCTTGTGAAAGTCTATCGCATCGAGCTTTCATTTCCAGATACTCATCGTTAGCAAGTATCCCAGACAATAATCTTAAGTTATTTTCATAAGTTCGTTGAATGACTTGTAAAGTTGGTATCTTCAATAGGCCTAACAAATGAGACTCAACGTAACACGTTTGAAAGTCTATGCTATAAATGGTAGACATAAAGTTTTTGCCAATTCCTGACAATGATCGTGTAGCACCAACAATCGACACAGATGTATAAGTAAATGGTCCAGTCAAAGTTTCATTCGTCTGGTGTTTGATCATGTACTCAACATCATTACCTATGGCGTCTTTGAGAGTATACCTTTTTTCGCCGGACATATCAGATAAACGTTTACTAATAGGTCCAGGAGCAACTTTAAAATTCGTCATGGTCAATCAGCTCCAATACAACATCATTATCTCTCTCATCTTCTACTGTGACTGAATACTTATACCAAATATACATAAGTCCAATAACTGCCGCATAGAATGATAAGAAACCAAGGCTCAACACACTGCTCACAAATGCACTAACACACAACCATGATACTGATGTTATGTAAGTAGCACCAAAACTTTTGAAGATTGACTCTAACATGACACTTCTCCTTATACGTGTAACATTTATGATATACACTATTTACTTCTAGTATAGTTATATTCTATACTCTTCTAAAGTAATGTATATGGTCTAAATGTTATAATGTGAAGAAGGTATCAGTTTTTATTGTTGTTCAACAAACTCCATTTTATCTAAAGCTTTAGATGTCATTGTCATACTGTCTTCAAATGGTTCAACATCTGGTCGATTGCAATTTTTCATAACAACAGTTGTTGCAAATAAACCAGTTGATTGACTTCGAATAGTTCGCATGATTTTAACCGAAACTTCAACTGTGTCACCAACTTGTAATGACTTGAAGAAAGGCCGTTTTGAACTACCTTTGTAAGGGCCGGTAATGGTAATGTAGTTTGTTAGTTTCATGGTAGGATCAACTCCACAAGTTCAGAAAATTCTTCATAGACACGATGAAGACCTTCGCTATGACCACGTTCCCAAGCAAGAGACATTACTTTAGCAGCTTTAGGATGATCGGTTACACCAAACTCATCGAAGATGTCACGTTCAAATTCTTGTTCCAAGGCTTTAGCTTCAGCATTGTGAGCTTTACGAGCTGCATTGTACTCTTCTTCCAAGAAGTAAGAAATGCAATCAGCACCTGGGTTTTCTTCGCCAAGTTTATCAGCTTCTTGCTTTGTCAAACCAACACCCAATACTTGAGGACCGATAAAAACATTGTATCGTTTATAGCTTGGTTTAGAAGGCCAAGGCAGTGTTACTTTTTGGTAATATTCAAAGTCTTTCATCGTAGTTCTCCTCTTTGTTCAGAATATGTAATAATTATATTATAAACAAATGATGTTGTAAACACCTGATGTGATAAATATGTTATCAAGTTCACAATTCTACATACTCATAAATACAAGGAGAGATTGATATGATAAGAAGACCGACATCGTCAGGAGGAGGAGGCACACAACGATATGATGACTACGATCAACCTTCATCTAGTTCTTGGGATGGAAGAGAACGTCGTGGAATGTCTCGTCAATATGATGACTACGATGGAGATGACCGTAGAAGCCATCATGTAGATACTGTTGTCATAGAACATCCAAAGCCACAAGAACCACAAAAATCGTCCCAATCTTGGATGCAAGCTAATGCATCTTTATTAGGTATTTGTATGGGTATGATTGCTTCAGGTGGTGGATTTATCTTTGACCTATACGATAGAATTAGAGATTTAGAATACAAGCAAACTACAACATCTGAAAAGATTGCCGAAAATCGTCAATTAGCTGAAGAAATAAAAGCAATGATAAAGGAAAGTGATAAAAATAAAAAAGAAGTTGAACAACAAATCAATAGTCTTGAAGATACTATTATGCAAATGTATAGAAGTAATAAAACAAAATAAACCTCTCATATATGAAATATTTTATACTGATAATGTTCCTACTATTTGGAAATAATATGTTTTGCTTTGCGGAAAACAATGAACCTACTATTGTTGCGCAAAAACAAATTGAATTATCTTCAATTGAACAAAGTGAACTAATTCGAATTTTTACTCGAAAGAAAGTATTTTGGCCATCGGGACAAAAGATTTCGGTTTTTATAAAACCTCAAAATTCGTTAGAGCATAAAATCTTTTCAATCAATATATTAAACCTTTCACCTTATAAGTACAAAAGTTTAACAGACTCAGTCGTATATTCCGGTTCTAATAACCCTCCGACAGAAATTGAATCAGATGAACAAATGTTATCTATTTTAGCGCGAACACCTAATTCAATTGGGTATGTTAATTATTCAATAGTAATTAATAATGACAATCAATTAATGACAATCAAAGTAGAATAACTATATGAAATTTATAATATATTTTTTAGCATTACTTATACCATCAACGGGTAATGCAGTTACTTTTCAAAAAGATGACTTGAAATTAGATGTCAATGGATATGTTGGATATAAGTATGTTATTTCATCTGAACAAAATACTACTATTCCTTCTGAACCTGAATTAGGATTAGCGTTATCACTTCAACTACATGATTACTTAAGTTTCTACACTCAATTCAAATATGCCGAAACAATTGATAATGCATTAGTATATAGTTTTGCTTCGTTTGATTATCCAATATCTGAAGACTTATCAATATCACTCAAAGCAGGTAAATTAAGAAATAGCCTCAGTCTTTATAATGACTTAAGAATAAGTCCACGTACTCGACCTCAAGTCATTATGCCGCAAGCAATTTACTGGAATAATCTTGGAACTATTCTTACTTCAGGTGTTGGTGTTCGATTAGATGTGAAATGGAAAAGTCTTGAAGCATCTTATTCAATAGCAGAACCGATAATTACTGACCCTGAGTCAGATGCAAAAGCATGGGCAGGTGCGTTAATTTCAAAAACCAGTACTAAGTTTGGTGATTCACAGGTTGCATATGTAAAATATACTGGAGATGACATTCCAATTACAGTAAAGTCTTCATGGACGAGATTCAATCTTGGAAATAATTATACTCCCGTCTATAAGTTTTTGTTCCCATCTGATTATGAACGAGATAACATCTTTCATTTATTCAATAATAGTTTGCAATATACATGGGACAAATTGACTTTGACTGGAGAACATATTTTTGTAAAAGGTACATTGAATAAGTGGGATGAACCAAAGAATTGGTCGTATGGATGGACAGTAACTGCGAAGTATGAACTAACTGACAATGTTTCGATTTACACTAACTACAACCAATATGTGTCAAAACTTGCTAAGTTGAATAGCATGATTAAGACTCCACAAAATCTTGCTACTACATCTGACATCAATGGTGGTATCAACTATCATCGAGATGATTGGCAGATAGGTCTTGAAGCACATCGCATTCAAGGTGCGAGGTGGATGAATGCGGATGATTACAAGTCTGACCCAAACGGATATGATACTTGGTGGATGGTTGGAATGAACTTCGTTTACTTCTTTTGATTATGACTCATATTATACATAGCTAAAGACAGAATTTCATCAGTATATTCTGTCTTTAGCACCCAAAGAATATCTTCTCTCTTAATATCAAACTGTGATGCTAATTCATCTCGTGAAACTAATACACAAATTCTATTAATGATTTCCGCCTGAGAGTAAATTTTATCAGTTTGCGATAAAGTTTCTTCAATTGAATTAATAGCTTCTAATATTAACTCATGCATAATGATATCATTAACAACGAACGTTTGAGCTACTTCTTTAGCTGTCATTAGCTGTATATTAGTTGAAGGTTCTTCAACTATTTCCTGTCTTCTAACTCTATTCATTTTCTAGTATTCCACTTTTTGATAACATCTTCTGAAGAATCTCCAAGAATATGAGCATCACATCCACCGGAATTAGCAGGACAAACTATATTCCAAAGTTCATATGTTCTATCCACAGGATACAATACGTCTGGGTCATTTTCAATATCAAGAACATGGCCACAGAATGGACATGGTAATATGTGCATGTTCTTAAGGTTCGATAGTAAGTTTGTTTTTGAGCTCAACTAACCCTCCAACATATTGACCATCTAAGAAAACTTGAGGAACTGATTTTGCTTTTGGAACTTTAGCTAATAACTCTTCCTTTCCAATAATAATACAGTCATCGCTTTCAGAAACTCCAATCTCATCTAATCTCCAATTATGAGTTTTTATTTTGAAACTTTTCAATAGTGATAAAGCTTCATGACAATTAGGGCAATGTTCTTTAGTGTAGATTTCTGCAAGTTGAAACATATGACTTTACCTATACTTTGTTAGATGATGTTAATAAACATTATTTATGTTGGAAGATTACATACTGTTATATTTACTTCAGGAAAAAGTGACGATGCTTCTTCTAAAAGTGGTAACACTGTTTCATCCCAATTCAATCCTCCCAATCCACAACCTATTGGTGGAATATACACATCAAGATTTAAAGATGATGCCATAAGTATAACTCTCAACATTGATTGCTGGATACCAAAAGGTGAAGCATATACCCTTCCATCTTTGCCATAATATTCTTGAGTAAACATATTAGCAATAATTATGTCTGGTGTTATACTTACAAAATCAACAGAACCTAACAATTCAGATTTATCTGAATGTTGATTGCATAAAGAGCTATAAGAATAGAATATCTTCGGATATAAAGACCTCAATTGTTTAGCAACTCCACTTCTCATAACACCTTGACAATTTACACCATGCCCAATAATACCTCTTTCAACTTTAGTTATATCTTGAACTGTAATTTGCAATGTCACTCTTATTTACCAAAGTTTAGTAATTGATATTTTTTTCCATGATTTAACCTGTATAAGAATAGGACAGTAAGTCCATCCTATTCCATACAATATTCCAAGAACATAGATATTAACAAACTGTTGCATCCATACAAATTGCCAATATTGTGATATAAATCCAATGATAAGACCAATGGTAATATCAAGTTTTGATATTTCTTTATAAGGAGATTGTTTTTCCATAGCTATCATCATTTAGGTCATACACCAATTCACGCATTTCTTTTTCAATTTCAGAACGTAATGCTCTTGCACCACGTTTAGTATCGTAAACTTTTTCAACAATACTATCCAAGAATTCTGGAGTAAATTGCAAATCAACATTATCAATTTCCATCAATTTTTGATATTGATGAATAACTGAGTTTTTAGGTTCAGTTAGAATGCGACGATAATCTTCTTTTGACAGTTTATGTAATTGAACTATAGTTGGCATACGACCAACTATTTCTGGAATAAATCCATATTCAATAATGTCTTGGTCATCAATAGTTTTTTCAGATACATCGACTTTACCAACTGATGCAGAAAATCCAATACCCATGCTATCAGAAGCATGGTTCTTTTCAAGTACTTTGTCAATACCAAAGAATGCACCTGCTGCAATAAACAGGATATTGGTAGTATCAATAAATTGATCTTGTCCTCTACTTCTATTAGTACCACCTTCAATTTTCAATTTGACTTTAGTACCTTCAATGATTTTCAATAAACCTTGTTGAACTCCTTCACCCGATGGATCTTTTTCAGTTGAAGAAGATAAGTTTCGTTTTGCAAGTTTATCAAATTCATCTAATAAGATAATACCTTTTTCTGCTTTACTGATGTCATTATCCGCAACCATTACTAATTGTTGCAGAATAGTTTCTATATCAGCTCCAACATAACCTGCTTGAGTAAGTGCAGCACAATCACAAATAGCCATAGGCAAATCAAGTATCTTTGACAAGGTTTGAACAAGTAAGGTTTTACCTGTACCACTATCGCCTATCATTAGAATATTTGATTTTTGGATTTCTTTTTCTGGATGTTGAACTCGTTTGTAATGATTATAAACTTCAACTGATAATGCTTTCTTAGCTTCTTCTTGTCCAATGACTATTTCATCTAATAGTTTTTTAATTTCACGCGGATACATTCTTTCTTTTTTCAAAGAAGCGGCTCGCTTTTCATTAGCTTTTAGCGAAAAGATGTCGTTAAGAGTGTCTGAACATTTATCGCATATAAAGATATCTTTACTTATTTCAACTAACCCGTCAACTAAACTTTCTGGGGCACCACAACATGAACATTGAACTTCACTTTGCATTTTTTTAATCATCTTTGTCTTCTTCCTTCCTGGGGGAGGTGGTTGGTTAGGGTCTTGATACATTGATTATTATATCACCAAATTGATGAAAAATCAATGTCAGCCATATCATTTTTGACAGAACTTGTCAAATAGCTTGCAATCTCAGCTTCCTGTGGAGCGACTTGCATGCTATGAGAGTTCAAGTGTTTTTCAATCCATGGAATTGGATGATTGAGTTTTGTTGTATCAGTAATCAAACCTACATTACGTTTAGTTCTTGTTCCGAAGAAGTCAACGGTATCACAAATGATACCTTCGTTTAGACCAATGATTGAACCGTCTTTGAATAAGTAATTACCCCAATCTTTTTCTTGGTCGCAAGCACTGTCAATAATCTTAATTGCTTTTTCTCGATTATCACCAATGATCTGTATAAACTCTGGATCATCTTTTGGTAATAACTTAAGAACATGTTGAACAAAAGCAAGATGCTGAATTTCATCACGTGCAATCAATTTGACTATCTTTCCAGAACCTTCAACGAGAGCACGTTCATTGAAAGAAAATGTACATGCAAATGATACATAGAAACGAATTGCTTCAAGAGCATTTGCCGCTATCAATGCTAAGTAAAGATTTTCTTTAGAAGGATTTTCAACCATTGCATCATAAGCAGTCGTGATATCATGAGCACAATCCGCAATTGCTTGAATGTTTGGCATTTCATCAATGATCACTTTTGGATCAGGATAAATTGCACGAATGATATGGGTATATGATTGAGAATGAATAGACTCAAAAAAGCTCCAAGTCAATAAGCAATTTTCCAATGATGGATCAGAACACACTGGAAGGAATGTTAATACTGGAGCACGTCCTTGAATACTATCAAGTAGAATTTGTCTTTTGAGATTTTCAGTAAAGACAAATTGCTCAACGTCTGACATTGAATTGAAAGAACGTTTTTCTTGAGACATGTCAATTTCTTGAGGTCGCCAAAAGAAAGACATCATCTTTTCATTTAGCTTATCAAGAATAGGATACCTTACGACATCATATCTTGATATCCCATGTCCTGCTTGTCCAAAGAATAATTTATCGGGATGTACATTTAGATTTAGAACTGAATTTGGCATAATTTCCTTTATGTTTTATATTTTACAAGCACCACCAGCACAACCATCATCTTCAATATCATCACTTGCACCATCATTGACTTGATTATAGTATAGAGTTTTGACACCATTCTTATAAGCAAATATCAAATCACCTATAAGACGAGACATTTTGATTTCACCTTTAGATGGATCATAAGATGTATTAGTACTAATAGATTGATCAACATATTTTTGGAATACTGATACATGCTTCAAATAATCTCTACATTCAACATTCCAAAGTGTTTCATATGCATGATTAAGTTTTGAATATTCCGGAACAACTTGAGGTGGAACACCATCTTTAGAACCCTTGATTGTAATCAAATTACGAGGTGGTTCAATGCCATTTGTTTCATTTGCTAATTGAGAAGAAGTTTCTGATGGCATAAGAGCCATTAGCGTTGCATTACGAATTCCATAAGTTAGAGCATCATCTCGTAATTTACCCCAATCTTTCGTAGGTGCATTGACTGGAATTTTGCACAAGTCACGAGGGAAAACACCATCATGGTACTTAGTTCTTTTTTCAATTGGTCCAAATTCTTTTGCTAATTCAATAGAAGCTTCAGTTAGATAGTAAGCTTGTTTTTCCATCAAAGTTTCAGTATTGAACAGAGCTTCTTCTGAACCCCAAGTAGAACGACCTTTTGCTAACCAATGAGCATAACCAATAATACCAATACCTAATGGGCGATACATCATAGTAGCTCTTTCAGCCGCATCTGATGGATAGTTTTGATAATCAAGTAATGCATCAAGAGCTCTTACTAAGATATGACAACAATCACGTAGAATTCTTTCTTCTTTTTCTGTTAAAACTTTTGAATACTTACCCCAATTATTAGCAGCTAAAGTGCAAAGAGAAAGTAACGAATCGACATAACCTAATGGAGTACTTGGTAATGCAATTTCTACACATAAGTTTGTCATTACTACCGGTTCATAGAATGGGGTATGTGTATTGACATTGTCTGCGTTGAAGATATAAATGCGAGATGTTTCAAATCTCTCATTCATTACCTTTGCAAAGTATTCATCAGCTGGAATAGTCTTCTTAACTACTTTATGAGAATTTTCGTATTTGATATAAAGTTCTTCAAATCGTTTTGTATCAGGACTATAGAATGCATCATATAAATCAGGTACTTCTTCTGGAGAGAATAATGTAATGTTTCCACCTGTTGCTAATCGCTTATACATTAGTTCATGTAATGCAATTGCATAATCCATTGTCCTTACACGAGTTTCATCAGTTCCTTTATTGTTCTTGAGTTCAATCAATCGTTCAAATTCTAAATGCCATCCTGGATAATTAGCAGTTCCTGATGCTCCACGAACTGCACCTTGAGAACAACATTTCAGATCAGCGTTTAGTTTTTTCAAAAATGGAATAACACCCGTAGTGATTGCATCTCCATTTCTAACGGGTTGTCCTTCGGCTCGTAATCGTCCAATGTTCAAACCAATACCAGCTTTTTGAGATGCATAATCAACAATAGCATTACCGGTCGCTTTGATAGAATGTAAGCTATCTCCACAATCAATAATAGTACAAGATGAGAACTGTTTGACATTAGTTCTCAATCCTGCCATAATTGGAGTAGGAAGAGAGAAATAATGTTGAGATGCTAAATCATAGAACTTTTCAATATACTTCATTCGAGTTTCTTTTGGGTATTTTCCAAATAGAATAGCAGGAACAAGAATATACGGGAATTGAAATGATTCGTATAATTGTTTTGTTTTACGATTTTGAACGAGATATTTCTTTCTCATTTGTTCAGCACCGGCATATCTAAACAAATCATCTCTATCATGATCAATAAAACTGTTTAGAATATCAAATTCTTCTTCAGTATAAAGATCTAATAGTTCTGAAGTATAAACTCCAAGTGCTACATTTCGTTTGACTACTTCATACAAATGAGGAGGGTTATTTGAACCAAATGCTTCTTTACGAACTGCTAACCAAACTAATCTCGCAGCAACATGATCATAGTTTGGATTATCTTCAGAAATCAAATCAGCCGAAGCTTTGATAATCATTTCATGAATTGCTTTCGTTTTGATTTTAGAAAAGAAATGCGGGTTCGCAGTCATTTCTATTTGAGAAACAGATACACCTTTGATTGGTGGAAATCCATTATCCCCATTCACTGACCATTCAATAACTGCATGAAGCTTTGATAAATCTAATGGTTCAGTATGCCCATTTCTTTTAGTGACTAACATGGAATAGAGTATCTCCGTATATGATTTTTGATTTTATGCTATGAATTGTTCAACTTTATCAATGCGAGCTAACCAACCTTCTAAAAAGACTGCTTGGGAAGGTTTTCTTTCAACGATTGATTTGAAGAACTGCTTTCTGATTTTGTTTTGTTTTCGTGCTAAATCGAAAGGATTACTGGAATTGATGACATTTAGAGTATTTGGACCAATAACTCCATCAACATCAACACCTAAACTTTCTTGAAGTAATTTAGCTGCACGACCAACACCATGATTTACCGCTGCATCGAAATGAACTTCTGCTAACGGTGATTGAAGTCTATCACATTTAGCAGCAAGCCAGTATTTTTTGAAATAGACGACTTTAGCTTCTTGTAGTGTCATCTTTTTAATATCTATAGAAGGATTAGCATTTTTAGCAACCCCAAATTTAGTCTCTCCACCTGGATCGGCAGGATGATTGACATAACCGGTTTTTCTCTTTTGTGCTTTAGTTTCACATAACCCAGCAATTACTTCTGGGTCAGTTGGATCAAACCACGATCCTATTTCTTGTTTCATTGTAAAGTGAAATGCTTTTTCAAATTCTTCTGAAAGAATTTCCATGAACTATACTCCTACTGTAATATTATGTACAGTAGTATTTATCATGGCTATTTTTTTAGATGAGGTCTCCATATAGCATATTATCAATATGCTTATATAGATCATGTGGTCCAATAACTACATTCATAATAGTTTTAGAACCATCATCTAATGTTATGTCACCAACAGGATGACATAGTGCAGTTCCTTTTTGTAGCATTGGGTGAGTAACCGAACATTCAGGAATGACATCCTTTACACGAATTGGTAATGTTCTAAACTTAGAGTCATTAGGAGTCATAATTAGAGGATAAGCTTCAACTGTAATACAATCAGCAATTGGCATACAATCAAGTTTTTGTGTATCAACGTCCGAGACCATGACATACCAATTGTATGGTATTGAAAAAGTCAATCCATTAACTTCTATTGAAATTAAAGTTCCAAATGTTTCTTCTAAGTAATGAAGAGGATGTAATGTAAAGTCTAATAACGAAGAAGTAAAAGCCCAAAAGAACTTTGGAACTATTGGAGCATTTGAGGATTCAATCAAATACGGTTTTGAATATTCTGTAAGTATTAGCACTTTTAACCTTCCTATATATTATAAATATAATGAGACTGTAGCACCCTCATGCTACAGTCTCTAATCACAACGTTTATTAGAGAAACATTATGATCAATCCTATCTATAGTTCTGAAAAAATATTGTCCTATGTTTATATTGGTATTCATAAAGAATCCTATCAATTTTATATTGGATATAGATGCAAAAATGTCAAAAATAAAATTCCATCTCATTTAGATCTCGGAATTAAATATTTCACTTCTTCACGGCAGGTTAAAGAATTAGGTTTTAATAATTTCAATTGGGTTATTTTTGCAGAATTTTTTAATCCTAATGATGCATATTCATTTGAACAAGATCTTATATTTGAAAAAATAAATAATCCTTTGTGTCTTAATAAAAAATGCCACAAATATAGCAAATGGTCAACAGCGGGATGTAGCACAAATAAAGGTAAAAAATTTTCGGAAGAACATAAAACAAAACTTTCAGAGTCACATAAGGGGAAAACTGTTTCAGATTCTACCAAGGAAAAACTTAGACAAAGTAATTTAGGTAAAATATTATCCGAAGACCATAAAACTAAAATTTCAGAAAATAGCTATTTTAAAACTGAAGAGGGCAAACAACATATGTCTAAAGTTAGAAAAGGCGTAAAAAAATCTGAAGAACATAAAGCTAAAATTTCGCAATCATTGAAAGGTCATAAAGTATCTGAAGAAACAAAACAGAAAATGTCAGAAGCTAAAAATAAAATTATATTTTAATATTAAATTGTTTAGAAATTTTATATTGTGCTTCTTTGTACCATTTTGCTCGTTCACGTGAATGAGCTTTAGACCATTTTAAGTCTGCAAATATGTCAATGACTTTTACTTCTTTTTTATCTGATGCTAATCTTGTTCCTCTCCCAATTGATTGGATTGCTTTGATAAATGATTTACCTGCATCTACTAACATCAAACATTTTACCCTATCGATGCTGATACCTGTTGAAGCTATACCTGAAGTTGCAACAACAATCATATCGTTTTGAACTTCGAAAAGGTCATACTGTTCTTTTCGTTCTTTCTTTTTAGAAGCTCCATATAAGAAGACTGCATTACCACCAATTGCTTCGGTTAGCTTTTCACCAAACGGAACTGAATTGACAAGAACCAGTGTATTGCCATATTGTTCAGCATGAGTAATAATAAGTCCAGCTATTACTTCAATTCGTTCTTCATTTTTTGATAAGTAAGCTCGTTCAGCTGCATAATCTGGAAACTGTTCTTTATGTGATTGTTTCAAACATACTTGCTCGATATCAACTTCAGCAAGATACCCATTATCAATCAACCAACGTGCTGGGATTTCAATCAAGATATCGCCAATTGAAGAGTTGAGAGACATCTTATCAGCTTCAGGTTTTGGGAATGTTCCTGTTACACCAAACTTGAACGGGATATGAGCACCGTGTTCATTCAGTAACTTCTGAGCAACATGTGCTTTAGCACCATGTACTTCATCCCATATAAGAGCTTGGAATGTTGATAGCACTTGTGGTTTGTATTGAAGAGCTTGCCATGTCGCAACAACATTCAAGTGGTCAATATCTTTGTTATCACCTGAGTAAGTACCAGTGTCCATTCCGACACTTTGATAGAATTCAACTGTTTGGTCAACAAGATCAGATGATGGTACTATTGTAACACATTTATACCCTGCGGATGAGAATGCATGAGAAATTCCTGCGGTCATTGATGTTTTTCCAGCACCCGTTCCAGCGATGATAAATCCACCTCCATTCTCAATACATAAGTTGATTGATTGTGCTTGATATGGTCGTAAGTAGAAATCAATCTCCCCAGGAATAGCAAACATATCATCTGATATAAGAGGTGGACATTCAAAGAACTGTCGTTTGTCAATCAGTTCTATTTGATAACCCCACTTTTCAATTAGCGGTATCATTCGTGTCAAAAGTTTGACTAATGTCTTACCTGTCTTTTCAAAAAAACGAACTTTCCCATCCCAACGACCAAGTTTGAACATTGGCATATGTCTATACCCATCAACATAGGGTCCAAACATTTCCCATAGCATATCAATATGAAATTTGTCTAACCCTTGAATAGAGCACCAAACTTCATTTTGAATAGTAATCTTAACGGTTGAATGACTCATAGTACGTATTCTTCCAATGAAGCAATTGCTAACTTAGCTATATGACCTACTTGCCAATTCATTGTATCCAGTGCTTCAATAATTGCATCCATTTTTTTCTTAAGAAAAGATATCTCTAAAATAAGTTCACACATTTCAACATATTCTGGGTCACCTTTGATATATTGCTTTATATCAGTTTGCGATAGATGACGAGAATGTCCTTCGTTCAATGATTTGTATCGTAAGCTTTCTATTTTATCACGTCGGATAGTCAATAGTTCTTCTATACTCTTAAGTTCTGCTGCATATAATTTGAACTCCGCAATTCTTTTTGGAATGTTCTGACAGACTTCTACTAACTTCCTACCCTCTAAAGTAAAGAATGGTTTTACTTCATCAATCTTAGCTTTATATGATACAATATAGTCTAAAACTAAATGAACATTTTCTGCAATAGGGGATAGGAATGTCATATATGCTTTTATTCAGTTACAAGTGAAATTAGCTCAAGGGTTTCAGTTTCATCGTCATTTGTGGCAAACGGAGTACCTAAGATATCAGACTCAGTTTGTTCCATTTTCTCAATAGCTATTGACTCATGTTCCAAAATAATAGGATGAGAAAGTAGCTTTTGAACAAGTTCTTCATTCAACTGTTTCTTTTGAAATTTGACAAGTTCATTTGGCAATTGGCATGAGTACCAAGCACCTGCTTTAGATACAACTCCATCAAGTTCAAGCAAATCAAGTAATCCTGAATATGGAGACATACCTGTTGAATAAGGTACTTCAAGTTCAACTTTAGAACCTAGTTTTGCGAAACGTGATTTGTAAGTTTCAACTCGCATTCTTACACCAACTACTTCACTTTCTTCTTTCAATTTTAACCTTGTTACAAGACCAATGATTGATGGAAAAAACTTAGTACTATTAGTAATTGCCCATAAACCGTCACCTGCCATTGGGTCAGCAGGATAAACGTGGTCAGTAACAAGAATAGTAATTGGAAGCTTTGTGATTGAAGAAAGCATCATACGTAACATCATCTTGGAACGTTTTGCACGTTGACCTTGGTCACCTTTAGTAGTACCATCTTTTGAATAGTTCTCTACTTCAGTAGATGTTGATAACATAGCGATACTATCAAGAACCATTACGATACGAGGAGCATCATAGTTTGCTCGCCCATACTCTTTTTCATAACCTGAAAAGAAGTCAGAGCATACACTATTGACATCCTCCATCATACCAACTTGAATGTAAGTTAGCTTGTCTTCAGAGATATCAACACCAATCTTAGTCAAGAAGTCCGTATCAAGTGCATTCTCTGAGTCCAAGATAACTAAGTGAGCACCTTCTTTTTGCGCTTGTGCTAATACATTTGATGACAAAAAACTTTTACCGGCACCTGATGGTCCGACGAATCCTGTAATACGACCTTCAGGAATACCTCGAAAGTAAGAACCTGTTAGGATTTTATTGAGAGCATAATTGCCTGTAGAATACCACTTCTTTGGAGCACTGATACCAACATTCACTGTCTTCAACTTTTCAATGTTCTTCTTGAAGTCTTTTAGAAACTTTAAGTCATTTGACATAAGTTTGTCCTTTATTGATTTGATTTACAGAAAAGAATGGAAGGCAGTTTAGTACCTTCCATTCTTAGTATGAACAACTTTATTCAGCGTCGCCGCCAGCCGTTTTGGCTGCTTTAGCACGAGCACGTAATGCTGCTAAAGCAGAAGAACCGCTTGAAGTAGGTGCTTCAGAAGTTGCAGCAGTAGGTGTTGGTGCAGCTTCAGTCGTTGGAGTAGCAACAGGTGTTGATGTAGCAACAGTTGGTTCAACTGGAGTTGATGCAGGTGTGCTTTGAGCAGATGCTACTGGAATAGAAGCACCTGTAAGGTCAGCATTCAACATTGCTTCAAGTTCAGCACGTGGTACTTGTTTACGACGTTGTTCTTTCAAATCCATCAATTCAAGTCTATCAATCAAATCTTCGTCAACATTAGTTTGTTTAGGAGCAAAAGAACTTGTTCCATAATCAGCATATTGACCTGATTTAGTTTTCTTAATTCTAAAGTTATAACCACCAATCAATGAATATGGTTCAACTTCCAAATCACCTGATTGGAATGCTGATTGAATTAGTTTGAAGATTTTTGGACCGAAGTCAATTAGCTTGACTATTTGTTCTGCATCATGTTCAATTGGACTTTCAATAACAATAATTTGTCCAATATAAGAAAGTTTTCTGTAGTATTTTTTACCAAGTTCTTCATTCTTTTCATCGTAGTATTTTTTTGACAATTCACAAATTGGGCAAGACTCGCCATACATTTTACCACAAGCAACAGTAGTTCTTTGACCATTGATATTGAGTTCATGTACATGATTTTCAACTAAGAAACCCAATGGATTATCTTCGTCTAAATCTGGTAAGAATCTTACAACTGCTTGATTGTTTTCTTGCATTTTCCAAAACGGATAAAACTTTTTCCAAGAATCATCGTTTGAAGAGGAGGTAGTTTTTGCGGCGAAGGCTGCTTTAAGTGCTTCTAATTTGCTTGACATATTTAAAATTCCTATAAAGTAATAAAGTGGATGAAACAAAAGTATTCAAAAGTATAAGGACAAAGCCATATACAAATCTATTTATAGATTTTGAATTATAGAACGTTGTGGAGTTTTTGCAGCGAATTATAACAAAGACACTATATCATCAAATAGTGTCTTTCATCGGGGAAATTTACAACAGGAAGAAATCTATTATATCAATGTTTTAGTTCAATGTAAACGGTTTCTTTACTATAGAACTTGCATCCAATCATTTGCATTGAATGCCGCAATAGCTTCTGCTTCTGTGCGAAAGTATTGGCTATCACGAGTACCAGGACAGGGTTCATTAGGGTCTTCTTGATATAAAGACCCTATGTAATACCCAGCAGCAGATTGAAGTACCATCAACTTTGAATAGTACTTCAGTTCAGAACTTGATAATTGTGGAGATTTAGAAGTCATAGCTCCGGAAAATCATATGGGAAAGTAGTGGTCAATGTATCAACTTCAGTTCCAATCAATGGAGTTGATATCCTGAAGTATTGTTCTCGTACTGAACGTTCAGGGATTTCTTTATCATCGCGAGTTTTTTGACGGTTCAAACACAGTTGATATGGAATAGCAAAATGAACTGCATGAACTGCATAATCATGCTGACGTGCAAGAGTAATCCATTTACGACGTGCTTTAGCAGATACATTTGAAATGTCAATATAAACGTTATGTTTGTTTTTGACATGAACAGTAAAAGCTTTCAAGCAAAAAGCATCAAAAGCTTTTTCTACTTCTTTGTCTTCATTACGATGAATGTAATTCCATGCAACATCATAAACTGGTTGTTGTTCCGTTTTCATTGAATAAAACATCATACGAAGATTATCCAAACTGAACCAATATTGATTTGGACCATCAGCATCATCATAAGCAAATTGTTTTTGGAAGTAAGAAGTTTTGCCAGAACCTGAAGCTCCTATTGCTAAAATGATATAAGGAGCTTCATAATTTACTTTGAATTCCTTTGGCTCAATTGCTTGGAATTTTGCAATCCAATCTTCTACTCGTGCATAAGTTCCATCAGGATCATCGCTTATTCGACCATGTGCATCAGAACGAAGAACATCAAAATACATACGTTCAAGTTTAGGACCACCCAAACAATGTATATGAGTTTTGAGAGCAATCAGTTTATCTTTGCCAGTTTTTTCATATGGTAAATGATGTTCAATCAAACATTTGATTTGCTCAATCTGAGACCATTCAAAAATGAATTCTTTATTGATATCTTGCAAGTTTGACAAAGCATAGTTTTCAAAAACTCGTGCTGACATCAGCTCATGACCAGGATAACTGTAATAGGTGCCGCGAGCTTCTGAAAACTTTTCAGTACGAGCCATTGGTTTTCCAGTGTCATGGAAGAGTAAAGCTATTTTAGTAATAATCCTTTCATTTGGAGTTCGAGAGTTTTCAAGGTTATCTTCATACCAGCGAATAGTCATTCTTGTGTGCTCTGCAACATTTTTCTCTCGATGCCAAGCACTATCTTCTTTGATAGCTCGCATAAGCACACCGAGCTCTGAAGTCATAACAGTATTGTAAAAATTTTCAAATGACATCGCGTTTATCTCTCTTCCGTATCAATGTATAAAGCTATTATATCAAGGTCAAATGCATATGTAAATCATTTTTCTTCAAAAACATCATTTTTCTTCAAAAAACCATGGCTAATCAGTCACGGAAAAATGATGTTTTGAAAATTAGTAATAAAATCAATAAGTTACGATAAATGAGTGTAAATAATTTAGTAATAAAATCAACTACTTAGAAAAAGCTCAACTTCTAGTAAAGACGAAATTGAATAGCAAATAACATAGGTTAGACATCCACATAATCATGATAAGACATCTACAAGGAGGAGGAAATTAACATAATATAATACCCTTAGTCTGTCAGTTTTTTCTTCCACATAAATGACATCAAAATGACATATTTTAGTGTTTCCTCCACATACAAATAATATGTCAGATTTCTTAAGTATGTTATAAATATAACTTGTAATCCATAACACATACTTATTCAATCATTATATGTCTATTACGTTTCGTCACTTTTTACAATTGTCAGAAGACATCATGCAGCTTATTGAAGAACTCGACCCGGAAGTCAGACGTAATCGTAAGAAGATGATTGACTATTACTTGAAGCTAAACAACTATTCATATTGGAATGCTGGGCATGCCATGGAAGTTGCTAAGATATCACGAGATTTTGGAAAGCATTTAGGGTTAGATGCAAATAAGCTAGCTTATTCAGCATTGACACATGACAGTGGAAAAGTTCATGTTGATAAAGTAGTTCTTCATAAACCTGATAAACTGAATGAACCTGAACGTGCTCACATTGATACTCATGTAAGCAAAGATGAAGATATCAAACACCTAAAGCATTTGACTGGGGAACAAGGCAATTATGCTAGACTTGCATTGATGTATCATCATACTAGACCGGCTGATATTGATAAGATGGTTAGCAGCGGACAATTGACCAAAGATGAAGCAGAAGTCATCAAGATAATTACCATTTGCGATATCTTCGAAGCTTTAGTGTCAGAGAAAAGACCTTATAAGAAACCTATTACTAAATACGATGCTTTAGTTTTGATGGACTCGTTAGTTATAGTTGATAAAGAAATCTTCAAAAAGTTTGTTCAGTGGCAATTCCAAGAATTTGCTAATGAATATCGAAAAGATTTTGTTGAACGTAATCGAGTTCGATTAGAACAAGAGTATGAAATTAGAAAAGAAGATTATAAGAAGAAGTATGACCATTATGTGGCATCATCAAAAGCATCTCCGAGAAAATACACTTCTTCATCAGACGAAGTAGAATCTTGAAGATAGAGTTCTTTAGCAAGTAATACTATTTCTAACTTGTAACCTGTTTGTTCAAATATCTTTTGCTCATATGCTTTTTGGTCTATGAGCTTATTGCAAATAAAGCCATCATGAATAAGTAGAAATTGAGCTTCATCTTTCTCAAGCTCTTTACTTACTACATCAATAGCTTGTCTTTCCGCTCCAAAGTACCAATGAGCAACTGCTTGTTTAGAATTCCATCTATTCATTGTCTTGACACCACCAACTTGATTGGTCAATTGAATAGTCCCATTATCTAAAGTAACTGCTTTTTCTCGTAATGCATAAGCAAGATGTTTGAATACTTTAGATTGACATTCATGTACAATAGAAAGAAATAGTTCATTCGAAAGTAACTTCTTAGATACTTCAGGTCCAAAAGTATTGATAACAGCAAAGGTAAATTTATCAACTTTCTCTGGATGTTTTGTAACATAATCAATATCCCACAATGCTTGTTTCTCAGATGGAACAGTTTGACCAAAGAATAGCCCGGTTAGAACTCGTTTGACAGTTTGTTCATCAACATTGATTTGTTTTGCGATTTCAGCTCGAATAGCAATCCTATTCTCAATGAACATTTCAATCGCAGGTAAAGAACCATTAGGAACCAGCTTGAAGTATTCTTGTGCAAGAATAGATGGAGCACATGCTTTGAAATCGTAACTATACCAATCTTTGAATAATCGCATCCTATCTTCTTTCTTTAGGTTTTGAAGAGGATGATGTAATCGGCCAGTATTAGCAACTGAATAAGATACTTTAGAACCGGATAGTAAAGTATCTGCATATCCTTTAGTAATCAAATAACTCGAAATGTTTTTCGAATTAGAAAGTTTGATAGTATCTAATTTGATAAACCCTTTTGATACTTCAGTATTATCTTTATAACCAATACTATTCTCATCTATTAGAGAACGAATAACTCGAGTCCAATATGGATTAGTTTCAAATCGAATATCAGTAACCATACTAATAGTTCTTTGTTTAAATAACTCAGTGACTATCCATTCTCGTGCTAATCCTTTCTTATAATCATACTTATGATTAGTGTAAAGATAAGGTTCAAGTAGTTCATAGATATCAAAATGCCAACGATGAGAATTGAGTAATCGTTTGCACCACCAACTATTGAAGATAACTATACCACTTCCATGACGGTGTTTTGAATAAGGAGAATGTATCCATAGACATAAGTCAGCGAATGCTTCAATGAACCTTGCCCATTGCTTGCGATGTGTTAGCTTAGTAATGCTTTCAGCTTTCGAGTGTAACTCTGGAAAGTACTCATACAACAACAAGTACTTATTGTCGTGTTCTTCGTCAGCGGTTAGAGGTTGGTGGGTCATATTACCTAATCTATAGATATAGTTATAAAGAACATTATACCACAAATCACAGGAGCTTGTCAATTTTATGAGAGTCTTATCCGACGCTGCAGTTCATCCATTACGTATCGTACTACCTGTAGTCGATAGCTTCCCTGATACACCTATCACCGGCGAACTTATCTACTTCAACCGTTCGCCGCATCAAGCAATGATGCTTTATACTGGAGAAGGCTGGGTTCCTCTTTATACTACTCGCAATAACATTTGGGAAAGACATATTGCAGAACCTGAACAAAAAGTATTTGACTTATCTAATGAGTACGATACCGACGGGAATAGCTTAGTCGTGTATAAGGACGGACGAAGATTACAACCTCATATGTATGCTGAAGTAGGAAGAAGTATTGTGACCTATAAAGAAGTAGATGAAGAAACAGGTGAAGATATTGAGCTACATGGTGGGGAAGAGTTTGAGTTCCAGATTTTCAATGTAAGAAAATCTGGATGCTTCAATGTCAAAAGTTTCAATCGTCGTGTTGGAGTTGATGTCTAAAACTCTGCATATTCATCCAGGTCGTTTTCAATTAGGGCTCGTTGACAAGCAATGACATCTTTATTACTTTCGTTGATAATATTGAACACTTGCTTTAGTTTTTGACGGATTTCTTTAGGTTTATCTTCTAATTGATTTCCGCTAACATAAACTTTTTGCCAATTACCTTTGACTTTTAATAGAGATAAAATTGGCTTTTTATAAACACTATCGGGGCTAATTGAAAAATTATAATCAATAGTAAAATGTTTTGAAATTTCTCTAATACTAACTGAACCTATATTATCAAACCAAACTTGATTACAATGTATATTAGCAGTTCCAAAAGAATTTAATTTTTTACAATCGATTTTAATAAATCGTAAATTATATGATAAATCTTCTAATGATTTTAAGTTTTTAGAATGAAGTGTAAAAGAGTCTTTTACGATATCAGGACATCCTTCAAGTGTAGTTAATTGAATACCATACTCTCTAAAACCAATACTGTCAACTCGTGAAAACTTTATAGGAATAACGACTCGGCCATCATCAAGTTTTTTGGGAGTAACCCATAAATTTTTTGAACGAGATGTAAAAGTACCATTCTTATTTTGTTTTATAGAACCCTCAATATAAAAAATATAATCATCAGCACTTTCTAAAGTTTCATTTGGGTTTTGCCAAGGAGCAAAATTCGCTTTAGCTTCTGTTAGATATTGTTTAAAGTTCTGCATATTCATCCAAGTCATTTTCAATTAGTTCACGTTGACATGCTACAATATCTCGTCCACGACGTAAGTGTTTTTTGATAATACCAAATGCTTCATTACATTCGTCATAATGTGGATAATTACGTACTTCTAAACCCAATGTTCTAATACCTTTGATCTTTAGAAGACCGAGAATGTTAGAACGTATTGGTGCGTTGACATCAAGTCTATCTTCTACGAAAGATATGTGCTTATGAATGTCTTTTAGTGAAGTAAGGTTAGGAGAAGTTATTGTCATTTGTCCGTTATTCACATAGCGGGTAATACCTTCTAATGAACTAAATCCTCCAGAGATAAAGCATTCTTCTCCATCAACCTCTTCAGGACATCCTCGTAAATCTGTAAGAGTTTTGGCTATTAGCCAAAAAGTTCCGCCCACATGCTTAGGGAAATTCTTACAAGATGTTAAGTTAGTAGCTCTATCAATATATTCAAAATTTCTTTCACAGGATATCAAACCCTGTGGCATTTCATCAAGTTTTGCATAGAAGAAAACTTCATCAGTAAGCTTGATATTATTTTTGATAACTAGTCCTTTACTGCTTTCAGAATACAGAACTGTAGCATTACAATTAGATATTAGCTTTTTTAAGTCTGCAAACTTTTCCGCTTTTGATGCAAAATCCGGTGCTTCAGTTAGATATTGTTTAAAGCTCTGCATACTCATCTAAATCCTTTTCAATTAGCTCACGTTGACATGCAATTATGTCAGTCCCATGTTGATAAATAATATCCATAACCTTTATAACTTCTTGAATTTCTGGTTCATTACGAATAGATGCAACTACTGAAGTGTCAAACTCAAGACGAGTATTCAACTTACAAAATTCTAGCATTGGTTGTCGATATAGCTTCTTTGTAAAGGCTACTCCAAAAATTATCTTTTGAATATCATGAAAATGTTTTCTAATATCTGATAATGGACACTTACCTATACTACGCAATACTAGATTTTTTACGCTTACGTGACAATCAAAACTTTTTAAATTTGGTGCATAAATACTTAAGCTATCTGTTACAATAGGAGTACAATGCTCAAATGAATCCAATTCCTCAGATCCAATGACAAGTTCTTGACATTTGTCAGGTAATCCCCAAAGTGAAGAAATGTTGCTAATTCTAAATATTTTAGCAGTTTTAAACTTTAACCCAATGACATTCTTCCCTTCATATTTTATGATAAAATCATTAGCCTCAAATGCGGGAACTTTAGCAGAAACCGTACCATTTTTGTTAATCTGTATAAATTCACTATGAAATTTTGATTTAATAAAGTTTTGTATTTTTTCTGGTTCTCTAATATGCCAAGGAGCAAAATTAGGTGCTTCTGTTAGATATTGTTTAAAGTTCTGCATATTCGTCTAAATCCTTTTCAATCAGTTCACGTTGACATGCAATGACATCTCTATCGCCATCTAAATGGTCGTTTATAATATCTTTAGCCTCAATTGCACCTTTATCATATGCATCTCTGGTCAAAGAAGCAGATATTATGATTGTATTCTTTAGCTTTTTGATTTTTAAGAAACTCAGATAGCCTTTATAAGTAGGCGGGACAATAATACTTCCGCGTACTTCTTTGAATACTTTATCAATATGATTAGTGATCGGTAAATACCACCATGCAACATTACCGCCTATTATCGATGGGCATCCTTCTATTGTTAAATTTGGACAATTAGTAACTGATAATCCACCTTTAATCTTATTAGGAAATCCGATAAAAGAACTAAGTTTCAAATCATTCAATATCAAATCATCACTACGTTTGTCATTTTTCCATTCTTTTAGACGAAACGGAAGATACCACTTACCCCCGTGTTCAACTAATAAAGCATCAACAATAGTTGGCCAATCATCATGTATTTCAAAGAAACCACTTTCGTTTATTCTACCTGATAAGAAAAGTTCTCCGGTATTATGATCATGGAATATTACTACATCACCACCTGGTTCGTTGTATCTTTCTTCATCGTACTTTACCCACCCTGGAAGTTTCAAGAGCTCTTCATTAGAAGTAGCTTGCCATGGATAGTGAGTACTATTATCTTCCGTGATGTATTCTTTAAAAGTCCTTTTACTCATATTGATTTTTCATTACCTTATGAAGAGCTGAAGAATAGTGATGATGAATATCAGAGGAAGGATCAAACTCATGAATGCACTTTGACCCGTCATAGATTTTACCATCATGGGTAATCTTATAATGTTTGTTCTTATGATTGAACTTTAGAACCCCTTTAGACAAGTCAGCATCAGAAGATTTGAGTTCAAAGTCCAACGTGTTAAAATGAGCACCATCAATTACTTTCTTGATTGAAGCAGTCAAATCGTTCTCAGAATGTTTGGTCAAATCTTTTTCTTTTACTGCAGGTTTGTCAAATAAATCTTTTAGTTTCATAGTGTTTTACGAGTTTATAAATGATACGAAAAAATTTGTAAAGTTTCCCTTTCTTAAAAAATCTTCATAATTTTTCTTAGTGTCAAACAATACAAATACTCTACCAGTAGTTGAGTTTAATAAAGAAACTAATATTTTATAATTTTCCCCATGAATAATATCATCATCAGAAACAATAAGTATATTATAATTTTTTTCTAATAATTTCTTAAGATCAGCTAATACACCATCAGTAAAATTAGTAGACCCGCCAGGATGATCTTTAAAAACGGTACTTAATTTAGAATCCCACTTAGTTGGTTTATCTAATATATTAACTACGCGAGCCGCTTTATCACCATTAAATAAAATTTTATGATTAGTGTGAGTATCACTAAACTTTATCAGTGTCATTTCACAATTTCGCAAACCTTCATTAGTTGCTAATAAATTATAAATGTTTGAATATACCTTTTGAACCGAACCTGACATTGAACCAGAATTATCAATACAAAAACCAATTTTTGCCTCTATCAAATCTAATGGTATTTCACTTGGAGGTAATGCACCAGCCCCAAGTTGGGATGCAACATGTAATCCTGAAATTCCTCTTCGTGACGGTTTTAGTCGAGATTCTTCAACTTTATCAGAACTACTAGGAAGAAGTAATCTCAATAAGGATCGCCAATCATGATGCGGGGCAACTTTTGTATAATCCATTTCTGTAGGATTACCTTGACCTGACCCTCTTCCACCTCTTTGCGCATCATCTGCTTGCTTCGCACGTTCTTCTTCACGTTTTCGTAATTCATCAGCGGCTTCTTTAGCGGATTTATCTTTAGCATCTTGCATTTGTCCTTCAGTTTTGCGATGCTGTTTATCAATTTTATCCCATGTACCTCCATCACCTTCTCCTTTACCTTCTCCCCCTGGTTGTCCTCCCTCACCTTCTTCTTTCCCTTCATCCATTTCTTTCCCTTTTTCTTGACCGGGTACATGATCATCACCCAAACTATCTAATATTTTTTTCAATCGTTGTTGTTGCTCATCATTTAGTTTTTTGAATTCACTTTCAACAAGATCGTACATCTCTTTATATGAACTTTGTCTATCATAGTTGATTTTATCATTAAACAAACCTAGTGGAAGTTGTTCATATCCTGATTTAACTAATAGATAATTAGTTCTAAAATCTCCAACCCAATTGATTATGTCTGGATCAGAATTAGGAATAAGTTTTTGGTAATGAAAATCATCATAAGTATAGTGCATAAATTCATGAATGATAACAAATTCACAATAGCAATATTCATCTGGAAACTCACCACCATTACATTTATACTTTTTTCCTTTTGGCTTAACTTGTTTTAAGTGAGCTAATTCCATTAAGGTTTGACAAAAATCAGCATTGAATGCAAATTTTCCATCAGGAGAAGCACACGCAGTAGGTATATCTGCAAACTGTGGATAATCTGGGTTATCTGTAAAGATAACCGCCGCATCATATAAACGCTTATGATTTAAGAATGAACGAAGAGGATAAAACTGTTCATGGTCAGCCTTTATACGTGTGACTAATTGTTGAAAAATTTTTCTGTTAAACTTTGGACAAGATGGTGAAGATATTTTATGTTCCTCCATCAAGTTAAAAGTTTCATTCTCAATAAAATTTTTTAGAATAGTTCCATATAAGATGGGGGCTTTAGCTGCAATATCAGAAAAATTTGCAAGTTTTTTAGTAATATCATCTTCAATTTCTTTAACAGAAAGATTTGTAACTCGAGCAGTTTCGGCAATAATTTTTTGTACATGAGGGTCTGTAAGTTTAGTTTCGCTAAACTTAACCGTTCCTTCTTTCCACTTCCTTACTTCAAATCCTTCATTAATAAGTCGTTGATATTTAGTTTGCATTTGAATAAATCCTAATAATGTTTCTTTACTTTATATTTAGGGTTTATAGCCCCTATCATATTCAATTATAAAAAATCTTTGAACCACGAACCAATAAAATCCGTTCCATTGGCTTTGAATTGACTTGGTTGGTATAACCACATACTTCCATTAGTATTGGATAATGCTATATTTACTTTTATTTGATATAAATCTCCAACTAATATTGGACTTATACAATGAATAAAATGTGGATATGCTGGAAATATAACTAACGACCCTCTTTGCGGAACTAAACTAAAGTTATAAGTTGGAAACTCAATCTTACCACCATAAACTTCAAATCTTGGGTCTAATGGAACTTCGCCATTATACTCTTTCAACCAAATAACTCCCGTCAAATCTACATCTTTTACTTTTAGCCATTTCTTTTTGATATACTGAGAGTTTTCACAACCAGGTTGTTGAGCTGGTGCTTTATGAAATTCCGGATAATGACTAATAACTAATGGCTCTGTTCCTCGATATGTTGCATCATAATGTTGTTCAATCAATGGGATGTGTTCCCTTAATTTCTGCATTATAATGGTCTGTCCTTTTGCAGACTCCATTGTTTTTTCTAATTTTACTGGGTCTCCAACTAAATTAGTATTAGGAGTTTTTACTTCATATTGATGAAGTATATCTTCACACTGTTTAGGTGATAAAAATTCTTGAACGACATAAAAAGGTGATTTTATCATATATGGTTTTATTATGTTATGAGTGTTTGATTTATTCTTCTTCTTTATTAGTAGTAGATGACGGTTCATCTGAAGCAGGCTCTTCCTCTTCTTCTTCCTCTTTTTCAGTATCAAGTATTCCTGCTGCTGGATTGACCAAGAACCCGCCCGCACTTAGAGTCTTACGTCCCAAAAGTATATTATACTCCATATGTTCACGGTCTGTAACAGAAAGTTCAACATTACGAAGAGTAATACCATCTATGACCATGTCTACACGAATGACCGGACGTTCTTCTGCATCGCTAATACTTGATTGCTTTATCTTTGCATCACGAACTAAGTGGAACTTGTAACGAGTTTTTCCAAAAGTAAACTGAATGGTTGAGTCTGTGGTCTTGATGTCTGTACCATGAATGGAACTTAGGTTAGCACCAGTATCAACACGAGCTTCAATTGGTTCTTCATTATTGAAGTGTTTGATGATTACTTTAGTAAGCGACCCGACTACTTTATCTCCTTCAATATCATGAATAGGAACTTCAACTACTTTAGGTTCTTC
>SXGU01542472.1_pt1 | contig 32348 bp, 24 predicted proteins | sample 3174531 | NCBI WGS metagenome assembly SXGU01 (sample SAMN11356863, study PRJNA531348) | freshwater metagenome | isolation source: freshwater sample F1-140 | place: China: Fuxian Lake, Yuxi | collected 2017-12-25 | reverse complement strand
GAAATCGGGCTTCATCCGGGTCGACAAGGAACTGGTGATGCCGAACTTCGCCGTGCGCCAGGCGCATGAGCGGCTGGCCGCCGTCCGCCAAGCCGTCGGCGACGACTTCGATATCTGCATCGACGCTCACGGCCAGCTCACCACCACCATGGCGGTCGACTTCTGCACGCGCATCGAAGAGTTGCGCCCGATGTTCGTCGAGGAGCCCACGCAACTCGAGGATCTCGGCGAGCTCGAGTTGTTGCGCCAGAAAACGAAGGTCCCGCTGGCGACGGGCGAGCGATCCTTCACCAAGTACGGATTCGCCGAATTCTGCTCCCGCCATCTGGTCAACTACGTCCAGCCGGACGTCTGCCACGCGGGCGGCATCCTCGAGATGAAGAAGATCGGCGTGATCGCGGAAACGTACCGGATCGAGATGGCGCCGCACAATCCGCAGAGCGAGGTCAGCACGATGGCGTCGCTGCACGTGGACGCCACCACGCCCGCCTGCACGATCCAGGAATACAATCCCAACCGGCAGCAATGGGTGCTCGACCTGTTCCAGGGCGGCGGGGCGGTGGTGAAGAATGGCTTCGCCGAGTTGCCGGACCGGCCCGGTCTCGGCGTGGATCTGGACGAGAAGATCGCCGCCGAGCATCCCTACAAGCCGGTCACCCGGCCCCAATTCGTCTTTTCCGATGGAGGCGTCGCCGACCACTGATGCGCACCCCGATCCTCGTCCTTCTCGCCGGACTGGCGGCCGCCCAGGAGCCCGAACGGAACATCGCCGAGTGGATCGTCCGCAACGGCGGCGGCGTGATCCCCGTGGGGATGCGCGCCCCGGTTCGCGATCTCGACAAGCTGCCCGCGGAACTCCGCATCGACACCGTGGATCTCACGGGCACGCTGATCAACCCGGACGACCTCAAGCGGCTCCGCAACCTGACGGCGTTGCGCGAGATCTATCTGCCGGCGCCGATGTGGAACGAAGGCGCGGGCTCCAAACGCGACTCCAACGACGCGTTCGAGTATCTGGCGGGCGTGAAGACGCTCGAAAAGATCCACACCAGCGTCCACTTCCTCACCACGATGAACATTCAGGACAAGGGTCTGACGCTCATGCGGCCGCTCGCCAACCTTCGCGATATCCGCATGCAGCAGAGCCGCATCAAGGGCAAGGCTCTCGCCCCGTTCCTCAATCTGCGATCGGTGGATATGAGCTACACGCTGTTCGACGACTCCGGCATGGAGGCGCTGAAGGACAAGATCAAGATGGAGCGGCTGGTGTTGAAGGACACTCTCGTCACCGACGCCGGCGCCGCGCACATCGCGGGGCTGGTCAACCTGACTCATCTCGATCTCTACGGCTGCCGGTTGAGCGACTCCGCGCTCGAGTCGTTCCGCGGACTCACCAAGCTCGAAACGCTGAACGTGCTCGGCGCCAAGATCACCGACGACGGGCTGGACGCGCTCGCCGGCCTGACCCGGCTTCGGGAACTGAACCTCTACCGCTCCAGCGTGACCAACGCGGGGCTCGAGAAGTTGAAGCACCTGAAGAACCTCGCCACTCTCGACCTGCGCTACACGCGCGTGACACGCACCGGAGTGGACGCGTTCCAGAAGGCGCTGCCCGGCGTCACGATCAACTTCCTCGACTCGGCTCCGGCCCGCGCCATCACCTCGGCGCCTCTGCGCGGAACCGGCGCCGCCGCCATCGCCGCGTGGGTGCGCGGACTCGGCGGCCACGCCGATGTCGAGGGCGCCAAGCTCGTACGCATCGACCTGGCCTCCACGCCGGTGACCGATGCGCAAGTGGCGAATCTGGCTAGCGCGCCGGGCCTTCGCTCGGTGGATCTCTCGGCCACGGAGGTGGGCGACGTGGGGCTGCGCGCGCTGTCCGGCCACGCCACGCTCGAGGACGTGAACCTGAGCCACACTTTGACCACCGACCGCGGACTGGAGTCGATTCCGGCCGGCGTCAAGCGGCTGCGATTGAATCACACGGGCGTGAAAGGCGCTTCATTGCGCCGGTTCTCCAAGCTGGAGGATCTCGAGCTGTCGGGCGCTCCCATCAACGACGAGAGCCTCGAGTCCATCGCTAAGCTCGGCGGGCTGCGGCGGCTCCGCGTCAGCCACACCGACTTTACCAGCGAAGGGCTGATCGCGTTGAAACCGCTGTCGCAACTGCGCGAACTCGACCTCGGCTCCAACGACATCGACGACAAGGGCATGGCGCATCTGGCCGCCCTGACTTCGCTCGAGGATCTGCGGCTCGGCTATGGACGCTACACCGACGCCGGATTGAAGCACCTGAGCGGACTCGGCAAACTCCGCCGCCTGGAGGTAAACCGCACGCGCGTCAGCGACAAAGGGCTCCCCTCGCTGGCCGCCATCGCCACGTTGGAATCGCTGAACCTGAACTACACCCAGATCACCGACGCAGGACTCGAAATTCTGAAGACGATGCCGGCGCTGAAGGACCTGAGCCTCGATACGGGGATCGTCACCGACAAGGGGCTGGACACGCTCGCCGCGATGAAGGGGCTGCGCAATTTGAATCTCTATCACACGCTGGTCACCGAAAAGGGCGAAAAGCGGCTGCGCGAGGCGCTGCCGGAATGCCGCATCGTCTTCGACCGCGATTCGTCGCTGCCCAACCGCCGCGGGAGCTGATCCATGCAAGCACTGCCATTGCTGTTTTTCGCCGTCGTCAACACCGATTGGGTCGCGCAACTCGGCGGAAACGCCGAAACGAACGCCCGCGGCGAGGTCGTGCGGTTGAACCTGCGCGGAACCTACGTGGCCGATTCCGATCTCGACCGCGTGGCGGCGATGCCGGCGCTCGAAAAGCTCGACCTGTCGTTGACGCGCATCACCGATCTCGGCCTGCTGCGGCTCAGGGATCTGAAGAACGTCCGCGAGATCGATCTGTGGTTCGCCGAACTGGTCACCGACGAGGGCCTGGCCGCGATGAAAAACTGGCCCCGCATAGAGCGTTTGAATCTGCGCGGCACCAAGGTTACCGATAACACGCTTTCGTTATTCGCGGGCAAGGAGTCGATCGTTGCGCTCGACGTGGGCTACGCCGAGGTCACCGATTCCGGCCTCCAGCACCTGCCCAAGTATTCGAACCTGCGCGAACTCGGCCTCGGCGGCAACAAGATGACCGAGGTCGGTCTGCAGGTGCTGCGGTCGCTGCCCAATCTCACCAGGCTCGACCTCAGCGGCAAGCAGCGCACCGACTCCGGCTTGTGGTTCGTCGGCATCACCGACCTGGGCGTGGAACCGGTGGCGACGCTCGCCGCCCTGCGCGAACTCAATCTGTCGGGGACGCCGGTGAGCGGCCGCGGCATCGAGAAGCTGCGCGCGCTGAAGAAGCTGGAGCGTCTGAACCTGCTGGCGTGCAAGCGCCTGGGCGACGACGGGGCGGCGCACCTGGCCGCGCTGCCGGCGCTGCAATGGGTGGAACTCAAGGACACCGGCCTCTCGGAGAAGGGCTTCGCCGCGTTGCGGAAGGCGCGTCCCGGGTTGTCGATCGCCGGCGATCCGTCCCGCGAGCCGCCCGACCCGTTCAAAGTGGAGATCGAGGAACGAGCTGTGCGCGTCACCCGCGTCAACTCGATGCCGCCCGAACGGATGGACGACCATGGACTCATCTCCGTAGACGTCGCCACGGGCGCTTTGATGGTGGGCGGCGGCCTGGAGTCGAATCCACACGTGCGGATCGAATTCCGCGGACTCGAATTGAAGGAAACGGCGCGCGTAGCGGCGGCCAAGGGCGACACGGTGGTTCACGACGCGGGAAAGCTGCGGATCTCGCGCTTGGCGTGCCCGTCGCGCGGATCGTGCCCGGTCAACGAATTCTCCGCGGTGGATGTGCAGGTGGGAACCGGCGCGGTGGTCAACTTGAAGAAGGGCGCGCCCACGCGATTCAACGAAGCGCCGTTGCCGTTGGAACTGGTGCGCGTCGAAATCCGGCCATGAGGCCGTGGTTTGCGTTGGCGCTCGCGCCGGCGCTGCTGGCGCAGTCGCAAGAGGATGTCGCGCGCGCCGCGGTGAATGAGGCGCTCGCCGGCGATCACGGCGCCCTCATGTCCCGCTTCGCGGACGAGTTGCGGCCCCAGATCCCGCCCGGCGTGTTCGAGCAGAGCTTCGCCGCCATCCGTATGCAGTACGGCCGGTGCGCGGCGGAGGACGCCAAGCCGCTCGCCGAACAGGCAGGGATGTACCTGTTCGGCGCCGCGTGCGACAACGGCCGCCTGGGCATCCGCGTCGTCCTGAACGGCGAGAATCGATTGCTGGGGCTGCGCGTCGCGCCGCCTCCGCCCGATCCCGAGGAACTCGCCGTGATCTCGGGAGCCATTCGCCTTCCCGCCAAGCTCACCGCTCCCATGGCTGGCAGAGGACCGTTTCCCGCGGTGGTGCTCGTTCACGGATCCGGACCGCAAGACGAAGACGAGACGATCGGACCGGTGAAGTTCTTCCGCGACATCGCCGATGGGCTCAGCGCTCGCGGTATCGCCTCGCTTCGCTACGTAAAGCGCACGCGCATGTATCCTCCCGCCGATCCGTCCAAATTCACGGTGGAGCAAGAGACCGTCGAGGACGCCGTGAACGCCGCCGCCTTGCTGCGAACCCAAGCCGATATCGACCCGAAGCGAATCTACCTGATCGGCCACAGCCTGGGCGGCTATCTCGCGCCGCGGATCGCCAAGCGCGATCCGGCGTTGCGCGGCGTCGTGGTGCTCGCCGGCAACACGCGTCCGATCCCGGTGCTGATCGAGGAGCAGATCAAGTACGTGGGCGCGGCGCCGGAAATGGCGGAGCAACTGAAGCGGGCCGCGCCCGAGTCGTATTGGAAGGACCTCGAGTCGTACGACCCCGTGGCGGCCGCGAAATCCATCGCCGCGCCGATGCTGATCCTGCAGGGCGAGCGCGACTATCAGGTCACCATGGCCGACTTCGCCGGCTGGAGAAGCGGGCTCGGGAAATCGGACCGCGTGACGCTGAAGAGCTATCCGAAGCTGAATCACCTGTTCCGCGAGGGCGAAGGCAAATCGACGCCGGCCGAGTACGCGCGCGGCGGCGCCATGGCGGAGTATGTTCTGGACGACATCTCCGCATGGATCAAGAGAGGGGCGTTGCGATGAGCACATGGCTGGCGGCGGCGCTTGCCGCCGGGATCGCGGCGGCGCAGGGTCCGCAAGGTCCGAACACGGATTTCTACTACAAGCTGGGCCCGGACTCGCTTCCCCAGGAAGGCGTGCCCAAGGGCGCGATCAAGGGTCCGTTCACGCTGCCGAGCCAGGCCTATCCCGGCACGCAGCACACCTATTGGGTCTACGTGCCGGCGCAGTACGATCCGAAACAGGAAGCCGCGCTGATGGTGTTCAACGACGGCCAGGCGTTCCTGTTCGCCGAGGGCGATGCCCGCGCCCGGAACGTGATGGACAACCTGATCTACCGGCGCGAGATCCCCGTGATGATCGGCGTGTTCATCAATCCTGGCCGCCGTCCGGATCAGCCCGAACCGCACCCGCGCGACTGGGGCGACCGCAACACCAACCGTCCCGCCGAGTACAACTCGCTCGCCGACAAGTACGCGCGCGTGATCGCGGACGAGTTGCTGCCGGCGCTGAACAAGGACTACAACATCTCGAAGGACCCCGAGCGGCGCGGCATCGGAGGCGCCAGTTCCGGCGCCATCGCCGCGTTCACGGTGGCCTGGGAGCGGCCGGACGAGTTCCGCAAGGTGCTGAGCATCGTCGGCAGCTTCGTGAATCTGCGCGGCGGGCACGCCTATTCGGACAAGGTGCTGGCGAGCGAAAAGAAGCCGGTCCGGATTTTCCTGCAGGACGGCCGTAACGACAATCGCGGCGAGCGCCGCGACGGGACCCACGACGAAACACGGGACTGGTTCGCCCAGAACGTCAAGCTGATGAAGGCGCTCACCGCGAAAGGCTACGACGTGAACTACTCGTGGGGCATCGGCCGGCACGGACAGAAGCAGGGCGGAGCCATGATCCCGGAGATGATGCGATGGCTGTGGCGCGACCACGGCGTCTCGACGGACGTGAAGGATCTGGTGGAACGCAGCTTCCGGGAGCCCGGCCTGCCGAAGTGACGGCGGCGGTACGCGATACAATTCCCCCATGCGCGCCGCGACCCTCGCCGTCTTCACTCTGTCCCTGCAAGCCCTCGAACGCCCTGGCGTCGAATTCAAGATCTTCCAGTTTCCGGCCAACAAGATCCCCACCATCGACGGCAAGGCGGGCGACTGGGCGATCGTGCCCGAATCCTACTCCATCGGCCAGGATCAGTTGCGCGACACGGTGAACAAATCGCCGCACGACCCGAAGGATCTCGACGTCAAGGTGAAGGTCGGCTGGGTCAAGGGGATGAACCGGCTCTACTTCCTCTACGAGACCTACGACAACTACTGGGACTTCGCCGCGCGCGACCTTCACAACGACATCTTCGAAGTAGTGGTGGACGGCGATCTCTCCGGCGGTCCGCTCATCCCCCAACTCCACCCCGATCAGAAGGCGGTCAACGCCAACAACGGCTTCTTCCAGTTCCACGGCGTCCACGCTCAGAACTACCACATCTTCACGCCTCCGCTCGACAAGGAGTGGACCATGGTGTGGGGCAGCCAGCCCTGGATCAAGGATCTGCCGTGGGCCAACGCCGCCTACGACTACTCGTTCAAGCCCGGTGAAAGCGGCAAGCTGACGCTCGAATTCTGGATCACGCCGTTCGACTACGCGCCAGAGGATTCTGCTCGCGCCGTCGAGTCGAAACTGTACGAGAACAAGATCGTCGGCTTGAGCTGGTCCGTGCTCGACTACGACGACGCCGCCAACCCGAAGTATCGCGGCTTCTGGAACCTGTCGCACAAGACCACCATGTACGGCAACGCGTCCGACGCGGTGGCGTTCTAGCTGATGCCGGTGGAGGCGAAACTGCGCCGTCCCATCGAGGCGGACTGGTCGTTCCAGGTGCTCGACATGGATCGCCGGCTCACCGCGTTCCAGGATCGCTCGTACGGCGCGCCCAGCAGTTGGCGTTGGGAGTTCGGCGACGGCCAGACATCCACCGAACAGCATCCGGTGCACCGCTACGGCAAGGAAGGCAACTACGTCGTCACGCTCGAGGTTCAGGGCCCCGGCGGCAAGGATCGCCGCACGAAGGTGTGGGACGTGGTGATGCGATGAGAGGCGTGCTGGGGTTGGCCATGAGCTCGATGTTGGCGGAAGCGCAGCTTCGCACGGTGACGCCGGCGCAGGTGGGCCTGGACGCCGCGCGCCTCGAACGGGCGTCGGCGATACTCGACAAGGAAACCCGCGAAGGGCGCGTGCTGGCGGCGTCGCTTCTGGTCGCCAAGGATGGCGGCATCGCGCTGCATCGCGGCTACGGGAAGATGTCGCCGGAGCCGGACGCCCGGCCGGTGACGCCGGACACGGTGTTCCTGCTCGCGTCGATCACCAAACCGGTGACCGCGGTGGCGCTGATGATCCTGGTGGAGAGGGGCCTGGTCTCGATCGAGGACCCCGCTTCCAAGTACCTGCCGGAGATCGCGCACAAGGAGATCCGCGTGCGGCACCTGCTGTCGCATATCTCCGGCATGCCGGACATGCTGCCCGAAAACACCGAACTGCGCCGCGCCCACGCACCGCTCAGCGAGTTCGTTCGCAAGGCGCTGGCCACTCCGCTCCTCTATCCCACCGGCGCCGACTTCCGCTACCAGAGCATGGGAACGCTGCTCGCCGGCGAGATCGTGGAACGCGTCTCCGGCAAGAGGCTGCGCGACTTCGAGCAGCAGGAGATCTTCGGACCGCTAGGGATGAAATCGAGTTCTCTCGGGTTGGGCGGGCGCAAGATCGCCGACACGGCGTGGTGCCAGGGCGGCGGCAGTCCCGCCGATCTGGCGAGCTTCGGCGCCAACAGCCCGTATTGGCGGGACATGGGACATCCTTGGGGCGGTATGCACTCCACCACGCGCGACCTCGCCGTGCTGTTGCAGACCATGCTCCAGGGCGGAGCCTACGGCGGATACCGGCTGTTCAGCCCCAAGACCGTCGCGCGCATGACTACCGACCGCAACGGCGCGCTGAACAAGCCCTGGGGACTCGGCTGGGGGCTGGGGAATTCGCCCGTCTGGGCCTACTTCGGAGACGTCGTGTCGCCGCGCGCGTTCGGGCATTCCGGCGCGACAGGCACGGTGGCGTGGGCCGACCCGGAGTCGAACCTGGTATGCGTGATCCTCACCACGCGGCCTTCCGGCGAGGACGACGGCCGGCTGCTGCGGCTGGTGTCGAACGCAGCCGCGGCGTCGGTCATTCGAGACCGGTGACGAGATAGAGATCGGATGTGTCGCGGCGGAATGACGCCGCGTAGTACTGCCCGTCCGCCGACAGCACCGGCGACGCCCAAAAGACCGCGCCGGGCTCGGGTGGCTCGAGGTCCAACCACTTCTCGCGCCGCCCGCTGGCGACTTCGATCCGCGCGATCGACACCGAGCCGGAGCCCTGCGCCGCGACGAAGAGATGCCGGCCGTCGCCGCTCCATCGCACGGCGGCTTCACCTTCCCTCGCGTCCGCGATCGGACGCGGCGCCGATCCATCGAAGGGCCGTAGCGTGAACCGTCCCTGTTCGATGGAAACGGCGGCCCGCTCGCCCGGCGCGAGCTTTGTGGCTCGCACTCCTTCCGGCGTTACCGGTTCGGGGCGCTCTCCATCGATCGCGCGGATCCAGGCGCGGACGCCCTTCCCCTGTTCCGCGCCGGCGCAAAGCAGTCTGCGCCCATCGGCGAACGGCTCCGCGCTTTCGTATCGAATGCCGTCCGGCGCCAGGACGCGCGCCTCGCCGATGCCCGTGGGCAACAGCGCCAGGTGCGGCCCGCGATCCCCCGCCTGGACGCAAGCCGCCCACTTGCCATCGGCCGAAAGCGATGCCCGATTGCCGACGCCGACCCGCACGGCCGGCGACCCGTCGGTCCGGCGCCGGTAGATGGCGGCGTTCCGGCCATCGCCATACGAGAGTTCGGCGAACAGCAGTTCGGTCCCGTCGGCGGACAGGTCGAACACACGCGACGCCTCGAGCCATGCAAGATCGCGCGGCGCATTGCGGAAAGGCGTCTTCGCCACGATTCCGAGACGGGAGGAGGCGGCGGCCATCAGCATCTCGCCGTGCGGGCCGATGTCCATCAGGTGCAGCCAGCCAGGAGCCTTGAACACCACCCGTTCCTCGCCGCTCATCGAAACCGCGTGGACGGCCGGCTCTCCTCCGGTGCGAGAAGCGGAGAAGAACAACTCGCGGCCGCCGGGGCTCCATTCGAGTCCTCCCGCCGCGCGCCATCCGCGAGAGATCGCGCGCGCCTTCCGGTCCGGACCGCACACCGTGATCGAGTAGTCGCCCGATGCGTTGTCGATCGCGAAGAACGCCACCGAGCGGCCGTCGGGCGAGACGCGGACGTTTTCGTTCGGCCTGTCCGATTCGTGCAACACGGCGCCGATCGGATACTCGACGCGAAACCGCCGGTCCGTGCGCCTGGCGATCGCCATCGCGTCGCCGTCCGGGGCCCAATCGGCGAAACCCACGTTTTCCAGCACCGGTTTCGGAGTTCCGCCGCCGAAGGGAACCACCGCCAGCGTGCCCAGCCGCTCGCTGCCCAGCAGGATCGCGAGTTCGCTCTTCGAGGAAACGGACAGAATGTTGCAAGGCGGCACGCTCGCCGGAGACGCCTCGCGGTTGCCGGGCTGCGCCACGAACAGCTTCGGTGGTTCGACGTCCCACGCCGCGCTGTAAACCACCGCGCCGTTGGGACCGAACTGCGCGTACATCACGTCGCCGCGGCGGTACGTCAGCCGCTGGAAATTGGCAGGCTCGCGGCGATAGTGGAAGCGGGCCGCTCCGATCCCCGCCGCGGCGCCGAGGCCGGCCCCTGCCAGCGTTCCCACGATTCGCCGGCGTGAGGTCTCTCCGCGAGCCGCTCCGGTTTCGGCGAGGACGTCCTCGATAGCCGCCCGGACGTCGGCCATCGACTGCACCCGCCGCCGCGGGTCCTTGCGCAAGCATCGTTCGACCAGCCGGCGGAGACCGGCCGGGACGCTCTCCGGGAGTGGCTCCGGCTCCTTGGCCAGCACCGCCGAGATCACCACCAACTGCGAATCGCCGCCGAACGCGCGGCGCCCGCTCAGCATCTCGTACAGGACGGCGCCGAGGGAGAAGATGTCGGCGCGATGATCCACCGGCTTGCCTTCGGCCTGTTCGGGCGCCATGTAGGCCACCGTGCCGACGATCGTTCCGGCAATAGTGACCGATTCGGCGATCGCCTCGGTTTGGGCGCCGGCCGCGGCCTGGAATCCGATCCGCTTGGCGAGCCCGAAGTCGAGCACCTTCACCGCGCCGTCGCGCGCGATCATCACGTTGCCGGGCTTGAGATCGCGATGCGCGATACCCGCCGCGTGCGCCGAATCCAAAGCCGCCGCGATCGCCACGCTAATCCGCGCGGCTTCCCGATGGGGGACGGCGCCTCGCCGCAAACGCGCCTCGAGGGACTCCCCGTCGATGCGGTCCATCGCGATGTACTGAACGGTCGCGCCATCCAGTTCCACCGATCCGGTTTCATGCACTCGCACGATGTTGTCGTGGTGCAGCGACGTGGCGGCGCGCGATTCCGCGAGAAAACGGCGGCGGTGGTCGGGATCGGTGAACGCCTTCTCCGAAAGGACCTTGAAGGCAGCGGGCAGGCCCGTCTCGACGTGCGTGGCCGCGTAGACCACACTCATCCCGCCCGATCCGAGCAGGGAATCGATTCGGTAATGGCCTACGGTTTTACCAAGCATTTCGGCGCCAGGTGGATGCGCCGATGTTAACAAATACGCCTCCCTCCGTGGGGGGCTCAAAAGCGAAACCACCGCGCCCGCTCTCGGAGAAGCGGGGCGGCGGTGCTGACTCGAGCGTTGGCTACGCGCCCCAGATGGCGCTGCCGGACTTCACTTTGGTTTGGATCTTCATGGTGGCTCCCCTCGTGTGACCTTGTCGATGTAGTTCGAATGCGAAAACTACGCGCCCCAGATGGCGCTGCCGGACTTCACTTTGGTTTGGATCTTCATTTTCGTGTACCTCTTTCGCTTCTCGGTGCGGCTCTTGCCGCTTGCCCTGATACATTGCACGACAGGCGCCAAACCGGGCCTCCGGATGCGCGAGGCTGTATCCGCGCTGAAAACAAAAGAGATCCGGACGTTCAGGGAAAACGGATGCAGTCTGGCGCCGGCGATCCACCTAACACGGGACGAAGGTGACCAAACATTTTTGCTAGGGTGTTCGCCTTAACCGCCCTGCGATACGATGGGGATGTCCGTTCTCCAATCCATGCTGGGTACCGCCAAGAAGTTCGCCGCCGAAGTCCTCCCCGCCATCATCAAGCCGCTCCGCGTCTTGTGGAACGAGATCATCGGCTTCTTTTTCATCGTGTTGGCGCTCTGGTCGATTCCCAGCGCCTACCGTAGCCTCACCACCTTCAACGGCGACATCGTGGGCCTGGGCCGCATCTTTCTGACGATGATCTTCGGGGTGATCATGCTGGGCTACGGGATCTACTCGTTCGTGCGCGCCCGCAAGATCGGCAAGACGTGAGCGACCGATGAACTCCGATGTTCCCGGCCAGTTTCCCTACACTCGCGGCATCCACCCCCGCATGTATCGCGACCGGCTCTGGACGATGCGCCAGTACGCCGGCTTCGGCGACGCGGCGGAAAGCAACCGCCGGTATCGGTACCTCTTGTCGCAGGGAATCACGGGGCTTTCGGTAGCGTTCGATTTGCCCACCCAAATGGGCATGGACTCGGACCACCCGCTCGCCGCCGGCGAAGTGGGGCGCGTCGGCGTCGCGATCGGCTCGCTCGCCGACATGGAGGTGTTGTTCGACTCGATCCGTCTCGACGAGGTCACCACGTCGATGACGATCAACTCCACCGCGGCCATCCTGCTGGCCCTCTACGCACTCGCGGCGCGGAGGCAGGGAGCCGATCCGAAGCGGCTGCAGGGCACCATCCAAAACGACATCCTGAAGGAGTACATCGCACGCGGCACGCACATCTACCCGCCGCGCGCGGCGATGCGGATCGTCACCGACATCTTCGCCTGGGCGGCGCGCGAGATGCCGCGCTGGAATCCCATATCGATCAGCGGGTATCACATTCGCGAGGCCGGTTCCACCGCCGCCCAGGAAGTGGGGCTGACCATGGCGAACGCGATCGCCTACGTGGAGGCCGCGCTAAGCGCCGGGCTGGCGGTGGACGGCTTCGCGCCGCGCCTGTCGTTCTTCTTCAACGCGCAGAACGACTTCCTCGAGGAGATCGGCAAGGTCCGCGCGGCCCGCCGCCTGTGGGCGGAAATCGCGCGCGACCGGTTCGGCGCGAAGGATCCCAGGTCAATGACCTTGCGCTTCCACACGCAGACCTCGGGCGCGTCGCTCACCGCGCAGCAACCGGACAACAACCTGGTTCGGGTCGCGCTGCAGGCGTTGGCGGCGGTGCTCGGCGGCACGCACTCGCTGCACACCAACTCGCGGGACGAGGCGCTGGCCCTGCCCACCGAGGAGTCGGCGCGGCTGGCGTTGCGCACGCAGCAGTTGATCGCCTACGAGCCAGGGGTGACGGGAACCGCCGATCCGCTGGGCGGAGCGTGGGCGATCGAGGAGGCGACGGACCGCGTGGCGAAGGAGGCTCGCGAAATCGTCGACGCGATGGACGCGCTCGGCGGAATGCTGTCCGCGATCGAGAAGGGCGAGCCGCAACGCCTGATCGAGGCCGCGGCTTACGACTGGCAGCGCCAGGTGGAATCCGGCGAGCGTGTCGTGGTGGGTGTGAACCGCTTCCGGCAGGACGATCCACCCGCGCCCGTGTTCCGCTTGGACCCCGAGATCGAGCGATCGCAAGTGGAGCGGCTCCGGACGTTGCGGGCGTCGCGCGCGGCCGGGCCGGCGGCGGCCGCGTTGGACAATCTGGAGCGCGCGGCGCGCGACGGAGTCAATCTGATGCCTCCCATCCTCGCGGCGTGCGAGGTGTGGTGCACCGTGGGCGAAATCTCGGACCGGTTGCGCGCCGTGTTCGGCGAATATCGCGAGGGATAGCGCCCCTTGACGTAGCGTGGCACGGGGAGATAGGCTACGGCTAGTCCATTCCAGAGGAGGAATCCGTGCTTCACCCGATCCGCATTCTCGCTGTTCTCTTGACCGCGACATCCCTTTCCGCTCAGACCACCAGCGCGAGCATCGTCGGTACGATCAGGGACTCGTCCGGCGCCATCGTCCCCGGCGCCGCGGTGAAGGCCAAGGCGGTTGCCACCAACCTGACTCGTGAGATGAAGACCGACGCCGACGGCAACTATGTGATGCCGAATTTGCCGGTCGGCGCGTATCAGGTAACCGTGTCCGCCGCCGGATTCCGGACAGAGGTGCACGACGGCGTCGTTCTCCAGGTCTCCCAGACGGCGCGTCTGGACGCGGCGCTGCAGGCCGGCAACGTCACGGAGTCGGTGAACGTGACCGCCGAAGTGCCGGTGATCAACACCGAGGATGCGGTATTCGGCGACTTGATCGACAACCGGCGCGTCGTGGAGTTGCCGCTGAACGGACGCAACTTCAACAGCCTCGCCCTGTTGACGCCGAACATCCAGAGCGGCGTGCCGGGCGGAGCCACCTTGCAGAACTTCCTGGCCGGCGGCATCGGCGTGTGGTCGCACGGAGCGCGCGACACCGACAACGAATGGAATCTGGATGGAGCGACGATGAACGTCGGATTCTACAACTGGAACTCGTTCAATCCCTCGATCGACGCGATCCAGGAGTTCAAGATCCAGGCCGGCTCCTACTCCGCGGAGTTCGGTTTCCAGGCCGGCGCGAACATCAACATCGTCACCAAGGCGGGAACCAACAACCTCCATGGGACGCTGTTCAACTTTCTGCGCAACGACAAGATGGACGCGCGCGGCTTCTTCCCCAGCACGAAGCCGAAGCTGCGGCAGAACCAGTTCGGCGGAACCGTGGGAGGTCCGGTGTACATTCCCAAGCTGTACAACGGCAAGGACCGGACGTTCTTCTTCTCCAACTTCGAGGGGATCCGCATCCGCCAGGAACAGTTCGGGCGATTCACGCTTCCCACCGACGACCAGCGGTCCGGCAATGTCTCGAGAACCGCGGCGGGCGCTCCGGCAGCGGCTGGCATCATCGATCCCACCAACGGCCAGCCGTTCGCCGGCAATGTCGTCCCGGCGGCGCGGATCACGCGTCAGTCGCAGAACATCCTCCGCTACTTCCCGAGGGTCAACAAACCGGGCCAAGTCTTCAACTACGAAATCCTGGCGCCGGTGCTGACCGACAGCGATTCGACGATCCACCGCATCGACCACCGGTTCAGCGCCAAGGACACGCTGTTCGCGCGCGGCGCCTACGACAACCGCGACCGGCCGGACCCGGAGTTCTTCCCCGGATTCTTCCGCCGCACCGGGCTGAAGGCCTACAACGTCGTCGCCGGATACACGCGCGTTTGGACGCCCACCGTGGTCCAGGAGATGCGCGCCTCCTACAACCGCAGCTTCATCTTTCAGGCCGATCCCCGCGAGAATACGAACTTCAATATCCAACAGGAACTCGGCATTCCGAACATCCCGGCGGCGGGGCAGACGAACGGGTTTCCCTGGATCGCGATCGCGGGATACTCGGCGGTCGGCGACATGACGAACAATCCGCTGATCCAGCCGGACAACCTCTACCAGTTCACCTCGAACCTTTCGATCAACCGGCGGCGGCATACGATCAAGACGGGCTTGGACGTCCGCCAGATCCGGTCGGACCGGACGCAAGGGCTCACCGTGCGCGGCCAGTTCAATTTCGAAAACACGAATCCGGTGGGGTCGCGGAATTCGATGTCGGACTTTCTGCTCGGGCTTCCCCAGCAGAGCGTTGTGGGCAGCCGCGCGTGGACCATCCGCATGCGCAACCACCGCATCGGCATGTTCGTACAGGACGACTGGCGCGTGTCGCCGAAGCTGACGCTCAGCCTCGGTCTGCGGTACGAGCCGAGCACGCCGGTGCACGATACGCGCGGTGAGGTAACCGGATTCGACTTCGCCAAGGGCGAGCCGATCCCGATGCAGGCGGGCACGCCGTTCTATCCGAAGGACTGGAACAACTTCGCCCCCCGAATCGGGTTTGCGTGGCGGCCGTTCTCCTCGGACAAGACCGTGATCCGCGGCGGCTTTGGCATCTACTATAACTTCACGATCAACCTGGCGCTGTTCCGTCTGGGCAGCAATCCGCCGTGGGCGATCATCAATACGTTCATCGCGAATCCGGGCGCGCCGGCGATCACGTTCGACAATCCGTTCCCGCGCGCATCCGCCGGAGCGGCCCCGCCTCCCAATTACGGCGCCATGACGGACGATTTCGGGGTTGGCTACTCCCAACTCCGGTCCTTGCACGTGGCGCAGCAGATCGGCGCGAACGACTCGATCGAGATCGGCTACTCCGGCAACTATGCGCTCGGCGGCGACCGCGGCGTGAACGCCAACGACGCTCCTCCAGGACCGGGAGCCATACAGCCGCGCCGGCGCTTCCCACAGTTCGGCGTGCTGACGCAGGTCCGCTCGGATGCGAAGAGCTTCTACAACGCCGGATCGCTCAAGTACACGCGGCGATTCTCGGACGGGCTCACCGTGCTGAGTTCGTACACTTTTTCGCGCACCATCGATCAGGCGTTCTCGTCCGTGGCTGGCAATCCGACCGGCGGCGCGGTGTCGCAGACTTATCTGAATCTCGCGCAGCGAGGCCTATCTCCGTCGCATCGCAAGCACGTGTGGACCACCAGCGCGGTCCACGAGTTGCCGTTCGGCAAGGGGCGCAAGTACCTCAACGCCGGCGGGCCCGTGGACTGGGTCATCGGCGGCTGGCAGCTCAGCTCGATCTTCAGCATTCAGTCGGGCGGAGCGTTCGCGGTGACGGTCCAAGGAGGCGGCGCGCGTGTCAACACGGGGAGCGACCAACGTCCCAACCGCCTGCGCCAGGGCAACCTGGCGAGTTCGCAGCGGAGCATCTCGCGCTGGTTCGATACCGATGCCTTCGTCGCCGCGCCGCTCTTTACGTTCGGCAGCGAGGAGACCAGAACGCTGATCATGCCGGGGTTGGCCAACGTCGATGTGAACTTGAAGAAGGCGTTCACGATTCGCGAGGGGATCAGGCTCGAGTACCGCGCCGAGTTCTTCAACTTCTTCAACCGCGTCAATTTCGGGCAGCCGGGATCGGTGCTGGGAACGCCCGCGTACGGAATCATCGCTTCCTCGGGTCCGGCGCGGGTGAGCCAGATGAGCTTGAAGCTGGTATTCTGAATCACACCGCCCACGGCGGTAGCACCACCAGCAGGTCGAAGATCGCGTGGAACAGGGACATGTGACGAGCCACCTCGAGCGTGTCCGCCAAGCCCGCGATGAGCAGTTCGGCGGCGCCCATGGCGGGAGGCGCGAGATACAACGGCGCCAAGCCGGGCGCGCGGATCGCCTGCGCCGCGGAGAGCGCACACAGGATCGCCGCGACGACGGTCAGCAGCGATGCACGCCCTTCGAAGACGCGCCGCTTGGGGCCGCTCCATTGCGTGAACGACCGGCTCTCCTCGTACTCCGCCCGTCCGGAACCGGGCGTGGAGTTCCCCACCAGGTGGCGCAGCCGCGATCCCTCGTTCATCGCGATCTCCATGGGCGCCAAGCGGTCAGCGGGTGGAGCAAATAGTACCGCGCCAGCCGGAAGCGACTGGCGTGCGTGGCGGGGTCCGTGTAAGCCGCTCCGAGGCTCATAGACGAACGTGCCACTGTAGCGCTTCAGTGCGGGGTCCATGCCCAGTTCCGCCAAGTTCGCTTCCGGGCTCCGGGAGTCGGGCAACATGCGGAAGAACACGACGTTGTAGGCCGCCATCGGCGGGTATTCCGCCGGAGTACCGGCGAACATCCAGCCCGCGCCGGCCAGCCACGCCCCGGCAACGACGTAGCGCCGGAACGCCAAGGCCACCATCGCGAGAACCACGCCGAGCGGAGCGTGGGCGGTCTTGGAGAGGACCAACATCGCCGATCCGGCGAGGAATCCGGTCCAGTCCACCCATCGTCGAGTCCGGCTCGCGCGCAAGTAAAAACCAACCATCGCCAGCAGACCCAATAGCGCCGCCACGTCCATGTGGAATGTGTTCCTGTGGCTGGCATGGAGCACATCGGCGAAGATCGCGGCCGCAACGGCGCCCACGCGGCCGAGCTCGGGCAGCAGCACCCAGAAGACCGTCAGAAGCAGCGCGGCATGGACGGCGCCCATGACGCGGATGTCCATGGCGCCGTCCGGGGAAAGGACCTTTGCGACGCCCACGGCGATCCCCGCCAAGACCCGCTCGGAACTCCGGAACGGGGAGTCCCACCACGCATAGCGTTCCTCCACGGTGTACACCGGAGCGACGAACCGCCGCTGGAGTTCCAGTGGAGCGCCCATTCCGAACACGCCGGTCACCTTGCCGAAATCGGCGTTGTCCGCCAATCCCACGAACGGTGGCACGAACACCTGAACGAGCACGGCGGCCGCCATCAGCGCCCACCAGATTCGCGAAACCATCCCCGTCATTCTACAGGCAGGTCTCCGAGGCTGGTATCCTGAAGCCGATCTTGATCGCGGTCCGGCCACAACTCGCGAAATCGTACTGGCGGCGGTTCGTCTTACTGACGGTGTTCGCTGGCGCTCCGGGACTGTTCCTGGTGAGGACAGGCGTGTTGCGCCACATGCCACTGGCGATCGCGTTCGGACTCTTTACCGCCGGTGTCTGGCCCGTGATCGCGTACAGGGAACGACGGCGCGGCGCGCGGCTTATCGACGCGGACGGCGTCACGCGGCGCGATGGAAAGCGGTTTCCCTGGGGAGACCTGAGTATGGTCCGCCGCGAGTACGCGCGGAGCCCGTCCGGCGGGCTGAAGCATGTGACTGTGACATTCCTGCACGGGGAAGTCCGTATCTATCCCATGACCCTCGAAAACGCCAGAGAGACGCTCGATGCCATCGACCGCCAGATTGCCCGAAGATTTCAGGAGATCTGCTCCATCTGCTCGAAACTGCGCGATTTCGAGCGCGGATTCCAGAAGGGCGGGCGCGAGGAAGAAGACACGTGGCTGCCCGCCGAGGCGGCATCGCTGGTGGATGTCCACGAGGTCCGTCCCGGCGCGAACCGGAGTCCGGTGCTGCGGCAATGCCCGGAGTGCGACACTCACTACCTGTACGAGACCGGGTACGAATTCCTGGCGTCCGGCAGCGAAGACGAACAACGGCTCACCCGCTTGACGGATCGAGAAGCGGGCAAGCTGTAGCCGTCAGTTCTTGCCGTACCAGGCGCGATCCCACGGATGCGCGAAGGTGGGGCGGTTTGCATAGCGAGTCATCTTGAACGCGAGCTTCGACCCGGCGCCGGGCTCCAATCGAACCGTGAGCGCGGGCCCGTTCACCGCGAGCGTCTTCCCGCCCATCGTGACCGAATCGAGCCGGTGCTCGCCGTAGCCTCCACCTTGCACGACGACCGTGCGCGGGTCGGCGGGATTCGTGTTGACCAGCGTGAGCGTGGCCGAATCGGGGCCCAGCTTTTCGACGAGTGCGCCGACATCCTCGGGCAGACCCGAACGCCGCCGCACCGGATCGAAATAACGGAAGCGGCTATGCAGCACCCACACGCGGCCGCGGGCGAAGTATCCGCCGAGCATGAGGTTGGTCAGCGCGCTGGTGGCGACGGGGTTCAGGTCCAGCAGGTAATCGGCAAGCCGCGTGTCCGCCGAAGTCTGATCGGTGCGGATCATCTCCAGCTTGCGGCGAACCGAAGCGAGGTCGCCTTGCAGCGCGCGCACGGGGAAATCGGGGAGCTTGCCTTCCAGGAACCCGAGCCATTGCGCCCCGCGGTCCGCGCCGCTGTAGCCATCGCGATTGCGCGTCTCGCCGTACGTGGTGGCGATGGGCACGCGGTCCAGATCCTTGCGGTCCATCGACCACAAGTAGATCTCGGTGAGGCGGTCGGTGCGCTGCATCGGCGAGAATTCGTACCACTCCGGCTTGCCGGAATACTTGTAGCCTTTCGGATCGCCGTACATCTGCGGCAGTTGCACCACGCCGTTGACCACCTTCTTTGCGGCGTAGATCTTGTCCATCTGGGTGCGCAGAGTGTCGACGAACGACTGATCGCCGCTCAGCAGCAGGGCGTTGGAGAAGCCGGGCCACGTGCCATCGGTGAAGTAGTTGCGATGCGCGATCTTCTCCAGCTCACCGTCGAAGATGGTGAAGTTCCAGCCGTACGTGCCTTTCCACCATTGGCCGCCATGCTCGCCGCCGGGTTTGCCGTTCAGTCCGACGGCGCTGGGGATCATCCCGCCGGTTTCGGCGGCGCGGCGCTTCCAGGCCCCCACGTAGTCGAGCACCCACTTCCGGTACTTCTCGTCGCCGGTGAGCGAGTAGGCGTTCAGGCCGAGGATGGTGGAGGCGAGGTTGAGCCAGTTGTCGCCCACGCTGTCCAGGTACTCGGTGCAATGGGCGAGCATCTTGTCGTAGTGGCTGTTCATGTCGAGCATCTTGCCGCGCCCCGCCGGATTGTGGAGCAGATGGTAGATGCCGGGCACGGGATCGCCAACCCAGTCGTAGGTGGTCGCCTTCCGCATCATGGGACCCTTGCTGCCGGTCCACATGCTCTTGATCACCTGGTTGACCGGATCGTAGTTGGGCGCGTCCGGGTCCTCCCCCATGTACATGGCGGCGAAGCGGAGCGTGCGGCGCTTGTAGAGGTCGTCGTTGGGATCGGCCAAGCCCTGCAGAAGAAAGGCGCGCATTCCTTCGCCGGTATGGAACCAGTCGGACTGGGTGATGAACTCGCGGTGATAGGCGCCGTTCTCGGCCAGCTTGGTGAGCTTCGTGCGAAGTTCGGAGTATTGCTTCAGGTGGCCTTCGTGGGCCTTGTTGTAGAGGTCGAGGACGGACTTCGAACCGCCCATCGCGTAGAGAAGGGTCCAGTTGAAGAAGGTCTCGATCGCGTCGTCGGGGCCATCGAGCGTGCCCCAACGCGGAGTGTGGAGCAGGTAGCCGCGCTCGTCGACGAAGCGCTGCGCGAACCGCTCGGCGCCGATGGAGCCGTGGCGGAGCAACTCGCGCTCCAGATGCGCCCAAGCCGGCGGCGGCATCGGCGTCTTGACGTGGAGCAGTTCCTCGGGGAGCGCGGGGAGGCTCAGTAGAATCGCGAAAGCGGCGGGTCGAAGCATCCCGCCATTATCGCTCCCGGCGCCGCGGGGGTACTCGAGGGGCGGGTCGCAACAAGCGCTCCGCCCCGCCAGCGGTTACTTCTTGACGCGGTGGGCGCCGTGGCAGCCCTTGCAGCTTGCGAGCACGGAGTTGTTCAGCGCGGACCTAGCGCCTTCCAGATCCTTGGAAGAGGCCGCGGCCGCCACCGCCGCTCCGCCTTCCTGAAGTTGCTTGGAGGCGTCGGCCCACACCTTGTCCGGGCAGCGGCCATCCGCCATCAGCACGTGGCCGGATTCGCTCAGCATCTGGGCGTGCGTCTTGACGTCGCCCCATTCCTTGTCGTCGGCCGGTCCGGCCTTCAGCATCTTCGCCAACGTCGAACAGTGCGGACCGTTGACGGTCTTCATCCAAATCTTGGTTTCCAGGGGGCGGGTCTTGCCTTTGGCCACCTGGCCTACGAGTTGCCATCCGGCCAATGCCAGAAGGGCCGCGCAAACCGCGAATGCTTTCATGGGCTACTCCAAATGAGTGGAATTATCGCCGGTCCCAGATTCGGCGCATCGAGTGTTGATCCGTTATATCACGAACGATCCGCGGATGGAGCCAGCGGCGGCGCTACTTTCGCCGAACCACGAGCACCGCCGACGCTTTGCCGAACGACTCCGGTTTCGTCGGCCGTACGATGCCGGAGAGCACCGCCGCGGGCGACCGGTTGCGCGAGTCTTCGACGTAGAACGCATACGCTTCCTCGTCCAGCGCCAGACACGGACCACCGAAGGCCAATTCGTTCGAAGGCTCCATCCGCCAATACGGCAGCGGTTCCAGGATCTTCCTCGGCAGTTCGAAGCGGGGCATGCCGGGCGGTTCCGGTTCCGGCTTGGAACACGTCCCAATCGGTGTTGTGATAGTAGAAGACACCGTAGCCGCCGGCGAAGTACACCAGATAGGCGCGCCGCGGTTGCTCCTGCCAGTCGTGCACCGCGCGATACGTCGGCATCTCGTCCACACCGCGCTCGTAGCCGAACTCGGAGCTCACCACCGGCCATTTGCGCAAGGCGCGTTCGAACGCGATCGATTCGGCGAAGCCGGTGTGCTGCTGATCGGTTCGGAAGTCGAGATTGCGGTTGAGCCCGGCGTCCTAGGAGTAGGCCTCGTCGTCGTGCGCGGTGAACAGCCGCCGGTAGGCGTCGGGGCCGCGAGCATGGTCAGGAAGCCTCGCCTGGAGTGGAGCGCTTGCGGAGGCCGGCTCAGTCTCTGTCTGTCCATGGCGACTTTGCGCGCACCGGACCAATCAGCGCACGGACGCCCTGGTTGTCGGAGGGGTTGAGCCATAACATCCGGTCGAACACCGCGGCGGCTTCCTCGAACCGGCCGAGGCGCCAGAGGCAGAGGCCGAACCCTTGCAGGCAGCGAAGGAACGGGCGATTGTCGATCATGCCCCACGCCAGCACGCCGTCGAAGCCGGCCGGCAAGGACAACTCGCCGATCCGCACGCCCACCTCGTAATTACGGATGGCGTCTTGCGGGCGAGAGTCGAACGACAGATTTCCGAGATGCGCGTGCGCGTCCAGGCAGCGGAGGTCCGCGCGGCAGAGGTTCATCAGGGCCTCATAGGCTCCTTCGTAGTCGCCGGAGTCCTTCCTATCGTTCGCCTCGATGATCGGGTCGCTCCAACTGTCGTTCGGGTCCTCGCCCGGAAGCACTTGCTCCATCTCGAACATCGGCCTCGGCCCGCGCCGTATGATCGGCTTCGCCCAGGGCTCCACCGGGTCGCCGGGCTCGCCCCAGTACTCATCGGCGGGGTCCCACATTCCGTGGCTCTCGAGGCGGAGCGGAGTCAGTTGCAGGGCGGCGGCGTCCAGCCATGTGGATTGGATGGCGCCCGAGAGGTATGGTCTGGCGCCGTAAGTCCACCGCTTGGCGGGCTCGATTCTTGCGATGTAGCCGGGCACGACAGTCCAGAGCCGGCCTGCGCGAAGCGTGACGGCTTCCCCACTGGGCAACAGCCGGCAATGGGCGGCGCGACTCATCATTGACAACACCGCCAGTTCGACTGAGCCACCGGGCTCCATGGGCGTCCCGCCCGCCAGCGCGGCTGGCTTGGCCGAAGCGGGCGCCGGGGATTTCGCGGATTTCCTCACACGCGGGTTCAGCGCGATTCCCATCCATTTTCGATAGGCCGTGATGTAGCGCTGTTGCGCCTCGCCGGCCAACACGATATCGGCGGCCGCCACGACATGCTTCGAACCATCGGGCCGTTCGCACGCCGCCGTCAAGCCTCGTCGTGCGTTGCCGTTGTAGGAGAGCTTCGTCACCGTGACCGGCTCGCCGGCGAGGGTAGCTTTACAAGGAACGAGGATGTTGTCCTTGAACGCCTGGCGGAAGGCCCACAACTGCTCCTCGTCGTCAAAGGCATCGATGAGGATCTCGGCGAGGAGCTCCTCGAGTTCCCGCTCACGCTTGCTCATGCCACGTCCAGCCAGATCTCCACGGGGTCTCGTTCGGGGGGTTCCTCATTGTCATGCGGACTCTTCGTCCAGTCTACCCGGCTATCGAAGCGATGGCTCCACCCACCGATCGGATGCGCGGCGGGCTGCCAAGGCGAGCGCCATCCGTTTGCCTCGTGGTCAGCGCAAGGGAGCCAGATCGAAGCGCAGCCCGTCGATTCGCCCCACGAGCCGGATCTGCTTCTCCGGCCCGGTCAGATCGAGCGTCAGGCGGCCGTCCGGCCCGGACCCGCCTTGCCCCTGGTAGGTCTCGCCCGCGATGGACGCCTCCACGCCGGTCAGGCGTAGCCGCCCCGGACCGGTGTAAGCGAACGACCCGCCGGCCGGCCGCCACTCGACTCCGCCGGGTAGCGCGACATCTCGCGCCACGAACGAGCCGTCGAGCTTCAGCCGCTCGAGCGCCCGGACGCCCGCTCCGCTTGTTTCCAGACCGGCGTCGGCGTCGACGCGGCCGCCCTGCCAGACGGCGCCTTTCACCTCGAAGCGGCCGCGATAGGCGGGCTCCCGGCCGGCGAGGTCCACCGTCAATCGACCCTGCAAGGCGCCCTGCTCGAGCGAGCCGCGCCAATCGCGGACGGTCAATCGCGGACCCTCCCATTCCACGCGCGCGGACGCGTTCTCGACGACGGCTCCGCCCACGCGCAGCTTCCGGACGCGAATCGACCCCGCCGCCCGGCGCGCGGAGAGCCATTCCGGTACCGGCGCCGCGCGGCCCAGAGTGCGCGCGAAGAGGCCCTGCCGCCGCTCGAACGCCGGCGCGAGCAGAGTCTCGAAGGCGGCCAAGTCGAGCTCGCCCGCGTTGGCGTCGAACTCGTGCGGAAACTTGGCGCCGGGGCGGTACGAATAGGAGCCCTCGAGCGCCATTCTGCCCAGCGATGCGCTCACGCGCCGCGCAACGAGCGCTTCCCCGCGCATCGATATCAGAGCGGAGTCCACGCGGAGCGGTCCCGGCAATCCCTCCACGGTGGACGTCGCTCCGTTGATGGCGAATTCGCCCGACCAATCGGGCCGGTCGCCGCCGGTGCGCGCCCACCGCAAGGAGCCGTTCAGCGACCCGCTGCCGGCGGTGTCCAGAATCCCCGGCAGCGGAACCTCGGCCAGCACCCTCCACAGCGGCCGTAGCAACTCGAACTCGAGTCCGCCGGTCGCCAGCTTCACTTCCCGGTCGCCGGTGGATGCCAACAGCCTTCCTTCCACCGTCGCGGTGCGGTTCTCGCCGATTCGCATCACGGTGGGCGCGAGCGAGAAGTTCCCTCCGGAGACCGCCACCGATGCCGTATCCATGCGCACCGGTTGCTCCAACCCCGCTACCGGCAGCACGGCGTCGCGCGCCTGCAGTTCGCCTTGCGCTCCGCGTTCGGACGAAAACCCGATTGCGCCGCTGACCGTGCCTTCCGCCGCCAGTCCGCCCGGCAACGGGAATCCTGTCTCGGCAAGCAAGGACCGTAGAGACGCGAGAGGCGCTTCGTTGGCCGTGAGCAGCACCGCCCACGAAGGCCTGCCCAACAGCCGCGACGCCTTCGCCCGAACCGATAGCGGCAGCGGCTTGCCCGCCGGCCACTTCGTCTCCAGGGTGACGCTCTGTCCCGGCACGTCCGCCCGGCCGCGCACCGGCAGTTTCCATCCGGATGCGCCCGGCAGCAGCCACCCGAACCGGTCGAACTCGTCGAGCTCGAGCTCGCCCTCGAGCTCGACGGCGGAGAGCGGCCCCGACAGCTTCAATCGCGACGTCACAAAGCCGCCCAGGCCGATCGCTCGGCCCTCCGCCAATGTGACCAGTTCCGAGATCGACGTGCGGGTGCCGGTGAGACCGATCTCGATGCGGCTTTCCGCGCCGGAAGTTCCTCCCGCGATGAGCATGCCGCGGCCCGATAGCCGGCCCATCGCGCGCGAGTGCCGGTCGGTGCGCGCGGGTTCGCCCTCGAACCGAATGCTGAAGTGGTCCGGTGGATTGGCGGCCTCCACGGTGAGGTCGGTCGCGTCGAGGTAGAACACCGACTTGGTATCGCCCGATTTGAAATTGAGACGGCCTTCTCGAACCTCGATCGCCGCCAACGTGCCCGCGCCGGACTTCGGCCCCAGCGCGTGATCGAGGAACGGCTGGAAGTTCCAACCCGCGTCTCCCAGCCGCATCAGATTGATGTGCGGCGAATCCAGCCGCACTCCCGCCAGTTCCACTCGCCCCCGCGGCAATCCGCTGAGCGCGACGTGGAAACGCAGTTCCTCGACATAGGCGAACGGCTCCGAGCCTACCGACGGGTGCTCGTGGATCACCACGTTCGACACGGAGAATCCGGGCCGCGGCACGGCCAGATACGCGATCTCGCCGTTGATCTCCACCTTGCGCCCGAGAGCCTGTTCCAGTCCCGCGCGGATCGACGAGCGAAACCTCTCCGGTTCGAACACGCGGGGGAGTGCGTAGATCGCGCCGCAAAGCGCCGCCACCGCGATCCACCGGGTCCGCGCGCGGCTCATCGGGCCGGCGCTCCCGCCGCGAGCAGGTCTTCGTAATCCTCCGGCGTGTCGATATCGGCGATCGCGCCCGGATCGTCCACCTCCACGCGCTCCGTTTCGCTCTCGTGCCGGCGGACCACTTCCTTCGGGCTATGGCCGGGATCGAGCGCGAGAAACTCCGCCGCCAGTCCGGCCGCGCACGCCACCGGATGGCCGTTGCGCCCCTGCCACCGAGGGATCGCGAGTGCGGCGCCGGCTTCGATTGCGCCGGTCAGCCGCTTCACGGTGAGCGGCGCCACGGCCGGCGAGTCGACGGTGGTGAACAGGAATCCGTCCAGACCCTCCGGAAGCGCCGCCAGTCCCGTTTGCAGCGAACTGAGCATGCCGCGAGCGGGGTCCGGATTGATCGCGAACGCCGCCTCGGAACCTCGCGCGAGGCCGCGGCGAACCTCGTCGGCTCGAAAGCCGAGCACCACCACCACCGGAGACGCCACGGTGGCGAACAGCGCGATCAGCCGGTCGAGAAACGTCTCGCCGTTCCACCGCAGCAGAGCCTTGGGGCTTCCCATGCGGGAGGATTCGCCGGCGGCCAGAATGACCGCGCCGAACTTCACTTGAGAACGGCCCGCAGACCGGGGTTGACGTAGATCGACTTGGACACCGACCGCCAGTCCGACGCCGGATTGCGCCGCACCGCGATCATCTCCGCGGCCACCGAGATCGCGATCTCCTCCGGGCTCACCGCGCCGATCTCGAGGCCCATGGGCGCATGGATCCGGTCGAACGCCTCCCGCGGAATCCCCTCCTTCAGCAGTTCCTTCATCACGCCGAGCGTCTTGCGCTTGCTGCCGATCATCGACACGTACCGCGCCTGGGTGCTCACCGCCCACTTCAATACGCGCATGTCGTCGCGATGCCCGCGCGTAACGATAATGATGTAGCTGGAAGAATTGACGGGCAGCTTCGGGAAGACGGTCTCATACTCGTCCGCGAAGACCTCGTCGGCCTCCGGGAACCGCTCGCGGTTGGCGAACTGCTCGCGGTCGTCGATCACCACCGTGGAAAACCCGGCGAGCGCGGCGACCTTGGACAGGCTCTTCGAGATGTGGCCGGCGCCGAAGATGTAGGCGCGCGGCTGGGGGATCACCGGTTCCACGAACACGTTCAACTGGCCTCCGCAAATGAGTCCGTTGTCGTAGGCGGCGTCCTGGCCCAACGAGAACGTGAGATGGCGCGGCTGTTCGGTCTCGATCACCTCGCGCGCCGCGTTCCACACTTCCGCTTCCACGCATCCGCCGCCCACCGTGCCGGTGATCGACCCGTCCTCGCGAACGAGCAGTTTGGCGCTCTCGTAGCTGGGAATGGAGCCGTTCACCTGCACGATGGTCGCGACCGCGCACTTTTGCCCGAGCCGCCGCAACCGGACGATCTCGTCGTAGATATCCATTTCCTTCGATTTTACCCGCTCGCGGCGGCTTTCCGGCGCACCTGGGAGCGCGACAGTTGTTCCAACGCGCTCGGCGTGTGGCATTCGGTATCGCCGTGATCCACCTCCACCGGACCGATCCGCCCGGCTGCCGCCAATGCCAGCTTCCTCAGCGCCTCGTTGCGGTTGCCGATCGCGATCAGCGCGCCGTTCATCGCGTGCTTTGTCCGGTTCTTGGCCATCCCGATCCGGCGCTCGATCGTCTCGAGATGCGCCTGGAAATAGACGTCATCGAGCGCGGCCTCGTGCGTCGCCTGAATCGCCAACAAATTCCATGCGGCCTGGCACGTTTGATCGTGCGGCGACAGCATCCACTTCTCCATGCGGGACTGCCCGAACGGACTCAGCGAAACCACGTTGCGGGAGAACAGATCGGAGAGAACGTGGTAGTCGATGCTCGCCGCCCAGACGTCGAGTTCGTCTTCGGTCAGTTGCGCCGGGTCGGCGATCATGGTGGCGAGGCACCGCGCGTCCGCGTTGCCCGACGCCCACAGCATCTTCGCCAAGTCCGTGTCGCGCCCGACCTTCGCCCGCAGCTTTTCCAGGTTGCCGAACGTGACTCCGAACACGCTGGGGCCGGCTCCGTGGCGCTGGTAGATCTTGCGATTCGATTCCGAACCCCAAGCCTCGAGGGTCTTCATCGCTTCGTCGAAAGTCATTTCGGGGAAATGTTATTATCGCTGATTGAGACCGCAAGACGCGTTGGCTCCCGGCATGGGAGTCATTTTCGACATGGACGGGGTGATTCTGGATTCCACCCCGATGCACAACCGGGCCTGGGAAGTTTATCTCGAACGGCACGGAAAAGACTCGTCCCAAGTGCAGCGCCGCATGCACGGGCTGCGTAACGACGATATCGTGCGCGATTTCTTCGGGCCCATCGGGGATTACGGCGAGATCCTCCGGCACGGCGCCGCGAAAGAGCGCTTGTATCGCGAGATGATGGGGCCGGCGCTCGAGGACCATCTGATCCCCGGCATCCGCTCCATTCTCGAGGGGTTGGCCGGCGCGCCCAAGGCCGTCGCCTCCAATGCCGAAACCCCGAACATCGATTTCGTGCTCGATGGCGCGGGCATCCGCCATCACTTCCTCGCCGTGGTGGATGGCCACTACGTGGAGCGCCCCAAGCCGCACCCCGACATTTACCTGAAGGCGGCGGAGTTGATCGGAGTCGCGCCGGTGAACTGCGTCGTGTTCGAGGACTCGATTCCCGGGATCGAGGCGGCGCGAGCGGCCGGCACGCGTGTGGTTGGCTTGACGACCACCTTGGCGGTGCTGGACGGCGTCGACCGCCAAGCCGACGACTTCACCGACGAGAGCCTGCTCGACTGGCTCCGAAGCCAGCGCCCTCGCTGAACGGATCCGCCACTCCCTTGCCGTGCGAGCTAGAAATCGATCCGCAAATCCAGCCGGATCACGCGCGGCCCCGGCGCATCGCCCGCCGATCCGGCCGTGGTACCGCTCGCGCCGGTGATCCGCCCTCGCGCCGTCGTGTTGTCCATGCTCAATGCTCCTCCGCCCAGATTGCTCCAGTTCGGATGATTCAGCACGTTGGTGACCTGCGTTCCCAGCCGCACGCGGAATCGCTCGAGCTGGAAGTTCTTGAACAGCCCGCCGTGCATGACGCGCACCGCCGGTCCGCGAATGATGCCGCGTCCGCACGTCCCGAAAACCCCAGGGGTCGTGGGAAGCCGGAACGCGTTCACGTCGAACCAGCGCCCGATCGTCTGCTCGCCCGGCTTCAGATTCGGATCGGAGAGGCAGTCGGGACGGAGGGAGATCTGCGGTGGCGTGCGGCTGGTGGTGAACGCGATGCCGTGAATGTCCGGCGCCAGCCAGACGGGCGTCTCGTTCTGGCCATCCTGCAGCGTGCCCGTTCCGCTGAGCGTCCAGCCGCTGATCAAGTGCCCGGCCACGCCCTTGGCCCCGCCGCCGAACTTCTTTCCCTTGCCCATGGGCAACTCGTAAATGAAGAAACCCACCAGCCGCCGGAACGCCGTGATCTGCGTCATGCCGCGTTCGCGCCGCGCGTTGTACGTGTTCTCCGGCGTGATTTCGTTGTTTCCCAAGTCCTTCGCGAAAACGAAGTTGCTTTGGAACAGCAGCCCATTGCCGAACGGCCGGTCCACTTCCAGGTTCATCGCGTTATAGGTGTGGCTGGCGCCGTTGGTGTTGATGGTGATGCCGGGGAGGGCAGGGAATAGCCTCGGTTTGTCCACGAAGAGGCCGGGGCCGGGAGCCGGTTGATTGACGTTGAACGGCCGCGGCATCTTGCGGCCGCCCGTGCCCACGTAAGACGCGCGAAGACTCATCTTCGCCAGTTCCTTCTCGATCGTGAAATTCCAGTTCTGCGCGTACGGCATCCGGAATCCGTTCTCATACGTGCTAGGCACGCTGACCCCGGCCAGCCGCTGGACCGTCGGGAACGCGAGCGGCCATTGGACGAACCCGGGATCGCTGATGCTCGCCGGATTGGTGTAGTTCGGTTCGCTCACGATGAACGGAGCGCCGAACAACGCCGGGGCGTAGGGAATGATGTCGTAGAAGAGCCCGTACGCCGAGCGGATCACCAGCGACGACGTTCCCAGCGGACGCCACGCGAATCCCACTCGCGGCGCGAAGTTGTTCCTGTCGGTGCGCATCAACCGGTCGTTGAACGCGGTCTTCGAATTCCCGATCACCGGCACGATGTTCACCGGAAACAGCGGATTCACCAGGCCCAGCGCGCTGTCCGGAACCACGATGCTGCCCGACCTCACGTCGAACCCCGAGATACGGTTGCCCACCGTCGTCCAGCCCGGATGCAACTCATAGCGGATTCCGAGATTCAACGTCAGGCGGTTGGTGATCTTGTAGTTGTCCTGCACGAAGAAGTCGTAGGCGATCGACTTGTCGACACGCTTCAAGGCAAAGGGCGCCCGCGTGATGGTGGTGGGCATCCCGAGCAGGAAGTCGGCGAAATTCAGTTGCGTGTACGTGCCGTTGAATTGGAAGTTCCCGAACAGGTTGATCGACTGGTTCTGATCCTTGAAGTAGCGGAGATTGATTTCGCCGCCCATGCGCAGGCTGTGCTTGCCGCGGATCAGGCTCACCGTGTCCTGCCATTGGTAGGTGAGGTCCTGGTTGCCCTCGCGCTGATTCGAGACCTGGATCGGCTGTATGCCGAGGCCGCCGCCGAAGCCCACGACCGGGATCTGCTTCACGTCGGGGATGACGCCATCCCTGGTCACGTTGGTCAGCCCAGCTTGCTTGATGAAGGCCGGTCCGTCGATGTCCCGGGACGACTGCGGGTTGGTGTTGAACGAGATCCCGAACCGCGCTTCGTTGATCGTGGTGGGAGAGAAGATGTGCGTGTCCGACACCAGCGCGTGTTTGACCACGCGTAGTTGCTGGTGAAATCCGAGCGTCCCCGGCAGACCGCCGACGAAGTTGGGATTCTGCTGCCGCTGATGGAGATAGCGGCCGAAAACGGTGTTCGCCTTGGAGATGCGGTGATCCACGCGCGTCTGGAAGTTGTGCGGCTTCGAGAAGGGAACGCGAGCCTGCTGGCGGTAGTTCTGATTGGCGAATACGCTGGTGTCGCCGAAGTTCGGATTCGGCCAGAACGGCAGATACAACTTCGCTACCGGGTTGATGCGGCCCGGGGGAATGATTCGGTTGGGGAAGGGTGCGCCGGAGAGCGGGTCGCGAATGGCGACGGACTGGCCCGAGAAGTCGCCCTGCTTCCAGGGAACCAGCGGAACCGAGGGCGTCAGGTTCACAACGCCCTGCGGGGCGAAGCTCGTCTCATACGAAGTGAACCAGAAAGTCCTGTCTTTTCCGTTGTAGATCTTGGGAATGTACGCCGGACCGCTGAGGCTGCCGCCGAAGCCATGGTTCGGCGATCCTTGCCGGCCGCGCGTGAAATAGTCGCGCGCCAGCAGGATGCCTGACGTGTAGTAGTCGTACACCGATCCGTGGACATTGTTCCCGCCCCGCTTGGTCGCGATATCCAGCGTGCCGACGCCCTTGAACTCCGCCGAGTTGTTGCCGAAGTCGATCTTGGCCTCTTCGAACGCTTCGATGAAGTTCAGCGTGGGTCCGATCGTGTTGCTCGACCGCACGTCCGACATCGTGACGCCGTCCACCGCGTAGTGGACTTGGCGGAGCCCGCTGCCGGAGACCGACATGGTCCCGTTCATGCCGCCGGTGACGCCGGGAGTGAGCACGAGAAAGCGCCAGATGCTCCGCGTTCCCAGCGGCAGGGTCTGCAACTGGCGCAGGTTCCGCACGTCGCTGAGCTTGGCGGTCTCGGTCTCGATCGCCGCGCCCGTGCCGCTGACCGTCACCTCCGTCGCCTGGCTCGAGATCTCCAGCTTGGCGTCCATGCGCACGTTCTGCTTCGACGCCAACTCCACCCGCTCGTTGCGGTACCTGGCGAAACCGCTCATTACGATCTCCACCGAGTAGGTCCCCGGAAAGAGGTTGTTGACCTCGTAGTTGCCAGAGGCGTTGGTGGCCGACTGGCGCTTCTCGTTGGTCTGGAGATTCGTCACCGTGATCTGAGCGCCGGCGATCGCCGCCGCCGTCGAATCGGTTACGCTCCCCACCAGGGTGGCGAAGATGCTCTGGCTCATCGCCGGTTGGGCGCGGATCAATAGGACCGCGCCGGACAGAATCAGGAAATGCGTACGGAACTTGGAAGACATGGCTGCCCCTTTTGCCGTTCGATCGATTCCACCAGGATTTTCGTCCAGGAACTCCCAGTTGGCGCTGATTCTATCACGCCCGTCCGGGCCGCGCCGGCCGAGGTTGCGCTGGCGCCGGTGCTGGGTTAGCATCGCGGGACCGTCCGGGTCCCTCTCATGCTGCTCGCCTTACTCCAGATCGGCGCGGCGATGGCCGCGCCCGCCCAAGTGGTGTATGGATCGCTCACCGGCCAGGTCACCGATCCCACCGGCGCGCCGGTGACGGCGACTCATGAGGCTACCAGCGTCACCGACCTCTCTGGATCGCCCACCGAGACGACGCGCCCCGTGCTCACCGGCAAGCCCACCATCCCGCGCGGCGAGCGGACCTTCTCGCGCCACTTCAACACGGACGCGTTCGGTCCTCCCGTGGTGGGCACGCCCGGCAACGCGGCGAAGGATCTGATCCGCGGGCCGGGAATCAATAACTGGGACTTGTCGCTGTTCAAGAATTTCGTCGTGCCGGAGGTGAAGTGGCGGTTCCAACTGCGGGGCGAGTTCTACAACGCGTTCAACCATACGCAGTTCACGGGCTTGGACATGGCGGCGCGGTTCGACGCGCAGGGCCGCCAGACCAATGCGCGGTTCGGTGAACTGCTGTCGTCCGCCCGCGCCCGGCGCGGGCGGATTGCATTGCGTCTGACGTTCTAACCTGACTTTCGCAGTTGAGGGGTTTGGGGACCGGCAACCCCAATGGAATCAGTGAAGGGACCTGAAAGGTCTTCACCACAAAAGGCGGGGTTCCGCGTTCAGCGATTGATCGCCAGGGTGGGCAGCGCGCCGATTCTGGGTGGAGGTTGGGGCGGCAGCGCCAGGCGGATGTGCTCCATCAGCAGTTCCAGGTCCTTGGCCGGTTGAGTGTAACGCGGCAAGGTGAGCATTCGCCCATCGACGGTGGG
>SXGU01059288.1_pt1 | contig 32374 bp, 24 predicted proteins | sample 3174531 | NCBI WGS metagenome assembly SXGU01 (sample SAMN11356863, study PRJNA531348) | freshwater metagenome | isolation source: freshwater sample F1-140 | place: China: Fuxian Lake, Yuxi | collected 2017-12-25 | reverse complement strand
ACCTTCCAGCCGTCCGTTGGGAACAGTCCGCACGACCCGACCTCTCCACTCGACCCACTCACGAAAGCACCAATTCAAGGGATTTGAACCGGTCACTGTCTTTTCAGGTTTACCCCGCTCTTTCTGAGGTCAGAGGTTTGGTTCCGTGTGTTTAGCCGCCCCTTATGGTCGGCGAGCCGACGGTTCCCGTCCTGCGAGGGCGGGTTATTCATGTGTTCGGTTGATTCGGTTCACGCGGGTGTCGCAAGGCACCCGCGTTTCCGTTTCACACTCAGGCTGCCAGAACCTGGCTTGGTTTAGAAGGTTTCCCCTTGTCCTTCACGGCCACAATCGTTGAAACGCGATCTTCCGGACGAAACCATAGTCGCTCTCGGTGATCAGGATGTTTCCCTGATGATCCATCGTCACGCTACGGGGTTCGCTTATCTTGATTCCCGGCGAGAAAAACCAATCTCCGTCACCGCCATGCGTTCTGCCGCCGGCACCATCAAGAAACAGGTGAATGATCCCGTCTGGATCGACGTACCACACCTGGCTTCCCTCGTGGGTGGCCAGCAAATAGCCTCCATGAGGCATCAGCCAGATGCCCCGCACTCCCGCCAGACCGGTATCACTGGCGGCGAATCCGTCCCCGCCGCCGCTTGTTGTTCCGTTGCCAGCGATACGAGTTCGATTGCTGCTCGTTACCCGGTAAACCGCGTTTGCACCCCTATCCGTGGCGATCACATTGCCAGCCTCGTCCACCACTAGATTCCCGAGATCGATAAAATTGTCCCTGAACGTCTTGATGCCGTTGGAAGCAGTCCAGCGCCTGATCTCCGTTTCCGAAGCGAAGTAAGCCAGCGTTTCGTCGTCCCGCACCCAAAGCCCGCGTCCACCCTTGATGCCTTTATCCACCGTGAACAGGGTTGTCAGGATTCCATTGGTGTCAAGGCGGCGCACTTTGCTGTTATCCGTGTCCAGAATGAAAACGGTTCCATCAGCACCCACCCATAATCCGTTCGGAGCGTTCAGCCGGGCGTTCGTCCCGATGCGAGGTTGGTTCCCGTCGTCGCCGGCTTCGTGCGTCCCTGCCACCGTGTGAATGGTTCCTTCCGGTGTCACTTTCAGGATTGCGTGACTGTTCTTGTCGGCGATGAAGATGTTTCCCACCATGTCAGCCATGGCGAAATGGGGACGGGAGAGATTCGCCGAATCAGCCGGGCCACCCTCGAATTCTGGTTGCCAGTAATTCACCAGGTCGTCGTCAAACCGTCCACGTCCGGCGACCGTGCTCAAAATTCCGTAAGAGGCTATCAGGTTATTGAATCCGGGTGTTCCGCTGGAAATATCCGAGGTCAGCAATCGGAAGAAACGTCGTTCATCGCTGATCGTTACTGGGACTTGGATCGTCCTGGTGGTTGTGTAGAAGTTCCTTTCAGGCAACCACGGCCCATGAGGTGAAGCGGAGGACTCTACTGTGCAAATCCCGCGAGCGTACACGTTGGTCCAGGAGAGTATGCCACTCGCGGATAGCGAGGTAATGCGGAATTCCTGCCCACCCGCACTTCCGGCCATGACGATGCACAGGACTAATATCGTTATCGAAAACTGGTTTCTCATCGAGAACGCGGGAAAGCCTGCCACACGCCCGGCGATTCACAATGTCGAACCACAAGGCACGCATTTCCTTCCCTGAAACTGAACTTCGTACGGAGTTTGAGGAGAGAGAGGGCCGTTGTCATCCCATTGAATTCAACGCGACTGACCTCAGTTCACGCGGTCAGGATTTCTGAGGCTCGATAATCTCGGAACTCAACTCCAATCATGGAGCGGCAAGGCCACGACCAACCAAGGACAAACTTGGGCAAATCCGACTTCGGCGTATGGCCATCCTCGAAAAACATCGTCTGTCTGGTAAGTGCTTCCTCACTCAAAATCCTCCACAGAGTTCAAGTTTCCAGTTGCCTCGGGCTCAGATAAGTGTCCAAGGCTCTTAGTGTTATGCGAATAACCTGCGAATAGAATCAGGGCAAGCTCACCAATAACATGCAAAGCCTGAATTCTGAATCTTCGGGTTGGTGATTTCTAACTGGTTCTCTCAAAGGAATCTCGGTCTTAGTGGCTTCGACTTTTTTCTTTCTAATCGCAAGCTCTATGTTACAAGAAACGCCTCAGGTGGAGAACAGGCTCCTCCTTGAGGTAACGCTAGAGCCGCCTGCGAGTGCAGGCGGCTCAATTCTTTCAAGTCTTGGAGCCGATCTTCAAAGTTATTCACATCTCTTCCAGAGCGGATGCCAGGAACAACGACAGGCCCGCGCCGCATCGATTCCCGGAGCCAGCCTGTAGATGAATTCCCAGTTGGCTGGCCGGTCGGCTGAGGCATCACGAGCGGTTGCCTTACTGAGGAGACCGTTGCCCGACCTTCTGAATTCTCAGCCTCCGCTGATATGACTTCGTCGAACGCCTTCGTTCAGACTTTCAGGAAAATTCTACTTTCGCCGGGAGAGCCCCCAGCTATTGTCGCCCGGTTCCCGTAACAACCTTATGAAAAAAGCGCTCTTGAGCCTCTCGTTCACAATTGCTCTTGCCTCCATTCCGCACCTTCGCCTCGAAGCTGCAACCGGTGCGCTTGATATCTACTGGGTGGATGTGGAAGGGGGCGCGGCCACATTGATCGTCACTCCTGCGGGCGAATCCATCCTCATCGACAGTGGAAACCCCGGCGGACGAGATCCCGGGCGAATTCACGACGTCGCAAGCAAGGTGGCGGGTTTGCAGCGCATTGACCACTTGATCACCACGCACCTCCACACAGATCATTACGGAGGCGCTGCTGAGATTTCCCAACTCATGCCCATCAGCAGCGTTTACGACAATGGCATTCCAGACCAAAATCCTGACAACAATCCCGAAGACAGAACCTGGCTCCTGAAGATCAAGCCGTATCGCGAGTTCAAAGCCGACAAACGAAACGTCATCAAACCTGGTGATTCGATTCCACTCAAACAGGCTGCCAAAGGCCTCCCGGTTTCAATTCGCTGCCTGGCTGCCAAACAGGATGTCATCCCTCCCGCTGCAAACGTCCGACTCGCGGCAAATCCCGCCTGCACCGATGCTCCCACCAGGGAGAAAGACACCTCCGATAACGCCAATAGCATCGTGATGCTCCTTGAAATGGGCGATTTCCAGTTCTTTGTCGCCGGAGATCTGACATGGAATACCGAGCGCCAGTTGGTTTGTCCGGCAATACTGGTGCCGCAAGTGGATGTTTATCAGGTGACCCACCACGGTCTCGACGTTAGCAATAATCCGCTCCTTATCAGGGCGCTCTCCCCCGCCGTCAGTATCATGAGCAATGGCACCCAGAAAGGATGCGGAGCCGAGACTTTCTCTACTTTGAAGTCCCTCCCTTCCATCCAGGCGATGTACCAAATCCATCGCAATCTCCGGGCGGACAGCCAGAACAATACCGCCAACGAACACATCGCGAACCTCGAAGCCAGGTGCCAGGCGAACTACATCAAACTGTCACTGGAACCATCGGCCAAAACCTACACGGTCAGCATCCCCACCACCGGACATAAACGTGCGTTCACAACAAAGTGACTCCGCCTGAGCGCCATTTATGGAGGGGATCGGTTCGCCGTCTCCCGTAGCATTGCCACCGTTTGCCGACGCAAACAGCGTCGCTTGGGCGCGGCGCACTCCAGACGCTCCGCGAAGGCTCGAGAGCTGTGACAGCGAAAGGAGTGTGGTCTGTCGCGCCAGCGTATGGAGATGCGCCGATGGCAGGCGGCGCTGTTCGTGCGAGGAAGCTCGCGCGGAGAGCTGGGGTGGAGCGAGCACTGGAATCATTCGTTTCTTCGGAACTGGCGGACGTCTGAAAAAATATCTACGAATTCAAGCAACTGATCGAATATGCACGCTCCCCATTATCCCAGCCTCTCCCGCATCCTGCTCAGCTCGGTTTTATCAACCCTTCCGTTGTTTGGCGTGGCTCAGCCTCATTGGCCACAGTTTCGCGGTCCAAACGGCTCGGGGAATTCGCCCACGGGTGATCCGCCTGTCGCTTTCAGCTTGGTGAACAATGTGGCGTGGAAGATCGCCACGCCGGCTGGTTTCTCCTCGCCGTGCGCCTGGGGAAGGCAAGTCTTTGTGACCGGATACGAAGGGAAGCAATTGCTCACAATGGCCGTGGACCGGAGTAACGGACGGGAACTCTGGCGGCAGCGCATCACGGTTGAAAAGATGGAGAAGCATCACGCCACCGGCAGTCCGGTCACGTCCACTCCCGCCGCCGATGGCGAACGGGTGTACGTCTTCTTCGGCTCGTTCGGCCTCGTTGCTTACACGCATGATGGCGTTGAGGCATGGCGGAAGCCGATGCCCACTCCGAAAAACCATTATGGCACTGCGTCGTCTCCCATACTGCATGGTGATGCGCTGATTCTCGTGGTGGATACGGATGGAGGTGATTCGCATCTGCTGGCGCTCGATCGAAAGACCGGAGAGACACTCTGGAAACAGGAACGTACGCGTTTCCCGGCGGGCTGGTCCACGCCAATCGTGTGGTCGCATGACGGAATTGAGGAAATTGTGATCACAGGCACGGGACGGCTGGTGGCTTATGACTCGAAGACTGGCGCCCAGCGTTGGTGGGTGGACGGATTTCCACAAGAGACGGTCAATTCACCTGTGATAGGTGGCGGAATGCTCTTCGCGAGTTCGGCGGCATTGGGAGGACGTGGGAATGAAAAGTTTGATCCAAACATGTGGCGTGAACTTCTGAAGATGGATCAAAACAAGGACGGCAAGTTGCAGTTCGAGGAGATACCGGATGACTTCAAGCTCGTACTCCGCCCAGAGTTGCCGAAGGACCATCCGGGCTATGCGTTTCCAGCACCGTTCAAGGGGATGTTCAAAGACTCCGACACGGATAAGGACAACGCTTTCAGCGATGCGGAATGGAAGGTTGCTTCGGAGTCGTTTGAATCATTTACCAAGCCGATCCTCATGGCGGTGCGGCCGGGGGGGAAGGACGATGCCAGGAATAGCGTGGCATGGGAAACCCGCCGGGGAATAGCCGAAATTCCGTCACCTCTCTACCATGACGGTGGCATTTACATGGTGCGCGACGGCGGTGTTTTGACGTGCGTCGATTCAAAAGACGGAACAGTGCGCTATCAGGAGCGATTGGGTGTGGGCGGGCAGTATGTTGCTTCGCCAGTGGTGGCGGGTGGCAGGATTTACGTGGCGTCGCAGTCAGGCACGGTGATCGTATTGAAACCAGGTGGAGCGTCGTTGGAGATCCTGTCAAAGAATGATCTTGGCGAGGCAATCAATGCCACTCCGGCGATCGTGGAAGATAAGCTGATTGTAAGATCAGCGGGCAATCTCTACGCGTTTGGGCCCAAATGAACTGGCGGATTTGGGTGATGCTCTCGATTGAGCCAGCCAGGAGAAGTTTGCGAAGGAGGAGGATGGGGGCAATCAGCGGCCACCAAAAGAAGCGCGGTGGCAGAACCGTCTGCCACCGCGCTGGAGAATTTGAGTGTCTGCCCGCCATCAGCGCGGGCTCGGATCTTTCTGTGCCTTGTTAAACGGTGATGCTCTTGCCGGGGATCGCATGCGGATACCAGCCATCTGCGCCCGGGAGCACTTTGGGGGTTGCGTCCCAGGAGTAGTTATCGGGCATGAGATTGATCTTGGAGTTCAACGCATCCTTCCATTCGATAACCTTGCCCGAATAGGTCGCCATGCGTCCCATGATCGCGGTGAGGGAACTCTTCGCGCCATTCTCGGCTTCATTGAATGGCTTGTTGTTGCGGATGGCATCGAAGAGGTCGTCGTGCTCCTGCTGGTAAGGATCAATCTTCTTCTCGGATTTGAAGCGCCACGGATCGCTGGATCCGCGAATGATGTGTCCGCTGATGTCGCATGAGCCCTTTGTGCCGACGCAATACTCCGAGACGCTGGACCATGTACCCACCTGATGGCGGCATTGGCTGAAGTTACGTGAGCCGTCCTCGTACTCAAACTCCACCGCGTGATGATCGAAGATCTCGCCGTAGTCCTGTCCTTTGCGGACTTCGGTGCCTCCCATGCCATGACAACGGACGGGGTAGCCATTCTTCACCCAATTGATCACGTCGAGGTTGTGGATGTGCTGCTCGACGATGTGATCGCCGCCGATCCAGTTGAAGTAGTACCAGTTTCGCAGTTGATACTCCATCTCGGTCAAGGTCCGGCCATATTGAGCCTCCAAATCCTTGCGGAATTTGACCCACGGCGGTGTGCCGTTCCAGTATGACCGCAATGAAACGATGTCGCCGATGGCACCATCGTGCAGACGTTTTAGAGTTTCGAGGTAACCGGGTTGATGATGACGTTGAAGTCCAACGCCGACTTTGAGACCCTTCTTCTTCGCCTCCTCAGCCGCCGCGAGGACTTTGCGAACGCCCGGGCCATCCGTGGCAACGGGCTTCTCCATGAAGACGTGTTTACCCTGACGAACAGCCTCTTCAAAGTGGATCGGACGGAATCCCGGAGGCGTTGAGAGAATGACAACGTCAGCGAGCGCGATGGCACTCTTGTATGCATCAAACCCAATGAATTGGCGATCGGGCGGAACATCGATGCGGGCTTCGTGCTTGGCATTGAGTTCCTTGAGGCTGCCGTCGAGGCGATCCTTGAACGCGTCCGCCATCGCCACGAGTTTCAGCGGCCCTTGAGAGTAGGTGGACAATGCCTGATTGGCAGCACCTGAGCCACGACCGCCGCAGCCAATGAGGGCGATCTTGATTTGATCACTGCTCGCGGCGTGCGCCACGCGCTCGACAGACAGGCCGGCAAGCATGGTTGCGCCGACCACGGTGGAAGTTGATTTGAGGAAGTCACGGCGGTTGACTCCGCCAGCGGGTTTATTGGGCTCGTTCATGTTGTGATTTGGTTCAAGGTTCAAGCTCCGGGAACACACCAGTGCTGCATTACACATTTCTCCTGGCCTTATGGCGCATGTTCCAACCGGAACCGTCGATTACACCAAGTGCTGACGTGCCTGCGGCCTGCGGGCATTCAATTCTTTCCCGCGTTCGAGCTTGGGATGGGGCGCAGCCTAGCCTCGCCCTGCCCCGGTTGTCCAATACTTAGCGCAGCCGCCGACACAAGCAGTGCATCCACAAGTTGTCGATGAACTTGGCTGTCGGCCAGGAGCGCGGTTGTGTGCGCAGCACCAGCCGCAGCAGGTTTGGCGTGAGGGCGAGCCAGCGATACTGCTGCGACTGGCTTTCAGCAAAGTCGCGCTCCACCGACAACTTGTGAATGCGCCGGACACAAGCTGACACCTAATTGTGACTTGTTTGAAGATCGGAACCGGAGGTAGGTTTCCACCCCCTGTATGATGAGCAAGTTTGGGCCGGAACATTTTATCAATCGCGAGTTGAGCTGGCTGGCGTTCAACCAGCGTGTGCTGGACGAGGCGCTGGACACGAGGAATCCCCTGCTGGAGAGGGTGAAGTTCTTTTCGATCTTCAGCTCGAACCTCGATGAGTACTTCGAGGTTCGCGTGGCGGGACTGAAACAACAGATCGAGAGCGAAGTGTCCGAGCGCAGCATGGACGGTTTGACGGCGTCTGAGACATTCCGTGCCGTGCAACGGCGGGTACGCCTGATGGTTGACCAGCATTCGGCATGCTGGCGGGATGACTTGCTTCCGTCACTCGCCCGCCACGGCATCCGTTTCCTGGACTTTGACGCGCTGGACAAGCAGGACACCAAGTGGCTCGACCGGTATTATCTTGCCGAGGTGCGCCCGGTGTTAACCCCCCTGGGCATCGATCCAGCCCATCCATTTCCCCAACTGCTCAACAAATCACTCAACTTCATTGTCGAGTTGGAGGTCACGCAGAACGGCGTCAGCCGCGAGAGGCTTGCGGTCGTTCAGATCCCGCGCCTGCTCCCGAGGTTGATGAAGCTTCCGCGTGAAGATTCAAGGCAGGATTACGTTTTCCTGAGCCGCATCATTGGCAAGAATCTGGCCGACATTTTCCCCGGAAACGCAATCCGAGGTCATTGGCTTTTCCGCGTCACCCGCAACGGTGAGCTTTACATCGACGAGCAGGAGGAGGCGAGTCTGCTGGAGGCCGTCGAGGACGAGCTGCACAACCGGCGGAAGGGCGATGCCGTCCGGATTGAAGTGGAGCGTGATTGCCCGCCGCGCATCCGCGCCTATTTGCTCGAAACGCTGGATTTAAGGGATGAAGACCTCTATGTGATCGATGGCCCGCTGAACCCCACGCGGCTTATGACGATCTGCGCCGGAGATCATTCTCCGGAGCTGAGGGATCCGCCGTTCGTGGCGCCGATCACGGTGGCAGCTCGCAGGGTGGAAGATCTGTTCGCGGCAATTCGTGAACGGGACATTCTCCTTCACCACCCTTACGAAAGCTTCACCACGATCGTCGAGTGGCTTGAACGGGCCGCGAGCGATCCCAAGGTACTGGCGATCAAACAGACATTGTAACGCACCGGAGGCGATGCCCGGATCGTCGGAGCACTCATCAACGGCGCACGCAACGGGAAGCAGGTCACCGCCGTGGTAGAGCTCAAGGCACGCTTCGACGAGGCCAACAACATCCTTTGGGCGCGCAAGCTTGAAGAGGCTGGAGTTCATGTTGTCTATGGACTGGTGGGCTATAAGATCCATTGCAAGATGGCTCTCGTCGTGCGTCGAGACGAAGATGGCATCCGGCGGTATGTCCACCTTGGGACAGGAAATTACAACGCCAGCACCGCCAGACTTTACACAGATGTCGGCTTGCTGACATGCAAGCCGGACTTCGGAGAGGACGCCACCAACCTTTTTAATCTGCTGACGGGGATTTGTCAGTTTCAAGGCACAAAAAAACTCCTGGTAGCCCCCTTTACCCTCCATGAACGGATCATCAATCTGATCGGGCAGGAAGCCGCCAATGCTGAAAAAGGGCTCCCGGCGCGAATCATTGCCAAAATGAACTCACTGGTGGATCGCGAGACAATCCAGGCGCTCTACCGGGCTTCGCAAGCGGGCGTGAAAATCGAGCTGATCGTGCGCGGTATCTGCGGCCTGCGGCCCGGGGTTGTCGGCATCAGTGAGAACATTTCCGTTCGCAGCATCGTGGATCGTTTCCTGGAACACAGCCGTATCTTCTACTTCGAAAACGCTCTCAAGCCCCAGTTGTTCATCGGCAGTGCGGATTGGATGCCGCGAAACTTCTTCGCCCGATTTGAAGTTGTTGTGCCGATCGAGGATGGCAACCTGCGAGACCGTCTGATACACGAAATACTCGCGCTGCCACTGGCGGATAACATCAAGGCGCGCACCCTCCAGTCCGACGGATCCTATCGCAAGGCAACGCCGGCGAAGGGTGAAACACCACATCGTTCCCAGACCGAATTTGTCGCCAAGGCATTGGGCGGCGGTGCCACCCCACAAAAGTCGAGGTCGCAGTACCCAAAGATGAAGGTAGCACCACGGCCCGCTTCATTGACGTAACGTTGAGTGCTGATCGCTACCATGGAAACCATGGTTTGAGAGTTGTGAGGCATTCCCGACCCATCTGATTGGATTGAATTCAGATACAACGCCGCTTGAAGAAATTCCCCGGCTTCAATGTTTGGCGCTGGCGAGCGGCTCCGCCAGGGGCCATTCGCCCCTGATCCAGTCAGTAAGCAACGAGATTTCCCGCGGCGTGAGCTGGTGCTCTTTGCCAAATGACGGCATGCGATCATTTCGTTTGCCGTAAAAGCGTTCGTGAGCCGGGTCGGAAATAAAGCTGATCAACCATTCGCGTGAACCGAATCCCGTGAGGTCTGGCGCGGTTGCGTCCTCGTCCTTCTTCCGGAACTGGTGACACTCGGCACATCGCATCTCCGAGTCGGCGAACAACCGCCTCCCTTCCTCGATTGCGGTAACCTCCTGCCTGTCGGCTCCAGCCTGGCTTTTCAGACCTGCTTCGGCGGACACCGCCATGACCACTTTTTTCAGACGTTCCTTTTGCTGGGCGTCAAACCTGGTAACATCCTTCATAACAAACCGGACCATCTTGCCGTCCTTGAATTTCGTGCCGCCGAAATAATTCGATGCCGCCACATGTTCCGGATCCACCATCCCGGCGAGCCATTCGCGAGAGCCGAATCCTTTCAAATCCGGAGCGCTCGCCGCGTCGGCTGGCAACGCGCCCATCCCATCGTGCCCGTCAAAGCGATGACAGCTTGCGCAGCTCCTCGCGAAGAGCCTGGGTCCCTGAGTCAATGGATCCTCCCGCAGCAGCGTCAGGGCGCCGGATTCAGGAATGCCACGGAGTCGCGCCAGCGCGACGGCGCGTTCCGCGCTGGCATGGGCTTGCTTCGTAGCCAGTTGAAATTCGGGTTTCTGCCGGTCTTCAGCGTAGGCCAGGTATGTCAGACCGGCCGCACCGATCAGGACTGAGAAGAGCAATCCAAGGTTGAATCGATGGCCCAATTTCCATTTCCCGATGAAGGGCATGAGAAATACCAGTCCCATGACGATGCTTGGAATGATCACGGATCCCCAGAGTTCCTTGTCACCTGGGAAATACTTCAGAAATTGAAACAAGAAGAGGAAATACCATTCAGGACGCGCAGCCGAGTATTGTTCCGAAGGGTCGGCCGGGGCTCCGAGTTCGGCACCCAGCGGAGCATCAGGTGAAAACAGCCTCGGGCTGACGATCAGAAACAGGATTGTTACGAGAACTGCGAGACAGGCCACCGCATCCTTCAACACTTGATCGGGCCAGAATGCCACATCCGGACGCCGAACAGGCTGCCGGGGCGTAAGTCCGTGCCGCCGGAAAAGATAGATGTGGACCACGATCAGCAGGATGATCATTCCCGGTAGCACGCCCGCATGAATCGCCAGAAATCGAGTGAGCGTGTGGTGTCCAAAATCGCTTCCCCCAATGATTACTTTTTGAATGGAAGCTCCCACCACCGGTGTCGCGCCCGCCAGGCTCGCAACCACTTTGGACGCCCAGTATCCCTTCTGATCCCAAGGCAGCAGATAACCCGTCAACGACAGTCCCAGGACCATCAGGAGCATCATGATCCCCGTCAGGAAATTGAGTTCTCGAGGCGCCTTGTAAGCGCCATCGATCACCACTTGCATCAGGTGGAGCACCAGCAACACGATCATGGCTTGCGCTGCGAAATGGTGAATACCTCGCAACAACCAGCCTCCCGTCATCTCATGCTGGATGTAATAAACACTCTCCCACGCCGTCTGGGTGCTCGGGCTGTAGGCGAACAGCAGGAACAAGCCGGTGATCATCTGGATCACGAACGCAAATGTCAGCGTGCTGCCCCACACATAACGCCAGCGCGAACCGCCTGGCACATTTTCGTAGAGCGCCTCGCGGGTGAGCTTGCGAAAGCCCGTCCGGTTGTCCAGCCAGTCGAAGAGCGTTTTCATGCTCGCGCCAACTTCGTTGCGTGTCCTGCCTGGAAGTTTTGAAATTTGACCCACACTTCGGACCCATTGCGAACCTCGACTTCAAGCGAGTCCATACCCCGCGGGCTCGGGCTCGACTTCTGCGCCACGGTTCCATCCAGATGAAACAGGCTGTTATGACACGGACAAAGAAAAGCGCGGCTCGCGGAAGCGTAATCAACAAAGCAGCCCGCGTGAGGGCAACTTACATTGAGCGCCTGGACTTTGCCCCCTTCAATCCGCCTCAGGTAAACAGCCCCGATGGGGGCGTCGTCATATCGATTCCAGGCGTCCTTCCTGGATGCGAGAATTGTGAATTTCCTGGGAGTCCCGTCCTCCGGGAGGGAGTCGATGTTCACCACATGAACCGCCGCTCCAGCGTCTTCGCGGCGACCCAGTGGATCCAGGAGCAGCGGCACGCCGGCACCAATGGGTACTGCCGCCGCAATTCCGCCAAGCACAACTGCCGAAGCCTTTTTGAAAAACTCCCTGCGGTCGGGATCGTGCGAGTCAGGTGGAGAATCCATAGGTGACGATTGTGCGCATGGATTAATGGAAACATTGAGGAAACGCAATCTTGAATCCTGTTCCGGACAATGTCTTCACTCTGCGAACCAGCCTGGCGGGCCGGACAAGAAACAAGCGAAAAGACTGCCTCTAAACTTTCTGCGTGATTTTCGGCTGAACCGAAGTAGTGTCCGCCCATGCTCATCTGGATTCTTGCTCTCGTATTGTTCGGCTTGATTGGCGTTCTGGGTTTCTACCAGGGGGCGATCAGGTTTCTAGTTTCGGCGGCTGGATTCGTTGCCGCGCTGTTTCTTGCCGTTCCGCTCGCGCTGATCACCAAGTTCCTCGTTCCTCTTATTGGGGTCACCGGGAATTTCTGGCCGTGGGCCCTGCCGCTGCTCGTGGGTTTTCTTCTGGTTTATGGAATTGGGATCGGGCTGTCGTTCTTTGTGCATCGAAAGGTGGAACATTACTTCAAATACCGCGCCGAGGATGTGGTGCGAATCCGTTGGGAAAGACTGAACCAGCGGATCGGATTGTGCCTCGGCATGGTGGCGGGCGGCGTGTGGTTTGTTGCCCTCGGCCTGGGAATTTATGTGGCCGGGTATCCAACAGTGCAGTTGTCATCCGACGGCACGTCTGGACTTTACCGGATGTTGAACATGGCGCGGAATGATCTCCAGGCGACTGGACTGGACAAAACCGTGGCGCGCTTCGACCCGGCTCCCGCAAATTATTACAGAATCTCTGATATCCTCGGACTGCTCTACAACAACCCGATCCTTGTGAGCCGGCTTTCGCAGTATCCTCCGTTCCTTCTTACCGGCGAAAAGACTGAGTTTCAGGCCATCGCCAACGACAAGGACTTCATGAACATGCTTTTGAGCAAGGCGGACATCGCTCAAATTGTGGACCATGCCAACACAAAGGCCGTCTTGGCCAATCCTGAAATCCTGCTGGAGTTTGCCCAACAGGACTTGAAAGACATCCAGACCTATCTCGAAACAGGCAAATCTCCGAAGTACGACGACGAGCGGATTCTGGGTCGGTGGACGATCGATCTCTATTCCACGATCGCGCAGGAAAAGAAGCGCAGACCTGACATCACAACCACGGAGATGAACAAGCTTAAGAAACAGGCGCAACTGCTCTCCAACGTCGCTTTCGTCGCGACCACCGACAACAAGGCCATCTTGAAAGTCGAACTGACCGAGCAGCAAAAGCAATTGCTTCAAGCCCCTCCAGCCGCTGCGGCCACGGAGCCACCTGGTGGGGCGGGTGCCGGCGCAGGCATGTCACCTGAACTGGCTCAGCGCTATGGCTTGAACCCGAATCAGCGTGGCGGCCCACGGCGGCCAGGTGCGCCCACTCCACAGCCTGTCGCCAGGCCTGCAGCTCCAACGTTCACACAGCTGGTTTTCTCCGCGCAGGGAAGTTGGAAGAAGGAGGGGGACAATTACGTGCTCGCGCTTCAGGACGAAAAGAACCAGGGACAAAAAGCGGAAGCGATTGCTGACGGCGAGAGGCTGACGATCCGGCATCCAGCCCTCACACTGGTCCTCGCCAAGGTGGAGTAAGAACAACGGGAGGGTGTTTCAGGCCATCTGGGAATCCGCTCCGACCAATTGCCGGAGGCCTGACGCGAATTCACCGACCGGGCGTGAAGTTGACAGGCCTGACAGACCATCCCGATGCAACTTTTGGCGGCTCTCCGCTCCAGGCTGTCCGAATGGATGGAGTAAGGCTCGTGAGGGCTACAGTGGCGAACGAGCGGGTCACCCAGGTTTCCTCAGTTGCCAGCCTGGTTGGCTCCGGTTGGGCTTTGATGGACGAGCCTGCAAGACTGAACGAGGTCGAAAGCGAACGAGGCTCCGGGCTCAATTCAAGCGTGTCAGCAAACTGCACAGTTGTCAGAAGCGCGGCAGACATGACCACACCAGCCACCGAAGTGACCAAGGGATGGGCTTCCAGAAGTTGCATCAACCGGTTCCACCAGCCAGACGCTTCACAGTCTTCGTCAGCCTCCAACCGGGAAATCACTCGATCCGCAAAATGATCGAAGTAGCCTGGCGGCGGCTGCTCAAGCCGTTTGGCGGCCAGCAATTGCCGAAGGTCCTGGAAGTCCTGGGATGGAGTCGTCTTCATTTTACAAATTCTGCCAAGTGCCCCTGCAGTTGTTGTCGGGCGTAGTAAAGCCTGGATCGGACGGTACCGGTATTGCAGTCCATGATTTTGCTGATTTCGTCATGGGATAAACCCTGAATATCGTGCAGCGTCACCACCAGTCTATGAGGTTCGGACAGTTTCAGCATCGCTTCGTTCAATCTTACCTGCAATTCCCCGAGGTTGAGTTCATGACGGGGTGTCTTGTCCGAGATCAACGCTCCCAATCCGGAGTCGCGCTCCAGCAGGTCCGAATCCAGATCGTTCAGGCTCATTTGCCCCCGTCTCGATCTCTGCTTCAAAAAATTGAGCGTCTTGTTGACCGCAATCCGGTAAAGCCACGTAAAAAACAGACTCTGGCCGCGAAATGAGCCAATCGCCCGAAATGCCCTGATAAATGTCTCCTGGGCCAGATCGCTGGCGTCCTCGTGGTTCGAGGTCATGTGATAAATCGTGGCGTAAACCCCCTTCTGGTAACGCCGCACAAGTTGATCGTATGCAGCATGGTCTCCTTCCTGAGCCCTTTGGATAAGCGTGGAATCCTCCAACTCGCCGGAGGCTGTTGGCGTCTCGGAGGAATGGGCCGGAGGCTTGCTGATCGCCAGGGACATGTTAAGTGGCCACCCCCAGGCTGTCGGTTTGTTGAGCGAGGAATTCTGTCAGCGTTGCCAGAGCCTCGCGGCTTCGGTTATGTGGAAGCGGACACAATGCCTCGCGCGACGCCTCGAGAAACCGATGAACCACATCGCACGACTCGTCACGGGCTCCATAACGCTCGAGCAGTTCGAACACCTGGGAGAACATCCTGGGATTCCAATGCGTGATCAAATCCTGGAGCAGCGTCTTGTCAGCTGAGTCCGCCCGTTCCAAAACCACGAGCAATGGAAGCGTTAGCTTGCCGCTCACGAGATCCGTCCCAAGTGACTTGCCCACCAGGATTTCCGTCCCGAAGAGATCGAGGCAATCGTCGTAGATCTGGTAGGCTGTGCCGAGGGCGGTGCCGTAGCTGCGGAGTGCGTTGCATTCCCCGGGAGTCCCTCCAGCCAGCGACGCGCCCAGTTCACAAGACAGGGCGAACAATTCCGCAGTCTTCATTTCCAGGATGCGGAAGTACTCCGCCCGGTTCATGCTGAAATTCTGGCGTTGCAAAGTCTGGATGATTTCGCCGGAACAAACCCGGTTCGTGGCCGCCGCCACCGCGCGGCAGATGTCCGGTTTCGGAAAACTCGCGGCAAGCTTGACGGCCTGCGCAAACAGACAGTCCCCCACGAGCACGGAAGTCTGGTTGCCCCAGTTCGCCGCCAGAGTTGGCTTTCGCCGCCTTAGTTCCGCGGAATCCATCACATCGTCATGCACCAGGGTGGCCAGATGTATCATCTCGATGATGGTCGCCACAGTGACCAGCGAATCATTCAACTTCCCAAGGGCACCGCCGCTTAATGCCACCAGCACGGGACGCAATTGCTTGCCTTGATTCGTCAGAGCATAAGAGGCGTACGAGGCTATCTCCGGCTCAAATCCCCTGATTTGATCCACGAGGTTTGCCGCGACTTGATCCAAAAAAGGCTGGATCGGATCAATGATCTCCTTCCATCCAAGAACGAGGTCTGGAACGTGAGATGGGGAAAGAGCCAAATTCGAGTTTGCTGCCAGCATTCGCTGAAAATATAGGTTTTGAGGAAAACCAAGTCAAACCGTTATCCGGCGCAAACAAGCGGCCAAGGCACTGTCTCGGAAATACAGGATACCATTTGCCAGTGGTGTGCAGCTTCAGCAAATCCACGGCGTGCCACTCAGTACTTCTTCAAATTGACCTCATCTGCTAGCTTTGCCGCGTGCCCGTGAATTCTCGTTACAAACTGGTCAGGCTTGCGAGCGGCGTCAACAGCGTCCACTCGGTCGAGCACGAGGAAACTTTCCATCCCGTCGTCGGGCCCGTGGCCGAGGCGGAAGCGCTTTACGTGCGCCAATTGCGACTGCTGCAGCGGATGCAGAAGGAGACGGGTGAGTTCGTCATTTGGGACGTGGGTCTGGGCGCGGCGGCGAATGTGCTGACCGTGCTCCGGGCAGCCAGCGAACTGCCGGTCAAGATTCGGATCGTGAGCTTCGATCACACGATCGCGGCGTTGCGCTTCGCATTCGAGCATGCCGGGGAGCTCGGTTACTTCAAAGGTTTCGAAGCCACGATCGAACGATTCCTCGCCCAAGGAGCCGCCGACTTCCAGCTCGGAAAAGCCAGCGTGGTCTGGCAGTTGATCCTCGCCGATTTTCCATCGCTCCTGCGCGATTCTCTGGCAACAAGACTGAAGAAGCCGCACGCGATCCTGTTTGACGCTTTTTCTCCGGCGAAAAACGCAGCCATGTGGACCTTGCCAGTTTTCAGCGATTTGTACCGCCTGTTGGATCCAGCCAGGCCGTGTGCGTTGCCGACGTATTCTCGAAGCACCATGCTCCGGGTGACGCTGCTTATGGCGGGTTTCCATGTGGGAACCGGTCACGCCACGGGTGAAAAAGAGGAGACAACCATTGCTGCCAACACGCCGGATCTGATTGATGAGCCTCTTGGCCTGACCTGGCTTGAACGGGTTGCCCAGTCAACGAGCGCCGAGCCCCTGATCAAGCCTGTTTACCGTCAGGCGCGCTTGTCGCCCCAGAGTTGGGAGCAATTGAAGCGGCACGCTCAATTTCAGTCCGCCGTCAGATGAGTTCTCCCGCCGCCCAGCACCTCGACGAAGCACTCCGTCAACCCGGCCCGGTTCTGGCATTGGCTCCCATGCAGGATGTCACCGATCTGCCCTTCTGGCGGCTGATGAGCCAGTATGGAGGCCCGGACGTTTACTACACTGAATACTTCCGGGTCCACTCCACCTCCAACCTCAACAAGCCGATTCTGGAATCGATCACGAAGAATCCCACTGGCCGTCCGGCGATTGCCCAGATGATCGGCAATGACATTCCAGCCCTGGTACGGACTGCGAAGGAACTGCAACAGCATCCCATCGCGGCGGTGGATTTGAATCTCGGCTGCCCCGCGCCGGTGGTGTACCGGAAGTGCGCCGGCGGCGGCCTGTTGCGCGAGCCGGGGAAAGTGGACTCAATTCTTGGCGCGCTGCGCGACGCCATATCCACCAAATTCACCGTCAAGACGCGGATTGGATTTGATTCGCCTGATGTTTTTGAACAACTGCTTCCGATCTTTGCGAAACACTCGATTGATCTGCTGACCGTTCATGGGCGGACCGTGCATGAGATGTATCGAAGCGAGGTGCATTACGAATTCATCACGCGGGCCGTGGAAGCAATGCCCTGTCCGGTGCTGGCCAACGGAAACATTCATTCCGCCGAAAAAGCCGACGCTGTACTTCGTCAGACCGGCGCGCGAGGCCTGATGATAGGACGCGGCGCGATTCGCAACCCATGGGTTTTTGACCAGATCCGGCAATGGCACCGTGGCGAGCCCTTGTTCGTCCCTTCGGGCAGGCAGGTGCTGGCTTATGTGCGTCGCTTGTATGAAATGGTGAGGCCGCCTGACGTTCGCGAAATCACTCAAATCGAGAAGATGAAGAAGTACATGAATTTCCTCGGCCTCGGAGTCGAGCCGAGCGGGGAATTTCTGCATCAAATCCGCCGCGTGCGTTTCGAGGCGGACTTCTTCCGCGTCTGCGCTGAATTCCTGGATCACGACGACCCGATGCCTCTCGAACCATTCAGTCCGCCGCTCAAGAGCACCGACGTGCTGGCGGGCGAGCATGGGTAGGGAGAAACTTCTGAAAATTGGACGCGCACCGGGGCCATGAACCTGGGAGCGCCGGCGAGACGCCAGCGCTCCCAGGTTCATGCGGAGGCACGGGCTGGAAATCTCCGCGCGTTGCCAGCGTCATTCAACTCGAAGCCATGTGGCTCAACGCTGCTTCATCGAGAGCGCCATGGACCTGCGCCACTCCTCACGATTGTTGGAGTCGTAAAACTCCGTGGGATTGAAGTCATCGGTGAGGATTCGTCCATGAGCCGGATTGGTCACGCGCGCGCTGTTGAAAGCCTCCTGGGCGGATGGGCGGATGAAATCCGGAACGCCACTGAACGAGGGTGGATGCACGACTGCCAGATTCTCCGAGACGCCGGCGACAAAAAAGACATTGCCATTGCCCGACGCATGAATGCGGACCGATGGAAACACCGCCTTCAAAGTGAGATCGAGCGATGCGGTCAGGAAATCCCTTCCCGAATCGAAGTCCCCGAAGCAATTGATCACCAGCACGCCTTGAGGCTTGAGAACTTTGCGGATCGCAGCACACGCCTCGCGTGACATCAGGTGCGCTGGCGAGGCGTCGCCAATAAAAGCGTCGAGAATGACAGCATCGTATTTTGATGCCGCGCTTCGATTGAGGAAAGAACGCCCATCCTCGATCTCCACATTCACCTTCGATGGATCGAAATCAAAATATCTGGCTGCCACAGGCGGCACCGCCGGGTTGATCTCGACCACATCCACCTGCGCTCCATCGCGGGCAAACTGCATCGGGACGATCCCGATTCCCAGGCCGATGCAAAGCACCGATTCAATCTTGGGAGTGTAGGCGGCGGCGAGGTTGTGCAGCATGAACGTGAAGAGCGATCTGCTTTGTCGCGTTTGGGAGTCGTAAGTGTTCTGCGTGAGGTAGTCGTTCAAGAAGGAACGTCGGTGTCCATCGCGATCCTGAATCACCTGGAGCAGCCCAAAGTTGGAGTTGGCACGATACACCTCCACCAGGCCATTGTGGCTGGAGGCCTCCACCAGCCGGACACCGGCCAGACCAAATGTTGCCGCAATTGCCGTGGCGACGACCAGCGCAACTGCTCCCTGGGTATTGCGTCCCCAGATCAAGTGATAGGTGATGGCCAGCAGCAACAGCAGCGCTGAAGTGCCGAGCATGCTGACGGAGTTTGGAAGCAATGGCAGAAGCACGTAACCGATCAGGACCGTTCCGGCAAAGCTGCCGAGTGTGCTCACCGCCGTGAGACGGCCCGCGTTGCCGCCGACAGTCTGAACGTCGGACGTCAATGCGCGCACGAGGTACGGCCCCGTTGTCGCCAGCAGTCCAAGCGGGATGAAATACAACAATGCCGAGGCGAGCAGTGAACCCACGGCGAGTTTGAATCCCAGGCACCAGTATGCCAGCGGCTCGATGACGCCGATGGACAGCGCGAGATAAACCGCCGCAATCGTGATGCACAGATACAGCCGGCTGAGTTGCGCCGAGGCATCCGCCATGCGTCCTCCAGCGTAATAGCCCACAGCAAGGGCCACCAACGTCACGGCGATCTGGGCCGTCCAAACAAAATGCGATGTGCCCACGTAGGGCGAAAGAATCTTCGCGCCGAGGATTTCGATGACCATGATCGCGGCGCCGGTGAAGGTCGCGGTGAAATAGAGATACCGGCGCAGCCCCGGTGTCAAAACTGGTTCGGATAAGGATGCTTTCTTGGACACGCCGATGTCTTAAGATTCTGGCTGAAAAATGCAAGAAGGGCTGCGGCCCGGACGGTCCATCCAGTTGGCTCGATGTGGATGGAGAACAGGCCCCACCGCCCAAACCGGACAGGTGGTTTCCCCCACACCCGGCTTTCAAGTTTGTGACTTCCGTTGAACTGGCTCAGCCTATCGAGTCCCGCGGAACGCCAGGCAGTCCCTGGGTTGCAACAGCCCCTCCGCATGTTGATCTGCATCAATTCGCGCGAGCTTGAGGTGACTCAATGTTCACCGTATGAACGATGCCATGACTGAACACTTGATCGACGTCCGGCCCATGCCACCGCGCACCAGGCATCCGATGATTTTCGACACCTGGGCGAAGCTGATGGCTGGTGAATCAATCCTGCTGGTGAACGACCACGACCCGGTGCCGCTCTACTATCAGTTCGCCTGCGAACACACCGGTGAGTTCCACTGGGAATACCTGGAGCAGGGGCTGGACGTGTTTCGCGTCCGCATAAGCAAGGGTGACTTCGCCGACCCCGGCTTTGTGCCGACGTCGAGATCGAAACATTCCTGCACGACTCCCAAAGCCGTGCCGATTGAGTTTGTCCAACCGTTGCTGCTGGACACGCGGCCGATTTTTGCGCGTGGCGACACGCCGTGCAAAGCGATCGACGATGCCACGGCCAGTCTGATTCCTGGCCAGCCGCTGGTATTGACAGTGCCATTTGAGCCCGTGCCGCTCTACGCCAAACTCGGCAAGCAGGGCTTCACGCATCAGACAAAACAAATTTCCGAAGGCACGTGGCAGGTGGAGTTTCGCAAGACTGGTGGCGATTGATTTCCGGAACCGACTCTGACGTCCGGGGTGCGCTCCACGGTGCGGGTGAGTTGTCGCTTGCTGAGGAGGCGATGGGAGCTGCAGCAGTGAGCAGCTCGGCCAACTGCGGTAATGTGATCCAAATCAGGGCGATCACGGATCACGCGTGAGCGCCCCGATTTTCCGGAGATACGTGATTGAGTGGAATTTCTCCAACCTGACACGCATCCGGCGTTCGGGCATGGAGTCAACCGAACCAGCGCAGTTCAAAGCTCAAGTCCCGTCACAGCTCTCCCTGGAATCTTTGAACCAGCTCCTGCTCAAAACGGCTCGGGCCGTGGCGGTCCATCGTAAGGCTTCGCTCCAAAAGTCCGACCACGGTTCCGTTCGACCGTCAAAAGCGCGGTCTCAGCGGTCTCGGGCGCGGCGATGTAACCATGATAACGACCCATCCAATAAGCCATCAACCAGCCAGCCGGCTCGACCACATCCCGTCCACCGGCCCCTCCGTCAGCCTGCATCAACCAATGATCCCAACGCAGCGGCTCGGTTTCGCGTGGCGAAAAAGTTTTTGTGCCGCCCTTGAGTGCCAAGTAGTCCGGCGGAGTTTTGAGATCGGTTCGATGCGAGTTTTGATAGGACCACACGATTAGATCCAGCGGCCATTCGCGGAGATGATTCAGTGCCGGCGCGACCTCGCATTCGTTCTTCGTCAACGAACCATAAATGAAGTTGAACCAGGGATTCTGTTCGATCCGGATGACTTCGTAGGATCGCTCGAAGCTCCGCCGATAGATCGAGCGCAGCCGCGGATCCTTCTCGAACTTGAGCAGTGTGGAGTAACACCAGAGGGAAAGTTCGTCCTCGAAATGGAGAACGCTCTCGGTTGGAAACGTCTGCCGCTGTCGCAGGGTGAACTCAGGGTATCCAAGCTCCATCAGCCGGCGATAGGCCGCCGTGAATTTGGTGTCGCCGGTGAGCGCTTCTGCCGTCTTGATGAATGACAAGAGCTCCAGACTTTGCAGGCCGCGATCGAACAACCCTTCTTCGGTCTTGAAATAGTCCGGATCCCACCGGCCCCAACGTGTCGGCTTGCCATCGCGATCGATCAATTGCCAGCCATGATCGATCAGGTGCGTCGCCACGCTCGCAAGATACTGTTTGGCCTGCTGGATTTCTGCGCCTTGGGCGACGTGTTCGAGGAAGAGCGTGATCGCATGGAAATGGGAGCAAAGCTCATCACTCGATGTATCGCCCTTCCACTCAAACTTCCCGTCTGCCGTGTCGTGCCACTCCGCGGGATAACCACCGGAGCCGCCGCCCGCCTTGTGTCCACGCTCACCCTTGACCCAGACCGATCTCGCGGGAAAGCCGGGAATGCCGGTCATTTTCTCAAGCCAGCACAATGACTGAAACGTGTTTGCTGCTTCGCTTCGCGCCTCGGGATCTTTCGTTACCGCGAAGCGATAGGATTGCGCGGCCAGATAATTGCCGCTGTAACCGCCGTCGTTATCGCCGGCTTCACGCACGAACTCCTTCAGGGCATCATCCCATTCCAGTTTATGCACGAAGCCCAGACGCTTCTGGCCCCACTCGACCAGGTGCCGCTCGTAGTAAGCCGCCTTTTTCAGAAGTGTGAACGGCTCGTATTCGATCACACCCAGACCTTTGTCCGTTGCGATATAGACGGCACTTCCGGCCGCAGCCACGGCACGAACCCGATCATCCGGCAGCCAGCGCTGGCCCGCGAAATAGTGAAACTTCCCATCCACCATGCGGATTGCCCCGCGTGTTGTACCGATCCACAAATCGTTTGTGAAGCCTCTCGCCAGAGCGGTAGCGTCTTCGTAACAGAGCCCCTGCTCGCCACGAATCCCCGTCAGCGACATCCCGCGCAAGAGGCCCACGCCGCGTGCCGTTGCAAAGTAGATGCCGCTGCCACTGCTCAGGACTTCCCGCACATCCGTCGAAGGCAGACTTCCCCAATCCCATGTTTGGTCCGCCGGAAATCCGTACAAATCCAGGCCGCCAAATCGTTCACCTTCCAGGAAGGAAAGTCTTCCACCGCCAGAGGCGTAGAGCGTCTCACAATGAGAAATGACGCGAGTGATGGAGAATGGGCACTCTGCCTTCGCCAGTGGTTCAAGCACCTCTCCATTTACTCGGAAGAGCCGTTTGCCGGCTGAAACGACGACGGTATCCAGGTGTGCGGTGACGTCCGTGACCAGCTCATCTGTGATCTTCTTCCAAGCACCGGACTGAAGTCGGTGGAGTCCGCGCCCAGTGATTGCCCACAACGTGTCGCGGATGCCCACGAGACGTTTGACCGGTTCTGCGAAATCCGGCTTGCGAATCAGCTTGTCGCCATTGAGCTCGTAGAGCCCGGTGTCGGACCCGACGCAGACTCTACCGGCGAACACCGCCACCGAGTTGAGTGGCTCGGCGGAGGAGATTTTGCGGTTGGTTTCCTGAAGATAGACGGCGTCGCTATGAGACTGCCCGGACGGTGTCGCGTTCGAAGCAGCATGGCCTGGTAATGCCAACAAACCCCACCAGAGGATCAACGCAGGAACGTGCCGATGTGCAAGAAAGGTCATGAGCCCTAGCGCAGCGGCAAACATCTCACGCGTCAAGGATGGGAACATTAAGATACTGAGGGGCGGAGATTCCGATGAAACTCCATGGGAAAACAGACCGCGAAGTTCGATTCGCTTTTCAGCGGTATGCAGGAACTCACACCTGCAAAAGTGCCTCGTGCTCTGTTCCCACAGTTTTCTCCTGCTCACTCCAACTAGTGTTGCAAGATTGACCGCTGTTGACACCACATCCTCCTTGAAGTGCTTAGCGCCTGTCCCTTTGATCGCGCTTGATCATGAAGGCACTCAATACAACTGTCATTGCCCGATTGCGATCCATCGTCGGCGCAGACAACGTACTGACAGGTCCGGAGGACTTGTTGACCTACTCGTTCGACGGCACTGCCGCTGTCTCCCAGCAACCGGGGTGCGTGGTTTTCGTGCGATCCAGCGCTGAAGTCGCGGCGATTCTGAAACTGGCGCATGAGACGAAGACTCCGGTGGTGACTCGCGGCTCGGGGACTGGTTTGAGCGGAGGCAGCATTCCCGTGACTGGCTGTGTGGTGATATGCACCGTGCACATGGCCAGAATCATCGAGGTGGACCGCGCGAATCTCACCATGATGGTCGAGCCGGGGGCAACCACGCAACAGGTGGCCGATGCGGCTTTGTCGAACGGACTTTTTTATCCGCCCGACCCCGGCTCGATGCGCATCTCGACGATCGGCGGCAACGTGGCGGAGAATTCCGGAGGGCTCCGAGGTTTGAAATACGGCATCACGCGCAGTTACGTCATGGGGCTCGAAGTGGTGTTGCCTGATGGCGAAGTGCTGTGGACAGGGAACAAATGCGTGAAGGACGTGGCCGGTTATTCGCTCAAGGATCTTTTCGTAGGCTCGGAGGGCACGCTGGGTGTCATCACGAAAGTACTGCTGAAGTTGATTCCCAAGCCCGCCGCACGGAAGACCATGGTGGCTACATTTGCCAGGATGGATCAGGCGGCGGAAGTCGTCTCTGCCATCATCGCGGCGCAAATCATCCCCTGCACGCTTGAATTCCTCGATCGCACCACAATCCATTGCGTCGAGGATTATGCGAAGATCGGGCTGCCACTCGACTGTGAGGCCCTTCTCCTCATCGAGTCAGACGGGCATCCGGCAGCCGTGGCGGAAGAGGCCGCGCAAATGGAGAAGATCTGCCGGGCAATGGGAGCCATGGAGGTGCGCCTCGCGGCGGACGATGCCGAGGCGGCCAAACTGGCGAGTGCCCGGCGTTCGGCATTCTCGGCGCTGGCTCGCGTCGCGCCCACGACAATCCTCGAGGATGCCACGGTGCCCCGAAGCGAGCTCGCGAAGATGATCCGCTTCGTCGAAGGGATTGCGGCCAAGTACAAGCTGCGCATCGGCACGTTTGGCCACATGGGAGACGGCAACCTGCATCCGACATTTCTGACTGACGAGCGGAACACCGACGAGATGCGCCGGGTGCATGAAGCGTTCAAGGATATCTTCGACGAGGCCATCCGCCTCGGTGGCACCATCACCGGTGAACACGGTGTGGGGCTGGCGAAGAAGGAGTTTCTGCCAAAGTTCGCCGGCGACGCCCAGATGAGGATGATGCGTGAACTGCGGCGGGTGCTTGATCCGGGAGGCATTCTGAATCCAGGGAAGATGTTTGATTGAGCCTGGGTGTCGCGGGCTCAGGGCGCGATCTCTTGCGGGATTGCCTTTGCACGCCGGCTCATCTGCTGGCATAAACGTGCGCGCTGCTCTTATGAATTCCATCATCCGATCCCTTGCGTTTGCCTTTATTGGTTGCGTTGCATCTCTCTCCGGCCTGGCTGCGAGCAGGCAATGGCCTGCGGAGTTGCCGGGCGTGAGGATGGACGGTTCGGTCCTGCTGCCAAATCAATGGTCACTCAGGCCAGCGGGCGCGCAGGTGCAGCTCGGGGATTTCCCGGTGAACATCGCGGTGCATCCCAGGGGACGGCACGCGGCGATCCTGCACTGCGGTTACAGCAGGCAGGAGCTGGCGATTGTAAGTCTGATGACGAACGGGATCTCCGCGCGCCTGACGCTCGACGAGGCGTTCTACGGAGTCGAGTTTTCGAGCGACGGTTCAAAGGTGTTTTGCAGCGGAGCCGGACAGGAGGTGATTCATCAGTTCGATTTCCGCGATGGCTTGCTGACGAATCACGTCAAAATCGGTTTGCGCCCAGCGAAACACCGGGGCATTCCGTCCGGCCTGGCACTGTCGAAAGATGGAAGGACCGTTTATGCGGCGAATGTCTGGGGCCATAGCGTGGTACAGGTCGATCTGGCGACGCGCTCCAACGTGTGGGAACTCGCGCTCGGCTCAACAAACACAACAGGTGGCGCAACGAGCCTGGTGATTCCTCCCGAGGACAAGGATCTGGCAGCGGCGACAAAGCGTTCCGAGGCGCTACAGGACGAGGTCGGCTCACTGGAGCCATTCCCGTACGCGTGCCGGCTCGATGAGAAACGGCTGCGGCTCTATGTGAGTTTGTGGGCGCAATCAACCGTGGCGGTGATCGACCTCAAGTCGAGGCATATGATCGCCCGCTGGCGGACGGAGGAGCATCCGAATGAGATGTTGCTTACTAAATCCGGACACCTGCTCTACGTCGCAAACGCAAACCGCAACACTGTGACCGTTTTCGATACCGATCTTGGCAAACCAGTCGAGACTCTCTTCGCCTCGATGCTTCCAACGCCACTTCCTGGCAGCACGCCGAACAGTCTCGCGCTGCCGCCGGACGAACGGATGCTTTTCGTCGCCAACGCCTGCAACAACAATGTGGCAGTCTTCGACGTGAGCACGCGAGGCAGGAGCCGGTCGCTCGGGTTCATCCCGACAGGATGGTATCCCACTTCGGTGCGCGTGACGCCGGATGGGAAGCGACTTCTCGTGGCCAATGGCAAAGGACCGCGTTCAAGGCCAAACGTGCTGGGCCCGCAGCCGGGGCCGAAGCCACAAGGGACCATTGAAGAGCATATCGGCGAATTGTTTCGTGGCACGTTGAGTGTGATCGAGCTTCCGAAACGGTCGAAGTTCGAGAAGCAGTTGGCGGATTACACTCAGCAAGCCTACGTTTGCAGCCCTTACCAGACGAATCAGAACCTGGCTTTGGTCCGAAGCGCGAACAACCCGGTGCCGGCGCAGGTGGGCGATCCCAGCCCGATCAAGTATGTGATCTACGTCATCAAGGAAAACCGGACGTACGACCAGGTTCTCGGAGACATGCCGGAAGGCAACGGTGATGCGAGGCTTTGTTTGTTTCCGGAAAAAGTAACACCGAATCACCACGCAATCGCCCGCGAGTTTGTCCTGCTGGACAATTTTTACGTCGAGGCGGAGGTCAGCGCCGATGGGCATGAATGGACGATGGGCGCCTACGCAACGGACTTTGTGGAGAAGATGTGGCCGATGAATTACGGGCACAACAAGAGCGGAAAATTTCCCTATCCGAGCGAGGGGCGTTACGCGATCGCCGCTCCGGCCGGCGGCTATCTTTGGGATCGCGCGCGCGAAGCGGGAGTGACTTACCGGAGCTACGGGGAGTTCATTGACCTCCCGAAGCAGACGAATCAGCCGGCCGTCAGCCGTGTGGCGGCGCTTCGAGGACATTTCGACGAATGGTACCGGCCTTGGGACATGGATTACCCGGACGTGAAGCGGGCGGAGCGTTTCATTCAGGAATTGAACCGCTTCGAGCGGGAAGGCGAAATGCCACGCCTCCAGATCGTCCGTCTGCCGAATGATCATACGTTCGGAGCGAGTCTCGGCAAACCAACTCCCACGGCGATGATGGGCGACAACGATCTGGCTTTTGGCATGTTTGTCGAAGCCGTCAGCCGGTCGAAGTTTTGGGCGCAGACAGCAATCTTCGTGATCGAGGATGATGCTCAAAACGGGCCCGACCATGTCGATGCGCATCGATCCATCGCGTTTGTTGTCAGTCCCTACACAAAGCGCCGGGCTGTTGATTCGACGATGTACTCCACGAGCAGCATGTTGCGGACGATGGAACTGATCCTTGGCCTGCGACCGATGACGCAATTCGACGCGGCCGCGATGCCAATGTACAACTCCTTTCAAGCCACGCCCGATCTGACGCCTTACAAGGCGAAGCCCGTGACGGTCAACCTGCGCGAAAAGAACAAACGCACTGCCTGGGGCGTTGACCAGTCATCCCGCATGGACTTCTCGAAGGAGGACGCCGCGGACGATCTGCTGTTGAACGAAATGGTCTGGCGTTCGGTGAAAGGCGCGGACAACCCGATGCCTGCTCCAACGCGGGCATCGTTCGTTCGCATCCGGGCAGGGAAGGATGACGATGATGACTAAACGGGGCAGTCAGGCGGCGTCATCTGACCTCTCAAATATCATGAACAGTCCAGCGACCACCAATCCCAGCGTAACTACTGCCAGCGCTATCAGGAATCCATAAGTCTCCCAGCCCTGGAGTTGGTGCCCAAATACAAGCACGGGTTGAGGAGGTGGAACGTTCAGCCCTGCGGCGAGCTGAGGTTTCACGACGTTGATGAAGAAACCAGTGCCAACCAGCGCAAAGCAGACTGCTACAGCCAGGCAAAGCAATCCGAGGGTGATCCTGATCACTCGAGTCATCGTCCAGCTCACTCGTTCCGCATCCGCTGACTCGCGGAAAGATTCCCGGCCCGGCTCAAGAGCCTCCTTCTCTGCTACGGCTTGTCGTATTCGCCGATCGAGCGCAGCCAGATGTTGCGGAAGCGCATTGGATTGTTGTGGTCCTGCAATTCGATGTACATCTCCGGCGCGTGCGGTTTGTTGTAGTTGCCGTTTTGCTGGTGCGGGGTGTGGCCGGCGTACTCGCGCTTGTGGTGCAACAAGACCCCGTTGTGGATCACTGTGACGTTGGCCTTCTTGACGATTTTGCCCTGCGCATCCCAACGAGGTGATTCAAAGATGATGTCGTAGCTTTGCCATTCGCCGGGTTTCTTGCTGGCATTCACCAGTGGCGGGGTTTGTCCGTAAAGGGCACCGCACTGGCCGTCCGGGTAGGTCTTGTTGTCCGATGAGTCGAGCACCTGCACCTCGTAAATGCCATTCATGAGAATGCCGCTGTTGCCGCGGCCCTGGCTGGTGCCATCCACCTTCGCAGGCGTGGCGAACTCGATATGAAGCTGGAAGTCCGCGAACTTTCCCTTCGTGCGGATGCTGCCGGACTTGGGCAGGACTTCCATGAAGCCGTTTTCAATCTTCCAGGGAGCGGGCTTGCCTCCGTCCAGTTCCCATTTGGAGAGGTCTTTTCCGTCGAACAGCACGGTGGCGTCGGATGGCGCGGGCGCCTGGTGGCTGAACGAAGCGCCAGAAGTGACGATGCGCGGCTGAGGCCGGTCGCCGTCATGCACGTGCCATTTGGTGCCTGGAATGAGCGGGGTGTCCTTGTAGCCAACTGGCGATGGCGCGGCACCTGCGGACAGGGCGGCTCCGATGGTGGCGATGGACAAAACGATGGCGGTTGTTATTTGAGTCTTGGTCATGCGCAGAGTGATTCCACAACCCTCCGCAAAAGGCAAGTGCCCGTAATGGAGGGTGGTCTCTGAATCCTGATCTTACTCATACTCGACAGGACATTGCCTGATGGCCATGCCAGCTCTTGTCTCGGTTCAAGATCCTGTTACATTCCGCGGCATGAAAGCCAAAGTTCCACATCGACTCCGCTATTACGTCCCAACCTTGTTCGCCTCCTTCATCCTCACGATCCTTTCCACTTCAGCCGAGAACTGGCCGGCGTGGCGCGGCAAGACAGGCATGGGGATCGTGAACGAACCTTCCGTTCCCACCCATTGGTCAGCCACTGAAAACATCCGCTGGAAGACTCCTTTGCCGGATCGCGGCAACTCGACTCCCATCGTTTGGGGAAATCGCATTTTCCTCACCCAAACTCTCGACAAGGAGCAGAAACGTTCACTGATGTGTCTGGATCGCGCCGATGGTAAAGTTCTCTGGCAATCAAGCGTGCCCTATGCCGAGAAGGAGGAAACCCACGAGACGAATCCATACTGTTCGGCATCGCCTGTGACGGATGGAACGACTGTGGTGGCCTGGTACGGGTCTGCTGGAGTTTATGCCTACGATTTCCAGGGAAAGGAACTGTGGCATCGTGACCTTGGCAAGGCGGACCACGGATGGGGCTATGGCGGCTCACCACTGATTCATGGAAGTCTGGTCTTCGTCCAGTTCGGTCCAGGCTCCCGAAATTTCCTCATCGCGCTCGACAAGAAGACAGGCAAGACCGTCTGGCAGGCGGATGAGAACGCCGTGGAACCCGCCGAACGAACCGATGGTTTCGCGGGGCAGAAGGGCAAATACATGGGCGCATTCACCGTGCCGATCCTTGTGAAAGCCGGCGGCCGCGATGAACTCGTTGTGAGCTTTCCCAATCGTCTTCGCGCGCTGGATCCCAAGACCGGCAAGGATCTTTGGTGGTGCCACGGGCTCAATCCACTCGTTTATGCCTCGCCCATCCACGCCGAGGGCATCGTGGTTGGGATGGGCGGCTTCAATGGCACCAGCATCGCCGTCAAACCCGGCGGATCGGGAGATGTCACCGCAACACACCGGATCTGGGAAAAGCGGAAGACGAAGCAACGCATCGGTTCCGGCGTGATCCACAAAGGCCACATCTATGTTCTCAACTCCGATGGCATCGGTGAATGCATCAACCTCAAGACGGGAGATTCGGTCTGGACCGAACGGGTGAATGGCAAGGGAGCCAAGAGCAGCTCATGGTCTTCAATGGTGCTGGTCGGAGACAAACTGTACGTGCCGAATCAATCCGGGGACGTCGTGATTCTGCGGGCGAGTCCGAAATTTGAACTGATTGGAGTCAACGCCATCGGCGAAGAGATGACCAACGCCTCGCTCGCGGTTTCCAACGGTGAAATCTTCCTGCGAACCCACGCGAATCTTTGGTGCATCAGTGACCGCCGCAACCAGACGGCGGGAAGATAACGCCAGCTTCAAACCTTAGTGCCAGCGCATAACCAATATCCGTGCATGAGGCATAACTCTAACAAAACAACCCTCACCCTGACCCTCTCCCGTCCGACGGGAGAGGGAACCACCAAGGCCGCGCTGACCTTTGCCAGAGCTGGTAGAGACCACGACCGACGGACGATGTTTCCCCCTCTCCCATCGGATGGGAGAGGGCAGGGGTGAGGGCATATCCATACGCAAATTTGAAGGCGCTTTTGCACGAACCCTTGCTTCCATTGAACCCAAAATCCCCGACCAAGAATTTGGCGAAACCGTCCATCGGCTCGCCGAAATTTTCACGCCGCGAACTCCTCAAGGGCACACTTGGCGTCGGGGCCATTTCTGCCCTGGCCGGTTTTACCCCTCCAACAGCGCAGGGTGCTCGAATCAAACCAAACTTGATCCAACAGGAGAATGGGAGACCCGGCACAACCGACTGGCTGCTCACCAACACTCGCATTGATCCCGCGACGAAGTATCGGTGTCCGTGGATCGAAGGCTATTGTTCCCGGACCAGCGTGCGGGCCGGACAGCAGATCAGCTTTTTCGTCAGCACCAACCCGGCATCCTCCTTCAAGCTGGATATTTATCGGATGGGCTACTACGGCGGCGCTGGCGGACGACACGTCAAAACTTTGGGGCCGTTTCAGGGCTCGATCCAGCCGGATCCTCCGATTGGCGGGAAGCGGGTGCGCGACTGTCGATGGAAACCAAGCGCCACTTTGAGAATTCCCCGAGACTGGGTCAGCGGCGTGTATCTCGGCAAACTCACCGCGGCGCGCGAGGGATTGCAGAGCTACGTGATCTTCATCGTTCGTGACGACCGTCCGGCAGACTTCATCTTTCAATGCTCGGACAATACCTGGCAGGCATACAATCGCTGGCCGAATCAATTCTCCCTCTACGATGACGGCAAGGACACCTGGTCCTGGGGTGGAGGCGTTCAGGTCGGTTTCAATCGCCCGTATGGGAAGTACTGTCAGATCCTCGACGCGCCCCTCTCGACCGGCTCGGGCGAATGGTTTCTCTGGGAATTCCCGCTCGCCTTCTGGCTCGAACAGCAAGGCTACGATGTCACCTACATCTCCAACATCGACACGCACATTGACCCGAAGGGGCTTTTGCGGGCCAAAGGATTCCTCTCGGTCGGCCATGACGAGTACTACTCGATCGAGATGTTCCGTAATCTGAAGTCATCCATCGCTGCGGGGTTAAATGTCGCCTTCCTGTCCGGCAACACCTGTTGCGGACGAATCCTGTTCGCGCCGGATGCGAAAGGTGTCGCGCATCGGGCATTCGAGCGCGTTGGAGTTTATGGACCGCCCGGTGGAACGCGTGATTTCATCGCCATGAAATCCCTGGCGCACGAACGACCCTACGCCAATGAACTGGTCGGCGCCCACAGCACCGGCCCCGTCACCGGCGGCGCGGACTGGATTTGCGCAGAGCCGAATCACTGGCTCTTCGACGGCACCGGCATGAAACGCGGCGAGGGAATTCCGGGATTGGTGGGCTGGGAATGGCATGGCGATCCCGCGCCGCTTCCGGGCCTGGTGGTGGTGGCCAGCGGCCTCACCCAGGATGCGCCCGGCAAGCTCAATGGCGGGACTTACACTGCGACGATTTACGACGGACCGAAGGGAAACTTCGTCTTCAATGCGGCTACCTGTTGGTGGGCAGACAGCCTTTCCGCACCGCCTGGTTACGTTCGCCCAGGTGTCTATACGTCGCCAAAGGGGCCTGATCCAAGGGCGCAACGGATTACGGCAAACGTGCTGGCAAGAATGATTGATCGCTGAGAAAACCCACCCTCTGCGATGGCGACGGTGCCGAAGACCGCTCCCCATCAATCACAAGAAAAAGTGCCAGTCTCTCCTGGCTGTCGCGCTTTGGTTTAACCTGCCTTACGTCATGGCCTCCGGCGATTCTGAACGTGCGCGTAAGAAGCCGGCGAACTGCCAGACGCTAAGTAGCACACGAACCATCCACCAGAGTGGAGATCAACTGTTATGCTGATCCGGAGCCGAGTGTGAAGTCGGACTCTTAAAAAATCCAGCTTCGCTTTATTGGCTGATGGATTCATCGGCTGAAATCACGTGAGACTTGAACAGCATTTTCAAAAATTTCTTCACAGAGCTGTCAGCCTGACTGGCAATGAAATGCACCGACGGATCAGCGACCTGTCACGTCGGTAGTGTCCTAATGTCGCGGTAGGGACGCCGGTTGCCCGGCGCCCCCCGCACAGATCCCGGCGGGCGGTTTTCCCGCACCGGGCTCTTCAGATCAACTCGCTCTCGCATGGGCCAGAGGGGACTTCGGGGGGGAACAGGAATCCCATGATT
>SXGU01116933.1_pt1 | contig 32424 bp, 31 predicted proteins | sample 3174531 | NCBI WGS metagenome assembly SXGU01 (sample SAMN11356863, study PRJNA531348) | freshwater metagenome | isolation source: freshwater sample F1-140 | place: China: Fuxian Lake, Yuxi | collected 2017-12-25 | reverse complement strand
TCGTAAGCAATATGCAACAACGCCAAGCCCGGTGCTTCGTAGATACCACGACTCTTGGCTTCGATGATTCGATTTTCAATTTGGTCGCTCATACCGAGGCCGTGGCGACCGCCAATTTGATTTGCGGCGAGCACCAAGTCGATCTGTGATGCAAACTCTTTGCCGTTGATCGCAACTGGCCAGCCGTCAACAAAACGAATCACGACGTCTTCGGTCTTGATTGTCACTGAACTGTCGTAGTGCGCCACACCCATAATCGGGGCGACGATATGCATGCTCGTTGAAAGTTCTTCAAGTGACTTGGCTTCGTGGGTTGCGCCCCAAATGTTCGCGTCAGTGCTGTATGCCTTTTGTGCCGAATCTCGATATGGCAATTTTTTCGCCGCAAGAAACGCACTCATCTCGGCACGACCACCCATCTCACGAACGAAGTCAACGTCAAGCCATGGTTTGTAGATTCGCAAATGTGGATTAGCCAGCAATCCGTAGCGGTAAAAGCGCTCGATGTCGTTGCCTTTGAAAGTACTGCCGTCGCCCCAAATGTCGACGCCGTCCTGCTTCATTTCGCGCACGAGCAATGTGCCCGTCACGGCGCGACCAAGTGGAGTCGTATTGAAATAAGTTTTGCCGGCGGTCGTTATATGAAACGCGCCGCACTGCAACGCAATGAGACCTTCTTGTACGAGAAGGTCGCGACAGTCAACAAGTTTCGCTTCGACCGCCCCATAGATTTTTGCACGTTGCGGTATTGATTCAAGATCTGTTTCATCGGGCTGACCAATATCGGCTGTATAGGCATAGGGCAGGGCACCACGGTCGCGCATCCAGGCGACGGCGGCAGAAGTGTCGAGTCCACCAGAAAATGCAATGCCTACTCGCTCGCCGCTCGGCAGCGAGGTTAAAACTTTTGCGCCAGAGTTGCTCATATTGTCAAAATCCGAACCAGTTTTCGCCACACCCCAACACTAGAGACTTGGGCTGTTTGAAACCGTGCAGGTTTTATCTGTCAAGGCTTATAAACCAGTTGCGACCGAGCGCCGCCGCCCGGCGAGTGCAGCAACCGTCGTCAGCGCCATGCAAATTGCCAGGGCTAATTCGCCGAGAGCGATGCCGGGTGTACGTGAGAGATCTGGGATTGAAATAGCGACCAACAAAAGTGTTGAGCCCAAACCCGTGTAAGTCAAGATTCTCGAAAACTTAACTACCGTGATGAGCATTGCAATTGGTGCAACGAAAGGCAAAAACCAGAGCAAAAAGAATGCGGGGTCTTGCTGGCTTCCGAGCCACCAAGTTGGCTTGCCGATTGTGTACGCGGAAAAAGTAAGCGTCAACAAAGACCCGATGATTAATAGTTGTGAGACAACCACCGCATTCACCCAAGGTTTGGTCAACGAGCCCGCAGATTCGCTCTGGGCTTGCGAGGGCGGTGGAAGCGAAGACATATCACGAATGACAATAGCCTAAGAAGAGTATGTTGCCCGTTAAATTCGCGCGATTGAGCATCTTTTTTCCAATGTGGAACGAGGAGCAATATCTTCAACGAGCATTGAATGCTGCCCAAGAACTTTGCGTTGATTTAATTGACCTAAAAATGATCGATGATTACGAGCTTGTGATCGTCGACGATGCATCCACAGATTCAACACCGCAACTGGCTGACGTCGCAGCCGCCAAAGACGAGCACATCAAAGTTGTGCACCATCCTGTGAACCGCAAACTCGGTGGGTCGATCAAATCTGGCTTTGCGGCATCAACTGGCGATGTGATTTTGTACACAGACGCTGATCTACCTTTTGATATGCGCGAGGTTCAAAATGCCATGCGTCTGATGCGCCAATATGAGGCCGACATCGTGAGCGCTTACCGATTCGATCGAACCGGCGAAGGGTATGTACGAGTTGTTTACTCTATGTTTTACAACCTTATGGTTCGAGTTCTGTTCGGAGTTCGATTTCGTGACATTAATTTTGCTTTCAAACTCTGTCGCAAGTCGGTATTCGATCAAGTGTCTCTTGAGAGTGAAGGGTCATTCATTGATGCCGAGTTGATTATTGGCGCGAAGAAGCGTGGCTTATCAGTAGTTCAGTTTGGCGTAGACTATTTTCCGCGTACTCGAGGTGTTTCGACACTTAGTTCGCCATCGGTCATCATAAAAATTTTACGAGAGGCGTTTAGATTGCGTAAGAAATTGAATTCAATCAAACCAGATTTTGGTGCACCAAGCACAAAATGAGTCGCCGGAATAATTCGTATTATGAGCCGTCGACTTTTGATCGATGGAGACCTGCGCTAATCGCTTTGGCAGTATTGGCCACCGTCGCAGCAGTCGGTGTGCGGCAAAGCGAAGCCAATAAAAACAACTCAGATGGTGCCGCCGAGCCTATTTTAGAAATTGGCACCAGCGTGGTCCCCGTGGTTAGAGTTCCGCTGGCTCGCACGCTCGAATCGGGCATGCAAGGTGATGACGTGTTGCGTGTACAGCAACGATTGAAAGATCTACGTTTTGATCCGGGTCCAGTCGACGGCGTTTTCGGACAAAACACCGTGCAGGCGATGTGGGCGTTTGAAAAACTCGTTTTCGGGGTTCCTCGCGAAAAGGCCACTGGAGTCGTGACTCAGGCAACTTGGACGGCTATGCAATCAAATTTAATAATCAAGCCACGACGTACTGCCGACACGGCGACTCATGTTGAAGTTTATTTGCCAGAACAGGTTCTAATCGTATTCACAAATCAAGAACCGGTTTTAATCACGCACATTTCGTCGGGCACGGGAGAGATGTGGTGTGAAGAAGTTAAAATTGACCCGGGCGAAGAAGGCAACGATACGACTGAGCAGATCACTAAAGGAATTTGTGGTGAGGCCGTGACTCCACCAGGTGTTTTCTATTTTTACAACCGACGCTCTGGCATGCGCGAAACCAAACTCGGTACTTTGTACAACCCCGTGTATTTCAATCAAAATATTGCGGTGCACGGTGCGATTATCGTGCCACTTAAACCAGAATCGCACGGATGCGTTCGGATCCCGATGTCTGTGGCGCGATATTTTCCGGCACTGGTCAAATATGGCGACCGAGTATATGTGTTTGACGGTCTGAGAGAACCTGAGGTCTATGGTTCACCATTACCCCCGTGGGACAAGCCAGATCCAAATTACACGACTCTGCCAACCGTGACGACTTTGCCAACTGTGTCGACCCTGCCGACCGCGACAACAATTGTTGGAGCGCCAACGACTTCGGTGGCAAAAGCACCGAGTTCAGGTTCGACCAGTACAAGTTCAAGTACGCCGTAACTATTTGAAGATGATTGACGATGATGTTTGAGTATGACGAATTTTCGATGTTCGGAGAGAATATCTCCGAGTATTCGTTAAAGGTCTCGGCACTACCCAAAGTTGAGCGAGTTTCCTGCGCGCTCAGCGACGGCCGAACATTGAGTGCCTTGAAATGGGGTACACAATCACCTGAAATTACATTTGTGCATGGCGGTGCCCAAAACGCCCATACATGGGACACAGTTATTTTGGCAATGGGTATCTCAGCATTGGCAATTGATCTTCCGGGGCACGGCCATTCTTCGTGGCGCAGCGACGGCAACTATGAGCCATCTGTAATGGCACCTGATGTTGCAACTGCAATTGAAATTTGGGCTCCAAAGACTCGACTCATTGTTGGCATGTCGTTAGGTGGATTGACAACCCTTGCGCTTGCAGGTCTGCGACCTGATTTGGTTTCTTCACTTGTCAGTGTCGACATCACGCCAGGTGTCAACTCGGGGAAGACAAAAGCGATCACCGATTTCGTGAACGGGCCGCAATCTTTTGCGAGTTTTGAAGATTTGTTGGCGCGCACAACAGAACACAATCCAACAAGATCAGAGAGTTCTCTTCGTCGCGGAATCTTGCACAACGCCAAACAACAAGCCGATGAATCATGGCAATGGCGATATGACAGATCAACACATCCGTCGCCACAAGATTCAACCAATCGTCTTGACCGACTGTCTGCATTATGGGATGTAATTTCGCAACTCAAGTGCCCCCTGACCCTCGTTCGCGGCGGGACTTCACCGGTCGTAGATGATGCCGATGTTGCCGAATTAAAACGTCGAAAACATGACTGTGAAGTGACTGTCATAGATGGTGCGGGACACTCAGTGCAAGGTGACAGACCCGTTGAACTTGCAGCTACTCTGACTCGGATTCTGGCACTTTAATTAACTAACCTTTCTGCGATGTCGAAATTGGGTCGTCCGACAAATTGTGCTGGTGTTGACACTTGTCAACGCTTGTTGGTTGAGGCTCGGCGGTCTTTTGCCACTGAAGGATTTGCCGCGACCACCAACAAAAAACTCGCGCAGAGTGTCGGCATCACGACGGCAGCGATTTATCACTATTTTCCTTCCAAGATTGAAATGTATGTCGCAGTTTTTGTTGATGTACAAGAACTTGTTTCTAGAACAATTGAAGAGTCAATTCGGCCGGACGCTCCAATCTCAGAAAACATCTCCAATATGGTCGATTCTCTGGCATTATTGACCGTTCGTGAACCAGCAGTCGTTGCATTCGTGATGGGTGTTTCCTCGGAAGCCCATCGACATCCAGAAGTATTAAAAGCCGTGCTTCCGGTTAGCGGCCAAATTGGTCGCATTCTCTTTCAGATGTGTGAAAAAGCGATTGAAAGGGGCGAAGTCAGTTCGAATGTTTCTGCTCGGTCACTCGAAGACATGCTGACTGTTATTTTGTCTGGTCTGGGTCGTTTCAATTTGGTTTACCGAGATGCCCGCCGAACTTCAGATTTGATCAAATCAATGAAGTTGCTTTTCGCCGGCGAAGTCTTTCGCGTATCAAGCGACGTCTAGGTATTTTTCGTGGTCGAAGTTCTCAGTGAGTCAGTCAACAGAATAAACAGACCAAACCAAACTAGAGCAAAGCCGATCATTCGTGTTGTGTCAAGTTTCTCGTCGTAGGCCAACCAACCAAGAAAAAAATTAAACGTCGGAACAAGATATTGCATCGGGCCAAGCAAACTTAAACGAACTCTTCGTGACGCCGCGCCAAACAGCAGCAGAGGAATAGCCGTCATTAAGCCCGTGAACAAAACGAAAATCCACTGGATTGTCGTTGCATTTCTCGGCACACTGTCGGCACGATTGAAACACCAAAATAGAATCGCAACCGCCGGGATCAAAAGTGCGACAACTTCTGCCGTAAGGCTTTCAAGGCTCGAAAGCGGAACCTGTTTTTTGAGATATCCGTAGATAGACCAAGAACCGGCAATGATTAACGCCAAATATGGCGGTCGACCGTAAGCGTAGGTCAGAACAATTATTGCAACTATGGCAAGTGCAATTACTGCGCGATGCGCAGCACTCATGGTCTCTCGCAAGACGGCGAAGCCGATGATCATCGTAAAGAGTGGCGAAATAAAATATCCGAGTGCGGTTTCAATAATATTTTCGTGAACCACCGCCCAGACATATGTCGTCCAGTTGATAGAAAGCATGATGCTGGCGAGAGCAATTCGCGAGCGCAGTTTTGGATCACGCAACGCAATCAATAAATTACGTAGTTTCTTGGTGTAGACAACTACGCAAAGCAGAATTATCGATGAAGTTACGATTCGCCAACCGATTAGTTCGACTGCATTAAACTGCTTGAGAAATTTCCAATAGATCGTAAGTAAACCCCAAGTGATGTAGGCACCTAATCCGTAGGCGATACCAGAGCGCTCAGCTGAGTTTGACACGGGCAATCACCCTAGTCAGTAGCCTTAAATCAATGGTTGACGGGGGTTTTAAAGTTTGGCAACGAGTTTTAGCCCAGGGCAGTCGCATTGCCGAGACCTCATTGAGGGAGCTATTCGCTCAAGATTCAGGACGTTCTCAGAGGTTTAGTCGAATTTTGGGTGATGATAATGGTGACACCAACAACCAGATATTCGCCGACTTTTCCAAGCAATTGATCGACCAACAAACACTTGACGAGTTGTTGGCCCTGGCCAAGGATCTGCAAATCGTCGAGCAATTTGCCGAGATGCGCAGCGGGCTCAAAATTAATTTGACCGAGCAACAATCAGTTTTGCACACGGCGTTGCGTGCCGACATTGAAACTTCGGTGATCGTAGACGGTCAAGATGTCGTAGCCGAAGTGCACACCGAACTCAAAGCCTTGAGAAGTTTTGTTGGCGCAGTTCGAAGCGATAGAAAGTTCAAGAAAGTTGTAAATATTGGTATTGGCGGCAGTGATCTTGGTCCGGCACTGATCTACGAGGCGCTTTTTGACAATCATCAGTCTCTCATCGAGTGTGCGTTTGTCGCCAATATCGATGCTCATGAGATTAAATCAATTTTGAGCAAGTGTGTCGCAGCCGAAACATTATTCATCGTCTGTTCAAAGTCTTTTAAAACTGTCGAGACACTGAGCAATGCTCGCATTGCCAAACAGTGGCTTGTCAAAAAACTTGGTGTGGATATCGGCAACAAAGTTATTGCCGAACATTTCGTGGTCGTCTCGGCGTATCCAGATCGTGCAGCAAAGTCGGGTGTTGTTGCTGCGAACTCATTCAAGATTTGGCCGTGGGTTGGCGGTCGCTACTCAATTTCGTCGGCGATGAGTCTGGCGCCGATGCTTGCCTTTGGCACCGATGTGTTCGATGAGTTTCTTGCAGGAATGCGGGCAGTAGACGACCAGATGCAAAATTCTATGCCTGAGAAAAATCTTCCATTAATTCTTGGCTTGATCGATGTCTGGAACTGCAGTGTGCTCGGGCACACAAGCCAAGCCTTCGTGCCGTACGCGCATCAACTCAAGTTATTGCCGAGCTATTTGCAACAATTAATGATGGAGAGCAATGGCAAATCGGTCCAGATTGATGGTGAGCCGACCTCGATGCGAACCTCGCCGGTCGTTTGGGGTGGAGTAGGCACAAATGCACAGCATGCGTTTTTTCAAATGTTGCACCAAGGCACCGATGTCGTGCCCGTCGAATTCATAGGCTTTGCTCAACCGACGCACAATGAAATGTTGGCACATGACACTTTGGTTGCCAATATGTTTGCACAATCAAAAGCCTTGGCATTTGGACGGTCTTTGGCAGAGATAAAAATCGATAACGGTGATGATGAAAATAGTCGACATCGCGTAATGCCGGGCAATCGGCCCTCAACAACTGTGCTCGCCTCCAACTTGTCTGCGCGAACGCTCGGGTCGTTAGTTGCGATGTACGAACATCGTGTTTTTGTTGCAGGGGTTGTTTTTGGTATCAACAGTTTTGATCAATGGGGTGTTGAACTTGGCAAAACCCTCGCCACTGAAATATCTAATTCATTAATTGAGCCAACTAAAAATGCAACAATTCGTAGCGACTCCCAAGACGCATCAACTCGTGGGTTAATCAACTGGTATCGCCTGCATCGTGGTAATCGTTAGATCACCTACGCTGGGTCTGTGCCCGTGAAAATTACTCAAGCTGAGCGAATGCTGAATTTGCTGGCGCTACTGGTAGACCGAAACCGTCCACTGACATTGCGTCAAGTGCGGCAAGAGCTTGGCAAGCAATACCCGAGTAGTGACGAGGCGGCGCGGGCTGCATTTGAACGCGACAAGGCGGCATTGCGCGAGATGGGAATACCCATTGAGACCAAAACTTTGGGCGGTGACTCGGCTGGTGAGGTCACTTATTGGGTCAATCGCTCGAATTATGAGTTGAGTGATTTGAAACTGTCGGATGACGAGCGGATTGCGCTACAACTCGCGGTGGCAACAGTCCGACTTGGCGCTCAACACGGAGAGGAAGCGCTCTGGAAACTCGGTGGTGAAAAAGTCTTACAACCAACCGCGGTGAGCGTAAATATCGGGTTTGTCGATCAGAACATGAGTGCAATTACCGATGCCGTGATGCAACGGCGAACCCTTAACTTCGATTACAAAGGCGAGAAGCGCCAAGTTGACCCTTATGGAATGTTGTCGAGAAGTGGATTTTGGTACTTGATTGGTTTCGATCATCTGCGCAAAGATCAGCGCGTATTTCGCGTTGACCGAATCGAAGGCAAAGTAAGCGCGGGCCAGTTACGCGCGTTCAAAACGCCACCTAATTTTGACGTTGCTGCTGCCGTGCCGACCGAAAAGCAAATGATGGCAGCGGGAGATGGCGAAGTTACAACTGCGACCGTGTTGGTAGATGCGTCATTGGCAGCCGGAGTGCGAACTGAATTTGGTGATGCTGCGATTATCAGTCAGCGCCCAGATGGAAGTATTGAGTTCGCGATTCCGTGTGCAAATATGTCGGCTTTCCGGTTGTGGTTGTTTGCAATGGTTGAAAGTGCAGAAGTTCTAGAGCCAGCATCGGTGCGCAATCAAGTGATTAAGTGGCTTGAGCAGTTAGCAGGAGACAAGTAATGCCAGCGAAAAAACCAGTCAAAACAACCGCAAAAAAAACGGCTAAAAAACCCGCCAAAAAAGTTACGGTGAAAAAGAAGGTTAAAAATCCCGTGCGCAAGACTGGTCGTCGAGGGCCGCGCAGTGCAGCCCAGCGCGTGACTGGGTTACTTGTGATGTTGCCGTGGATAATGCAGCGCAAACGCGTGAAAATTTCAACGATGGCCAAACAATTCAATCTCACAGAAACAGAATTGATTGAAGACTTACTGATGGCCTCCGTGTGTGGCGTGCCACCGTATACCCCGGATGCTTTAATCGACGTATTTATGGACAACGGCATGGTTGTCGCCGAAGTTCCACTTTTGTTTTCTCGACCGCTGAAACTGAGCACTGCTGAACTGTTTGCAATTTCGGTGATGGCTCAAACTGCGTTGCAGTTGCCAGGGGCCAACAAAAAGGGCCCACTTTCGACCGCGCTGACGAAAATTTCGCCATTGATGCCAATGGGTGCCGAGACAATCAAGGTTGAATTGCCGAGGGTAAAGTTCGTCAAAGAACTCCGTGAGGCAGTAGCAACTGGTGAACGATGCGACATCGAATATTTTTCACCAGCCTCCCAAAAACGTTCAAAGCGGATAATCACTGCGCGAAAAGTTTTTGAAGACGCAGGTCGTTGGTATGTTGCAGCAGACGACCACCAATCCGGCGAAGATCGTATTTTCAGGATTGACAGAATCGAGCAAGTCAGACCAGTCGGTATTTTTGACCAATTAAATGATCAAGATGACCAGGATCAGCAGTGGTTTTCGGCGCAGATGTCGCAAGTAACCTTGCGTGTCGAACCTTCGGCGCGATGGATTGTTGAGTCTTACCCTTATATTTCGCGTGTCAATAAACGGATCAAAAACATCGAGGTCGTGGATATCACGATGTCAATTACATCCCAACAATGGCTTGGCCGACTGTTATTGCGTGCTGGCGGTGGTGTGACAGTTCTTAAACCTGCTGAATTCAAAAATCTGGGGAAGAAAGCCGCCCAGAATGTTTTGGATCGCTACAAAAACAGCGGTGTGGCTGTTTAAATTAGGCCCCAAAATGAGCTGCCAACTGTTCGGCAGTAGTGATGTTGTGACTTCTAAGTAGATGAGGCAACACCAGCGCCGTACCCAAGGCATCAGCAAGGGCGTCATGCGGGCGGCTGACCGAGACGTTGTAACGCGCAGTCACATCGCCAAGACGATGAGATAGCGAGCGCTTAGGGTCTAGGGCTCGAGAAAGTTTCAATGTGTCGAGGGGGCCATTCAATTTGATTGATGTCTTGGCGCGGTTTGCTTCGCCGGTGAGAAATGCAATGTCAAATTTTGCATTGTGCGCGACGAATACCGTGTTGACAAGATAACCGTTGAGACGCTCAAGCATCTCGCTAGGGGCAATGCCTCGCCTTAGATTGCCCCTCGTGATGCCGTGAACTTTAAATGCACCAAGCCGACCTGGTTTCCAGAAGTTGCGTCTGACAAAAGTTTCATATTGATCTTCGATCGTGCCATCGGACCGAGAGATCACAACGCCAAGTTGTAATACGTAGTCGTCGGTGCCAGACAGCCCGGTGGTTTCGGTATCAACAACGGCGAACCGAATTTCTTCGAGCGATTTATTGGCTAATGCATCAATCATGATTGGCAATGTAACTAACGCGTGTTGCAGTGAGGCAAATTATTTCGCAGCAAGTGCTTTGGTAAAAACTTCGCGATCAAAATAGTCCCGCCATAAAGCGATCTTGCCATTACTGATAACAAACAGGCCGGCGACATCGAGATCTACCCATCGACCGTCTATTTCAAATCGGTCAGTTCGCTCGTTCATGACCACGCCGTGTTCTAAATCACCACTAGAGACTTGATGGTGGATGAGCCACTCGTATGAACTGCATTCGGCCAGAAATCCACCAAGGGTTTGTTCAATTGCGGATCTGCCAAAAACTTTTGTAATTGGCACATTGTCATATTCGCAATCGTCTGAGACCATCTCCAGGGCCGCAGTTAGACGGTGTCCTTGAATCAATTCAATGAAGGAGGTTACAAACGAATCTGGATTTTGTTGAGGGTTTGATTTCGCTTCTGTTGTTGTCCGAGATTTTGATCGCAAACGCATAGATCAATAATGACACGCCAGCCGCCCCAAACTCGGCGTTACTAAAACGACTCAATATTTTTGAGAGGTTTTCGCAGTTGTCTGGTGCGAACGCCGACCGGTGCGGTGACCGTGAAACCCGCGAGGTGACGCTGCTCTTCGTTTTCTCCACCCCAAAAACCGTATTCATGATTCTGTCGAGCAAACTCTTGGCACCTTTCGCGCACCGAACACGATGAACATAATTTTTGTGCCTTGGCCTCGCGTCGCTGTCGAGCCTGCGGTCTCTCGGCTTTCGGAGCAAAAAATAGCTTCATCTTTCCTTTGCAGTTTGCGAACTGTCCCCAGTTGAGAATTTCGCGTAGCGACAAGATTTGAGAAGCGTCCAAAACATTTGAAACTTCTTCAAATTTGGAAACTTCTCGACTCTTTTGTTTGGCGGAGACTTTGGATTTTTGCGGGGCAAAGTCGTTTACAACCCGATCTACATTCGGGACACACTCAGTGGTAACCCGTGTTTTTAGCACTGCCCGCAGGGTATGACTCTCGGGCGTTTGTTGTCAATTCAATTTGGCGTCAATTGTTGTGACAGTTTTCATTAAAGTAATTCGGCAGCGAGACTTGCGACTTCACTTCGCTCACAGGCCTCAAGAGTGATGTGGCCAAAACAACTTTGACCTGCGAACGCTTGCACCAGCACGGCCAATGCATTATTCGACTCACCCATGTACGGTGCATCAATTTGGCTGGTGTCGCCGGTGAAGACGACTTTCGTGCCATCACCGATGCGGGTCAGGATCGTCTTGAGGGTCGTGGGCTCAAGGTTTTGCGCCTCGTCGACAACGACAATCTGGGCCTGCAGACTGCGTCCGCGCAAGAAAGTCACAGACTCAAGAGTCAGTTGGCCCCGCGCAATAAGGTCGTCAATTAGCCCACGGGCATCCCGACTCGAGCGGTCATCGGTTAGCGCGACGACTGCATCGTGAATCGCCGACATCCACGGATCTAACTTTTCTTCTAGTCCGCCTGGCAGAAAACCCACATCGGCTCGACCCACGGGTACGAGTGGTCGGTAGACGGCAAGGCGCTCATAGCGGTGCTGCTCAACTACTTGTTCAAGGCCGGCAGCAATTGCGAGCACCGTTTTGCCGGTGCCCGCACGACCGTCAAGGGCGACGACTGTGATCTGGGGGTCAAGCAAAAGTTCGAGCGCGAAACGCTGCTCTTTGTTGCGCGCGCGCAGGCCCCATGCTTCGGGTGGCGATTGTTGAATAAGGCGAAGTTCGTTGTCGCGGCAACGGGTCAGCGCTGATTGAGATCCGCATCGCAAAACTGCGAAATTATTTTCATATAACCCGTCAGCCCGATCAATTTCAGATTTTTCGATTCCTTCGGTTTTGTAAAGACCGTCGATCACCTCCACCGTTGTGTCGAAAGTTGACCAACCCATAGGTCGCTCATTTCGACCGCCACCTACTGGCTGATGTTCAAGCGCAGTCAACCCGAGATGAGAGGCTTTAATTCTGAGCGCGGCATCATTTGAGACAATACAAGTCGGAGAAATTGTCGCTTGGCCAAGTGCTGCTCCGATGATTCGATTGTCGGGCACTTTTGGATCAAGTCCGTGTTCAATCAGCAGATGATGCTGAATTCCGTTGACTTCGATTTGCACGGTGCAGCTCGTGTCGGTGCCATTAATCGGTGTCGGGTCTTTCAGCGAGCCACCTGCTTTACGTCGGAGTTCTTCGATTGACCGAAGCGCACTTCGCGCCGACCTTCCAACATCGTCCATTCGAGCTTTTAATCCATCAAGCTCTTCAATCACAGTCAATGGGATGACGATTGCACAATTTGGAAAGCAACTCAAACAGTTTGGGTCTGCAATCAACACAGAAGTATCGAGCACGACTCTTGAACCGGCAGGCGTCGAGAAAATTTCAGAAATCTGTGCAAGATTTTGTTCAGAAAGTAAATTTTGTGTTGACAACGAAAACAAGTGTGGTCGGTGTCGAAGCGGTGGTGGGGGATACTTCGGTCGAAAATCTCTAAAAGAGCGAGTATTTTTTGGTTTTTTTAAAATTTTTTTAAAATTCTTTTTCAGATCCGAAAATTCGACAAAGATTTGGCTTGAAAGAATTTGTGCTGACAATATTTCCTGGAACTAGTTCGTCAATACGAATTCGTGGTGGATAATTTTTTTAGGTGGGCTACGGCCTCCACAATGCCGTATTCCCCTTATTTTATATGGGTTTCGTGAGGGTGCTGTGAAGTGTTTTTGTGAGTTGTATTCAAGGTTCACATCAAAGGGTCGTCAAAATTTTGACTGTTGTGGATAAAAAGTTTTAGATATTTTCAAAAATTTTAAAAATCTTGGCTGTCGGGTGAAATTTCTCGAAATCGCGACAATGCTTGCAATTTGTGGCTGGATCAGTTCAAATATATGCGTAACGGTAATCCGTGACTGAGAAAGCAGGTTAGATAATGACTAAAGCAGAATTGATTGATGAAGTGTCAAAGAAAGCAGGAGTGTCGAAGGCGGATGCCGAACGCACTATTTCTGAATTCTTCGACCTCGTCGTCTCATCCGCTAAGCAAGGCAACAAGGTTGCGTGGCCGGGTTTTGGCTCGTTCAGCACCTCAAGCAGAAAAGCCCGCATCGGCAGGAATCCTCAAACTGGGGCTCCTGTTCAGGTGAAGGCATCAACAGCGATGAAGTTCAGCTCGAGTTCAACACTCAAAGCTGCTCTGAATCCAAACCGCTAGACAAGTAATAACAAACAACAAGGAGAAATAAAATGGCAGCAAAAAAGCGCAAGAAGGCCAAGAAGGCCGCAAAGAAGGCACCTGCAAAGAAAAGGCGTAAGGCTAAGAAGAAATAAGGCTTTAAGCCAATTTAAGCAATACAGTTCGGAATACCGTGAGAAGAGGGGCTTCGGCCCCTCTTCTTCTATTTACGGGGTTAAATGAGCAGGTTGATTACTTGGGCTGATTAACTAGCGTGATTTTTTTGAAGTTTATGAGCAAGATCTAAATCTTGTACTGTGTCGATGTCTACAGACAGGTATCGATCGTGGATAATTCGGACGGTCAAATTGCAATTCTTGGCGATCTTTTGGTGCTCGATAAAACTATTCCTTCCATAGGCGAATTCAAAGTCAGTTGCCGTGGGCACAACCATCACATTCGTGCCGTCTTCGTGCCGATCGGGCACAATGGTGATTGAAGTCGTCAAAGTTTGTGGTTCGCAATCATTTAACAGGTGAGAGAAGCCAGTGGCCAGAAGCAGATCACTATGAACGATCATCGCGAGATCAAAGTTTCGCGCCCGAACTGCCGCGACGCCGTCGTTAACAGCGTTGTTCAGACCGACGCTGGTCTGCCAGACGATATTCGCGTTTTGCAAGCGTGCCCACTCGGCAACTTCTTGATCGTCGCAGACGACGAAAATTTGGTATCCAACCGAGGCATTAAGCACCTTTTGAGCACATAATTTGGCGAGGATAAATCGCTCGGCTGGGGTAAGCAAGTCAGAGAGTCGTTCTTTGGCTTGGTGGAATGCCTTAATTGGGATGATGATCGCCAATATTTTGCTCAAATCGGCTGGCTGTTGCGAAGGCACCTGCGAAGCCTACGGTTTGTTCGCACGGAGCAAAAGAAACTAGTAGTTAGTGCCCGCATACGCTGAGACTCGTGAAAAGCCATATTGCAGTCGTTGGTGCCGGGTCGTGGGGTACGACGGTTGCCAGCACTGTGGCACAAAATCAGCCAACGTTGCTGTGGGCAAGGCGACAAGTACTCGCCAAACAGATCACGACCCAACACCAAAATGTCGATTATCTAAGTGGAGTAACGCTGACCGAAAGTTTGTCATGTTCGTCAAACTTGCAAGATGTTGTTCGTGATGCATCAGTAGTGATGATGGCGGTGCCTTCAAATGGATTTCGTGAGGTGCTCGTTGAAGTCACAAAATATGTTTCTACTGGCGTGCCGATTGTCAGTTTGGCCAAAGGTCTCGAGCGCGAGACGTTGATGCGAATGAGCGAAGTCATCTCCGAGGTTTTGCCACGTCATAGTGTCGCGGTTTTGACTGGTCCGAACTTGGCACACGAAATTTTGGCCGGCCAACCGGCGGCCACAGTTGTTGCTTGCGCCGATGACGAAGTTGCGAAACAAATTCAAGTGTTGCTGACACGTCCGACCTTGCGCGTGTATACCAACCCTGATGTTCTGGGTTGCGAAATCGGTGGCGTCGTGAAAAATGTGATTGCAATCGCTTCGGGCATCGTCGAAGGAATGGGCTTCGGAGACAATTCGAAAGCGACGTTGATCACTCGCGGGCTCGCTGAGATGTCGCGACTTGGTGTTGCACTTGGTGCAAACCCGAGCACCTTCACCGGTTTGGCTGGTATCGGCGACGTTGTTGCAACTTGTGCATCGGCACAAAGCCGCAACACGGCAGTGGGTGTGCGACTCGGCAGAGGAGAATCAATTGATTCAGTTACCGGGTCAATGAAGATGGTTGCCGAAGGTGTTAAGTCATCATTGTCGGTGTTGCAACTAGCGCAGCGATGCAAGGTCGACATGCCGATCACCCAACAAGTTGCGGCGGTTTGCGAGGGCACGATAAGTGCGAGCGATGCGATGGTGCAACTGATGTCTCGAGCCAGCAAAGCAGAGTTGGATTAATGCCCGCAGTTGGTGTGCGTGGCGCGCAATGGCGTGGCGAGGTCACGCCGTGGGGAGATGTATTGGTTGACGGAGAAATTCGTTTGAGATGGTTCATTGCCGCAGACGACCGATGGTATGAGCCGGCTCGTGAGACGACCGTTCGTCAGCGACAGGTTTCTGGAGTGCCTGTGATCGAAACTCGGCTCAAAGTTCCTGGTGGTGACGCGGTGCAACGCGTTTATGGTGTCGCAAATTTTGGTGGCGTCATAATTATTGAAACATATAACGACTCGTCGTTGCCGTTTGCCGTGGCGTTTGACCGTGGCGATATTTCGACGATGCGCGCGCCCAGCCCAACTGGGGTGCAGGGCATTGTCTTACCAAGTGGCAGCGTCGTGTTTCCGGTTGGGCATCATGCCACGATGCGCGCCGCAATTCGAGTCGGTTCGCCTGACAAGATTTTGGGGCGACTTTCAGCCAGCGAGCTTGAGGGTTTGCCGAGTTTTGAGCAAGTTGAACGCGGATGGCTTGCGGCATTGCAGACATCTAGCCGAGTTGATCTGCCCGAACTTTCGTGGTCGACTTTATTGACGCAAAAGCGGTGCGAGATTTTGCTAAGCCAGCCACCGGTATTTGATCGTCAAACTGATGAAGTTGAGTTCATTTTAGATATTGCCGAGCGTGTGCGATTGGGCGACAAGGCGGCACAGTGGGTGAGCGATGTCGCCGTCGCAGCCGAAAAAATCATCAAGCGTTGTGCTCAACACAAAGTCGTGCAATGGGACGAGGATCGCGCGATCTTGGCAGCCGGCATGGTTCTTGACCGCGCTGGCGAGAGGCGCGGGCGCGACGATGTGACCCGAGCTTGGTCAAGGCTGGCTGAACCCGGTTTTTCGCGCGAAATGAGTGCATTAACAAAATCAAACTCGCGTGGCCCTGCATGGATCGAGTCACAACTGGTGGCACAACGCCGCGACGGAACGATTGAGATTTGTCCGCGTGGAATCGATCAATCTTGGCTCGGAGTCAACTTTGAATGCCACAAACTATTGGCAACTCCACAGCACATGATCTCGTATGCAGTGCGTTGGCATGGTGAGAGACCTGCTCTGTTGTGGGATATAGAAGGACCAACTGGTTTGCGAGTCTTGGCAAGCGCAATTGATCCATCTTTTTCAAGTACCGATATTCGTGGTGAGACTTTGCTCAGTGGGTTCGCAAATGTCGGCGCGAAATAGGCTGATGTCATGAACGCGGCAACCTCAGGTACGACATCAAAACTTTCTGAGCCGCTCAAATTAACCGAGTGGACATCGTGTGGCGGGTGCGCTGCTAAGTGGGGTGCCTCACTGTTGACAGATCTTGTGACTGAACTCGCCAAAGATGCTCAATCAACTATTGATCCGGCGCTGTTGGTCGGTCTTGCACCGTTTGACGATGCCGCGGTTTATCAAGTAAGTGACGAAGTTGCATTGGTCAGCACAACTGATTTTTTTCCACCGTTGGTCGACGACCCAGATGATTTTGGTGCGATTTCGGCGGCCAACGCATGTAGTGATGTTTTTGCAATGGGCGGTCGGGTTGTGATGGCAGTAAACATTGCGGCGTTTCCCGAGCACTTTCCGCGCGGGGCAATTTCGATTATTTTTGCCGCAGCAAGCCGAGTGGTAGCGCTCGCCGGGGGCACGGTGGCCGGCGGTCACACGATTCGCAACCCCGAGCCGATCTTCGGGCTTGCAGTGCAGGGAGTTGTTGATCCTAAAAAAATATTTCGTAAAGCCGGCGCCAAGGCTGGTGATGTCGCATTACTTTCGAAACCACTGGGCACGGGATTGACGCTTGCCGCCGGCACCGACACCGAAAAACTTGTGGCCATTGCGGGCATGCGCGAATTGAACCGAGAAGCATCCGAGCAGTTGCAAAAACTTGGTGACGACGTGCATGGCGTTACAGATGTAACTGGTTACGGGCTCGCGGGTCACGGCTGGGAGATGGCGCAACGCTCGGGAGTGCAGTTGGTGATTGACTCGTCGGCGTTTCGCGCATATCCGGGTGCTCTCGAGGCGGCGCAACGAGGAGTTCGTACGGGTGGCGACCCGCGCAATCGAACCTATGTAGACGGTCATTTTTTGGTGGATAATAAAAACTTCGATGACGATCCGGGTGTCGCATTATGTATGGATCCGCAAACCAGTGGTGGATTGCTCGCAGCGGTGACACCTGAGGCTGCGAAAAAACTTTTGCAAGACAAAATGTGGTGGCAAGTTGGTGAGTTCACAGCGGCGAGTGCGAGCGTGCGTCTGCGTTGACGTGAATAACAGCAAGTAAAAATCGCCAATGAAAAAAATTAAGCCGTGGCCAGATGCGTCGCGTGAGCGAGCACAATTCGAGCGTGGCGCAAAGACAATTGTTGGAATTGACGAAGTTGGCAAGGGCAGTTGGGCCGGGCCTCTGGTGATCGGCATTGCAATGTTGAGTCGTGAAGTCATTTTTTCTGAAGAGCCGGCAGTGTTGCTGGGCGGAGTGCGCGACTCAAAACAACTTTTAGAAGCCAAACGAGAAGCAATGTTTGACGAAGTTGCAGCCAAGTGTTTGGGATGGGCGACGGGCGCTGCGAGTGCCTACGAATGCGATCAGCTCGGAATGGTTGAGGCGCAACGACTGGCAACTTCACGCGGCTTTGCTGCACTGGGATCAAATATTGACGCAGTAATTGATGTAGCAATAGTTGATGGCCGATGGGATTTTGTTTCACCGCATGCGCACAAAGTCGTGCTTGAAGTAAAAGCCGATGTCAACTGTGTTTCTGTCTCTGCAGCATCGGTGTTGGCAAAAGTTACACGAGATCGAATGATGCGTGAGTTCGCCAATGATTATCCGCAGTGGCATTTTGACACCAACAAGGGCTATCCATGCCCCAAACACCGCACGGCACTACAGGGCTACGGTCCTTGTGCAATCCATCGCAAATCTTGGGCCTTTATGCCCAACTATGTGCCGTGGCTAATTCACTAGATAATCAACTAGCTAGTTAACTAGCTCGCGAACTAGCGCATTAATTAACTAGTTTGCGTGCCGACTTTGATGTCACGGAATGCAGATTTCGAATCGATGCCCGTGTCTTTTGGCAAACCCAGTACGCGCTCTCCGACGATGTTGCGCATAACTTCGTCTGATCCGCCTGCAATTCGCATGCCAGGCGCGCCAAGCAAAAACTGACTCCACGAGTAGGTGCCCCACTCGCCGGTGTCGGCTTGCAACTTGCTGCCCAAGACAAGACACAAGAAATCATTCATCCGCTTTTGATTTTCAACCAACGCCATTTTGGCGATCGACATTTCTGGCCCAGGTGTTTGACCGGCACGAATTTTGTCCATCGCCCGTTGGTTGTTATAGCCGGCAACTTTGGTGCGAATGAAAAGATCAGCCATTTTTTCGCGAACGATCGGGTCATTTGTCAGGCCGAAGTGTTCGACCATCGCTTGAATTCGAGTGAAAGCAGAAACTTCTCCACCGCTGGCAGTACCGATCGCCGCACGTTCGTTCATCAAAGTTGTCAGAGCAACGCCCCACCCATTGTTTACTTCGCCGAGACGATAACTGTCGGGCACGCGAACTTCGTTGTAAAACACTTCGTTGAAACTTGCGCCACCAGTCATTTGGCGAAGCGGACGAATCTCGACACCAGGAGAACGCATATCGATGATAAAACCTGTCAGTCCTTTGTGTTTTGGCAAACTCGGGTCGGTGCGACAAATTATTTCGCCGATGTCGCTGTATTGCGCACCAGATGTCCAAACTTTCTGACCCGTGATAACCCATTCATCACCATCGCGTTCGGCTTTTGTTTGCAGCGACGCAAGATCACTACCCGCGCCTGGCTCGGAGAACAATTGACACGCGACGATATCGGCACGCCACATCGCACGAAGAAATTTTTCGCGTGCTTCGTCGCTGGCGTGCGCGAGAATCGTTGGCGCAACCATACCTAATCCAATTTGAAATATCGATTGATTCGGAACCTTGTATTGCGACTCGACTTTGTTGTAAGCCTTTTCAAATTCATTGGTCAGTCCGGCGCCGCCATATTGGGTTGGTCCCGTGATCCATCCAAAACCTGCATCAAACTTCTGCTGGCGCCATTTCTTGGCGCGCGCAACCATCTCATCCTCAGAATGTTTGCTGCGTTCTTCGAACATTGAAACGTTGTCTGAACCTTCTCCCCAGACGAATGCCTTCTGAGATTCACGTGGCTCGGTATTGGCTGCAAGAAACTTGTGTGCGTCAGCCGTGAATTGTTCAATGGATCTTTCAGCAGACTGGTCAGTGGATTCAAGGCTTGGTTGGTTGGATAATAAAGTCATGATCCTCAACCGTAGTTGCAATTTGACAATTTGGTGGAACTGCAAAAACTTGTAAAAAACTCGTAAAAACGCGCGTGGCGCCCGAGTTTTGACTAGCCTGCCTCGGGTGGGACAACCAGTAGATGTCAAGCAAACTGCAGCCGGTGTGCAGGGTCGAATTCGGTTTGAACTAAATCGCACCCTGACCGGGCAAGGCCATGAGAGGTTCACGAGTGCGGCACAGGCGATCGGTCCGCGCCCGGCGGCCGAATTGGCGCGAAGGTTTTTTGCAAGTGGCGTGGTTGCCGGGGTTCATTTATTTTCAAATATCGTGACGGTTGATCTTTTGCCTGGTTCACGCGATGGTGATTTGGCGCAGATCGTTACTGATTTGCACCAGTACTGGAAGCCTGGCATGAAGCCGCCGAGCGTCGAAGAATTGATGGCCAAAGTCGCACCTGCAGCAGTTGATGCATCAAGTAGTGCAGGCAGTGATGGTTCTGCGCCAGAACTTAGTGCCGCCGAAAAGCTGATCCCTGCACATTTACTGGCCCGGAGCAGAGCCGCACGCAGTAAGGCTCAAGCAAAATAGCCGCACGCAGTAAGGCGCTAGCTAACTAACCAACAAAATAGCCGCACGCAGTAAGGCGCTAGCTAACTATCCAACAAAATAGTCGCACGCAGTGAGGCGCTAGCTAACTATCCAACAAAATAGCCGCATGCAGTAAGGCGCTAGCTAACTAACCAACAAAATAGTGGCACGCAGTGAGGCGCTAATTTAATGGCAATATTTTCGTGCATTTAGTACCATTACTGACGTGTCAGTAACGATGTTGACCCTGCAGGAGGTCGCCGAGACTCTTGACGTTCATTACATGACTGTTTATCGCTATGTCCGTGAAGGGCTGTTGCCATCAGTTCGCGTCAACCGCTCGTGGCAAATTAGTCGTGCTGATTTAAGAGAGTTTCAATCAAACAAGAAATCAAGCAATAAAACTTCGAGCAAGGCACGACATGGTGGGCATAATGCCGCAGATTGGGCAAATCGTTTTGAGGCTCGTCTAATTGACGGAGATGAACGCGGCTCGCTGGCAGTTCTTGAGGCAGCCCTGCGTAGTGGTAGAGATATTCGCTCGATTTATATTGACATTGTGATGCCAGCAGTCGCAAGCCTTGGTGAAAAATGGTGTCGCGGCGAGATGGATGTTTACGTTGAACACCGTGCAAGCAGAATAGTTGTTCGCTTGATCAGTCAAATTACTCCAAGGTTTACGCGCCGTGGAGTTGATCGGGGCACGATAATTGTTGGTGCGCCTGAGGGCGATCTGCATGGGCTCGGAATTGCAGTAGTTGGAGACTTGCTTCGTTGCGAAGGCTGGAAGATCAGTGATCTGGGTGCAAATTTGCCGGCCAACGAGTTTGGGAGCGCAGTGCGAAATAGCGACAACCTCGTTGCGGTTTGCATCGTCGTGACCATGTCTGATGCTCTGGCTGAAACGGCCAAGTGCATCGCAGCGATGCGCGCAACGGGCGACGCTAGGGCAAAATATTTTGTTGCTGGTTTGGCTATTGAATCTCAAAATCATGCCGAAAAACTTGGTGCCGATTATTGGGTTAATGGCCCGCAAGAGCTCATTTCCTCTTTGGATTTGCTGACTCAGAAAACCAGGCAAACAGCTGTTAATTAGGTAAAAGTAGCGTTCTAGCGCTCCGGTAGTTACTACGAACAGGTGTTCGCTACAGTGCTGGTATGCAACTAGATACCAAGCAAAGAGTCACAGAACTTTTATCTACAGATCTTCTGGCGAGAAAACAGTTAGTTACAAAGCCGCCAGTTGTCGATCATTTAGCTGTTGCCGACAACATTCGCGATTTGCTGCCCGATTCTGGTTTGGTGCGCGGGCGCATCGTGCGTTGCAGTGGCGATGCCGGTTTATCGCTGGCACTTTCACTTTGTTCGCTTGCAACTCAACAGGGGTCGTGGCTTGGCGTAGTCGGTGTCGATCATCTCGGTCTGCTCTCTGCTGTCGAGCACGGTATCGCTCTAGAGCGAACAGTTTTGGTTCATCCACCCAAGACATCGCGCGAATGGTCAATCACGGTTGCCGCAGCAATTGAAGGTTTCGATTTGTTGATTGTTGTAGTTCCTGAACGACTATCTGTTAGCGACGCCAGACGGGTGCAAACAAGATTGCAATCTCGCCGCGCCGTGATGATAATCGTCGACAACACACCGCTGTCGCAATCTAGATCAACTTCTGGTTCGAACGAAGCGCGACAATTTCTTGCTGATGTTGTTTTAGATACACGAACAAAAAGTTGGAGCGGCGTCGACAGTGGTGCTGGATACTTGCAGCATCGTGATGTGCGAATACGGGTTAGCGGGCGACGAGTTGCACGAGAACGCAATTATCTGGTCACGCGCTCTTGCTGATTTGAGCATGTTGTTTTAACTGTGTCGATTTAGCCGTAATATGCCCGAGCGTAGGCGGTTGGCCGTTTTGCGATGCCTTGATTGGTCGGCAGTTGTTGCCGCCAAAAATTCGACTACTCCCTGTGCAGTCGTTCATGCGCAACGAGTCATATCGCGTACGCCTGCGGCGATGCGTTACGGCGTTCAAGTTGGTATGCGTCGTCGTCATGCCCAAGCTTTGTGTCCCGATGTAGAAATTGTTGCGCATCAGCCGAGCCGCGACCGCACAGCATTCGACAAAGTTGTGCGAATCGTCAATGAACTCGTACCGCTAATCGAAGTCAGCGAACCCGGGTTGATAGTTTTTGCTGCGCGCGGGCCGTCTAGGTATATGGGTGGCGACGGGCCAATGGCTTCAAAAATAGTTGAGGTGCTGAAAACTTCAGTTGCCGATAGTCGTTTGTCAGCTTCGCTTATTGGTGTTGGGGTTGGCGATAGTCGCTTGGCCGCCCAGATCGCCGCTCATGCAAGCGCTGTGGAGAGCAGTACTGCAAAGTTATTTGCTCCATATGTCGTCGAGCCAGATAAAACCAGCGAGTGGCTCGCCCCGCAGTCGGTGCGAGTACTCAACGAATTTGCAGACATCAATCGCGAAACGATTTCGTTGCTTGAGCGGCTCGGATTAAACACATTGCATGATGTTTGTGCTCTAAGTGAGTCTGTTTTGGCGGGCAGATTTGGCGAGTTGGGTGTCGAATTGCACCGGCTCGCTCGGGGTGATGAGCAATATCCGCTTGCCGTGGTTCCGCATCCGCCGGAGCATTTGTGCATCGAAAAATTCGATGAACCAGTTAGCGATCAACAAATCGTGATTAATAGTGTGCAGAAAATGGCCAGTGCATTTACCGAGTACTACTCGGCTCATGGCAGTGTTTGCGTGCGAATCATCATCGTCTTTGAGTCAGAAGCAGGCAACCGATCTGAAAGATTGTGGTATCGCCCACAAGGTTTAACAACAAGTGCAGTTATTGAAAGCGCAAAGTGGCAACTCGAGGCCTGGCTCTCTAGTGATCTCACTGGTGATTTTTCTGGCGGTCATGAAAGTCATGCTCTAGAAAATTACGGTCTGGTTCGTGTGCAGTTAATTGCCGATGAAGTTCGAACTGATACGGCACGACAACTTCGATTATGGGGTGGCAGCACACAGACAGACGAAATAGCAACACAAGCAATCGGTCGGTTAAGTGAGTTGCTGGGTTCATCTGCGGTGCAAGTTGCCAAGTGGCAAGGTGGCCGTGACCTGTTAGATAGTTACGAACTTGTTTCGGCGACTCATTCTCGAACTATTGATAGCGCCAGTAGCAGCGATCAGATGACAACGCAGAAATGGCGCGGTGCGCTACCAAATCCATCACCGAGTGTTGTTTATGCCGAGCCAATTCAAGTGCAGATAAACGACCAATTCGGAAAGTTATTGAGCGTCAACGCACGCCATGAGTTGAGTTCTTCACCAGTTGTCGTAGTTATCGGTTCGACACGTTACAAAGTGAATTCGTGGGCAGGGCCTTGGCCAGTCGAAGAACGCTGGTGGGATTCGACTCGTAGTCGGCGATTGGTTCGACTGCAACTGGTCTGCGAAAAAATTACATCAGATAATGCATCACAAATTTTGGCGATGTTGGCAATTCTTGAACACGGTGAGTGGACAGTTTCAGCAATATACAGTTAGCCGACGATATATCACTTGTTAGTCATTGCGATATCGTGCAGATGATGATTTCTGACGCAGGTATTGAATTTGTAAAAAAGTTCTGTGCAGATTTGGCAACCCACAAACCAATTGACGACCGCGAACGAGAGTCGGTCAAGATTTTCTGCGAACTTGCACCATTGTTGCGCGCGCCATTTGATGAACACAGTGACACGACACACGTCACCGCTTCGGCAATTGTTGTTGGCACTCCCGGCGTGGTGTTGCATCTACATAAACGTCTCAACATGTGGTTGCAACCAGGTGGGCACATCGACGCCGGCGAATCAGTCGATCAAGCAGCATTGCGCGAAGCACGAGAAGAAACTGGCTTGCAGTTGCGCCACTTCACGAACGAAATAAATAACCTGCCCAGATTTATTCATTTAGATGTTCATCCCGGGCCTCGCGGTCACACACATTTAGATGTCAGATATTTGTTGGTTGCCGACAACGAAACTTTTGCACCAGCCGAAGGTGAAAGCACAGAAGTCAAATGGTTTGCGTGGGATGAAGTGCTAGACGTAGCCGAAGATGGCGCCCGAGGTGCAATTTTGGCGGCTCGGCAAATTGTCGAACTGTAATTTTGTTATGAATTTTTAAGGCAAATTCAACGCAAACTTTTAGCGCGAACCATCAGTTAGCAATGCCGGATAATAAGCCGTTTATCGCCCAATAATAGGCAAAATCTTCCAAATAGCGAACATATGTTCGCTATCCTAATTTGAGTGTCTGACTACGCCGAATTGCATTGTCGTTCAAATTTTTCGTTCTTATACGGGGCCTCGCACCCTGAACAACTCGTTGAATCGGCAATCAAAATGCAGCTCAGTGCATTAGCGCTAACTGATCGCAACGGTCTTTATGGGGTTGTGCGATTCTCTCAAGCGGCACGGGCTTTGGGCTTGCCAACTTTATTTGGTGCCGAGTTGCAGTGCACAGAAAAACAAAATTTGCCTCACACACAGACAGCACAGACAGCAGAGATAGTGCTTATCGCCGACGGACCTCGTGGCTATGCACGCTTATCGCACGCAGTCACGCTCGGTCAATTAGCCGGAGCAAAATCTGCACCAGTTTTTAATACCACCAATATTGCGCAGGTTGTTGTCGACAGCTGTTGGGTTTTGACTGGCACGAGCACCGGGATGGTCACTCAGGCTCTCGAACAACACGGCCCAGATAATGCTGCTCGACGGTTACAACAATTAATTGGTGAGTTTGGTCGTGACCGTGTGTTGGTTGAACTATGGGATCACGGTGACCCGCTTGACTCGGTTCGCAACGATGCGCTCGTGCAAATTGCAATGCGTTGCAATGTGCAATGCGTTGCGACCAACGATGTCAGCTATGCATCGCTGCGTGAGTATCGATTAGCAGTTGCACTGGCGGCAGTTCGTCAACGGGCAAGCCTCGACGAAATTGATTTGCAATTACCGCCAGCACCAAGTGCATATATTCGCAGTGGGGCCGAGCAACTTCGCCGGTTTGCAAGATATCCAGGGGTTGTTGAACTCACTGCAGAAATTGCAAAATCATCTGCGTTTGATTTATCGCTTGTTGCACCAAAGTTGCCGCCGTTTGAGTGCCCTGATGGGTTGAACGAAGTTTCGTATTTGCGATTATTGGCTGAGCAAGGTGCAACTCGCAGATATGGCGCAAGACCAACAACGCAACTTGAAGATCTTTCACTTAGGTCCAAAGCCTGGCGAACGATTGACCATGAACTGGCAATAATCGAAAGACTAAATTTTGCCGGATATTTTTTGGTCGTCTGGGACATCGTGCAGTTTTGTGAGCGCTCGAATATTTTTTGCCAAGGCCGGGGCAGTGCCGCCAACAGTGCCGTGTGTTTTGCGCTCGACATAACCAAAGCCGATGCCGTTTCGTTGGGTTTGTTATTCGAAAGATTTTTATCAGCCGAGCGTGACGGTCCGCCAGATATTGACATTGACATCGAAAGCGGTCGGCGCGAAGAAGTCATCCAATATGTTTTCAATCGTTACGACCGACACCATGCGGCGCAAGTCGCCAATGTGATCACATATCGCTCGCGTTCGGCAATTCGTGATATGGCTCGGGCATTGGGTTTTGCCCCTGGCCAACAAGATGCATGGAGCAAACAAGTCGGTGTGTTTGGTTCGTTGGCGAGTGACTCTAAAACTGGAGAAGTCAATACTGGTCATGAGATTCCTGCCCAAGTCATAGAACTGGCTCGACAAGTTTTAGATGCCCCGCGACACTTGGGTGTGCATTCTGGCGGCATGGTGATTTGCGATCGCCCAATCAGCGAGGTTTGCCCGGTTGAGTGGGCGCGAATGAAAGATCGCAGCGTGTTGCAGTGGGATAAGGACGACTGCGCGGCGATCGGTTTGGTCAAGTTCGATTTACTTGGTTTGGGCATGCTTTCGGCGCTGCACAACGCGGTTGATTTGATCGCCGAGTTTCGTGGCAAAAAAATTGACCTCGCGACGATCCCACAAGATGATGATGTCTATGCGATGTTGTGTCGCGCCGATACGGTCGGTGTTTTTCAAATTGAGTCGCGCGCACAGATGGCAACATTGCCACGACTCAAGCCACGAAGGTTTTATGATCTGGTTGTTGAAGTTGCATTGATTCGTCCCGGACCGATTCAGGGTGGCTCGGTTCACCCATATATTCGTCGGCGCAACGGTGAAGAACCAGTTACGTATCTACATCCACTGTTAGAAAATAGTTTGGGTAAAACTTTGGGTGTACCACTGTTTCAAGAACAGTTGATGCAAATGGCGATTGATGTTGCAGGGTTCACTGCAAGCCAAGCCGACGAACTGCGCCAGGCGATGGGCTCAAAGCGCTCACATCTAAGAATGGAGCGGCTTCGTCAACGACTTTACGATGGCATGTCGCAGCGCGGAGTTATCGGCCCGGTGGCTGATGAGATTTTCGAAAAGATGCAGGCATTTTCAAATTATGGGTTTCCTGAAAGTCACTCTGTTTCTTTCGCATATCTTGTCTATGCCTCGTCATGGATCAAATTTCATGAGCCAGCATCGTTTTATGCGGCATTGTTAAACGCACAGCCGATGGGTTTTTGGTCGCCACACTCGCTTGTGCGCGATGCTCGTCGGCACGGAGTGGTCGTGCGCAGTCCAGATTTGAATGCATCAAAAGCTGGTGCAACTTTAGAAGCATGTAGCGAGTCAACTGGTGGGTTCGCGTTGCGTCTTGGCATTTCTAGTGTTCGTGGTGTCGGTAGTGAACTGGCAAAAGCAATAGAAACAGCGCGACCATTCACGAGCATGGAAGACCTAGTTCGCCGTGTGCCGCAACTAAATCTTTCACAGATTGAAACATTGGCAACAGCAGGTGTCTACACACAATGTTTTGACGTATCTCGTCGAGATGCTTTGTGGTCGGCAGGTGCAGTGATTCAGAGTCGACCCGACAGACTTGCCGGCGTTACGACTGGCAGTGAGTCACCGCAACTGCCGGGCATGCAACCGATTGAAGAATCTATTTGTGATTTATGGTCGACTGGTGTTTCACCAGATGGTCACCCGACTCAGTTCGTGCGTGGTCAGTTGACGAAACTTGGTGTTCTCACCGCAGTTGATTTGCCCAACATCGAGAGTGGCTCACGAATATTTGTAGGCGGCGTCGTGACACATCGTCAACGACCGTCAACGGCGCGTGGTGTGACTTTTATAAGTCTTGAAGATGAAACAGGATTGATAAATGTCATTGTCTCGCAAGGCTGCTGGAAGCGTTTTCGCAATATTTCGTTAAACGCATCCGCTTTGGTAGTCAGAGGTCGAATCGAGTCAGTTCAAGGAGTGGTAAATATCATCGCCGAGCATTTAAGTGAACTGAAAATCAATGCTCAGGGCATTGGTTCAAGAAACTTTCGCTAAAGAAGCGACCAGGCCGAGCCCAACAAATACAACTCCTGCGACATAGCGCTGCACAAATGGCAACGTTTTGCCCTTGACGAGAACTTCGCGCAGAGAACTTGCAGTAAGCGCATAAAAACCGTCGGTGATAAAACCACAGATTACAAACAATGTGCCGAGCATTAAGGCTTGAACTGCATTTGAACCCTTGTCTCGATCAATGAATTGGGGTAGGAAAGACAGAAAGAAAAGTGCAATTTTCGGGTTAAGCGTGTTGATCACAAAACCCTGCCGAAACGCTTGCAGCTTGGTCATAGATTTAGCCGACGAATCAATAGTCGGAGGCTTGCGTGTCAGTGTGCGAACACCAATGAACACAAGATAAGTCGCGCCAGAATACTTGACGGCGTTGAATGCACCGGGCGATGCGGCAAGAATCGCCGATAAGCCAACAGTCGCAGCCAGAACATGCATGAATGTTCCAAGTTCAATACCAATGACCCCCGAATAGCCAATCGTTCGCCCATCAGAAACGCTGCGATTGATTACGTATAGGACAGCAGGCCCAGGAATAACCAGTAGAGCAAACGAGGCGATTGCAAACGAAATAAACGAGTTGATGTCGGGCACTTAGATAATTTTATTCGTCTGGCTGTTCGTTGAGTCCGTCGTTGAAGCCCCGGTACATCTCATAAATCTCCTTACAGGCTTGACACATCGGCAATTGTTTCGGGTCGCGTGACGGTACCCAAACATGGCCACACAATGCTTCAAGGGGTGTGCCGTTGATTCGGGCTTCTAAAACTTTGGCCGCCGCAGATTCGTCGCGTTCTGTTTTGACGATGTGGGCAACCAATGGCTTGCCCGTTTGTAAAACGAGTTCTGTTTGGTGTTCGATGACGGTGCTGGGCGATGTTTCAATATTTGAGCTCACACCAAATAAGACCTCTAAAACCACGATTGAGTTTGCAGTTGAGCGCACGATTCATTAAACCATGTTTCGTTGCATCTAGAATGTGACCATGCCCGTTTATGAGTTTCGTTGCCGAACATGTGATCAAACTTTTGAAGAACGGCGTTCAATGTCCCAAGCCAACGACCCAGCGAAATGTTCGCAAGGCCACGAAAATTCTGTGCGGTTGCTTTCGGTATTTGCCTCGGTAGGCGGCGGATCGGGCGCGAGCTCGGTGCCGTCAATGCCAGCGCCAAAAATGGGCGGTTGCGGGACTGGTTGCGGCTGCCACTAATTGGTTGCGCTTAACTAGTTGAGTAAGTGAACGTCGCCTTGGGCGACCAACAACCAGTCAGTGAGTGTGATGCCTGCGTTTTGGCATCGATTTTTGGCGAATGAAAACCCTGATTTATCACTGGCTAGTTGGCTGTCGCCGGCGCGAGAGGTGCACAACGAAATTGCCGCTACGGCATCGATATTGATTGCCGAACCTATTATCCGATCAATGATTTCGGTGAGTTTTAGTTTTGTGTCAAAAGCAAAAATGCCAACACCGCGTCGGGATCTATCGCAACATAAAACGATGGTTTCGTGACGAAGTGGTCGCATTAACGCCAACGAAAACACCGCCAACTTTTCTGGCAAAGTCGTGATGGGATCTAAATGGGCGCGGGGTACATCAATAGGTGGTGTAATAGTTTCAAGCATTTCCAAACAGTAGCGACAGGGTGTTACGCGTTAATAAAATCAATGGCAAAATAAACCAACGCCGAACTAAGCAAGCACGGCACCACGAGGCCCAGCCACTTTGGCAATCTCCAACTTGCGGGCGCAAGCACAACGGCGCCACAGATGGCACCAATTGCAGCACCACCGAAATGACCGCCGATTGAAATTCCTGGGATTGTAAGGGTGATCACCAAATTGATTACAAAAGTTACGCCGAGTCCACTTCGCATCGGGTTGAGTCCTTCGTGACGCATACCGACTACTGCCGCCGCCATTAACCCGAACACGGCTCCAGATGCACCGCCAGTCACCGCGTCGGGGCTCAATACAAGAGCACCGACTGATCCTCCCAAGAGTGACGCAAAATAAAGCAATCCAAAACGCAATGAGCCAATTCTTGGCTCAAACATTTGGCCAAGTTGATATGCGAGGATCATGTTCATTGCGACATGAAATAAACCAAAGTGAACAAACCCGCAACTGATTAATCGATACCACTCACCTTGCTCAAGAAAATATCTTGAAATCACAAAATCATTTGAGATCGCACCAAAATTGGAGATCGTCATCCACAAATACAAACCAACATTTATTGAGACGATTGCGTTGGTGAAACTAGTCTGACTCTCCCGTGTTCTTTGACGCGACAAATTCCTAAATGGAGGTCGCTGATTATTTGCACGCCTTGAAGACTTCTTCTCGGGCGCCAGTTCGTTACTTTTCGGGGCCGATTGACTGGCTCGTGGCAGTGGTGGCGGAACTTGTGGTGGTGGAAAACTCACGATGGTTATGACGGTAGTAGCAAAGCTTCTTGGCGATTGGCGATAAACCATTTCACTGTTTCACGCAAACCTTCCTCGAAATCCATCGTTGCGCGCCATCCAAGTTCCTGTTCGGCCCGTGAGGCATCGACACGTCGTCGCGGCTGGCCATCTGGTCGAGATGAATCCCAGACGAGTTCACCTGCAAAACCGACCAAGCGGGCAATCGTCTCGGCAGTTTCGCGGATTGTTATTTCGCGGTTATTGCCTAAATTCAGTGGCTCGCTTGAGTCGTGAAGTTCGCCGGCCAACAAAATTGCTCGGGCAGCATCTTTGACATATAAATAGTCTCGACTCGCCGAACCTGTTCCCCAAACAGAAATCTTGTCGAGGTTTTGTTCTTTGGCCTCGACACATTTCTTAATTAGCGCTGGAATGACATGTGATACATTCGGATGAAACTTGTCGCCTGGTCCGAAAAGATTCGTCGGGATCAAAAATGCAAAACGCTGGCCATATTGTTGAGCGTTGACTTGTGCGTGGACTAGAAGGGCTTTTTTGGCAATGCCGTACGGGGCATTGGTTTCTTCCGGGTATCCATCCCAGATTGATTCTTCACGAAACGGCACTGGTGTGAATTTCGGATAACTGCAAACGGTGCCGAGCAGTATTGTTTTTTCAACCCCGGTTACACGTGCCGCCTCGATCGTATTTGTGCCCATCATTAAGTTGTCCAGATAAAGCGGAGCAGGCGCAATTTGGTTGTAGCCGATACCGCCAACTCGTGCCGCGAGATGTACGACATGGCTTGGCTTGTGCTTTTTGAACAGATCAAGGGCGACACCAGGTTGCGTTAAATCTGCTTCACGGCGCCGTGGAGCCACGACTTTCGCGCCAGCCTGGCTGAAAGCATCAACGACATTTCGTCCGAGAAACCCGTTTCCGCCTGTTACGACAACGACGCGGCCGCTCCAAAATTTTGGTGATGAAGACTTTTCACTCATAGATCTATCTACATCGTACGACCGAATTTGCCGTGCATATCGGTGTTGATTGTTCACCCGATACCAAGCCAAGACGGGCAGAATAGAAGGTGTGCGAGTGGCCTACTCATTAGAGCAATGCTGGCACCGAGTGCCAGGTGGAACCGCCACATCGGCGATTGAAATTGCCAAGGCAATGTCGGTAGTGCGTCCCGATGTACAACTCATCGGCGTGGCGGGAAACAATAAGGCACAGCCAAATTCGGCTTACTCTCCACCAATAAAAGTTGAGCAACTTGGCTTGCATGGCGCCATGCTTTACGAGGCGTCACTACGATTGCGCGCCCCACACGTCGAGCGGGCGACTGGCGACATCGATCTTTTGCATTGCACCTCCATTATCCCGCTTGCATCGCGCGCAAAAATGATCGCGACAGTTCATGATCTGGCATTTTTGAAATATCCGGAATTTTTCAGTCGTCGTGGCAACTCGGTGTTTCGGCGAAGCTTAAAAATATTGATGAACAACGCCGAAATTTTGCTGTGTTCCTCACAAGCGACGCTGAATGATTGCCTCGAATTTGGTTTTTCCGCCGATCGATTGCGTCATGTGCCGCTCGGCGTAAATGCCCCGTTGGTCGCACCGAATTCAGCGCAAGTCCTCGATCGGTTGGGTTTGTCGGGTGAGTATCTTTTATTTGTCGGTACTTTGGAGCCGCGAAAAAATCTTGCACGGCTGGTGGCTGCTCTCGAGACACTCGGTGACTCGGTGCCGCAATTAGTTGTCGTTGGCGCCACTGGTTGGGGAGATATCAAACTCGATTCGACAATAAGTAAAGAATTCAAAATTTCAAGTTGCATTAAATTTCTTGGGTTTGTCGAGGCAAGCGATCTAGGTGTTCTGTATTCGAATGCGAGTGTATTTTGCTATCCGTCGCTGATGGAAGGATTTGGTCTACCAATTCTTGAAGCAATGAGTTGCGGTGTACCAGTCGTAACTAGTCGTGGTTCATCGACCCAAGAAGTTGCTGGAAACGCCGCAATGCTCGTCGATCCACTTGACTTGTCGAGTATTGCCGACGGTGTCATCAATGCTCTGGCTAAAAGAGACGCTTTGGTTGAGCTTGGCCGTAAGCGCGCAGCCGAGATGACATGGAATCAATCAGCGTTACGCACGGCGTCGATTTATGATCAGGTGATCGGGTGAACAAAAAACAGATCGCCGTCAATTTGTTGTGGTTGCGCACGGGTCAAGTGGGTGGGTCGCAAGAATATTTGATTCGTCAGTTGATGGGCGTGTCATTGAACGAAAAAGCGAAAAATGATTACCAAATCACGTTATTCGTGCAGAAAGGTTTTGCACGACACCACCCTGAACTCGCGGCACTCTATAAATGTGTCGAGGCTCCGGAGCATCGTGGTGCTCGGTGGGCAC
>SXGU01097029.1_pt1 | contig 32430 bp, 27 predicted proteins | sample 3174531 | NCBI WGS metagenome assembly SXGU01 (sample SAMN11356863, study PRJNA531348) | freshwater metagenome | isolation source: freshwater sample F1-140 | place: China: Fuxian Lake, Yuxi | collected 2017-12-25 | reverse complement strand
TGTTCGTTGGCCTGGTGGAAGGCTGGACGAAGACCGCCTGGCTGTTGATGCGCAAGGGACCGCTGGCCGGCAAGCAGTTCGTGTTGTTCAAGGACACCACCGTGCTCGGCAGTTCGCCGAAGGCCGAGATTTATCTCTTCAAAGACGAAGCGATCGAACCGCGTCACGCCATCGTCCACAACCGTGGCGGACGCTTTGAATTGGAAGACTGCCAAACTCCCGACGGCACCTACGTCAACGGCATCCCGATCAAGAAACACCTGCTGCAAAACGGCGACCAGATCGTGATGGGCAAGACCGTGCTGGAGTTCACCCTGCGAGAAGCGAAAGGGTGACGTGAAGTTAGCACGACGCGCAAGCGACTGGTTTTCAAAAGTTCGCACAACAAGCAAACGAGTGGCCGATTGAGAACAACCACTCGCTTGAGCGTCGTGCTGGTATCGTCACCTCGTCTCAAACCTATATTCCGACTCTGTCATTTTTCATTCAGGAATTCTCACCATGTCAATCTCTGTGAAATGCTCCGACTGTGGCAAAGCCTTGAAGGCTCCCGATGCGTTGGCTGGCAAGAAGGCGAAGTGCCCCGACTGCGGAGCCACCGTGCCGATCCCCAAGCCGACGGTTGATGCGGAAGAAGTCTACGACGAGCCGGCGGAGTCCTACGAAGACGAGTCGGACTCTCCCGCCGATGACAGCGACGAACGCAAGCCGTGCCCGATGTGCGGCGAGATGATCGCCTCCGCCGCGGCGAAGTGCCGCTACTGCGGTGAGGTCTTCGACGGTCGTGTCTCGAAAGGCGGTCGCCGACGAAAAGGGGGAGCGGCCGAGTACGCTGGGTTCTGGATGCGGTTCGCGGCGATGTTTATCGACGGCATCCTGATGCAAGTCGTCTTGTTCCCAACCTCATTGGTAATCAATCTCGTCTTCGCCGGTAACGCTGCCGGCCCGCAACCGGGTGGCCAGCCCGATCCGAAAATTCTGATTGCCTTAGTGCTGAACATGGTGATTTCGGTGGTTGTTCAATGGCTCTATTTCGCACTTCAAGAATCCTCCGCGAAGCAGGCCACGGTGGGTAAGCGGGCGTTGAGCATTCGAGTGACCGATCTCAAGGGAAACCGACTTTCCTTCGGTCACGCGACCGGACGGCACTTCGGAAAAATCATCTCTGGCATGATCTGTGGCATCGGCTACTTCATGGCGGGGTTCACGGAAAAGAAACAGGCGCTCCACGACTCCATGGCAGGCACCTTGGTCGTCAGGGATTAGATGAAATCAGGCGAGCGGGGCGGCGTCAGCCTAATGGCACTCGCTTTGAGCGGAATGGCGCTAGCCACCGGTAATGCGGGATCGACGATTTCCGGCGAAATACCGGCGGCTAGCGCCGTGCCGCTCACAAAGCGAGTGCCATTGGGCGTCAGTCCTCCGGTCCATTCACGACGGAACCGGGGGGGCTGACGCCGCCCCGCTCGCCAAGAACTTGAACGTCCCCAAACATCAGCGAGGATGACCTGATATGCCGATCTCTGTGAAGTGCTTCGACTGTGGCAAGGAGTTGAAAGCTCCCGACGCGCTGGCAGGCAAGAAAGCCAAGTGCCCGGGTTGCGGAGCGGTCGTGCCGATCCCCAAACCCGCGCTGGATGCCGAAGCTATCGACGATGATGAGCCGGTCTCCAAGCCGAAGCCCATGGCGAAGGCCAAGCCCAAGGCGAAGGCCAAACCGAAGCCGGCTGACGACGATGACGCTGGGATGTTCGATGACCTCGCGGACTACGAAGCCGAGGCTCCCCTCGACGAAAGCGCCACGCGCAAGCCCTGCCCCATGTGCGGCGAGAAGATCGCCAAGGGTGCCGCTAAATGCCGCTACTGCGGCGAAGTTCTTGATCCCGCGCTTCGCAAGAAGGCCAAGAAGAAAAGCAGTTCCTCGTCGTCGTCGGACGATGAGCTGACCGGGACCGACATCGCCTTGTGTGTGCTTTGCAGCGGCATCGCCTGCATCGTGAGGATCGTCGCGCTCTGTCGCGGGCAGAGCAGTCGCGGCGGAAAGATGATTGGGATTTCCTTGCTCATGCAGTTTGTCTGGGGGGCCATCAGAATTCTCATCCAAGAAATGGCGAAGAACTGATGCCCAAGGCGGAACGCATCATCGCTTGCGAGTGCGGAGCCAACGTGCGGTTGCCTCAAGACTCGGCCAACCGCGCGTTTCGGTGTCCTGCTTGCAAGACCGCATTGGCGCTGACCGTCAACGCCAAGGTGCTGACCGCTCGGCAACTGCGACCCGGAGATGCCGGTGCCACCTGTCCCATTTGCCAAACTGCGATTGCCGCTCAGGAGTTCTTCGTCACTTGCCCCAAGTGCGACCAGGTCCATCACCGCGAGTGCTGGTCAGAGATCGGTGGCTGCGGCACCTACGGTTGCGAGCAAGCTCCCGCGCTCGACAAGTCCGAAGCGACCGCCACCGCTCCGCTTTCCGCCTGGGGCGATACTAAGAAATGTCCGATGTGCGGCGAGACGATCAAATCCATCGCCCTCCGTTGCCGTTACTGCGAGACCGACTTCGACACCGCCGATCCGCTCTCTCTCAAAGACCTGCATCGCCAATCCGTGCGTGACGAGTCACAGAAGAAACTTCAGCAATCGACCGTGACCATCTTCGTCGTCAGTATCATCGGCTGCGTGGCCCCGATCATTGGGTTGGTCGGACTGGCCTATTTCCTTCCCAAGCGAAAAGAACTCTCACGCTGCGGCCCGCTGTATCAAGTCATGGCCCTGGCATCGTTAATCTTGTCGGCAATCTATACCGTGTTGCTGGTCCTCTTCGCCCTGTTCGAGTCCTCGTGATCCCTCAACGAACCGCCCCATGCCCACACCCACACGACGCTTTGCTGGACTGCGCGAAACCGGCACTCTTTGTCCGCACTGCCAGACCGAACTCCACACGGGCGAAGACACCGCTGTCTGTGCCGAGTGCGGTTCCTCGCAGCATTGGCATTGCTGGCAGTCGTCCGGAGGCTGCGGTTCCTACGAATGCTCCACCGGCCGTCGCCCGGAGGCTCATGCAGGCGAAGTGCTGCGTGTCTCACTGGATGATCTCGACCAGGCAAAACCGCTGCCGGTCAGTCGCCCGACGTTCGCCGTTGGGCCGATCCCAATCTCGCTGCGGCTCGATCACGACCGAGATGATTCAACCCCGCGAACCTGGAACAAGGTAGCGATCGCCGCGCTGGTTTTATCGTTGCTCGGTGCGCCGTTGTTCGGAGTCCCCGGCTTGATCGGCATCGTGCTGGGGACGATCGCGCTGGCAAAGCACACTCGCCGACAGAAGGGATTGGGAGTCGCGATCTCCGGGTTGCTGCTGGGGATCGCCGACTGCATTGGTTGGATCATCCTGCTCGCCGTTTATTTTGATGCGGGGCCAGGCTTGGCGATTAGTTTGGATGACTTCGAACCAGACCCCGCCGCGCTCAAACAGCTTCCACCGATCATCTCCCGCGCGATGGCCGCCAACGCGCTGGTCCATTCCTCTCCCGAATGGAGCAAACTTCGCGGCGAAGGGATCGGTTCGGGGGTCGTGCTGCGAATCAAAGACGCGACCGCGTTGATCGTCACGAATCGCCACGTCGTCGATCCCACCTTCGCCGAGAACAGCCAACCCGATGTCCCCACGCTCGACAAGATGTCGAAGCTCGACGTCAAACTGCTGGGCCAAGCTGCGCGTCCCGCCTCAGTTGTGTGGGTCGCGCCGGGTGGCATTGATCTGGCGCTGATCCGCGTCGCCGTCACTGCCCTCGAACCGCAAGCCGCGGAATGGGACGACGTGCCCAATCTGACCATCGGCGACGATGTCTTCGCCGTCGGGAATCCCCACGGCCTCGGCTGGACGCTGACACGCGGCTCGCTGTCGCAAATGCGTCTGAACGATTTCAGTGGCCGCGAAACGAAAATTATTCAGACCAGCGCCGCCATCAACCCCGGCAACAGCGGCGGAGGACTCTACGACAAAGCGGGCAAGCTGATCGGCATCAACACCTGGACCAAAGACAAACGCATGGCCGAGGGACTGAGCTTCGCCATCACGTTCAGCACGCTTCTGGACCTCGCCCCCGCCGAACACGATTTGAAGGCGAAGTAGTCCGCCGAATTTTCACGCGTTTACCCCGAAGGGGTTGCATCTCAAAGCACAGGGTCGCGCAGCGCACCCTGTGTGATGGATTCAACGTGTTGCCAGAACCCTGAAAGGGTTCGATCAACTCACAATGTCCCTCTCGATTTTGCATTGTCGCGGGCTCGTCGAATATCGGATCGGCGATGATCCCTCGCCGCCGCCAATCTTCATCCAATCCCGGAGGCCACCATGCCGCAATCGCTCGCCCAAGTCTACCTGCACGTCGTGTTCTCCACGAAACAACGCCAACCGTTCCTGCAAGACTCCGCCCTGCGAACCGAACTCCATCACTATCTTGGTGGCGCATGCCGCGATCTGGGTTCACCGTCATTGGCCGTCGGCGGAGTCGAGGATCATGTCCACATTCTCTGCCGCCTGGCACGAACCCAAACGATTGCTCAACTCGTCGCCGAACTGAAACGTGAGTCCTCGAAGTGGATCAAAACGAAGTCGCCAGCCCTGTCCGAGTTTCATTGGCAAGACGGCTATGGAGCCTTTTCGATCAGCCCCTCACATGTGGAGGCCGTTCGAACCTACATCGCCGAGCAAGAATCCCATCACCATCAGCACACATTCCAAGACGAGTTCCGCCGCCTATTGCAGAAGTACCAAGTTGAGTACGACGAGCGTTACGTCTGGGATTGAGAGGTATCATTATCGCATGTCCCGTGTCTTTACCCCGAAGGGGTTGGATCACAAAGCACAGGATCGCGCAGCGCCCCCTGTGTGACGAAGGCTCCGGGACGGGAACCCTGAAAGGGTGCGATCAACGCTAATTGAAAAACGAACGATGACACGATGATCGCGAGCAATGGTGACCTGATCGAAACCTTTCAGGGTTCACCATTCCCTCGATTCTTTTCACTTCGCTGCGCGACCCTGTGCTTTGAGATGCAACCCCTTGCGGGGTAAACCGCACTTGCGGACAACGCTTGGTGGCGTCGCTCATCTCACCGCTGCGAATCCAAAAACGCGATCACATTGCGCAGTTCTTGCAGCGTCATCCGATCCGCGAGCTTGTCTGGCATGACCGATGTCTTCTGCGGCACGCGGGCAGCAATGTCGATGGTCTTGATTTCGGTCAGCTTCCCCTCGGCATCGCCGATGATGGTTTTGCCTTCGTTCTCGTGGACGAGCATGCCGGTAAGGACTTTGCCGGAATGCAGCTCGAAGGTCCACGCGACGAACTGCGGAGCGATCTCGCGGCTCGGTTCGAGGATCGACTGAATCAGTTGGATGCGGTTCATCGTCCCGACCGCTCGTGACAAGTCGGGGCCGACTCGGCCCCCTCGGCCATCGACGATGTGGCATTTGAAGCAGCCGGCACCGTTCAGATGGAAGAAGACTCGGCGGCCTGCGGCCGGATCGGCGTCTCGGCCACGGTTCAGTTGAGCCAACCACTCCTGACGGTCTTTCGGCTTGGCGGACGTGAAGAGCTTCAGTTCCTGCGGCGGATCGAGTTTCGCTTCGGCAAAAGCGAGTGCAATTTGATCCGCCAGTTCGGTCGCGATCTCGCCGTCGTTCAGGAGCTTCAGGGACTCGGCAATTTCAAGCACCCCGTCACGCAATTCCGGATCGTCTTTGATGAGCGACCGAGCGGCTCGCAGCGCTTCGAGGCGCAGCGGGATGAGGCTGCTGTTGTTCAAAAACGTGCGCAGAAATTTGCGAGTTGGTCCACCGACCGGTTCGCTCTTCGCGACGGCGGCCAAGCCGACGAGAGCTTCGGCCTGCAACGTAGCCGATGCTGCCAGCATCGGTTTGTCATCCTGACCGACACTGGCAGCGTCGGCTACGGCGCGGAGCAATGGCCCCGCGATCTCCGACTTCGCACCCTGCAAGGTCCGCACGGTTTCCAGACGCAAGGCTTCGTTCTCCGACTTCAGCAGGCTGGCGAACAACGGCGCATCGAGCGACTTGTCGGTCGGCGACACGAGTCGCAGGGCTTGTGCTCGGACGGCGGGGGAGCGTTTTTCGTCTTTGAGCAGTGGGACGACGTATTGTTCGGCCGGCGTCTTGTCGAAGTCTTCGGGCTTCTTGCCGTCGAGCATCTCCAGCGCGGCAATCGTCGCGAGGAATAACTCGGTCGTCATCCCTTTGCTGTCAAGCATCGCGGCGACGCGCGGCTTGAGGTCCGTCAATTTCTCCTCGGCCGCCCACTGCACCGCTAGCCGCCGCACGTCCGGGTCGTGGTCGGCGAGCGCGACTCGCAGGAGCCGGTCTTCCCGCGGTGCCTGCTTCCGAGCCGCCAGCAACATCGCCTGCCGAACTTTCGGAGCACTCGCCTTCACGTCGGGAGTCGCGTCGGGAATGAGAAACTTCGAGAGGTCGTCTTGAGTGAATTGAACAGCGGCCATCGAAACGATCGTCGAGAACAAGAATGGGTCGTCGATGGAGAGCGCAAGCTGAATCAAAGGCGCATCCGGCTTCACGCGGCAATGATGAATCGCGGCAGGCAACGACGATTGATCAGTGAGATCTGGTGTCTTGCTGGCCAACACTGCGACCAAGAATTCCTCGATCGTCATTCGGAAGAGGCTGTGAAAATCCTCACCATTCTCCAGCGATCTTGCCCGTGCCTGCGGCCCCTTGCGATGGACTGGCTGCAACAACAACCAAGTCCTCGCTGGGTCTGTGTCGGTGAACGTCAGCAGTGGTTCGCCCGCTGGCAGAACTCGATCACCGCGAATCCGAAAGTTTGAGTATCCGGACCAAACCGCTTCCAGAAGTGCACGCGGATTGAATCGTGTCTCAGTCAGGACTCGCAGTTGTTGCTCAATTTCAAGTTGTGGGAACCACGTTCTCGCGGCTTGTCGTCGCATGGATAATCGACGATCCGAGAGCGCGGTCACGACGGCCTCTGGCGACCCGCTTTTGAATTCGGGATCTGGCTTTGAGTTTGCATGAGGCTTGCTCGGTGCAATCCTCCAGATTCGTCCGTGGCCGTGCAGCTTGTAGTCTCGCAGCACCCAATCGGTGCAGAACAACGAACCGTCGGGAGCGGTCGCGAGGCCGACCGGGCGAAAATTCTCGCCGCCGGTGATGAGCGGTTCGGCCAGCGACGTGAACGACGTGCCCTTCGGTTGGAGTCGGAAACGGTCGATGCGGTGGTCGCCCCAACTGGTTACCAGCAGGTTGCCCAGATACTCCTCCGGCAGTCCGTCCGACTCGTAGGCCAGGATGCCGGAGGGAGCTTCGCCGGTCCCCGCGACCATCGGCAGCGTGCCGGGAATCTCGCCGTTCCAGGCGGTGAAGGGGTGCAGTCCCTTGCGGCCGTTGCGGAAGCGGTAGCCGTAATCGCCTCCCGGAATCACATGCAACAGCCGACACGGCGGACGGCTGTCCGCGTCGTTGTCCACGGTGAAGAGCCGGCCGAACGCATCGAAGCAGCTCGCGTGCGGATTCCAAAACCCGGTCGCGATCTGGCTCAGCTTCGAGCCATCCAGCCGGCAACGATAAATGTCCCCCCCCTCGCCGCCCCCGCTGAGCGTCGTGCCGTCCGAACCGATGATCTTGTAGTCGGCTCCGAGGTTCTCGCCGAACCCGAAGTACATCCAGCCGAGCGCATCAATCGCAAACCCCGCCAGCCCGTTGTGCGGATAATCCCCCTTCGTGTCGAGATGCACGATCGACTCTTTGCGATCCGCTTTGTCGTCGCCGTCATCGTCGTGGAAGAGGAAGATTTCTCGGCGAGTGGCGATGTAAACGGAACTGAGCGGCACGGCGCTAGCCGCCGGTGTCTTCGCGGAATCACCGGCTGTTTTTTTTGAATCACCGGCGGCTAGCGCCTTGCCGCTCACAGGGAACCAGATCGGCCTCACGACAACGCTCATCGAGAACTTCAGGCCGTCGGTGAAGACGACGATCTTGTCCGCCTTGCCGTCGCCGTCCGAGTCGCTCATCACGAGCACTCGGTCACTCGGATGCCCCTTGTAGCCTTCGGGCGGGAAGTGCGTGTTACTCTCGATGGCGAACACTCGGCCCCGATGATCGACGTCGAGACCGGTCGGCGTGACGATCTGCGGATGCTCGGCGAAGAGTTCAATCTTCAACCGCGGGTCGAGCGACTTCGGCGGCTCTTCCGCCTGCGCGACGAAGTTGGTCATCAACATCACGAACAAGACCGAGTAGCGACGCATAGCAGACTCCTCAGCAGACTTCGCGAGCAAGTAGTTCGGACGCCAACGTCCGAACGCCCGGACGTAGGCGTCCGGGCTACGCGAAGATCGTCCGACAGCTTGATCCAAAAAGCCAGCGACTCGATAGCTGCCGTTTGGCGTGTGACACGATATGTTGTGGCCGACGTTTTCATCGTCCTCAACTCATCACCCGAGACTCTCAACGCAACATGCCAACAACTCATCGCATCGCCGTCATCGCGGGTGACGGCATTGGCCCCGAAGTCATTCGCGAAGCCATTCGAGTCGCCGATGTGGCGGCTCCGAAGTCGGACGCTCGGTGCGAGTGGACTCACTTTCCGTGGGGGACCGACTACTACTTTCAAAACGGGCGGATGGCTCCGGCCGATTACCTCGACACGCTGGCCGGGTTCGATGCGATCTTGCTGGGAGCGGTCGGGCATCCGAGCGTGCAGGATCACGTCACGCTCAACGGGTTGCTGTTGCCGATTCGGCGGCGGTTCGATCAGTGCGTCTGCTTGCGACCGGCGTACCTGTATCCCGGCGTCGAAAGCCCGCTGCGGAACAAGCCGGGAGGCAGCATCGACATGCTCGTCTTCCGTGAGAACACCGAAGGGGAATACGCCAACATCGGCGGCTTCCTGTATCGCGGGATGCCCGATGAGTCGGCGATTCAAACGAGCATGTTCACTCGCAAAGGCTGCGAACGCATCATCCGCGCGGCGTTCGAGAAAGCGGCGACTCGGCCGAAGCAGCGAGTCGCATCGATCCCCAAAAGCAACGCTCATGGCTACGGCATGGTCCTGTGGGACGAATGCTTCGCTCGCGTGGCCGCCGAGTTTCCCAACATCGCGACCGAATCGCTGCTGATCGACCGCGCCGTGATGGAATTCGTGCGCCGCCCCGAATCGTTCGACGTGGTCGTGGCCAGCAATTTATTTGGCGACATCCTGACCGACCTCTCGGCGATCATCGTCGGCAGCATGGGCCTCGCCGCCAGCGGCAACATCGACCCGACTCGCGGGTATCCCAGCATGTTCGAGCCGGTCCACGGTTCCGCTCCCGACATCACGGGAAAGGGCATCGCGAATCCGCTCGCGGCGATCTTGTCGGTCGCGATGATGTTTGAGCATCTGCTTCTCGACGTTGCGGCCGCGAGCATTCATCAAGCGGTGAAAGATTTGCTGGCATCGAACGGATTGCGAACACCGGACTTGGGCGGCAGCGGCACGACGGAGCAGGTCGGCATGGCGGTTCGTGAACGCGTTGCGTAGGTTGGGATTCCATCCCGACCGCTTTGTTGATCGAGATTCGTTCGCGGCGATGAAGGAGGTCGGGACAGAGTCCCAATCTACAGGTCCGACGCTTTCAGCTTTCCTCGGTCGTCTGGGACTTGGTAGAGCTTTTGCAAACGTGCGACCTCGGCCTTCAGGTCTTTGACGAGGTCAGCATTCGCGGGATCGGCGTAGATGCTGTGCATCTCGTTGGGGTCCGCCTTGAGGTCGAACAGTTCCCACTCGTCTTCGTTGTAGAAGTGGATCAACTTGTGGCGGTCGGTGCGCACGCCGTAGTGGCGGCGGACGGCGTGGGAGGCTCCCCGGTCGGAGAAGAATTCGTAGTAGTGGTAGTAGATGCTCTTTCGCCAATCGCTGGGCGTTTCGCTTTTGAACAGCGGAACAATGCTGCGGCCTTGCATGTCTTTGGGAGCCTCGATGCCCGCGAGATCGAGGAACGTTTCAGCGAAGTCCAGGTTCTGCACGAGGTCGGTATTCACCGAGCCGGGCTTGGTCACGCCGGGCCAACGAGCCAGTAGCGGCATGCGCAGCGATGGCTCGTACATGAACCGCTTGTCGAACCAGCCGTGGTCGCCGAGATAGAAGCCTTGGTCGGATGAGTAAATCACGACCGTGTTCTGGGCGAGGCCAGTGTCGTCGAGATATTTCAGGACTCGGCCGACGCCGTCATCGACGGCGGCGACGCAGCGCAGGTAGTCCTTGATATAGCGCTGATACTTCCAGCGTACGAGTTCTTTGCCGGTGAGTTTGGCTTTCTCGAACGCGGCGTTTTCCTCGTCGTAGGCTTTGTGCCAGGCGGCGAGTTGTTCGGGGGTAAGGTTTTTGGGCGGATCGAGCTTCAGGTCGAAGCGGGTCATCGTCTTTTCGATGGTCATGTCCTGTTTGTGAGCGGCAGTGCCTCGGCCGGAGTAATCGTCGAAGAGCGTGTCCGGCTCTGGGATCGTCACGTCTTTGTAGAGATCAAAATATTTCGGCCCCGGCTGCCACTCGCGATGCGGGGCTTTGTGCTGCCACATCAACATGAAGGGTTTGTCTTTGTCTCGGCCTTTGTCCAACCAGTCCACCGCGAGGTCGGTGAGGATCTCGGTCGTGTAGCCGGTGTGCTGCATTCGTTTGCCGTCGCGGATCATCGGCGGGTTGTAGTAGGGGCCTTGGCCGATCAGGATGTCCGAGTAATCAAAGCCGGTCGGATTGCTGCCGAGATGCCACTTGCCGATCAGCGCCGTTTGATAGCCGGCCTTTTGCAGCAGCTTGGGAAATGTTTGCTGCGCTCCGTTAAACGACTCGCCCCCTTCGTTGGTCTTGTAGCCGTTTAAGTGGCTGTGCTTGCCGGTGAGGATGACGGCTCGGCTGGGGCCGCAGATCGAGTTCGTACAGAAGCAGTTCTGAAACCGCATCCCCTCGCTCGCGATGCGATCGAGGTTCGGCGTTTTGTTGATCTTCGAGCCGTAACAACTCATCGCGTGAGCGGCGTGGTCGTCGGTGAAAATGAAGATCACGTTGGGCCGCTTGGCATCGGCGGCAGGCGAATCGTGGACGCCAAAGACCAGAGTCACGCAGGCGGCCAGGAACAGTCCGAGTGTGGTAAGGCGGCTCATGTGGGAGTTCTCGTGAAGGTAAGAAAGTCGATGCCGAACAACGATCGCTGAAGAGAGTCGATTCACCTCGGAGTGTCGGTGTTCGGCGGCGGTGCGCTGAGCGGCGGTGGTTTGCTGAGAGATTCCACGATTGCCATTCGTGCTTGGAAAAGTTCATTCATCGACGACTTCACTCCGGGCAAGTGCGTGACCAGCTTGTCGAACGCATCGCGTGAGATGCTGATGAGATCCAGCGGCGTCTTGGCCATCACGGCCGCGCTGCGGGGTTGGTCGGAGATCAGGGCCATCTCGCCAAAGACGTCACCATTCTTGAGCGTGGCCAACGACTGGCCATCGCGTTGCACGTCCGCTTCACCCTTCACGACAACATACAGCTTGTCGCCGAAGTCCCCTTGGTCGAAGACCGATTCGCCGGTATGGAAGTGCTCGCGCAAAACCGAGTCGTCATAGAAAATGTGGACTTCGGTAATGTCGCGTGGCAGGAACATGTCGAGCACCCAGTCGGTCAAGATGCGCCACTTGCGGTCCAGTCCTGGAACTTTGCTGAGATAGACCGCTCGCCAGAAGACCCACGCGATGAAGCCATGCAGTTTGATCCCCATGACTTCCGCCACGGCCGACATGTGCCCCAGCGAGGCGAGTTTACCCAAACCGGTGAAGGAGAATCGTCGCATCGGTGTGCCACGCAGTGTGGCGAGAATGTTCGACGCACAGGTGTGAGCTTGTCGCAAGGCGTGCTGAGCGGTGGGAGGAGACATGATTCCGTCTGGTTGCGGCACGGCCGCGCAGTCGCCGAGTGCCCACAGGTGAGGCGTTCCAACTACGTGCATTTCCGGAGTAACGACGATGCGGCCCCCTTTGTCTTTCTCGACCGGCAGTTGTTCGACTAAACGATGCGGCGCGGCGGGGACGGTGGCCACCACGGTACGCGAGAGAATGACTTCTGGCTCGGTGGAGTGTTTCGATTGCAGGACCGCCCCTTCGGCGGTCACCGCGCAAAGTCGCGTGTGCAGGCGGATTTCGATGCCACGTTTTTCCAGAATGTCCTGGGCGTACTTGGCGAGGCTCGCACCCAATTCGGGGAGGATCCGATCGGCGCTTTGCAGCAGCACGACGCGCAGATCGCTGGCTTTGATCGTCTGATAGGACGAAACGGCGCTGATCAGGAAGTCGTGAAGCTCGGCGATACATTCCACCCCGGAGAAGCCACCTCCACCCACCACAAAAGTGAGCAACCGCCGGCGCTCGTCCGGGTCGGTTTCGTTGTCCGCCTCTTCGAGCACCTGCACGATGGCGGTTCGCAGTCGCAGTGCGTCGCCGAGGTATTTAAACGCGATTGCGTGCTCGCGCATCCCCGGCACCATGTCGTAATTCAGCCGAGACCCCAGCGCGACCACGAGGTGATCGAACGGCAGCTCCTTTTTCTTCGGGAGGAATTCCGGCCCCAGCGTCACGATCTGCCGCTGCATGTCGATGCCGACAATCTCGCGAGTATGCAGTCGCGTCCGCTTGGCCATGCGGCGGATTGGCGTGATGACATGCAACATCTCGATTGTGCCGCTGATGACTTCCGGCAGCAGGGGCTGGAAGACCATGTAGTTTTCCAGGCTGACCAGCGAGATTTCGTATTGATCCCGCTCGGCCCAAAACATCGCTTTTTCGAGGTACACCGCGGTGTACACGCCCGCAAAGCCGCCACCCAGGATGAGTATCCGCTTCTTCTCGTGACTCATGGTGTGCAGTGCTCGGTGGAGATGATGGCGGCGGCGACGACGGGAGTTGATTGGGCAACACTGTCAAACTCTCGGTTCGAAATGTCAAGCAGCCCTCAAGCCACTGCGGGGAAAGTGGATGAGTTGCGGAGAATGTCGCAGCGAGAAACGTAGGGTGGGACGAGTCATCGAGACCCACCACAAGCCAGGATTGATCTGGTGGGTCTCGATGACTCGACCCACCCTACGTTTGAAAAACTGTTGCGAGCCTTATCATGCTCGCCATGAGCTTCTATTCGCCAAGCTGGTTGCAGGAAGGACAAGGGATTCCGCCAACTTTGCGTTGGGCGTTTTCGACGGAGGCCCCGTTGGTGGCGCTCGACATGGGACGCGAATCGGGCGAAGTGCTGGTGGCAGATGAGACCGGTGGCTTGTATCGGCTCGACCGCCGGGGGCAGTTGTTGACGGTGTCGCGTGGGCTGCGCGGAGTGCGCTCAGTCGCCTGGTCGGACTCGAATGCTTCCGGAGCGGTGATTGTTGGCGAACGAAAAGTCTTTCGACTGAATGGGCAACTTGAAGCGGAATGGTCGGTCGGATTGCCGGAGGTGGCGCTGGGGATCGCACTGGCTCCGTTTGGCCGACAGACGGCGATCAGTCTGGCGAACGGCGGCAATCTCGTGCTGGGAGATCAAAGCGAACAGCTCACCGTGTTCGACACGATCCGACCGCTGAAGTGGATTCAATTCCTGTCGAGCGAAGCGGTACTGATCGGCGCGGCGGACTACGGGCAAGTCTGTGCTCACCGACTGAACGGCGAACAGCTTTGGAGCGAGAAATGTTTCACGTCACTGGGCGAGATTTGCGCGGCGGCTGACGGCGAGACGATCCTGCTGGCGGGATTCAATCAGGGGATTCAATCGCTCCGCGGCGACGGTTCGACGGGGGACTCGTATTTGATCGAAGGGACCGTCTGCCGCGTCTCGTGTAGCTTCAACGCCGACCGGATCGCCGCCGCGACGTTGGAGCGACAACTGTATTGGCTCGATTCAGACGGCCAACTGCTGTGGGCCACTGAAGTCGATGACGAGATCGTGCGCGTGATCTGTGACCCACTCGGCGAATGGTTGCTGGTCGGCCTGAGCTCCGGCCACATCCTGCGACTGGATTGGGAAAGTTGAGGAACGGCGCGATCGTAGTGCCCCATTTGTGTGGTCGAACGAGCGACACAGACTCAATAAATTGAGTCACTACAAGCGCTACTCGGCCAGTTCTTCTTTCCGTAGCTCAACGAGAATTCCGCCGAGCTTCAAAAAGCGATGAACTCGCGAGAACCAGAGTTGCCGATTCCACGCAAGCCCCGTTTGAGCACACGCATGTCGCAGCTCATCGCGATTGAACGTGCGGCAGCGCCACATCCGGCCGTTGAGAAATCCGGTGTAGGTATCCTCGGTCGCCGCGAGCAGCAGGCTGCCTCCCGGCTTGAGCACTCGATGCAGTTCCGTCAGCCCCGGCAGAGGGTCCGGGAGGTATTCCAAAACGTAGCCGCAGGTGACGCAGTCGAAAGAGTTGTCGGCAAACGGCAGATGCGTCATGTCTGCGGCGATGTACCACGGTCGCGTCTCGCCATGTGCTTGACGTGACTTCATCGACTGTCGAGCTCGGCGGAGCATCTGTGGCGAGAGATCGCACGCGACGATTTGCACTTCCGGATGCGTGTGCTTCAGCAGATGACCGAGGATCTGGCCAGCTCCGGAACCGACATCCAAGATCGACTGAAACCGGCCGAGATCAAAATTCTGTTTCCGCAACATTCGGCCAATCAATGGCTGATGCAACGAGACGAGACTGGCGATCATCAACATCGCACCGGCCGGGCCGTCGTAGAGCCGACGGACTCGGCTGCGGTATTGCTGCAAGGGGACGCGCTGGAAGCCTCGGAATTCAACCAGGCGACGGAACGCCCGCTTGTGCAGCGCGGGGCGAGTCATTCGAGGTGGCTCAATGGGTGTCATATCAGTGATCGGCGGACCGAATTCAGCAGGAGAAAACTCAAAGCATCGGACGTTCTACAGCGGCTTCCGGAAATTGTCATCTTCACCACTGACTGCCGATGGAACTCGACACTGACTCGGACAGCATCAGCATCGCGTCGCCATAGCTGTAGAAGCGATATCGCTCACGAATCGCCGCCGCGTATGCCGCTTGAATGTGCTCCAGTCCCGCGAACGCGGAGACGAGCACAAGCAGCGTGGAACGAGGCAAATGAAAATTGGTCAGCAACCCATCAACCACACGAAACCGGTATGGTGGTCGGATAAAAATGGATGTGGTCCCGCGCCACGGACGGAGTTGCCCGTCAGCCGCCGCCGTTTCAAGCGTCCGCACTGAGGTCGTCCCAACCGCCACGATTCGCCCGCCTCGCTCGCGAGTCTCATGAATCGTCTGCACGGCCGGTTCACCGATTTCACACCACTCCGAGTGCATCAAGTGCTCGCTGAGTGTCGTCGCTGAGATTGGCCGAAATGTCCCCAGCCCGACATGCAGTGTCACCCGCGCGATTCGAATGCCTCGACCTTCAATGTCCGCCAACAATGACTCCGTCAGATGCAGCCCTGCCGTTGGAGCGGCCACCGAACCGGGATGGCTGGCGTAGGTCGTTTGATATCTCTGCCAATCCGAACCGGTCGCCACCTTCCGCTGCATGTACGGCGGCAGCGGCATCGTGCCAAACTGCTGAAGCAGCGAAAACGCGTCACCGGCCGGCTCCGGCCGCATCCGCCAGACGCCATCTGGTTCGCGGTCGATCAGCGTCAGGTGCAGCGACTCCGGAGCACTCGGCGGATCATGGCCGAGTGGAATCAACACGACTTGCTCACCCGATTTGAGATAACCGCGCGTCTGGCCGATCAGCCGCCAATCGCCGTTCTCCGCTTGCCCGAGATACAGCCCTTCCCATTTCCCGCCGGTGTTCGCTCGCCGCCCAATCAGACGAGCGGGCAGCACTCGCGTGTCGTTGAGCACCAGACAATCACCCGGCCGAAGCAGGTCTGCCAACCCGCGAATTCCGCGATGCTGGATCGCCCCCGTCTGCCGATCGAGCACCAACAGCCGCGAAGCATCCCGCTCTGGCAGCGGCTCTTTGGCGATCAGCTCTGCCGGCAATTCGTAGTCGTACAGAGAGACGTCGTCGAACGGGCGATCCACGTTTGGTGTGACGGAAGACGATTCGGAAATGGACTCGCTCGACATGCCATTTTACTCGTATGGTCTCGGAGAGAATGAGGCGTGATCGGAGAAAGGTCGTTACATGAAGGACGGGATCGTATTGCCTGCGAATGACTCCGGCGAACGTCCGCCGCCCATCCGAATCGCCTTCTGCATCACGGATCTCGATGTCGGCGGTGCCGAGCGAATGTTCGTCGAACTCGTGACCCGATTGGACCGAAATCGTTGGGAACCGCGAGTCTATTGCCTGTCCGGTCCCGGAGCCTTGGTCGCACGCCTGCAAGCCGCCGAGATTCCCGTCATCTGCTTCGGTGCCAAGAGCACTCGCAATCTGGGAGTCTTTCAAAGGCTGACCACAGAGTTGAAGAAGTTTTCGCCGGCTTTACTTCAGTGCTTTCTGTTTCACGCCAACATCCTGGGCCGCATGGCCGCTTGGCGAGCCGGAGTGCCTCGTGTCGTGTGCGGAGTTCGCGTTGCCGAACGTCGCAGTCGTGTCCCACTGTGGCTGGATCGGCTGTCTCAGGGATTTGTCGATCACAATGTCTGTGTGAGCCAAGCGGTCGCTGAGTTCTCGATTCACCAGGCCGGACTCAAGGCGTCCAAGATCAGCGTGATCCCTAATGCGGTCGACTTCGACCGGTTCGCGAATGCGGTGGCTGTCGATCGCTCGAAATTGGGATTGTCGGCCGCTCCGTTAGCTTTGTTTGTGGGGCGACTCGATCCACAGAAGGCTCCGTTCAATCTGCTGGAGGCGTTCGGCAATCTGCTGTTGCGGCATCCCGATTGGCAACTTCTGTTTGTCGGCGACGGCTCGCTGAAGGCGTCGATGGACGAATGGGTCGCGCATCGCGGCCTTGGTCATCGCATTCGAATCGCGGGTTGGAGGCCGGATGTGCCAGAGCTACTCAAGGCCGCCGACCTCCTAGTGCTCCCATCGTTGTGGGAGGGGATGCCCAACATCGTGTTGGAGGCAATGGCAGCGGGGCTACCGGTAGTGGTGAGCCGCGTGGAAGGGACCGACGAGCTCATCCGAGATGGCGAGACTGGACTGCTTGTGACTCCCGGTTTGCCAACCGAATTGGAGCATCAAATCGAAGCGGTCCTCACCACTCCGGAACTTTCTTCGAGGATCAGAACTGCCGCGCAACTGGCTGTTCAGAAGCAGTTTACGATGGGCCGCATGGAGTCCGCTTATGAGCAACTCTATGCCCGTCTAATCGATGTCGATGGTCGCTGACCTCGCTGTAAACGGCTTCAAAAAAAATCTTCTAAATCGGCAATTGATGACCGCGATTGGACCTGCGTCGATGGCCGTGTGCGGAAGTGTGCTCACATGGGAAATGATGCTTGACGGTTTGAGGCTTGGCCAGGATATTGGGGCCGTGTGGTTGGTTGTGGGGAAAATTGGTGATTAGATGGCCCTCACCGGCACCTACGAGCGAACGGTGGATGACAAGAGCCGGATCGCGGTCCCCAAGCAACTTCGCGAAGCGTTCAGTTTAAGAAATGGGAACTCAGGAAATGGCACTGACGAGAATGGTGTGACCCACCTTTTTGTCGGACCAGGAGACGATCAATCGCTGGTGGTGTATGCCCCCGCCGATTTCGAGAAGCTGGCTCAACGGATGGATTCCAGTTCTTCCACACGAGCCGAGGTTCTCAAATACGAACGGTTCTTTTTTCCCCGAGCAGAGAAAGTGGAGTTCGACGGTCAGGGACGCATCCGCCTTCCGGAGCGATTGGCCGCTCACGCCAAGCTGCAACGAGAAGTGATGCTGCTGGGAGTTCGAGACCACGCGGAGATTTGGGACAAGGCCCTGTGGACGGAGTTCGAGAAACAACACACCGCCCACTTCGACGAGTTTGCCCAAGCCGCGTTTGCACGAGTTACCCCGCCACCCGCTTGATGGAATCAAGCCAATCCTTGCCGACCAAACTCAACTGCATCTGCCCAATTGAGGATCAACGAGTGAATTCCGCTGGCTAACCGGGCTGCGGAGAATGGCGATCACGGAAGATCGCCTGATTGAGAGCGGGAATGCGAGTGCGTCCGCATTCTCCATGAAAACGCCTGGCCGACAGGATGTCGCGACCAGGTGTTTTTGTTTTTGAGGCGGTCGATTGACGGGACCGTCCAATCAAACGGGGTGCAGAACAACAATTCGCTGACCACACGCTGTAACCCGACCCCTCGTGGGTCGGTTGATTTCGGAATTTCGTCGAATCCTCCAGGCAGCAAGGGCCTGGGCTACAGGAATTCCGAATGTTGTTTTTCATCCAATTAAACGACCCCGCGGCGCTTCAGTTCGGCAACGACCGTCTGCACGATCGCACTCACGTCCTGAGTCTTCAGATCGCCTCCCGATGCCGGACAGCCGCCGATCGGTTCGTCCGTGAAGCCGTGCTGTGAGAGCATACATTGCAGCGTCTTGCTCAAGGCAACGAGATCCGTCACTTGCTGTTCTGACTGCGGTTGCCGGCCGATACCCATGTTGAAGCCGCGAAGATCGACGGCCGAACGGAAGCCATTGGGAAACTCGGCCGAGTAGATCATCGTGTCGAATAGCGTCACAAGATCGAACTGCACCCGTCGAGCTTCATCCAGCCGACCGCCCAGCGTCAGGTCATAGAGCAATCGTGTCACTTCCGGCACGACTCCCGACGAGGCATTCGTCCCGCCGTCGCAGCCGATCAGCAGCATCGGCATCAAGGCCGCGTCCCAGCCGGTCATGAATGCGAACTCGGGTCGGTTGGGGCGGACCGCTTGAATCATGCGGATCATGTGGACGATGTCGCCCGAACTGTCCTTGATCGCGACGACCTTCTCGCATTCATCGGCGAGCCGTCGCACCGTCGGCACGTCGATCGGGCTGGCGAACATCGGGATATTGTAGAGCGTTACGTCGATCGGCGTGTTCTTGGCGATCTCTTTGAAGTACGCATACACCGACGCGGGGCTGAGCTTGTAGTAGAAGGGGGCGACGATCGCGACCGCTCGGCAGCCGAGTTCGTGGTAGTACTCGCAGGCCCTGATCGTCTCTTTGACGTTGGCCTCGGCCGCACCGGCCAGGATGGGAACTCGGCCACGAGTCTGGTCGGCGACGATTTCGATGACCCGGCGGCGTTCCTCGACCGTGAACCGAGTGAATTCGCCGGTCGAGCCGTTTGGATACAGCCCATGCACCCCCTTGGCGATCAGCCAGTCGATGTACCGCCGCAGTTCCGGCTCGTTGATCTCCCCTCGGCAATCGAGCGGGACAAGATTTGGCGTGAAAATCCCTTGCAGTCGAGCGGTCATGAGTCGGTCCTGATCCTGATTTGTCATCCCCCCACTGGGCTTGCCCCAGTGGCTCGCGGGCTTTTGCACTACTCGAATGATTGATCGGCAGCGGCGTAGTGCAAAGGCCAACGAGCCACCGGCACAAGGCCGGTGGAGAGACTGTGATTGTCGCGATCTCGCACGACACTCATACGTCTCGGCCCTTGCCTGATCGGCATGTTTGACACAATCCGGCAACTCAGCCAGCCGCTGGCCAAGTGACTCGGAAGGTCGTGCCGTTTTCCGGCGACGAGTCGCAGTCGATCTGGCCGCCATGCAGTTCGACGATCCGCCAGCACTTGCAGAGCCCGAAACCCAAGCCTCGCCCAGCTTGGCGGCCGGAGAAGAACGGATCGAAAAGGTGTTCGCGTTCGATGGCCGATAGTCCAACGCCTCGATCTCGCACGACGAGCATTGCTGATCGCCCCATATCCGCTTCGCGGCGAGAGCACTCAACGGTGATGGAACCACCAGACGCCGACGCATTCAGGCTGTTGAGCAACAGGTTGCTGATCACCACTCGCAACTGAATCGGGTCCGCGAGGATCGGCACTGACGACTCGCCGGCCCGAACGACCGTCAGAGATTTTCCTCGCAGGGATTCGTCCAACTTGCGAACGACGTCGTCCACGACTTCCACCAGATTCAGCGATTTCGGCTCTGGCTTCGGCGGCCGAGCAAAGACCATCAAGTCGCCGATCATGTCGCGAATTCGCAGTGCCTGCGCCCCAATGGTCAGCAGAGCTTGTCGCCGTTCGGGGTTGCTCTCCCCTTTGAGCAGCAATTCGGCTCGGCCAACGATCGTGGCGACGGGGTTGTTGATCTCATGACCGGCCCCGGCGGCGAATTCGGCGAGGGCTTCGAGCTTTGCTCGAAGAAAGGCGTCCGAGGTCGAGATGTCGGGGGACTCGGACACGGTGCTCGCCTCGGAAAAGACAAAGCGGGGATGAATCCCCGCACTCCAAATAAAAGAAACCCGGCCTCGAAACCGAGGCCGGGTTTGTAGTCGCTTCTCTCAAATTTCAAATTTCAAATCTCAAATCTATTTCACTGCAACCGGCTCGACGTCCAGCAGCAGGCAGATGCGTTCGATGAGGTTTTCCACCTCGAACGGCTTCTGCATGAACTCGTTCGCGCCGTTGGCTTTCAGGTCTTCGATCTTATCCTGCTCGACCATGCCGCTGATGCAGATGATCTTCACGTCGTCCAGCGAGTTATCGCTGCGGACTCGTTGGCAGACTTCCTTGCCGTTGATGTCCGGCAGCATCACATCCAGAACGATGACGTCCGGGTGATATTCGCGGACCATCATGCCGGCGTCGAAGCCGTTGTTGGCCACGCGAATCTCGAAGCGGCCGTCCGCTTCGAGCGCATCGCGGATCAGTTCCACGAGTTCCTCGTCGTCATCGACGATCAGAGCCTTGCGGCGACCGCTTTCGAGGGCATCGGTGGGGATGCCGTTCTCTTTCATAAAGCGATACAGGATGTCGCGCGGGATGCGGCGGAACCGCGAACCGGGGACGCGAAATCCTCGCAACTGGCCGGAGTCGAAGCAGCGAATGATCGTCTGCTGACTCACCTTGCAAATCTTGGCGGCTTCGCCGGTGGTAAACACGGTTTTCATCAGGCATCCATCCTTTTGACTGGCCGATCCGCCTGATGTCTCAGTCCTCTGAGAGCCGGTCGGATGCGGTGAGACTTCCTTGTCCTTCGCAGTGCTGACGATGGCGAACGTTGCTGGCAAACTTTCGCGAGCTTAACTGTCTTATCGGATATCTGGGGCGTTCGCATTGAGCCAATCTACCAGCTTTAGCCCGGCAGTGATTGTTGACTATTCTTTGAAAACGTGTCAACAGGCGTTTTCCGACTCAGAACCCCCGATGTGAGGAAGCCACAGAGTCGCTCAACCCAACGCACTTTGTCGAGTCCAGCAATCCTTGCCGCAGAGCCGCATAAAGTAGACGAGTCACTCTGTGACTCGTCTAAGTTAGCTACGTCGCCATCCGCGTCGGCTCGGTCAGATACAGCATCAACACCGCGAGATCGGCCGGAGTGATGCCGCTGATCCGACTCGCTTGCCCGACGTGACGTGGGCGGACGCGAGTCAGCTTCTCCTTAGCTTCGGCGCGGAGTTGTGGGCAGGCATGGAAATCAAAGGCGTCTGGGATGCGAACGGTATCGACTTGTTCCTGCCGTTCGATCGTCGCCGTCTGCCGACGGATGTAGCCGGCGTACTTGGCTTCGATCGAGAGTTGCTTCGCGGCCAGAGCCGGCAGATTCAACGACCGCGCCTCTTCGCTGAACTCGCAGACGTCGGGCCATTCGGTCAATGGCCGGCGTAGCCACTCTTCGAGACTGTGCCCCTGATGAAACTTCTTGACGGCCAACTCGGAAGCCACCGCGATCGCGGCTTCGTGAGCTTCCCAGCGGCGCACCCGTTCGCCCGACGCCAGCCCGACGCGAGCACCAATCGGCGTCAGTCGCCGATCGGCATTGTCGTGGCGCAGCAGCAGGCGGTATTCGGCTCGCGAAGTAAACATACGGTAGGGCTCATCGACCCCTTTTGTCACGAGGTCGTCGATCATCACCCCCAGATACGCCTGGCTGCGGTCCAAAATCAGTGGCGGTTTATTAGCGATCTTTAACGCCGCGTTGGCCCCGGCGAGCAGTCCCTGCCCGGCCGCTTCTTCATCTCCGGTCGTCCCGTTGATCTGCCCCGCGAAATACAGCCCTTCGACCCGCTTCGTTTCGAGCGTCGCGTGCAACTGCGTCGGCGGAGCGAAGTCGTACTCGACCGCGTAGCCATAGCGCATGATCTCGGCCCGTTCGAGGCCGGGGATCAAATGCACCAACTCCTCCTGCACATCGCGCGGCAGGCTGGTCGAGATGCCGTTGCAGTAGTACTCGCAGGTGTGGCGGCCTTCCGGCTCTAAGAAGATGTGGTGGGCGGTTTTGTCCGCGAACCGCACCACTTTGTCTTCAATGCTCGGACAGTAGCGGGGACCGGTCGATTGAATCTGGCCCGAATACATCGGAGCCCGATGCAGGTTAGCTCGGATCAGGTCGTGGACTCGCTCGTTCGTCTCCGTCAGATGGCAACACATCTGCGGCTGAGTGATCGCGTCGGTCAAGAACGAAAACGGCTGCGGCTCGGCGTCGCCCGGTTGCTCCTGGGTGACCGAGAAATCAATCGTGCGCCCATTGATCCGGCACGGCGTGCCCGTCTTGAATCGTCGCAGTTCAAAGCAGAGTTCCGTGAGGGTTTGAGACAATCCCGTGGTTGTCCCTTCGCCTGCTCGGCCACCGGACGCTTTGGCCTCGCCGGTGTGCATGATCGCTTGCAGGAACGTGCCAGTCGTGATGACGACCGCTTTGGCTCGGTAGCTCGCTCCCCCTTTGACGCGGACGGCGGTGATGGAGGCAGTGGGTAGTGGGCAGTGGGCAGTGGAAGAACTCTCCGATTGTTGCTTTTCACCACTGCCCACCGCCCACTGCCTACTGCCTACTTCCAGTCCCTCGACCACTTCTTGGCGAAGCGTCAGATTCTCCTGCTGCTCGACGCGCCACTTCATGGCGAACTGATACGCCTTCTTGTCGGCCTGAGCACGCGGGCTGTGCATCGCCGGCCCCTTGGTCTGATTGAGCATCCGAAACTGGATTCCGGTCTCGTCGATGACCCGCCCCATCTCGCCGCCGAGCGCGTCGATCTCGCGAACGATCTGTCCTTTCGCGACGCCGCCGATGGCCGGATTGCAGCTCATTGCGGCGACCATGTCGCAGCTCATGGTCAGTAAAGCCGTCTTCGCCCCCAGCCGAGCCGCTGCCAACGCCGCTTCGCAGCCGGCGTGCCCGGCCCCGATCACCACCACATCAAAATCGTAGATCACGTCACTCATTACCGGCTCTCGCGACTGTCGTCGTTCAAAAGTAGCAGGCACACTCCGTGTGCCGTCCGCTTGGGGGTTTCCAAAAACCGGCGAACAATGGCGGCGGCACACGGAGTGTGCCTGCTACTATTTCGTTCGGGAATTCGAGGCGGGATCATATCGGCATGAGCGGCCTCAACCAGTTCACGGCGTACCTGTTCTCCAGCGGCGATGCGTTCTTCGTCGGAGCGGCACTGATCGCCTTAGGCCGAGCGACCGCTTGGCAATTCCGCACACATCGGTTTGCGAAGTGGCCGCGACTGGTGACGGTGCTGGGAGTCCTCTTCATCGCGTTGTCGATGACGCCGCTCCCTTGGTGGCTGTACGGCCTCTGCCTGATTCCTCCGCTCGTTAGTTTGAACGTGCCGTTCCGCGCTGCCGACCAAGCTCGTTGGCCGCGAATCGTTCGCCGAGTTCAGCCAATCGTTGAATTCATGTTGCTCGCCAGCGTCACCGCCGAGTTGATCGAGCGGCACCGCCTGCACGTTCCACCGCTGGCCACTTTGCCGGCCGAGGTGCATGTCATCGGCGATTCCCTGAGTGCCGGCATCGCCAGCGAACAAGAGCGTCTCTGGCCGAATTTGCTCGCGAGCGAATGGCACATGCCGGTGCGGAATTACGCTCAAGCCGGAGCCACCACCGCGTCCGCATTTCGGCAGGCCGAAGAGATCGAATGCGATGACTGCCTCGTGCTGATCGAGATTGGCGGCAACGACCTGCTCAGCGGCCGAGACTCACGGCAGATCGAAGCGGACTTGGATCGGCTGTTGGCTCGGCTCAGTCCGCCGAAGGGGGATCGAACGCTGGTGATGTTTGAGCTGCCCGTGCCGCCCATTCCCGGCGGTTACGAATTTGCTCGACTGCAACGCCGACTGGCTCACCGCCACGCCGTGCGTCTGATCCCGCGCCGCGAGTTCGCCAAAGTGCTGTTCACTCCCGGTGCCACGACCGACGGCTTGCACCTTTCTCCGACCGGACACCGCGCTCTCGCCGATTTGGTTTTGCAGATGATGAGCGCGACTCACTGACCTCCACCGATATCTCGAAGCTTCCTTGCCTTCGGTATTCTTAAACTTGCTGGTGAGTTCAACGCCTTGTCTCGCCACCAGCGCACGCTGGTCATGTCTAGCCGTTCGCCTTTGAATTCAATCTACTTCACCTGTTTCGTCCCGTTTTGGCTTTCGCGGTTGAGGACACTGGTGATTTCCATCCAGCGCACGTCGGCGAACTCCAGTTTGTCCTTTCCGACGGCTCGCTCGTCCCCTTCAGAGAAGGTGCCGATCACGAGCATCACGGGATACGGCTGCTGGAGCCATTGCTTCACCCACCGCTGCTTCTCGATCTTGAAGATCTCGACACCGTCTGTCTTGCGCTTGGTGAGGTGGGAATTCCCTGACTTCAATTGCAGGTAAAGCCGCTTTCCTGTGCCTTTGCCGTCATCGTTCGTGAATTCCAATTCCATGTCGAGCCCCTCGTCCTCTGTGGCCGGAATCTCGAACCACTTCTGGTCCGCGCTTGTGATGCGCGATCCCACCTCCAGTGCCAGCAGCTTCCCTTTTCGACGCGAGTCCAGTTGCACAACATCGTCGGCCTGAAGTTCCTCCACCCGTATGCGCATCGCTTCACTGGCAAACTTCCGTTCCAGTGCATCCCACAGTGGGAAGCGTTCTCCGCATTGATCGCATTCCGTGTCGGCCTGCTGTTTCTTCGCGAGCAGCTTCTTCATCAGCACCTGCGGATTGCCTTTCGGAGTGTGGTACTTTGGGCAGACGTAATACCGCAGCCGTTCAACCTCCTCGCAGGTGCCTCCGAGGTGCGCGTGGATGTAATTTGCAAAGATCACCTGTTCCTCACGCGTCACGCCCTTCCCGAAATACACGCTGACGTCGCCGTCGCTGCCAGTGTCACGCGTGAGCTTGAGGCCCATATGGTGATCGCCGGCGAGCGTCACGAAATCCGCCGCGTCGCGCCAGAGTTCCTTGAGTTGGAATGACTCGCTGTCTGCGAGTTTCACTACCAGCGTCGCATAGATGTCATCGAGAAAGCCTTTGACTACATAGCTCACGAACACCGACGGATAGTCAAGTTTTGCCGGGCGGTCGCGTCCACAGTGGCTGGGAAAGACAAGCTTGTCTCCCTGACGCAGACAGAGTCCACGCTCCATCAACTGCCGCTCCATCTCTCCCAGCACAACACGCTCGTCGGCAGCTTGCAGGCGTTTCATCTCTACGGCAGCCCCGTCGCGTCCGATGCTTTGATAGATCAGCTTCCCTTCCGCGATGCTACGCAGAGGGAACACACCGAGGTCGTTCTCCGTACTGCGCAGTGTGCGAATCACGGCTTGGGCATAGGCATTGATCCATTCCGGCGCGAGCAGGATGTAGGTGCCATAGTCGAGTTCCTTCACCACGCCGGGGCCGTCCAGCAATCCGATCACCGTCTTCAATGTGTTATCTGAGAAGCGAGGCTCTTTTGGCAGGCGTAGCCAGAGCAGTTCACGCAGTTCCTTGAAGGTGTGCAGCACTTGCCCTTCGTCCCGCAGCTTCAGGATTTCGTCTTTGATCACTTTGAAAATGTGCGGCGAAGTCCGCTTCTCCATCTGTCCCCATGGGATGCCATTGATCATGGCTGCACGCAGCTCGTCGCAGCCTTCCCCCGTCTTCGCGCTTGTCGCGTGGAAGGCGAACCCCTGTTCGTTCGCAAAGGCTTGCAGTTTTCCCCGGCTCGCCTTGAAGCCGGTGTCGATCCGGCCGGCTACGAGTAAGTACGGAATCTTCTCCTTCACACAGCGTCGCAGGGCCGTCTGCCAGTCGCGAAGACCGGGCAGGGCATCCTCCTGGTCTGCATTGAAGAGCAGCAGGATAAGCGCGGTGTGATCCATGTAGAGCTGGTGAATGAGACGTTGATCGGCCTGCCCGCCGAAATCCCACAGCCAGAGCTCCCGTTCCACGCCCGACTCCCCGTTGATGTCCTTCAACGGCCACTGCGTGGACCAAGCACCCACTGTGGAGTCTTCGCTCGGCTTCCATTCGCCGGTCGCGAGGCGGTGCGTCAATCCGGTCTTACCCGCGTTGGCGTCGCCGACCAGGAGAACTTTGGCGTTCGTGTATTCGACTTGATCCGGCGCAGTTGGCAAGCCGGTCGCGGGAATTTTCGGGATTCGCACTTTGGTGACAAATTCCGACAGATTCCATATCCGAAAGCCGCCATTGTCATCACCGGAGATGGCGCGGCGTTCATCGGCGCTCCACGCCACAGTCATTACTTGCGACGTGTGCCCTTCGAGCACGTATAGGCAGCGCCCGGTCTCCACGTCCCACAGCCGAACGGTGTTATCTCCGGAGCCAGAAAGGGCGTGGAGCTGATCGGTGCTCCAGGCTACGGAATTGACGACGGCAGTGTGGCCTTCGAGCACGCGGAGGCAACGCCCCGTCTCCACGTCCCAAAGCCGAACGGTGCAATCCGCGGAACCGGAGAGGGCGCGTAGTTGATCGGTACTCCAGGCCACGGAATAGACGTCGGATGTGTGGCCTTCGAGGGCGCGCAGGCACCGCCCGGTCTCCACATCCTACAGTCGCAAGTTGTCCTCCCCCCACATCCAACAGCCGGAGATCGCGCGGCGTTGATCGGTGCTCCACCCAACACACTTGACTGGTCCACTGTGGGCTTCAAACACGCGCAGGCATTGCCCGGTTTCCACGTTCCAAAGCCGCACTGTCATATCTTTGGCACTTGAAAGGGCGCGGCGTTGATTGGCGCTCCAGACCACGCTCCAAACAGGACTGTCCGTGTGCCCTTTGAACACGCGCAGGCAGCGTCCCGTTTTCACGTCCCAAAGCCGCACGGTCTTGGTATTCTCGGCACTGAGGACGAGTTTTCCATCCGGACTAAACGCGTAGGCTTCGGGGCGGTACTTGTTCGCGAGTTGAATAGCTTTTTCTGCAATCTTTTCGCCTGTGACCTGCGGTTCCAACGCTGCCGGCTTCACTAGCTGCCGACAGGATTCGAGGAGCTTCGGATATTCCTGCTCGCGGTCCTGCAGTAGCCAGTTGATGTAAAGGAATTGCGCAAGGGAGCCTTTGATGGGGGCGTCGTCTAGCCGCAGGGGAACGAAGCGGCGATCCTTGTTCAGCGGGTCGCGAAACCGGAACGTGCCGGCCTCCAACTGCGACCAGTCCGAGCCGAACGCATTCGCCGACATGCAGAGCACGAGCACGCGGGAGTGCTCCAGACCTTCCTCGATCTTCGACGGGATGCTGTCCCCCGGCTTGATCTCCCATTGATCGAACCACACCCGCAAGCCGTCCCGCTTCAATCGCTCCGCCAACTCGCGAATGACGTCTTTGTCCCGCGAACTGTGGCTCAGAAAAACATCGAATGAGAATTCGTCCGCCATGCTGTACCTCGGCTGTGTTCATCCGGCCCCAACAGGCTACGCAGGAACGCCGACCGATTAAAGCGTGAGGACCGAGTAGGGTCGGCTCCCGCCGAGTCACCGGCGCGACAGGCTGGAGCCTGCCCTTCTCAACTCACTCCAGGCCGACGCAATAGAGGTATCGCTCGCCGCGAAGATAAATGTGCTGACCGTCGGTGATTGGCGGCGAGTACGTCAGCGTCTCTTGAGCCGGCAGCGGCAAGTGGCGGTCGAGCACCGTGTCGATGCGGTTGCGAGCGACTTCGCGGTACTCGCGGCCCGGTTCGATCACGACCGTCGTCCCTTGGTTGTCGCAAAGAAAAATATGCCTGCCAATCAGCGTCGGGCTGGCCGCGACCGGGACGGAGTTGTAGTGCATGAAGCCGCGCAGCTTCAGATCGTGCCAATAGATCATTTTCTTCTCGGCGATGTCGGACACGAACAGGTTTCCGTAGATGTCGATCTGATAGACCAACCCTTCCCACACCAGCGGCGAGCCGGCGGTCCAACGGTCGATCCAGCCGCCGTCCGGTTTGCGGCTCACTTCCGGAGTCGTCCCGATCTGACCGACATGTTGTGGTTGCCATGTCACCCCCTCGCAGCCGGTGAAGTCGAAGACGTTGATCTCGTTCACGCCGTATCGCGGTGAAAACATCGTGTCACCGAGGATCACCGGTGGTGCCCAGCCTTGATCGCCCGTCGTGAGTCCCCGCGGACGGAACAGCAGATGGCCGTCGCTCGGACGGATGATCTCGCCGGCTTGAGTGACGACAACATCTTGCCCCGCCAATTTCGCGGCGAGCACGGCGGCGACGTTTTTGTTGATGCGATGCTGAGTCCATTTCAGCTTGCCGGTCTCCGCGTCGAAGCCGAACAGCTTGCCGAAGAACGCCACGAAGACTCCGTCCGCCAGCGTTGGGGACGAGCCGTAGACGATGTGATCGGTCTCGACTCGCGTGATCCATTTCCGCGTCCCGTCGAGATCGAAGCATGCGGCGACGCCCATGCCGTTCCAGACGAAGACGTGCTTGCCGTCGGAGAGCGGCGTCGGCATCGTGAAGCCGACGATGCCGAAGTGTGCCTCGAAGTGATCGTTCGCCGGAATGCTGAAGCGTGCTTCGTCGATTTCGATGAGCGTCTTTTGAATCTTCGCCCGCAGTTCGGTGCGGAGCTGACGTTGCTGCTCGATTAGCCGGAACGCGCTAGCGTCCGGTTTTTCGAGTCGGATTCGCGATCGGAACCGGACGCTAGCGCGTTCCGGCTAATTTGTCGGCGCAGTTCCGCAACGAGCGGATCGACGCGCGATGCGAACTCTGGCTTTGCGGCCTTCTGTTCCGGCGACAGCGCTTCGTAGTAATTGGTTGCCGCCGACCACAGCACTTTGCCGGTGTTCTTGTCGAGGCACAGCAACTCATCCGGTTCGGCCAGCACGAAGATGCGGTCGCCGACGAGGATTGGAGTGGACGTACTGCGAGCCGGAAGCTCGGTCATCCAGCGGATGTTTTTCGTTTCATACGGCACGTTCGGCGGGTCCATGATCCGCAGATGGCAGCGCATGTCGGTGTGGCCGGCGATGCGTGGGCTGCTCAGCTTCAGCAGCAAGCGATTCCAACCCGGCTTGAGTTCCACGTCAAAGCGCGGCGACTCCTGATGCAGATGATTCAACTCCAGCTTGCTGAGGTTCGTGTAAAACCCCAATCCCATCGCCCGCTTCGGCTGCCGATAGACTTCGCGGCCGTTGAGCCACGCCTTCAAGCCCTCGCCATGATCGACAACAACCCGCGCCGGCCCGCCGCGCGGTGAGAACAAATACGTGTGAGCGTACGCCAACTGGTTGATCTTGAATCCGACCGCCTTGCCGACATCCAGCCACGGCACCTCGGCCGTCCCAAACACCATTGGATCATCCGCCGGTGCGGTGAGCGGCTTCCATTCATGTTCGGTGACTTTATCTCCGGCCGACGGCTCGATGGATGGCTCGCCGCTCAACGCCTCGTCATCGAAGTTCTTTTCTGAATCGCCAACGGCAAACGGTCCAATGACCAGCCATTCGCGAATCAAGCCTTTCTCCACAACGGCGATTTCACTCACATCCACGCCGACTGGCCGACTCGCTCGACAGCGCAGTCCTTCGATCGCTCCGTGCGGAATCCGAAACCATTCGATCGGTGTCTTCGCCTCCGGCCACAGGCCGGTGCGATTACCTCGCCAACCGCTGGTCGGCTCCACCGCACTGCCCGGAGTCGCGATTGAGATCAGACAGCCGACCAGCACGAGAAATCGTCGCATCGCGAACCTCCCCAAACGGACACGGTCATGACAGCCGATCTCACTCGCCGCATCATACTGCCGTGGCGGTGCTGCGCTGACTCTCCGAGCCGTGACGGATCGGTTAAAAGGTGCCGCAGAAATTCCCGACTCGGAGAGTCAGGCGACGAAGGACCGACGATGGAGCAGTTCGCCCGTGAAATGATGTCTGGCCGGAAACGCGGTCTTGCGGCGAGCCTGTTGCGCGCGGGGTTGTTGTCGGCACAGTGGCCGTATCGCGTCGGAGTCGGCTGCAAGAATCTGGCCTTTGACTTTCGGCTGCGAGAGCCGTTTGAAGTTGGCGTGCCGATCATCAGTGTGGGCAATCTCACGACCGGCGGAACCGGCAAGACGCCGGTCGTCGCGTTCCTGGCCAATTGGTTTCGTGACGCGGGGGCGAATGTCGGTCTGCTGAGCCGGGGATACAAGTCGCTCGACTCATTGGCCAACGACGAGAAGCTCGTGCTCGATCAGCTTTGTCCGGGAGTACCGCAGTGGCTCAACCCCGATCGAATTCTTTCGGCGAAGCGAGCGGTGGTGGATGGCTGCAATTTGCTGATCCTCGACGACGCCTTTCAGCATCGCCGAGTCCATCGTGATCTCGACATTGTGTTGATCGACGCCACGAACCCGTGGGGCTACGGGCATTGCCTGCCGCGCGGTTTGCTGCGTGAGCCGATCGCGAACATCGAACGAGCGGACTTGGTGATCATCACACGCGCCGACCAAGTGCCTGCGGAGGAACTTAACGCAATCCGCACGGAGTTGGTGCGGCACAACCAAGTTGGCAGCGTGATCGAAGTCTCGTTTCGGCCGAGCCAACTTCTCAGCAGTGCCGGCCAAACGAAACCGCTGGCCGACGTGGCCGGACAACGAGCTTTCGGCTTCTGCGGCATCGGGAACCCGGTGTCCTTCGAGCAGACGCTGCGGTTACTCGGCACGGAAGTCGTCGGCTTCGAGTCGTTTCCCGATCATCATCATTTCACGCCCGACGATCTCGCGCGGCTCGGCGAGCAATCGAGGTCGACCAACGCCGACTTACTACTGACGACTCATAAAGACCTGGTGAAAATTCACGAGACTGAACTCGGTGATCGACCATTGTGGGCCGTGCAGATTGGGACCGAGATCGTTCGCGGCGCACCGATCCTCGAAGCCCGGTTGTGGTCGATTCTGGAACATGTCCCAAAGTCGTAGGTCAGGCTTTCCAGCCTGACCCGAACGCTTCGATTTGCGCTCAATCCTATTCGGGGCAGCCTGGAAAGGCTGACCTACACAGACTGGAAATCTCACGCGGTTCCCAGTACTCAATACCTCATGACTCAACCCGCCTTTCCGCCATGCCCTGCTGTGCAAGCGACCGCTCGCGTCGTCGAGCAGGAGCAGATGGCCCGCAACACGTACCGGCTGCGACTGCACTGTCCTGAAATCGCCAGCCGTATTGTCCCCGGCCAGTTTTTTATGGTCCGTCCGGCGCGTGGGAGCGATCCGTTGCTCGGTCGGCCGTTCGCTCTGTTCGATACCTACGATGACGAGCGCGGACAGCCCGTCGGATTCGATTTCGGCTATGTGACGGTCGGCAAACTCACCGGACTGATGCCAAGCTGGAAAGTCGGTGACGAAGTCTCGGTTTGGGGCCCGCTCGGCAACGGGTTCCCGATCGTGCCGGCGGGAACGAAACACTTGATGTGTGTAGCGGGCGGCATCGGACAGACTCCGTTCCTGGCGGTCGCGCGCGAGTTGTTGACGTCGCGGCGCTACGGAACGCCAAACCGCGCTCGGCGCGGGTCTCCTGACCCCGCTGCTGGAATGGACCGAAGGTCTCCAGGATTCGGCAATGTTTCGGGAGACCTACAGTCGGCTGAAGCGGCGGGGTCAGGAGACCCGCGCCGAGCGCTACCGAAGGTCTCGCTGTGCTACGGAGCACGCTCGGCTGATTACCTCGCTGGGCTGGATCAGTTCGCGATCGACGGACTCGACGTGCGACTGGCAACCGATGACGGCAGCCGAGGTCATCACGGGTTCGTCACCGAATTGCTCAAGCAATCGCTCGCCTCCGACTCTCCGCCGGACCTCATTTACTGCTGTGGCCCGGAGCCGATGATGCACGCGGTGCAAAAGATCGCGACGGCGGCGAATGTCGCGTGCTGGCTCTCGCTGGAGACGCCGATGGCCTGTGGCATTGGCATCTGTTTCAGTTGTGTCGCGAAAATCCAACAGGACGACGGCGAGTGGGACTACCGCCGGACGTGTCTGGAAGGTCCGATCTTTTCGGCGGCGAAAGTCGTGTTTTAGCCGAGCCGTCCCCGTAGTCCCCGTAGGGTGGGTCGAGTCAT
>SXGU01080972.1_pt1 | contig 32436 bp, 44 predicted proteins | sample 3174531 | NCBI WGS metagenome assembly SXGU01 (sample SAMN11356863, study PRJNA531348) | freshwater metagenome | isolation source: freshwater sample F1-140 | place: China: Fuxian Lake, Yuxi | collected 2017-12-25 | reverse complement strand
GGCGTTGGGGAAAGAATAAACATAACCCTTAAAATGTCTTTTAATTCAAATTTTGAAAGCCCTGATGGCACAATGGCACTGCGTCGGTCTCGAAAACCGATTTCTTCACGGATATCCCAGTTCGATTCTGGGTCAGGGCGTCCAGAATCGAAGTGCTCACTGACTGATGTCATTGGCAACTTCAAAACAAGTATATTTTGAAGTATTCTGGGTCAGGGCGTCCAGAATCGAAGTGCTCACTGACTGATGTCATTGGCAACTTCAAAACAAGTATATTTTGAAGTATTCTGGGTCAGGGCGTCCAGAATCGAAGTGCTTCACTGCGCAGTGATGAGAAGCATTTGTTTTTAAACTAAGAATTCCTATATTGTTAATGAAAAAACAGAAATGTTATGAGTGTAAGAAGGAATTTGAAACCACATCTAATGCTCGTTTTCCTAGAAAGTATTGCCCAAAATGTAGTGCTAAAAAGAAAAAGATGTGGGAAAATCAGTGGAAAGTTAAGTATGAAGATTTAGATGATTGAGATTAATATTTAATATTTCTTAATTTATTAGTTAGATTTATATATTATTTATTTTTTTTGTATTTATGAAAAAAATTTATCTTGCTTTGCTCTTATTTGTTTTTGCAGTCGGTGTTGTTTCTTTTATACGACTTTCTGTGACTAACGGATTTGATGAAGATGATGAATTTGGAGAAGACGAATCAGATGATTTTTTTGGAGATAATGATGATAATGGACTTGGTGGGAATGTTAATTCAGTTAGAAATGCTTCGCCAGTTATGAGTGGTAAAATTAGTTTGAGTTTATTATCTCAACATGATTCTGTGAACGATTGTTGGGTTGCTTATAGCGGGAAAGTTTATGACATAAGCTCTTATTTACCGAAGCATCCTGGTTCTGCAAGCGCCATAAGTTCTTTTTGTGGAACTGCGGATGGATTCAAAAATGCCTTTGAGAAAAAACATGGAACTAATAAAGTGTCGAGTCTTATGAAAGTTGGAGTTCTGATAGGAGATTTTGATGTCGTGGGTGAAATATGATTTCTTCTAAAATTTTTGCACCAGCGATTTTGAGAATTTCTATAGCTCTCGTTTTTCTTTATTTTGGATTTTCACAGACAATAACTCCAGACGATTGGGTTTCATTCGTTCCTGAATTTATTATTCCAGATTTTATGACTGCTAATAATTTAGTTATGCTAAATGCTCTTTTTGAAATAACTCTTGGATTTTTTATGATTTCAGGTTTATATACTCGTTTCTCTTCGTTATTATTAGGTTTGCATCTTTTTGGAATTACGTTATCTGTTGGATTTAATCCAATAGGGATAAGAGACTTTGGATTGGCATTTGCAACTATTGTCGTATATTTAAATGGTCCAGATAAATATTGTTTAGATAATAAATACCTTAATTTTTCTAGAAGTTAGTTAAATTTTCTATTTTTTCCACTAAATCTGGTTGGATATAGTGTCGAATTGTAACTGCATAATTGTCTTTCCACTCATTATGCTTTTTGTCAAATTTTTTATGCCCAAGTTGTTCTGCTATTTCTAAAAATAAATTTTTTATTTGCTCTTTCTCCGCTTTTTCATGTTTCTGTAAAAATTCTTTTGCTTTTCTTGTTGCGTAAAAAGATCGGACTATGTGGGGATAAAAACGTTCTCCACAATATTTCTCAAACGCCCCCATTAAATCTGTGTCTTTCAAAGGCTTATCATCATCTCTTACAAAGACAAAGTCTGATTTTTTCTTATTATCTAAATTTTCTTTTAATCGTCTTATATACTCTTTTGGAAACTCTTTAGATATTTCCATAGGCACTCCATCTTTTGCAAGATACTTGAAGGTAACATCATTTTTATTTATTGAAATATCTTTTTTCATTAGTGTTGTCAAACCTTTGTGGCCGTTCTTGTTGTAGTTTATTTCGTTTCCTACACGCATATAAGTCTTGAGAAGAGTATACATAGGGACAGCATAGATATCTTCCTTATCTTTTAGAGCTTGTTTAGTATTTTCCTCTAATTTTTTATAAATCTTTTCAAAATCTAAAACTTTTTTATATTTATTTTTTTGATTTTCAAATTTTTTCTTTAAAGTATAACAATAAGCATATTTGCCATTTGGATTTTGATATATTACATCCCAATGGTCATGGGATGATTCATCGTGAAATGTTAAATGTGGTGCGAAAATTGAGAAAGCCTTGTCTATTTTTTCTCCTGTTGGAATAATCGATATTCTCGCTCCTTGAATTTTTCCTTCGGAAGAAATCTGGCCTTTGATAAATTGCGGATTTTTCAAGTCAATTATTTCTTTTAATCTGCTATGTTTTTTGAATGAATTTATTGCCAATATTGCTTCTGGAAAAATTTTTTCAGATAAAACCCACTTATTTTTCCTTAATTCGCAAATTTTTAGATTAGTGCTTATGCGAATCGTTCCATTCAGATTAGTTTGTTTAATCATTTTTAATGATTATTTATGGAGCACTAATTTAAATACTTTATTTTATTTTTTGAGAAATGAATTTTGATTTTATGCTAACCTTGACGAATGGTTTCTCTAAACTGCTTCCACTTTTTGAAATTTTTCTGATTGCTGCATTGATTATTTTCATTTTTAATTTTGGAGTCATTTTTGTCAAAAGAAGACTGCTCAAAAAAGCGAAATCTAAGGCGCAAGTTTCATCTATTAAAATATTTTCAAGAATGATTAATCTTGTTTTTATGTGGGTTGTTATTTTATTTGCTTTTTTGTCTTATTTTAAATCTTGGACTGGGATTGGAGTTGTTGCTGGTTTGCTTACCGCAGCAATAGGTTTCGCTCTTCAAAAGCCGATTACGGGAATTGCAGCTTGGATTATGGTCGTTGTAAAAAGACCTTTTCAAGTAGGGGATAGAATTTCAATCGGTAATGTCAAGGGAGATGTTTATGATATTTCTTTAACTCATGTTTATGTTGACGAAGTTGGTGGAACAATAGATTCTGAACAGCATTCTGGCAGAAATGTTCTTGTTCCGAATTACAAACTTTTTGATGAGATACTTGTTAACCATACATTAATTCACGATTTCGTTTTGGACGAAGTTTCTTTCGTAATAAAACACGATAGTAATTTAGATAGTGCGCTGAAGATAGCTAAGTCAATAGCTGAAGAAATAACTGGTGAATATGCTAAAAAAATCGGGAAGGAAGTCGCCACGAGAGTTGCTATCGTTGAGAACGGATTAAGAATAAAAGTTTTGTTTTTTGCACCAGTTCAGCAATTGTCTCAAATTAAGAGTGATTTAAGCGAGAGAATATATCGGTCTATATTGAAAGATAAGCGTGTTGAGCTTGCATATAATCGATTAGACATCGCTGTCAAGAAAGATAAGGCTTTACTTTAAAAAGGGAGTTTCGTTGGTTGAATTATGGAGTCATTTAGGAAACTTGGTTTGGGCGCTGAGATGCTTAAAGCATTACAGGATGCTGGATTTACCGACCCAAGCGATATTCAGGAAAAAGCAATTCCTTTAGTCTTGTCTGGACGAGATGTTCTGGGTAGTTCTGCTACAGGTAGTGGAAAGACTCTTGCTTTTGGTGCGGGAATAATTGAGAATTTGAAATCTGGAGAAGGAATACGGGCGTTGATTTTAACTCCTACCCGAGAACTGGCTGAACAAATCGGAAAAACACTTCATAAATTTTCAAGACATAGTAATCTTGAGATAACTGAAATTTATGGAGGCGTTTCTATCGAACCTCAAAAGAGAGCCTTGCGTCACGCAGATATTGTTGTTGGAACTCCTGGCAGAATTTTAGACCATTTGAGACAGGCAACTCTTAATTTGTCAAATTTGAAATATCTCGTTCTTGATGAAGCAGATAGAATGTTAGACATGGGATTCATAGACGATGTTGTTACAATAATTGACCAATGTCCCAAAGATAGACAAACATTACTTTTCTCTGCAACACTTTCTCAAGATATTGAAAGAATTGCTAAACATTACATGAAAGAACCTGTTTTAGTTGAGTCCGAATCTAAAGTAGATCCTTCAAAACTTAGGCAAGTTTATTATGATGCTCCGAATAATTTGAAATTTTCTTTACTAGTTCATTTACTCAAAGAAGAGAAATCTGGTTTAGTGATGGTATTCACAAACACGAGAAGAAATGCTGATTATATAGTTCATAACTTACAGAGGAATAACTTTGATGCGATGGCAATTCACGGCGGTCTTGCTCAAAATAAAAGATCAAGAGTTTTAGAAACATTTCATTCAGCTAAGGCACTTATCTTAGTTTGTACGGATGTTGCTGCTCGAGGACTTGATATAAAAAATGTTTCTCACGTTTACAATTTTGACGTTCCTAAAACGAGCACAGAATATATTCACAGAATTGGAAGAACTGCTCGTGCTGGAAAAGAAGGAATCGCTATAACCATAGTTACTCAAAGAGATTATGAAAATTTCCAAAGAGTTATGTCTGATCCTTCTTTGACTATTGTTCAACAAGACTTACCTCAAATTGAATCTATTCCTGTTCGTTTTAGAGAGGAATCCTCTGATAGGGATAGCCGTGGTCGTTTAACTTTTGGAGGGCGTGGTCGTGGATTTGGAGGAAGACGCGATTTTGGGGAAAGAAGATCTTTTGGAGGTCAAAGTAGAGGTGGAGAAAGTCGGGGAGGTTCTCGTGGAGGAGATTCTCGCGGTGGAAGTCGGAGTGGTGGAAGAAGTTTCGGAAGTTCAAGGTTTGGACGAAGGTAATTATCTCTTGTAGACATTATCGTGATGGTCAAAGTCAAGAAAAGTTATAATCTTATTTATTTTATTAAAACTAAAGATTAGTACAAAATGTCCAATATGAACTCTTTTAGAATCTTTCATATTATGTTTTAAATTTTTATAATGCTCAACATTTTCAGAGTTTATTATTTCTTCTATTTTTTTAAGCACTTGTATATATAGAGATTTATCTTTTTTTGATAGTTTATTTAGTATCTGTCTTAAATTTGGTTGAATTTCATAAGAATACATCTTTAATTTTCAATGAGGTTTCTTAATTCATTAATATTATTAAATTTGATACCTTTTTCTTTTCTTATTCTTTCTAATTTGGCTATATATTCTGGCCTTAATTCCGGTTCTAAAAAATTTTCCTCATATGCTTTAGTTATTAGAGCAACAGCTTCACTTTTAGTCTTTAATCCATGTATTGCCTTCACTATGTTTAGAATTCTGTCTTCTTTTTCACTTAGGTTTATTATATTTTGAACCATATTATCTCGTATAATAAGAGGTTATTTCTTATTATTTAAATGTTTCTTATCTTGTTTAGAGTTTCCATAAATTAACTTTAAATATTGGTTAAATTTTAGGTAAATATGTTTGATATTAAGTTCTTACGCGAAAATCCTGATGTTGTTAAAGAAAATATTAAAAAAAAGGGCAAGAAAGATAGGCTAAAGATTGTTGATGAAGTGCTTTCTTTAGATAAAGAATGGCGCACATTGAAAGGAGAAGTTGATTCTATTAGGGCAAGTCGTAATACTTTATCGCGTGCTATTGCTGATGCTAAGAAATCTGGAAACGATGCTAAAAAGTTGTTGAAACAGGCTGGTGAAATTCCTGAAAAAATTGAACATCTTGAAAAGGAAATGTATTCTCTTGAAGAAAAATTATCTGAGAGATTGGCTAAGATTCCAAATATTATGCACAAAGATGTTCCAATTGGAAAAGATGACTCTGAAAATGTAGAGTTGGAAGTTATTGGAAAACCTAAGAAATTTGATTTTGAAGTTAAGAGTCATGCCGAAATTGCAGAAAAACTTGGCGTTGCTGATTTTGATGCTTCTGCTAAAACTTCAGGAAATGGTTTTTACTATTTACAAGGAGATTTAGCTTTACTTAATCAAGCTTTGATTAGATTTACTCTGGACAAACTCGTTCAAAAAGGATTTACTTATGTAGAAACGCCTTTGATGTTGCGTTCAGATGTGATAAAAAATGTTACTGATTTGAATGATATGAATAATCAAATTTACAAAATAGATAATGAAGATTTGTATTTAATTGGAACGAGTGAGCATTCAATGATAGGGAGACACATAGACACGATTTTACAAGATAAACAATTACCTCTGAAACATTGTTCTTATTCTATGTGTTTTAGAAAGGAAATAGGTTCGCATGGGATTGATGAAAAAGGTTTGTATAGAAGCCATCAGTTTAACAAAGTTGAGATGGTTGTTATTTGTAAGCCTACAGACTCTATGAAATTCTTTGAAGAATTGAAAAAAACAACTGTTGAAATATTCAAAGAATTGGGAATTCCTGTTAGAGTTTTAGGAATATGTTCTGGAGATTTGGGAGACTTAAAACATATTCAAGTAGACATTGAAGCGTGGTCTCCTCGAAAGAATGGATACTTTGAAGTTGGTTCCTGTTCAAATTTAACTGATGCACAAGCTCGCAAATTAAAAATTAGAGTTGACCCGGGAACTGGAGAAAAATATGTTCCGCATACTTTGAATAATACAGCAATTGCTACTTCGCGTGCGATGGTCGCTATTCTTGAAAACTATCAACAAAAAGATGGTTCTGTAAAGATTCCAGATGTTCTTGTGCCTTATATGCATGGGAAAAAATTTATTGGTAAGATTAATTGACTTTGATAACACTCATACTTAAAAACTGAAAAAGCTGCCGAATTGTTCAGGAGTTGGTGATGGCAATAATAATAGATGAAACTTTTTCTGATGATGATAATCTTATCCTTAACAAAGTTGAACAGAGGCAATTTGATTCGGTGGATTCTGCCGAATTGAAAGCAAGTGCTGCTGTGTTGGAAACCAATTCGGAAATTTCAGGACTTGTCTCGTATGATTTGATTAAACATAATCTAACTTACCAATTGCCTTATCAAACTCAAGGGGCGTTGCATATTTTGAAAGAAATGAATGGCTCAGCATTACTTGCTGATGAAGTTGGTTTAGGAAAAACAATTACTACTGGAATTTTACTTAAGGAGTGTATTGTTAGAGGTTTTGTTACCAAGGCTTTAATTTTAACTCCTCCTTCTCTTGTTGACCAGTGGGTTGCCGAATTAAGGGACAAATTTAATTTAGATTTTAAAATAATTGAAAATGAAAATGATTGGAATAACGTGAATTTTGCTATTGCTTCTGTGGATAGAGTCAAAACATATGATAAAGAAAAAAATGCTTTTAGACATGAGAAAGCCCACACCATTCCTTGGGATATTCTAATTGTTGATGAAGCTCATAAAATGAAGCAAAGAAATACTACGCGTTGGAGATTTGTTGATAGGATGCAGAAAAAAAGATTTTTACTTTTGACTGCTACCCCTTTTCAAAATGATTTAGTCGAATTATACAATCTATTACATTTGTTAAAAAGAGGACATTTAGGAACAATAAATGAATTTCGTGAGAAATTTTTATTTAGAGGGAATAAACGATATCCTTTGAATCCTATTGAACTTAGAAGACGATTACAGGAGGTAATGCTTCGCAGGAGAAGAGATGAGACTGGCATTGAATACAAGAAAAGAATTCCTAAAATTGAAGTAGTTTATTTGACTAAAGAAGAAAAAGGAATTTATGATTCTATTTGTGATTTACTTAAAACCAAATATTTTTCTGTAAATGGTGATGAGCTTCGCGGAAAATTAATAGTTTATGCAATTTTGCCTAAAGTCACAAGTTCTTCTCGTTCTGCTGTTGAATCTTTAACAAAGATAGCCGAGGACGAAAAATATCATTCTGAAACAAGACAATTAGCGCAAGATATTATTGATAGATATAAACTGCTTAAAACCGATTCAAAGATTGAAAAGTTAGTTGAAATAGTAGATAAAATACTCAAGGAAAATCCTCAAGCGAAGATACTTATGTATACTCGCCACCCCACAACTTTGAAATATATTGTTGAAAAACTTGAACCTTACAAACTAAAAATAGTAGAGTTTATTGGTGGACTTGATAGAGAAGAAAAAACTTTACGAATTAACCAATTCAAAAAAGATGCGCAAATAATGATTAGTACCGAAACTGGAGCTGAAGGATTAAACTTTCAATTTTGTAACTATTTGATTAATTATGATCTTCCTTGGAACCCTATGTCGGTTGAACAGAGAATTGGACGTCTGGATAGAATAGGCCAAACTAAGGATATGTACATTTACAGTTTAGCCACGAAAGATACGATGGAAGAACATGTCGTCGATTTGATTATAAATAAGATGTGTTGTATTGGCTTAGTTATTGGAGAGTTACCTACGATACTGTTCAATTTAGGCCTTGATGGACCTGGAAAGTATGGGGTAAGCAAAATAGAAGAAATGTTGATGGATTCATTTATTGATTCTAAAAATAATCTCGAAATATTTGCTCAAGATGTTAGCAAAATAAGTGAGATTATCTCTCAAGGTTTGAAAGAATATAACTCTTCTAAAGAAGCCACGGTTAAAGTTTTTGATGGAGAGACTAAATGACGAATAACGATTTACGCAATTTCACAATTAAATTTTTCAAAGAACTTGGAGCTTCTGTTCAGGAATCCACAGATTGTCTTTTAGTCACGCAAGTTCCTCTAAAATTTCAAAAATTCTATGGTAAAAATGAACCATATACTATCGGATTTGATGGGTCTAAATCTTCACTTTCTGTTGAAATAGTAACTAGTGAGAGTTATTTGTTAAAAACTATGAGAAGTTATCTTGATAACACTGGAGAATCTATCCTTCAAAAATTATCTTATTCTTTACAAGCAGATTCTTTGGTTAAATCCAAACTTCTTCTTAGAAATTGTTCTATCTCTAAAATAAATCATAGTGTGACTTATAGACCTATAATTAAATTTACATTTCAAACTTCTTACAAATATCTTAATGATGAAGATAGACTAGTTAATGAGATTTATACAGACAACAATAAAATTATCTGTCCAGACATTAGCAAATTTAAAATTGATTCTCTGAAAAACAAAGATTTTGATAATCCTGATTTAAGAAGTAATTATGAACTTGCAAAAAACAGAATAAAAGATTTGATTTCAAACAAAACCAATTTAATAGCGAATCAACTCGAAGATACACTCTCCAAAGAAGTGCAAAGAATAAAAGATCACAATTCGCAACAAATTAAAGAAATTGAAAACCAAATAAGCAGGGCATTGATAAAAAATCCTAATTTAGATATCTCTGTTTATGAGTCTCAAAAGAAACAGTTTATTTCTGAAAGAGATTTACAAATTGCTAATGAAGAAAAGAAATACGCTTTAAGGATAAACACCAAACTTCTTACTACTTCAATTATTCTCATTCCTCTTTATAATTTTGAAGTTTTTTTCAAAAATCAAGATATTGTCAGACTTGTATTGGTGTCTTATGATCCATTTTATGATAAATTTGTTTTTCCTAATTGCGATTTGTGTAAAAAAATGCTGAATGAAATAATTCTTTGTAATGGAAATCATCTTGTTTGTCGTGAATGTGGCGCTGAATGTTCAGATTGTGGAAAAATTTCTTGTAATCAATGTTTGAAACAAGAGTGTGCTATCACAAAAAGAAAAATATGTAAACAATGCGGTGCTACTTGTTCTAAATGTAGGTTGTTTAAAAATAAAAGATTTATGATTAAAGACAGCATAGGAAGATATGTTATTTGTAGAAATTGTGATTAGAAATCTTTTTTATTCTTGATATAGGTGATTAATTTTTTACTTATTCGTGGTTTTTTGTTTATTAGTGGATAATAATATGGTAAGTCTACGGATTCTATCTGGTTAAGTTTGATTGTTATTTTATCTTGAAACTTCATCTCGTTTAGATTTTTTCCTTGAATTATTTGTTTTAGAACATATACAGCATTATCTGTGCTGAATTGTTTTTCCCCCAGATTTCTTGTTTCTATTCCTCTTATTTTGTCCGTTAGCTCTTCCTTAGTTCTTTTTTTTGGAGGATAATCTCCTAAAATTCCACCGATTATAAAATAATCAAATTTTTTCGAGTCTTTATGCGTTAAAGTTTTTCTTGCATTTGGGTCAAGAATGCACGCATTTTTCAGAGGCATATTTTTGACTGATTCTTTAGAAACTTTTCCAAATTTTCTTAGAGCTTTGCTGTTTGTATTTGTGAACCAAAGATTTTTTTTAGGTATCATTTTTGAAATGCTTTCGTATTCTATTTTACACCAAGGCCAGAGTTTCGGTTCTAAATGTTCTAAGATTATTATTGGTCTCATTTTATTTGAAGTTATGAGTTAATTTATATATCCCATTATTTATAATCTCTTATGAAAAATAAAATTATAATTGTAGTTACTGCGGTTTTAGTTATACTAATTGTAGGAACTTTTTTTGTTTTTAGCAGTCAGCGTGAAAATGGAACTAATTCAACGCCTGTTTCTGTAAAAAGAACTTTTTATGATTCTATCACTGGAGAACCCACTAAAATAATTTACGACACTACTGGCGACGGAGATTTGACTGCTTATCAAAATGATTGTGATAAACTCGATGGATTCTTTGAACCTTGTGGACATATTTGCGAACCTAACGCCACTGTATGCGTTGAAGTGTGTGGAGTTACCTGTACTTTTTCTGACTGATACTATTTTTTAGACTTACATTTAAATAATCTTTTTCTTTCCTGAAAATATGAAAAAAACATTTTGGTGGGGCTTGAGTTTTTTGATAGCTATTGGATTAATTTTTTATGTTTCTTTAATGCCTGGAAAACTTGATGATTTTGCAAAATGTCTAACTGAAAAAGGTGCTGTAATGTATGGAGCTTATTGGTGTCCTCATTGTCAAGAACAGAAAGCTTTGTTTGGTAAAAGTTGGGATATTGTGACTTATGTTGAATGTTCTCTTCCTAATGCTGCTGGCCAAACTCAAGAATGTATTGAAAAAGGAATAAAGAGCTACCCAGTTTGGGAGTTTTCTGATAAAAGTAGAATTTCTAGTCTTTTAGGCCTTGAACAGCTTGCTGAATTTACAGGTTGTAAACTTTCACAGGATTAAATTTATAAATATTTTATTTTTTAAATTAAAGGGCTTATGGTTCAATGGTAGAATGCTCGGCTGGCAGTCGAGAGATTCGAGTTCGATTCTCGATAGGTCCATAAATGGCTAAAAAAAGAATACAAAAAATACCCAAACATGTGTTGTTAAAATGTCCTTCGTGCTCTGCTAAAAGTAAAGCGATTGTTTCTGTTGAAAATAGTCCTCAATTATACATTTGTCCTAAATGTAATGTTGAAGTTAGAAATCCTTTAACTCAATGTTGTGTTATCTGTGCTTTTTCCGATAAGAAATGTCCTCGCACACTTTTTATGGAAGCGAGAGTTAAGGGTTTGGAAATTAGATAAAATTTAGTTAGCTTTTTAAATGATTTTTTTCTAGATATGCTTCTATGATAAAACATCCATGGCACGAAATATCTCTTGGAGAAAATGTTCCAGAATTAGTAAATGCTGTAATTGAAATTCCTAAAGACTGTCAGATGAAATATGAACTTGATAAAGACACGGGGATGCTTAAATTAGATAGAGTTTTGTATTCGGCAGTTCATTATCCTGGAGATTATGGATTTTTACCACAAACTCTTTGGAGTGATGGCGATCCTTTAGACATAATCATTCTTACTGGTAGACCTGTTGTTCCTATGACTCTTGCTGAAACACGACCAATAGGCGTTTTCAAGATGATTGATGGAAATGAAGAAGACGATAAAATCCTGGCAGTTTATGAATGTGATCCCAGATTTAAAGAATTTAGAGATATATCTGATGTTCCTAAACATATAATTGAAGAAATAAAACATTTTTTTGAAAGCTACAAACATCTGCAAGGAAAAACTTGCAAAATTTTAGATATGCAAGGAGTTGCTTCAGCTAAGAATGTTATTGAAGAATCTATAAAACTTTACAAAAATAAATATGTTATATAGTTTTTTATTTGAACATAGATATTAAGTCATTTATTTCATCTGGTGTAAACTTTAAGTTCCTCATATATTTTTTTCCTATTTCTCTTATTCTTGATTCATATTCAAAATACAGCTGGCTTATTATCTTCTGGACTATTTTCGTTTCTGATATTGTATAAATGTCTCTTATGGAAATTAAAGCTGCATATGGGTTTGTGCAGAATCTTGTTATTTTTCCTATTTCTAATAGATCCTTTTTTATGTAATCATATCTTACATTTCTGTTAATTTCATTATCTGTTATTTCTCTAAATAACTCTAAAAATTTGTCTCTTCCTATTTTCTGGTATGATGCTTCTTTCTCAATTAATTTCTCAATTGTTTCCATAGCCTTATAAGTTTAGATGAATCCTTACTTTTATGTTTATTGATGTTCACTGTCATCTTGACATGCTTGAAAAAGAAGGCGTTTCTGTCAAGAAGGCGGTTGCTAATGCTGTGAAGAAAGGAGTTAGTGTGGTTGTTGTTAATGGTGTTAATCCTAATCATAATAGAGATATTCTTACTCTCTCTGAAGATTTTTCTGAAATTAAATCTGCTTTGGGAATGTATCCTATTGATGCTTTATCTATGACTGATAAGGTAATTGATGAAGAGATTGAATTTATTATCAAAAATAAAAATAAAATTTCTGCCATTGGAGAGATAGGTTTGGATTTGAAAGAAGATGAACTACATAAAGAATTTGATAGACAGAAAAACGTGTTTTCAAATTTTGTTAAATTAGGTATTAAATTGAATAAACCGGTTATTGTTCATTCTCGTAAAGCTGAATTGCAAACAATTGAATTGCTTGAAGAATTAGGAGCTAAAAAAGTTATAATGCATTGTTTTTCTGGTAAAATGAGTTTAGTGGATAGAATTATTAAAAATAATTGGTGTTTGAGCATTCCTGCAAATTGTAAATATAGCCAACAATTTCAAGATGTAATCAAAAGAGTTCCGATTGAAAATTTATTTTGTGAGACTGACTCTCCTTATTTACATCCAGACAAAAAATGGCCAAATGAACCTGCTAATGTAATTGAAAGTTATAAGAAAATTGCCGAGATTAAAGAGCTTAAACTGAAGGATGTTGAGCAAAAAATAGAAAATAATTTTTTTAGATTATTTGGTTAAATTTATTAATCTAATTTTGTTTGATGGGCTATGGATGTGATGAATATTGTTGGCTGGTTCGGAGCAGGACTTTTACTTATTGCGTATTTTTTACTGATTCATAAAGATTTAACTTCACGTTCAAGATTATATCAATGGATGAATATCCTTGGCGCGCTACTTTTAGCGGCAAATAATTTCTCTATAAATGCGTATCCTTCATTTTTTACTAATGCACTTTGGTTTATAGTCGGACTTTATGGAATGTTTCACGCAGTTAAGCATTTTAGAAAAATAAGTAATGTTAAAAATAAAATTAAAAAGAAATAATTAGGGTTATTGAAACAGAATAGTTTATAATATCACTCTAACTAATTGATTTAAGGAAAGATGGTAAATTCACTTATTGGCGTTCACGCTGTTCTTGGAGAAATAGGAATTGTCGCGTTTTTGTGGGTTTTTGTTGAGATGTTAAATCCCAACTCATCTCGCTTAAAACGGGCGAAGATTGCTTCTCTTTTGGGAGTCATTTTATTTTTTGCTTCTTGGATTGTCGGAGGATATTATTATTCTACCGATTATGGCTCATTAGTAAAACCAGTTATTAAGGCCGGACCCCAACCTTGGGCTCATAGTGTTATTACCGAAGTAAAAGAACATGTATTTTTGTTTTTGCCTTTCTTATCTATATTTGTTTATACACTTATTAAGAAATATCAATCTATTCTAAAAGGAGATAAAGATCCCGCTGTTAAAAAAGCAATTTTGATTTTATGTATGGCTATTCTAATTATTGGAGTTATGATGGGCGTCATGGGTTATTTGATTTCAAGTGGATATAGGGCAGCCTTGGAGGTTATTGGATGAAACATATTCGCTCAATGAGTTTTGCTACTATTCTTACAATTATTTTTGTTACGATAGTTACAATATATGCTGAATTTTCTGAAGGTTTCAAAAATATTCTAAAGTCGATTACAGGGCATCATTGGATTACTAAAAGTTTGCTCGCAGTTGTTCTGTTTTTCGGGATTTATTTCTTTTCTAAATTTTCTGATGAGAAGATTGATGTTTTGAGAGAAGTCAAAAAGATTATCTGGATTACATTATTATGCTTCTTAATTCTCTTCTTTTTCTTTTTAGGGCATTATCTTACGAGCTAATGCTATATAGTTATCTTTTTATAGGTCTTTTTTAAACACTCATTACATGAATCGTGCTTTTCCATTAGAAGGAAGAATTATAACTGGAGCTACTAATTGGATTGAGGACGACGGACATTGCATAGTGAGAAATGATTTATATGCCCGTAAAAATTCCATACTTGTTTATGGTGTGCCTTCAAATGCTAAGAATTGTTTAGCGCAAAGATCTCCGTTTTACATGTATGTTCGTCCTACTTCTGGACGAAGTCGCTCGGAAGACAGTAAACGAAAAGTTGATTCATATGTGGCGTCTTTTCTTGCTCCATCATTTAATGTTCAAGATTTTGATTCGGATGCGACGAACGTCGTTTTATATAGCCCATTTGATTTGAAACAGGATTCAGACATAAAAGATGTCGCGTTTAGTTTGCCGTCTAAATCTGAAGTCAGAGATTCTTTCAATCTTCGTTTTTCGAGATTATTGTCTTTGTCTAAATCAGGGAACGATGATCGTTTTGTAGGTATTGAAGTGCTTGTTCCTCCAAATGATAACTATCTTGAAGCAAATAGTTATTTTTCTGGGAAAAATATTCACGATATTGTTTGGTCATTCTTTGAGGCTTATTCGTCGAAAAAACGTCCTGAACTGATTTTGTTCTCTCCAGAAATTGATAGGGCAGATATTGTCGGAGCGATTAGTTGTGCAGAAAGAAAACCTATTGAAATTATGAAGGTTCGTAATTTCACGCACCCAGATAGTAGGGCTATTTCGTTTAAATTATAAACCTTGATGACTTTCATAGTTTATGAAATTTGATGTGACTTTTTTTATAGGATTAGTTTTTTTGATATTTGGCTTTGCGGCGATTTCTAACACACTATTAAGTTTAGATGAGGGGCTTGCCCCGATTATGTGGTTTAGTTATATTGGTTTAATTGTTCTTGCTATTGGTTGTTTTCGTAGAAACGGGGAACTTATCGCTTCACAACTTTGTATTTTAACAATTCCTTATGCCTTTTGGAATATTGATTTTTTCACTTATTTATTTTCTGGAGCAAGTGTGTGGGGAACGGCAGATTACCTGTTTTTAGAAGGTGCTTTAATCGGCAAAATAATTAGTCTGCAACATATTTTTAATATTCCTCTTTCTTTTTTAGCTTTGGGTTTGATTGGTTTAAAGCGTCGCGATTTTTGGAAAATCAGCATAGCTGAAATTGTAATTTTGTTCTTTGCTTCTCGTTTATTTACCAGTTATGAGCAGAATGTTAACTGCGTTTATCACAACTGTGCTACTTTTGATTTAGGTTTATGGTATCCATTGCAATGGTTTTTAGTATATGGGATTACGATTTTTGTTACTTCTTGGATTTTGAAGAGCATTTTTTATAAAAATAGAGACAACAAAAAATTATAGGAATGTTTATTAAAGCTAAAAGTAAACAAAAACATGGTAACAGAAATGAAAGGAGGTTTAATATGGAAACAGAAAAAAACGATGTCTTAACTATAAGTAAGCACGCTTTATGGAAGTATTCTACCTTTGTTCTCGTGGGAGTTGTTGTTCTTCTCGTAGCATTTTTTGTCATTCCTGACAAGAGTCTAACTGGTAATGCCATACAACAGCCTGGCCAAGTTTTACCAACAGAGCCTACCGAGAAAATCACAGTTAATGTAGATGGAGATCCGGTAAAGGGAGATAAAAATGCAGAAATAACTTTAGTTGAGTTTACAGATTATGAGTGTCCATTCTGTCAAAGAGCGGCACAACAATCAATTCCAGTTTTAAACAAATATGTTGAATCTGGAGATTTAAGAATGATAACTAAAGATTATCCTCTTCCTTTCCATACTCAAGCGCAAAAAGCTGCTGAATCTGCACATTGCGCAAGAGATCAAGGAGGAGATGCAAAATATTACCTTATGCACGATCTTCTTTTCAAAGAAGGAGTAGTTGGAGGAGTTGAAACTTTCAAAAACTACGCTAAACAAATAGGTTTAGACGCTAACAAATTTAGCACGTGTTTGAGTTCAAATAAGTTTGAAGACGAAGTCAAAGCTGATTTAGACTATGGTCAAACAATTGGTGTTCAAGGAACTCCTGCATTCTTTTTGAATGGAAGAATGATTAGTGGGGCATGTCCTTCACAGACTTTTGAATCTGCATATCTTGCTGAAAAAGATGGAGACGACTGGGCAGTCACAAACTGTCAGTTTGTCAAACTCTAAATAAAAATAATTTTTTTTATTTTTTTATTTGAGAATTAATTAATTTTTATCTTTTTAATTCCTAAGAATATTAGCACTAATGGAATTATTATATAAATTGATAGAATTATTGGATTGTGAAGTATCATAATTCCTAATAGCTTGTCTTGAACTTCGTAATTTGAATGTGATTCAACATTTATCTTTATGAAATAGCACATTATTAAAAATGTAATTATCCCTATTCCTGTGAAGAATTTTGGTTTTGAAATTATTTTCATGAACTTTTTAAGTTCACGCTATTTTTAAGGATTACCAGCCCCAAGTGTATCGTCCGTATCCGTTGTAATAGCCATAACTATATTGATATTTTAAATTGGCTTTTTGTGATTCTAATTGATATTGTTGTCTTGAACTTTGTTGATATGTTCTGAACGCTTCGTTAATAGTTCTGTCGATATTATAATTTCTTTTGAAATTATCTTCAGTATATCCGTTGTATTTCGCTGTTTGTTTACATTTTCTGAAATTTGAAGTCCAATCATAATAATCACATCCCTTGACTATTTCATTTCTTGGAATTGTTGAAGTGTGCTTTACATTGAATCCTTTATTGTCTCCTACTACCTTTTCATTATAAGAAAATGTGTCTGATATCTCAGTGTATGAGCTTGATGCGGGAGTGTATGTGTAAGCTTGAATAATTGCACTTGTTTGAGAAGAATTTAAAATTGCTAAAACGAAAATTGCTGAAAATAGAGTTATTTTTAGATAACTTTTCATATTTTATAAAGTTCGTATTAATATTTAAATTTTTTGATTTTGATATTCCAGCAAATATTATTTGATAAAGTTTATAACCTCTCATTTTTTCTGTTTTTTATGCATCAAGAAACATTCGTGATTCAAGGACAACCTTGTTATGTTAGATTAGTAAACTATTCGGATGATCGTGTTAGTTATGTAGTTGGAACTTTTAATTCCCCTGAAAGTCCTGTATGTGTCAAACTTTTTGGAACCGACTCATTTGAATTAAGGATGAAAGCTGTTGAAAAAGGACTTTCTGAAATTTTGGCCGGAGAAACTTATAATTAGTTCTTCATAACTACTAATTCATATCCTACTATTTTTGCCAATAATTTGTTAAATAAATCTTTTCTTTTTTCAATTCTATTTTTTGTAGAGTTAGATATTCTAAGCCCGGTTTTTTTGTAATACTCTACGAGATTTTTTTTGCAAATTAAACCTACATTTTTGTGTTTTTTTATTACATATTTTATTAATTTTTTTGCTAAACCTTTGTGCCGAAATTCAGGATATGTATAAACTGTTCCGATTTCTGTAGAATCTTTCCATTTTTTTATTGTTAAGAATGAAGCAAATTTATTGTTTATTTTTATATAATAAAGCTTTGAATTTAAAGGGATTACTAAAGGATCCAAAGTTGGCGTGTTTTTTATAATTGTCCAAACTATTGAAGGATTCAATAGGACTCTTGATTCTTTTATCATTTATTGTTTGAAAACTACTATATTCGTAAGACCTCTGCGTTTTCTTTCTATAATGTTCTTATTTTCTAATTTGTCCAAGATTCTTGTGACTTTTGCTTTATTCATTTGAGTTTTTTCTATTAAATCTGCTTGGAACATTGTTTTTTCTTTTGATAATAGAACTATAATATTTTTTTCTTCTTTTGAGAATTCTTTTGTGTTTATTTCTACTTTTTTATCTTTTACTTTCTTTATTACAATTATTTTTTCTGGTTTAATTGTTGCAAGTGTAATCCCTATTATGGCTATCACCGAAACTAAAAAATATGCTAAATATGCTTGCTGATTTAGAGTTCTTGTTGCGGGACATTCTGTCGCATCTGTATCATGTAAAAGAGGGCAAGTGGTGTAGATATAATCAGCTAATGAAGTTTTGAAAAGAAAGACTATTCCTAATAAGACGATAGAAATTCCGATCATTATCCATCCAATATGTCTTATCTGCATGTTATTCTTTCAAAATAACACTATTTAAAGTATATGAAACTAGTTTCAGCTAAATCTTTATAAGTTATAGAGCATCATTCTTTTTATGGATTTAAGTGTAAAAAGTTTCACAAATGAACTGATTAGGGGAAAAGGAATAGAAGGAAATCTGATAAAAGTAATATTTACCTCTCTTCTAACCTCTTTAATTGTTATAGGTTTGCTTTATTTTACCAAATTTAAGGATATGCCTAATTTTTTTAATGATTATGGATTTTTCTTGTTTTTTGGAGTTATTATCTACGCATTTGTTTCGGGAGTAGTATATCAAGTCAGGGCATTTGGAATATTTCCATGTATGTCTGGTATGATGATTGGAATGACTTTAGGAATGATTTCTGGATTTATTCCCGGGTTTGTAATTGCGTCTACTAATGGTATGTTTGTTGGAGTAGTTTTTGGAATGATTTTCGGAATTTCGATAGGCATAATTGCTGGTTCTCGTTGTTGTGGTGTGATGGGTTTTCTTGAAGGAATTATGGCTGGATTTATGGGCGGGCTTATGGGTGCAATGACTGCATTTATGTTACTTAATGATAATTTGCGTGCGTCAACTGTGATTGTTTCGTTTATTTCTATGATTATTTTATTTGCTCTAAATTATATGTTATATATTGAAGGGAAACAGTTAGAAAATAAAAGAAAAGATGAAGGAATGTTATTCACCATAGGATTTACATTTATTTCCGTCGTTATAACTACCTGGCTAATGATTTATGGTCCAAGATCAGGAGTTTTCGGATGAATAATAAGACCTTATTGTTTGGGATAATAATCTTGTTAGTAGTTGTAGGATTTATTGTTTTTTCTAATATGGATGTTACTAAACCAGATTCTCAAAATCCTATTAATCTAGGAAATGCTCAAGAAGTTGTTCTAAGTCAAGATGGTCTTAATTACAAAGATGTTTATGCCGAAGCAGGCAAACCTATAACCATTAGTGCAGACTCATCTGTCAGAGGATGTCTAAGGTCTGTGGCTTTCAATATAGAGGGTAAGAAATATGTTAAATATCTAAAGTCAAGTTCAGATACATTGATGTTGCCTGCTCTTGAAAAAGGAACATATTCGTTCTCTTGTTCAATGGGGATGGGCTTTGGAAAATTGGTGGTTAACTAATGGAAAACAAAACTAATTGGTGGATGATTGCAGCTATAACTCTTTTAGTTTTATTATTATTTAATAGATCTGGAATGATGGGTTTTGGAGGATTTGGTTGTGGCAACTATCGTAGTTATGGGGGAATGATGTCGTGGATGTTCGGCAATTCATTTGGAGGCATTTTAGGCTTTGTCGCAATGATTATTCTCTGGACATTAGCGATAGTTATATTGATTTACTTCATAAAAATGATTAGCAGGTCGTTAAACCAACAGAAATCATATAGGGAAAAAAATGGTAAAAGAAAAAATAAATAATGGTCAAAAGTGTTACTTTTGTGAGGAATGTCATTTAGTTTATTCTATTAGAAAGAAAGCTTGTGAATGTGAAACCTGGTGCAAGAAACATAAAAGTTGTAATCTTGAAATAATTAAAAACGCTCTAAAGATTAGAGGGGGTATGGAAGGAACAAAATGAAAAAAATAAAAATTGATATTTTTAAATTTCCATTTTATATGGATAAAATAAAATGAAAAAAATTAAATTAACGATATTGGGAATGCATTGTGGAAGTTGTGCTGGAAACATTGAACGCAGTATTGGAAAAGTTTCAGGTGTGAAATCTGTTTCAGTCAGAATGATGACAAATTCTGGAATTGTTGAAGCTGATGATTCTGTTTCTGACGCGGATTTGGAAAAAGCTGTTTCAAGAGCAGGATATAAAGTTTTGAAAATGGAGAAGGTATGAAAGAACGCGAACATAATCATGAAGCGATTATAACTGAAGTGCAAATGTCAGTTGAAGAGATGGAACTCAATTCATGGAGAAAAAAGATGATTTGGAGTTGGATATTTGCGATTCCAATAGTTGTTCTTATGTTATCTGGAAGATTGTTTGAATTTGAAATTCTGCCAGAGGAGTTTATGATTCCTGCGATTTTAATTTTAGGATTTCCTGTTGTTTTTATTTTCGGGTTTGAGACAATAAGAGGAGGATTGCGAGGATTCTACACTTTCTATTTCAATATGGATTCTCTCATTGCTTTGGGAACGATTATCGCTTATTTGACTGGAATTTTTAGTTATTTTAATTTCATTGCCGATTATTCTGGCGTGTCTGCAATGATTATGGTCATCTTTACTACTGGAAAATTTATTGAATCAAAAGCTCGTGGACAAGCGTCGCAAGAAATTAAGAAACTTTTGGAGTTGGGAGCCAAAAAAGCTCTTATTTTAAAAGGAAACAAAGAGATTGAAATGGATATTTCTGAAGTTCAAATTGGAGATGTGATGATTGTTAAACCTGGAGAAAAAATCCCGACTGATGGAATTGTTGTCAAAGGCGAGAGTGCTGTTGATGAATCGATGGTTACAGGTGAAAGTTTACCTGTTGAGAAAAAAGCAAAAAGTTTGGTTATTGGTGCGACGATAAATCAAGATGGAATTTTATATATCAAAGCAACTAAAATCGGCAAGGATACTTTTCTTGCTCATATTGTGCAACTTGTTGAGGAAGCGCAGGGAACAAAAGTGCCGATTCAAAAATTGGCCGATAAGATTACAGGAGTTTTTGTCCCAATAATATTGTTTTTGACGCTTTTGACTTTTGCTAATTGGTGGATTTTCACAGGAGAATTGAGCAGAGCTTTAGGTGTTTCAATTGCGGTCTTAGTTATTGCTTGTCCTTGTTCTCTTGGATTGGCCGTCCCTATTTCTCTGATGGTTGGAAGTGGAATTGGCGCGAAAAACGGAATTTTAATCAGGAAAGGAGAAGCGATACAAACTATGAAACAAGTGAAAATTGTCGTTTTTGACAAAACTGGTACAATAACAAAAGGAAAACCAGAAGTTACCGATTTTTATTCTAAGATAGATGAAAAATATGTCTGGGAAATTGCGGCATCTATTGAAAAATTGAGTGAACATCCACTTTCAAAAGCGATAGTTTCTCGCGCTAATTTGAAGAAATACAAACAGGTGAAAAATTTCAAGATTCTAAGAGGTAGAGGAATTGAAGGAAATGTCGGAAGTAGAAAAGTTGTTATAGGAAACAGAACTTTGATGAATGAGAAAAAAATAAAATTAAACAGTTATGTAGATAAAATTGAGGAGTTTGAGAATCAAGGTAAGACGACGATGATTGTCTCTGAAAACTCCAAAGTTATTGGAGTAATCGCTGTTGCTGATGCCGTTAAGGAAGATTCTCTTGATGCGTTGAAAAGATTGAACGCTGAAGGATTTAGAACTGTGATGATAACTGGAGACAATGAGCGAACTGCATCTGCAATCGCAAAACAAGTAGGTATTTCAGAAGTTATCGCGAATGTTTTACCCGAAGATAAAGCGCACAAGGTTGAGGAATTACAAAGGTCTGGTTTTGTAGCTTTTGTTGGCGATGGAATAAACGATGCGCCGGCTTTGAAACAAGCGAATGTCGCAATTGCCATGGGTTCTGGAACTGACATAGCTATTGAATCTGGCGATTTGGTTTTAGCTAAAAGTTCTTTGATAGGAGTTGTGCAAGCGATTAATTTGTCGCGTGCGACTTTTGGTAAAATCAAACAGAATTTATTTTGGGCTTTTGCTTATAATGTTGTTGCGATTCCATTGGCCGTCGCAGGAGTTTTGCATCCAGTAATCGCTGAATTGGCTATGGCTCTTTCTTCAATTACTGTTGTGACGAATGCTAATTTACTAAGAAGAAAGAGAATTTAGATTTGAATATAAACAATTCTGGAGTTTCTTGAAAGTTGATAATTATCTAAATGTTTATAACTCCTTATTTAAAATTATAAAATACTGGAGACAAAATGTATACAAAAGAGGAAATTGAAGAAGTAAGGAATACATTTACAGGCAAGAGAAAATTGTCTAGCCAAGAAATTGAAGTTTTAAGAAGTGGACTCGGAAATAAACAATTACCTCATCATTTGTATCCGTTTTCAGGACTATTCGCTACTAATCTTAAATTATATAAAAAAGTAGCTCGAGATGAACGAACACAGAAATATTCTTTTTTTGGATTTTTTCCTGAAACATTAGATTTGGTTTATGGTTCCGAGGTTTCACCTGAAATTTCATTTGATAATGGAAATAGAGGAATTGTAGGAATTATAAAACACCCTAAAAAGAATATAGTCATTAAACCTTTTCAGAATAGTCGAGAGCATGAAATTGCGCAAATAGCGGATGAACTTGAGATTGGTCCGAAGCAGTATCCAAGTTTAGAGGGATTTTTGACTGAACAGTTCGTTGAAGGAGATTTATTTTCAAAATTGAGAGGAGACAAAGCATCCGCTGATAATATGTATGATCATGGAAGAAGAATGGGAGAAATTTTGACAAAATTACATTCTAAAGAAATCTGCTATAATGATACTATACTTACTGACGATTTGGGCAGGTCCCAAGTTATAGTTCCGGAAACCTCTCCCGCAATTTTATTCGATTATGGGGTATCCTTAAGAATGGACAAGCATCCAAATCTAACTGATGAGGAAGTGTTTAATTTTGTTAGAACTCTTCCAGGAGTCAATATGCTTTTAGAAACGCGACCTTCACATGAACAATTGAATTTGCTTGTAAAAAATTATCGCACAAAATTACAGCGGGCAACTAAGAAACAGATTATGGCGAGAGATATCGATTTTATACACGAGGGTTTAACATTTGCGAATCATAGATTAGGCCATCAAGTTATTAATCCATTTTTACATGGATTCAAAGAAATCTACAAAGAATAATATGTTAGATTTAAAGAAGAAATTGATTTTTAGCAGTTTTAGGTTTTAAAAATGTGATTTTTGCTTGAATTAAAGTCCAATTTTAAGTAATCTTATAAGTAAGCTTATAAGTTATACACTTATAAGTAGTAACAGATAGAAAGACTTAAAAAGCTCTTTTTCTGACAATTATTATGAAAAACAGAGAATTTATGGTTGGAACCGACTCGGAAGAGTTTGTTTCAATTTACGATAGAAAACCTACAAACTTAGAGTGGGCACTCGGAAACGCAAATAAACCAGAGGTAACCCCGGAAAGATTCGGTGAAAGGATGAATGTGGAAGATTTAGTCGCAGTTCATCTTACTAAATATTTTCCTGAAAATGAAACAATAAGGCCTCTTAATGCGAGTTGCCCAGATTACCTAAGAACTACCGTTCATTTTGCTATGAATCATCCTGTAAGTAATATTGCAGCTTTGGGTAATTGGGATGATACAAAATACGCTATTATTTCACCTCTTGAGAAATTACGTAATGAAGAAAATAACCAAGCGATCAATTTTAATGTTGTAGATACTTATTTTGCTAGTGATGTCAAGCTTCCTGCTGAAACAACTGTTCTTGTTTCTTCACACGCATATAATGAGGTAATCGAACAAGGAGTAATTAGTCGTGATTTGCTCATGGCTCATCTTCATTCAACTATCGATCCATTTACTCAATTAACTATGAAAAAAGATAATCTTAGATATATGATTTTAGGTCCGACTGCTAATTTAAGAGAAGAAACATATAAGGAAATTGCTAGACAGGGTTATTTATGCATGCGTGGAGGCTCGTGGAATTGGGATGGAAGCGATGGAGCAAAAATGAGCGATCAACGAAGAATTGCTGATGAAATTAGAGCAGAGACTATTGGGCCGCATAGTGGTAATGATTTGTTTAGTCTAGAACTTAGAGGGGGAAATATTGTTGCAGAGAGAGATACTGAAAAAGGTGCTTTAGGCTTGCTGTTGCGAAAACCGGACGAATTGGATATATGCAGTGGTGTGACTGATGGACCTAAATATAACTCATTTGAGCGTCTTGAACAATTTAAAGAAAAATTGCCGACAAATTGTCACCCTGCAATAGATAGATTTATCGCTACAAATTTGGAAATAGCGAAACGACAATTATCTCCTGAAGCAATTAGAGAGAATAATTTAGGTTATCTTTTTGATGACGAGAGTGCGAAGATTTGATTGAAAGATTTTAAGACGCAAAGTTTTTATAGACTTTTCACCCAGTTTAATAATGAAAAGAGGGTTCGTGACTATATTTGTTATCGTAGCGATTGTCATTGTTGTGGGAATTTTAATAGTTGTTAATTCTGTAAGAAAAGTCGATTCAGAAATTGGAGAAAATAATGTTAAGGTTGGCTCTAAAAATATTGAGCCACAGACGTTTACTGTGCTAATTACTGATGAAGGATATTCTCCACAGACTTTGAATATTGACGTCGGGAACAAAGTTATTTGGAGGCACGAAGGTGCTCAACAAAATTGGCCGGCTTCTGCTTCTCATCCTACGCATAAAGTTTATCCTAATTCTGGGATTGAAAAGTGTGGAACTGAAGATGAAGATATTATTTTTGATGCCTGTCACGGACTTGTAAATGGCGATGAATGGTCATTTACTTTTGACGAGGCTGGTAGCTGGAATTATCATGACCATTTACATCCTAATTTATGGGGAAAAATTATTGTTAAGTAGTTCGCAGAAAAAATATATTTAATTTAATTGCATTTTCTTTTTAATCTTTCTGGAATTTCTAAAGGTAGTCTTCTGTCATTATCCACTATTTTTTCTAAAGGTAGTCGATATAACGCATGCGCTCTTTCATCAGATATATTCACTAATTGATTTCTTTGGTCTAAATGACTCCCATTAATTAAATTTATATCTCTTTCTTTTATTTTTCTATCGTTTTTTAATCTTTGATATATTTCTTCTATTTTTTTATGATTCATTTCTCCATCGATTAATAAATTAAATGGAATCGCTAAATCTTCTTTCTCTAAAGCGTAACCTACAAATGAAGAAACTACAGAACCTAAAAGAACTTCTTCAGAGATTAAATTTAATATAGTTTTATCAGCTATAATAAATCGGTAATCTCTCCCTTTTAATCTTGAACCTCTTTCCCAATGTTTGTTTCTATATTTCGGAAAACTTATTTTTGAGGTTATAAATCCGTCAGCATCTGATTTTGAGTAGGATGCTACAAATATCTCTGGAGACCGACCGTGATTTGACTCGTCAATAGCGATATATTTCCACATATTATGTGCAAATAAATTTAAAGCTTTTTAAGAATATATATCATTCTTTACTTATTCTGAAATAACTTTAAGTTACATCTTGAATTTTCTGTTTGAAAAGAATAGTCTCAATACTAAATAAATAACAACGGAAAAGAAGATTACGAATAGACTCACTTTAATTGAACTTGGATAAATTTCTTTCCATCTTTCTTCCCAAGGGAAACCTATATTCATCCCAAAAAATCCTGTCAAAACCGTCATAAATGTTGCAAGTTTTATGGCGTTTAATTCTTTATGCGTGTTTTCTTCATATAATGTGTTTAGAATCTCAAAAGTATCATCTACATAATTAGAAGTCATTTTCCACAAATTGCTTATATATCTTTGTTCTGCTTTTAAAGTTATGAATCTATTTATCCCAATTTCAGTCATTCTTTGTTTCAGGAATTGAGATGTTAATTCATTCCTTGCTGTTAAGATGTCTCCCATTTGCTCGAGCCTTATATCAATATGATATGTCTCTTCTTCAATTTCTCGGAGCTGGTTTCTAATTAACTGAAATTCTTTATATCTTATATTCTTTGCATTTCTTATTTTAGATACTTTATCCCATATCTTTCTGTGTAAATTCAAATACCTGTTTAACTGATCTTCGAATTCTTTGAATAAAATAAGACTTTGAAGAAATTGTTCAGCAATATCTCTTTTTATCATTTGACTGATTATGTTAACTGTATTAAAATTTTCTCCATAATATATTTCGATATAAGGTGATTTTGAGTGAGATATTATTTTTTCGTTGAAACTGTCAAATAATTCTTTTATTTTTTCATGAGGCATGTTGCCAGTTATGAAAAATACAGGATATATATTCTCTGCACTTTCAATTAGTTTGGGTAGTTGTGCTTCTACGCTGAATAAATAGCTTATTGCTGGAGCAAGTTTTTGTGTATAAAACTGCTCAGAAATTTGTCTGGATTTTTTAAAATCATGGATTTTATTTGACATTGTGATGATTCCATCTTCTGTTATTTTTAATTCAATATCTCCGAAATTTACCTCTAAAAAATCTATTTCTGGTTCAAGATGTAATTGTGCCTTCTTAAAATTTAGATTATTCCATAATGTCTCTATTTTAGATTTGTCAAGACCTGCTAACCCTTCTTTTTTTGTCAAAAAATTGTAAAACTCTTTCAAATGTAATGAGGTTCTTGGAAACCATGTGCCTAAATAGAAAAATGATTCCTCCATTTTTTTATTAATTGAAGTTTATATAAAAATCTTTCTAGTTGTAAATCATTTATAGAAATTAATTTATTTCCGATTTAAAACATTAGACAATTCTCTTTTGTTATATTTATAAATATCTGTTTTCTTCTTGTAAAATGGATAAAAAAGGTGGATTTTTTTCTGTTTTGTTTTTGTTACTTCTTCTTGCAAGTTTGTGCTATTCAGGATATTATCTTTACTCATATTGGCCTCGTGAACCAGTTGTTCTTGATAGAGTCAATGTTAGTGAACAGGTAGTTGATGTTTGGAATATTTCTTCAAGCAAGCAATTTTATGAAAGAATGAGATATGTAGATGAAGAAATAAGTTATTTTATTGCTTCTTCATGCACCTCTAAAAATTCCGATACTATGATTCAAGCTATGCAAAATTTAGAAAATTTAACAGTTTTAAGTTTTAAAGAAGGAACAGAATCCAAAGCAGAACTGAAAATTCTGTGTTCCGATGTATCTCCTGAAGCAGGTGAAGAAAATCATTTTGTCGCAGGAGAAGGAGGACCATCAAGGATTCTTAATTCAACATTATATTCAGTTATTTTAGAAGGGAAAATTGCATTATATCGCGAAGAATCTTGTCCTGAACCAAAGGTAGCTACACATGAACTTTTACATGCTCTGGGGTTTAATCATAACAATAATTCTAATAGTATAATGTATCCTCTGCTTAAATGCAATCAACAAATTGATAAAGAAATAGTCAGTAATATAGATAAACTTTATTCTGTAAGAAGTTTACCTGAATTGGTAGTTTATTCTACCAATGCTACTAAATCTGGCAGATACTTGAATTTTCATATTGAAATCTTAAATCAGGGACTTGTTTTTTCTGAAAATGTTAAATTGGAAATTTATGCAAATGATGAATTTGTTGAAAGTTTTGATATGGGAGCCATAGGCATAGGTTCGCGAAAACTATTAGATGTAGAAAATTTGAAAATTCCGAATTCCGCAAACAAAATAGAATTCAAAATAGATGCGCAAAATTTAATTGAGGAAATAGACGAGCAAAATAATGGAGCTGTTTTACAGCTTAATTCACAAAATATTTAGTTATCATTTTTTATCTTTTTGAAGTTTATTCAATTTTGATAAGACTAAAAACCCAAAAAGTTTAAATAAACAATTGAACTATTTGGCTTATGAAAAACTTATTTTTAATCTTGATTTTAATTGGTTTTTTTGTTTTTATTGGTTCTTATTTTATGATTTCTCCAGCTCTTTCTCCTAATGAATCTTCTGCTCCTAGTTGTTCTTGTCCATATTTGGGTTTGCCTTTGCCAACAACTGCAGATATACTGGAAGATTGTAAGGGTTTAAATTTTCAGATTTGTGGAGAAAAAGTTTGTAAAAGAGAGTTAAGTGCTTTAGGTTCTACTGCCTTTTCAGCTGGATTAGCTCATGCAAACTCTCGGGGTTGGAAGACATATGGTGTAGGTTATAGATGTGGTGGTATTTTCAAATGCCAAAAAATTACTAAGCCATGCGAGTGGAACTAAAAATTGCTAGTTATTACAAAGCATATAACTCGTTAGTTGTTTTATTCTCCTAAAACAATAAGCATTAAAAACTAAGTTGATTTGATTTTTTTGATGAATTTTGGTAGAAAAGGAGTTGTTGCATTTTTAGTTTTTTTAGCAGTTTTTACTTTACTTTTTTTTATTTCAAGAGATTCTCCAGATAAAGGAATCACCGGCTATCAGGTTTTAGGGACTGGTCTAGGAAATACTAATACAATGACTCTTAAAAATGATGATAATGTTGCATTCACAAATTATCCAGTTCAGTTTGGAAGGGCATTTGTTAAGGGAGAGATTCCTTCAAATAATAGACCTCAAGTTCTTGTTAATGGATTATCTGTAAATACGCAAGCAGACATAAAAAATTATTGGGATGATGGGAGCGTTAAATTCGCAATTATCTCTTTTGTTTTACCTTCTTTGAATTCTGGTCAACAAGCAACTTTAACATTTCAGTCAATTTCTGAATTGCAATATCAAACTTTAGTTGGAAGCGCTCCTATTTCATCAATAGATATTCTAAATAGTTATGATTTCGATGCTGTAATGGAACTAACTATTCCTGGATTAAGCACCCATTCTGTTTCTGCGAGAACAATGCTTCAAAATGGGCATGTCCCTAAAACTTGGCTTTCTGGACCAATTGTCACTTCTGCGATTCTTGCAGATCACAGCGCAACAAGAACTTACGATTATGGAGCTGAACAACAAAAAACAATTTTGACAAGATGTGTCTCTTTTTCAGATACTGGTTGCAGTGCTTCAAATATTCTTGAAGTTGCTGATGCTTCGTGGATTAATATTGGAATGATTTTGAATTTGAATGATGAACTTGTTTTGGTTCAAGGAGTTAATACGGTTGGACAAGATATAATAACTGTTCAAAGAGATTATGGAGGTCTTCCTCATTTAGATACTATTTCTTCAACAGATTTAGTTACTTCTAAGTTCGTTACATCTAATACTTGGCAGACAACTACTCAGGCAAATCATAAGAGTTTCAGGCCAGTTTTTATAGCAGATTTTTGGGGAGCTCCCGTAAATAATGTAAGAATTAGAATGATTGGAGAGAATACAAATACTGAAGCTTTGCAAGATTTAAGTTATGGATTAGTTTTGAAAACAGGATTTTCAAATCCGACTATTCAATATACTGATTTGGATGTTACTCACCATATTGGAGCTATTTGGTCTAAACAATTTTGGCTTACTCCTATTTCTAAAAAACTCTCAAAGAATCATAATAAAAATTATCTTGCGCAAACAGGATTTATTGATTATTATGATCCTTTAGTTCAGCCTTCTCCTTCGACAGTTTCAAATTGGTATGATTGTTATGAAACTGGAACTTCTTGTGGACCTATTTCTTTAAACAATGGAGGGAATGGAATATTTCAGAGAAGCATTAATGTTTATACAGCGATGGGACCGGGTGGTGGAAGATGGGAACTTGGACCAATACAACAGACAAATGCGCTTTGGATAAATAATCCGGATTGGAGAATGGAACATGTTGCTTTAGCGATGGCTGATTTGGCGGGCGCTTGGCCAGTTCATTTTAGGGAAGGAGACCCAAATAAAGTGTATAATAGAGATCCTTTGACTGGAGCAGTTTATTCTTCAAATAATCCTTCCACTGAAATGGCCATTGGAAGACCTATTTCTGTAAACTCAAGACCTACTCTTGCTATATCTACACCATTATGGTCAGGCACTACTTCAAATGATAAACTTGATTTAATTTCGAGATTTACGCTTGGAGAATCTAATAATCCTCTGTCTCAAAATTCAAGACAGGAATGGGCAGTAAGTATGGGACATTATTATAGTAATTTTCCTTATGAGCCTTATTTGTTTACAGGAGATTATTATTATTATGAAGATTTGGATTTTTGGAATTCTTATTCAACTATGGGTGACTCTGAATCTCGTGGGCCTACTCCAAATTCTCTTGCTGGAAGGGGAATGGCTTTGACTTCTCCATGGGGTTCTCGTTATCAATTTAGACCATTTTATTCAAGAGATGAGATGGCAACAATTGCTGTGGATGGAAGTCCTGAAAAAGAGCATTATACTAATTCAGTTTTAGATGCAATAATCGCTTGGATGGGGATGCAGAATATTCCTTTATCGCAAGAACCAAGCATTCCTCAAACATCTTCTCATACTTGGAACATTAATATGTGGAATTTTGGAAGACAACAATGGACTAATCCTGGAAATGCTCACTACAATCCAGATTTGCCTTCTCCGTTGCACTTCTGGATTTATGGTAGTGGTTGTGTTGGATATCCGGTGATTACTGGCGTGAATCGACCAGACTTTTGTGAGGCATCTTGGATGATCGCTATTGGAGCTGAAGCTCTTGGTTCTGCACAAAGACTTGGATATCCTGCAAGTTCTTTGTTGAGTTTCATCTCTAATTTTTACGATTGGCATTTTACAACTCCTGGATTTGATTATCGTTATTTGGGAGCTTATAGACATCCAACGACAGATTCTAATGGTCTTCCGTTATCAACACCTCAACAAGTTGCATCTTATTTTGAGCCGAGCTATCAATCTGATCCTTGTTTACAATCTAGTATATTTCTTCCTTCCTTTTGCGATATTAGTAATGGGGAGAATTATCTCTCTTATCATACGAGTGCTTCAGCAAGACTCCATAGTTTTAATCAAGCAGCTTATAATACTCTTAGAAATTCTCCTGGCGTTGTGAATGCTTATGCTTCCGGAGTTTATACTCTTGATCCAAGATATGCTGTCGCACCATCACCTGCTCAAACTCCTTCTACAAATTCTCCACCTTCTGCACCAACTAATCTTGTGGCCAATTAAATGAAATTATTTTATCTTATTCTTATTTTGAATTTTTTATTTATTGGTTTTGTTTGCGCTCAATCAAGTGTTGTCTTAAATTGGATAGATACTTCTAATTCAGAAACTGGTTTTGGAATTGAAAGAGCAGTTGGTTCTGGTTCATTTATTTATTTAGATGGAGTTACGACAAACATTCAATCTTATACCGATTCAACTGTTCAGAATTCTAATACTTATTCATATAGGATTTATGCGTGGAATTCTTTCGGGAATAGTTCTTATTCAAATTCAATAACTATCTCAATAAGTTCTCAAGGTCAGGGTGTATCTTCTTTTGGTTCTGGAGGGGGTTCTTCTACTGGAACTTCAGGAGGATTAGTTGCTTCTGTTATCCCTAATCAAAATAATGAATCTCCTTCTGAAAACTCTGGAAAAAATAGTATAACTGGAAATTTTGTGAATTCTAATAATGAAAAAATAAATAATCCTAAAACTGTCGCTGGACGAGTAGTGGATGGAGATTTGAATGCTTTAAGAGAATTAAGGCCGTTAGTAGTTTATTCTGTTCTCGGACTTTTGATAGGAATTGTTTTTTTCATAGTCGTATGGAAAAAGTTAGGGGATAAATAAAAAATAAAATCATTGTTTTAATTTGACAAAAAGATTATAAATCTCTCTTTTAGAGAATTTTATATGGCTCTTGAAGAAATAGACGATTACAAATTTTCAGCGCCATTTAGCGAAAGTAATACGGATATTTTGTGTTATGGGAATATGTTAGAGGATATTGATTTTTTGACTGATGTAGTTAAATCTGATCCAGAAAAAGTTTTAAGATACCATCTGATTTTTGAGACTGAAGATGGTGAGGGGAGTAAGGCAAAATGCCCTCCAATTTTAGGAAGGGAATTTGTTAAAAATTATGGACAAAGCAAGGATTATGGTTCAACTTGTGATAGAATAAATAAAACAGTTATAGAATACTATTCAACGCATACATAAACCTTTAAAAATCGTTTTTGCTGTCTAATGAAAGCCCCCCATAGCTCAACGGTAGAGCACGCGGCTGTAGCAATCCACAGACATTCCTCTTTGCGAGGACAGGATGAAGTGGTATCGGATTAATTCCGTTAGGAATTAGTAGTTTGTAGAACCCGCGGAACCCAAGTTCAACTCTCGGT
>SXGU01472429.1_pt1 | contig 32454 bp, 29 predicted proteins | sample 3174531 | NCBI WGS metagenome assembly SXGU01 (sample SAMN11356863, study PRJNA531348) | freshwater metagenome | isolation source: freshwater sample F1-140 | place: China: Fuxian Lake, Yuxi | collected 2017-12-25 | reverse complement strand
CTTCGCGCAAGCATACGGGCTGCGCGGGTCGAAAGGCGTCGTCTCCGTCTGCGGCACTTCCATCACCTTGCCATACATCTCGGAGGAGGAGGCTTGGTAGAAGCGCGGCTTGATGCCGACTTCGCGGATCGCCTCAAGCAGTCGGATGGTGCCGGTGCCGACGATGTCCGCTGTGTATTCCGGCGCGTCGAAGCTCACGCGCACGTGGCTTTGCGCGGCCAGGTTGTAAATCTCATCCGGCTGGATTTTCCCGACGAGCCGCGCCAGACCGCTCGCATCGCTCAGATCGCCGTAATGCAGGAAGAGCTTGTGCTTCGGCGAATGCGGGTCCGTGTAGATGTGGTCGAGCCGGTGCGTGTTGAACGTGCTGGCGCGCCGGATGATGCCGTGGACCTCATAGCCCTTGGCGAGCAGGAGTTCCGCGAGGTAAGAGCCGTCTTGGCCAGTAACGCCAGTAATCAAAGCCTTTTTGGACATATTTAGTGCTCGCACGATGGGCCAACGCCGCGCGACGTGGCAAGAATAGAATCAGCCGCGCGCGGCAAAATTGCTCGTGGATCATCACGTCCCGCTTTGCGTCCTTCGCGTCCTTTGCTTGAGGAAACCTTTGCTACCGCTTCACCCCGACGCGCGGGCAAAGCTCCTTCAACTCACAGCCAGCACAATCCGGCTTGCGCGCATCACACCTCCGCCGCCCGTGCCAGATGAGCCAGTGACTGAACTGCGCCCACTGCGGCCGCGGCACGAGCTTCATCAAGTCCGTCTCGATTCGCTCCGGCGTCGTCGCCCGCGTCAGCCCGAGCCGTTGCGAAAGCCGGGAGACATGAGTATCCACCACCACGCCCACATTGATGCCGAAGGCATTTCCGAGCACCACGTTCGCCGTCTTGCGCCCTGCCCCGTCCAGCGCCGTTAGTTCGTCCATCGTGCGCGGCACCACGCCGCCGTGGCGCTCAACCAGCTTGCGGCAGCACGACTGGATGTTCTTCGCCTTGTTCCGGTAAAAGCCCGTGCTCCTCACCGCCTGCTCCAAATCCGCCAACGGAGCCTCCGCGAAGTCCCGCGCACTCCGATACCGCTTGAACAACTCCGCCGTGACCATGTTCACCCGCTTGTCCGTGCATTGCGCCGAAAGGATGGTCGCGACGAGCAGCTCCACTGGGTTTGCATGGTTCAGCTCGCAATACGCGTCCGGGTAAGTGCGCTGCAACGCGGCGATGATCGCGGTCGTGCGACTGGCTCTAGCTTCGGCTGATTCGCGTGACATGACTTGGCGGCGAAGCCTAGTGTCCGCGCCGCTCTCGTCAATGCCACCGCGCCGCGACGGCGACAAACCCCGGCTTGCCTGCCGCCCGCGCCAGCCTACAGTGCCGCCATGCGTATCCTGCTTGCACTCGGCGCGGTTTGTCTTGCGGCGCTGTCGGCTCCCGCCCAGCAGCCGCAGGCCAAGACGGCCAACTCCCTGGTGCGGTTCCAAATCTCCCTCAAGCAAAAGCTTTTTCTCGCCGGCGAATCCATCGAGCTTGAGGTCGCGATGCTGAACAACTCCGGCGGGCCGCTGACTTTCCGCCCGGAGGACGGCTGGCTGGAATTCACCGTCTGGAGCATGCTCAAGCCGACTGGCGAGGGCAACCCGGTGGCCCGCCTCAGGCCTGTGACGGTCGAGGAAACCTTCACCGTGAAGCACACGGATGCGGCGCGGACCACTGTGAACCTGACGCCGGGCTTCGATATGCGGCGGCCGGGGCTTTACCGGGTCACTGCCTCCATGGTTTACCGGGGCGCGACTGCGCCGGTCACGGCCGAGCCGGTCACATTCAATGTGGTCCCGGGGTTCAAGCTGACGGAGCACGTGTTCGGCCTGCCGCCGCGCGCGGATTCAGACGCGCCGCCCGAGGCCCGGAAGTATTTGCTTCAGCAGTTGACGCTTACCGAGCCACGGGAGATGCGACTCTACCTGGCTGTCACGGATGTCTCGGAGGCGACGATCATCCGCCAGTTGAAGCTGGGCCGGATGGCGGGAAGCAACAAGCCGCCCACTCAACTGGACCGCCTGAGCAATCTCCACGTGCTCCACCAGACGGAGAACGGACGGCACTTCGTCCACAGTATCGTGAGTCCGCGCGGCGACCTGCTCGTGCGCGAGACGCATGAATCAATCGGCTCGCAGCCGACGTTGCTCTTGGACGACGAGGGTGTGGTGACGGTCAAAGGCGGCGCACGCCGCGCGCGGCCCGATGACATTTCGCCCGCCAAGCTTCAGCTAACCCCAGCCGAAACGCGGGCGAAGCAGTGATCGCGGGCCGGTCGTTGCCGGCGTGGCACGGGCGGCGTTGAGGCTGCGGATTATCGAGGTGATCGCTGCAGCGATCTGACTTCCAGCCACTCCTCTCCTGTTATTGATCCTGATCTTGCTCCCCGGGAGAAAGGGACCGAGCAGGATTAGGATCAGGATTACGAGCAGGAGTCCGAGTCAGCGTAGGGAGCGGAGGAGTTGCTCGACGCGGTCGAGGTCTATGCCGCGCGGGCGGTTTTCCAGGAGCCAGAGGAGGTCGAGGCGGCCGCCTTCGGGGTCTTCGTTTTGCAGGCGGAGCAAGGCGCGGCCGATGCGCTCGCCGGCGGACTCGGGGGAGAGGGCGACGATGAGTTCCTGATAGCGGAGCATGGCGGCGGCGTCCTGCGTGGCGCGCGCGCCGGTGATGAGGTTGCGCAACATGCGCACGATGATGGAGCGCTTGGTGGCGGGTTGAAGGTCTTCCTCGGTGAGCTGCATTTGCTCCTGGCGTTTGTCGGGGACGAGCGCGCCGCCGTCGAAGACGTCGAGGAGCTGGCGGTTCCCCATCTTGGGGCGATGCAACACCATGAAGTGGCCGGGCACGGGCGCGCCGCTCACGGTGTCGAGGCCGATGCGGCGGGCGAGTTCGAGGAAGACGACGGAGAGGGTGATGGGGATGCCTTCGCGGTCGTCGAGGACTTCGTTGATGTAGGAGTTGGCGCGGTTGGCGTAGTCGCTGCGGCTGCCGTGGAAGCCGTTTTCCTCGAAGAGAAACTTTTTCAACGCCCGCAGCTTCGTGTCGTCGTCGGGCATGGCGGCGAGCTGGGTGGTGATGTCCTTGGCCATGTCGTCGAGCTGGCGGCGGTAGGCGGCGAGGTCGAGTTCTTCGTTGTCGAGCTTGGCGAGGAGGAGGGCGGCGTGGAAGAGGTCAATCTTCGTCTCGGGCTGGTCGAGTTCGCGGAGCAGCGCGGCCTGGATGTCGCGGCGGTGGACGGTGCGCGCGAGTGTGCGGAGCTGGCCGACTTCCTTTTCGAGGCGGTCGGCGCGCGCAGTGAGGACGGCACGGCTGGCGGCGGCGTTGGTTTGGAGGGACGAGAGGAGTTTTTCGGTCGGCGGCGTGGTGAGGGTTTCGAGCTTTTGGAGCAGGTCTTTCTCAACGGCAGCGCTGGCGGCGGCGGTGGGAATGGACTTGGCGACCTGGAAGTTTTTGAAGGCAGCCTTGGTGTCGCGGAACTTGGCGAGGCCGACCTTGCCGGTGCGCAGCATGGCGTCGTCGGACTCGATGGTGAGCTGGTCGTTGACGTAGCAGAGGAGGCGGTCCTTCTCGACGCGGACCTTGATGGTGTTCCAGTCGCCCGCGCGGTAGTGCGGCGAGGGGACGGTCTTCAGAATCGCCCACGAGTAAACCGTCGGGCCGTCGAAGCGCGTGAGGCGGAGCTGGCCGGCGGTGGGATAGAAGCCGTAGTGGAGGTCGCCGCCGTCGGCGGAGAAGACCAGACCGGCGGCACCGCTCTCGTTGTCGAGCTTCACGGTCACGGCGATTTCGTAAGGCACGGCGGGGACTTCGCGCTGGTTCAAACAGAGCGCGCGTCCGCCGAAGCCTTTGCCGAGTCCCTCGACGGAGACGCGCCCGGCCTTCTGCGACCAACGCGCGCCGAGCAGCGGCTGCCACTCGCGGGGGTTGAGGTTGCCGATGGTGAGCCAGCGGGCGATGGGAACGGGGTTGGGCTTGGCGAGGAGGGGCTTGAGGGCGTTGATGGGCATCGCGAAGCCGAGGTTTTCAGTGAGCGCGGACTTGAGTGTGAGGATGCCGTGGACGCGGCCTTGGAGGTCGAGGAGGGGGCCGCCGCTGTTGCCCGGCTCGATGGGGATGGCGAGCTGAATCATCGCGTCGGCGTCGAGGTCGCCGGTCTTGACCTCGCGGCGTGCGGAGACGACGCCGGAGACGACGCTGAAGTCGAGGCCGCGCGGGTTGCCCATGGCGACGATGGGCGAGCCTTGTTCGAGTGCGTCGGAGTCGCCGAGCGGGAGCGGCGTGAGGCCCTTCGCGTCAATGCGGATGAGTGCGAGGTCGGAGCGGCGGTCCCACGCGTGGACTTCGGTGACATCGAACTTCTGGCCGTCGGCGAACTGGACCTTGATGGGCCGCGCCTCGCCGATGACGTGCAGCGACGTCGCGATGAGGCCGTCCGCCGCGACGACGAAGCCGGAGCCGGTGCCGTCCACCGCGCCGTCGCGCCCGGTGAAAGTGATGGTGACGAGCGAGGGCTTGACGCGGGCGGCGATGTCCTTGACGGAGAGGGCGGGGGAGTTGGGCGGGGCGGGAGTGGGAACGGATTTGGCGGCGGGCTTGGCGGACTTCGTCTGGTTCAGCAGCGTGCCAGGTTTGACTTGGGCGCGAGCGACGAGAGTTGCGAGAAACAGGGAGGCGAGTGCGAACCGCGTGATGACGGGAAGAGTCACGGTGCTTGGATGGGCGGAGGGCTTGAAAATTCAGCGGTGGCATTCCATGCTGCGGGTGTGCCGACCACGATTGAACTGCCGGAAGTTGCCCCGGACATTTTCCGAGAGGACGAGACGGAGTCGAAGGAGAACCTTGACCCGGGCTACCTCGTGATTTGCTGGAACGACCCGGTGAATTTGATGGACTTCGTCACGCACGCGTTCCAGCAGGTGTTCGCGTGGAAGAAGGAGAAGGCGGAGTTCCACATGATGCAGGTGCATTATCAAGGCAAGAGCGTGCTGACGCGCGAGACGATGGAGCGCGCGGAGTTTTACGTGCATGAGCTGCAAAAGTATCAGCTCCACGCCACCATGGAGTCAGGCGAGTGAGACTCGTGGAGGCCAAGGACGGGTTGTTCGTCTTCAACCTCGCGAAGCAGGAGCGGGCATTGCTCATTCATGTGATGAAGATGTTTCCTGTGAGCGGCGGACCTGTCGCGCCGCTCTCGAAGAGCGGGGATGAGAAGAAGTTGGCCGAGCATGAGCGCTCGCTCACCGAGGCGTTGGCCGAGCAACGCGCGGAACACAAGCGCCTCGTGGACGCGTTCCTTGGCGAGCAGGGCCGCTTCGCCGAGGACGCGAAGGGCGGCTTCCGCCTGCGGTTGACCACGGCGCAGGTGGACTGGCTGCTCCGGGTGCTGAACGAGGTGCGCGTCGGCCTGTGGCTGAAGCTGGGCAGGCCCGAGGAGCTGATCCCGCTGGCGAAAGGCGGGCAGCTCGAAGCGGTGGCGGCGATGGAGATTTGCGCACTCTTCCAGTCGCGGCTGTTGGAGGCGTTGGGAGGAGGGGAAAGTAATTAGTGCTTAGTGATTAGTTGGCGGCTGTGACCGGAACTGCGTTTCACCAATTACTAATTACTAATCACTCCGGCCTGTGCCCGCCCCCGCTCCCATCCTCCTCGACGACCGCCTCTGGTTCCCCGACGCGAACGACGCCGTGAAGCACGGCCCCCACGCGGGCTTGGTGGCCGTCGGCGGTGATCTCTCCGTGCCTCGCCTGCTCCTGGCATATTGCAGCGGACTGTTCCCGTGGACGGCGGACCCGGCGACGTGGTGGTCGCCGGACCCGCGCGGGATCATTGAACTCGACCAGTTCCACGTCTCGCGGAGTCTCTCTCGCACGCTGCGGAAGGGTGTTTTTGAAGTCACCTTCGACCGCGCCTTCCGCGAGGTCATCACCGCCTGCGCCAAGACGCGGCGGCCTAGCGGTTGGATCACGGTGGAGTTCATCAACGCTTACACCGAGTTGCACGAAGCCGGACACGCGCACAGCGTCGAGTGCTGGCTGGCGGGGAAACTGGTCGGCGGAGTCTATGGCGTGGCCGTGGGCGGGCTGTTTGCCGGCGAGTCCATGTTCCACCGCGCCGACGATGCCTCGAAGGTCGCGCTGTTCCATCTGGTCGGGCGGCTGCGGGAGCGGGGCTTCACACTGTTCGACACGCAGATGGTCACGCCGGTGACGCGGTCGTTGGGGGCCGTCGAGATTTCCCGAGCGAGTTATCTGCGGCGGTTGCGAGCGGCGGTGAAGGTCCGCGCGAGCTTCTGAAACGGCGCGACCAGGGCTTTCGCAACTGTGACCGCAAGCGCGGCCTTTTTGTCTTGCGCCGTCCATAGCCGAAATCCACCTTCTCGAAGTCCGCCGCCGAAAAATCCTTTTTCGCTGCGCGACAAACGACCGAGCACTGATATGAGCGACGAAAAAAAGCAGTTTCCCTACCCTGGGATTCCGACCACGTCAGACGGAGCGGGCTGCGTTGTGTGGGTGGACACGAACATCACCAACGGCGCTTGCGCTTACCCGATCACCTCCTCGACCACGATGGGGACCGGGTATCAAACGGAGGTCTCCAACGGTAAGAAGAACCTCTGGGGCGATGTCATCACCTTCGTCCAGCCGGAGTCGGAGCACTCGGCGGCCTCGACCTGCGAGGGCTACGCGCTCGCGGGCGGGCGCGTGACGAACTTCACTTCCGGCCAGGGCCTCGTGCTGATGAAGGAAGTGCTCTACACCATTTCCGGCAAGCGCCTTCCCGCCGTCTTCCACATCGGCGCGCGCGCGCTCACCAGCCATTCGCTCAACGTCCACGCCGGCCACGACGACGTGATGAGCTGCGCGGACTGTGGCTGGGGCATCGTCTTCGGTCGGAACGCACAGGAGGCTGGCGACCTCGCGCTCATCGCACGCCGCGCGGCGGAGAGCTGCGAGACGCCGTTCATGAACGTGCAGGATGGCTTCCTCACCACGCACACCATCGAGAACGTCCTGCTCCCCGAGCTGGAGTTCATGAAGGACTTCATCGGCGACCCCACGCTCAAGCTGCGGTGCCTCTTCGACCCGAACAACCCGCTCATGTCCGGCGTGGTGCAAAACCAGGATTCCTACATGAAGGGCAAGGTTGCCCAGCGCAACGTGTATGACACCGTCCCCGCCGCCGTGCAGGAGGCGATGGATACGTTCTACAGGAACACCGGCCGTCGCTACGGGATGATTGATTGCTACCGCATGGAGGACGCCGACTACGCCGTCGTCGGCATGGGCGGCATGATGGAGACAGCGGAGGCGGCCATTGATTACATCCGCGAAACCACCGGGGCGAAGGTCGGCGGCGTCCACGTCACCTGCTTCGCGCCGTTCCCGGCCACGCAGCTCGTCGCCGCGCTCAAGAACGTCAAGGCGCTCACCGTCGTCGAGCGCATGGACAACCCGCTCGCGCAATCGAACCCGCTCGTGCAGGGCATCCGCGCCGCCTTCTCGGACGCGTTCACCGGCCTGAGCTACGGCTCCTTCGGCGAGTTCAAGTATCCCGCCATCACGGGCATCCCGAAGATTTACGCCTGCGTCGCCGGCCTCGGCTCGCGCGACATCCGCGGCGGCCACTTCAACGCCATCCTGAAGAACATGATGTCGGCCAAGCCGATGGAGTTCTCCTGCGTCGGCGTGAAGCACAAGCTCGAACTCCCCGGCGCGGAAGACCCCGACCTCCGGCCCGCCGGCGCGTTCTCCATGCGCGGCCACTCCGTCGGCGGCTTCGGCTCCGTCACGACCAACAAGCTCATCGCCTCCTTCGTGGGCGAGCTGTTCAACCTCCACGTTCAGGCCTACCCGAAATACGGCTCGGAGAAGAAGGGCCTGCCCACCACTTACTACCTCACCGTCGCCGACGCCCACATCCGCACGCACAGCGAGCTGGAACACGTCGAGTTCATCCCGCTCAACGACGTGAACGCCTTCAACCTCGGCAACCCGCTCGCAGGCATCGCTGCCAAGGGCTGCATCTTCATTCAGAGCGACAAGCTCGACCCGCTGGACGTTTGGAACGCCATCCCCGCCTACGGCCAGAAGATCATCCGCAACAAGAAGCTCAAGGTCTTCTACCTCGACACCGTGAAGATCGCGCGGCAGATCGCCACCGACCCCGACCTCCAGCAGCGCATGCAGGGCGTCTGCCTCGTGGGCATCTTCATCAAGGTCACGCCCTTCGCTAGCCGCTCTGGCATGGGCGACGAGCAGGTGCTCGCGTCGGTCGAGAAATACATCCGCAAGTATTTCGGCAAGCGCGGTGAGAAAGTCGTGCAGGAAAACATTACCTGCGTCCGCCACGGCCTGACCGACGTGATGGAAATCCCCGCTGAGGTCACCGGCAGGGCGACGGCAGTTGCCGCTGGTGAACTAGTCGCGGCGAAATAACTCTTTGCCCGGTGGACAACCATCGGGAGAACCAAACCCAAAAACTCAGGACAACCTGACCCAAAGCAAATGATTCAACCCACCGAAAACGTAGCTGGCGCACCCGCCGCCGTCCCCGCCCCCGTCGTTGACCGCTCCAACAAGCGGCCCATCACCAAGGATGTGCTCGACGTGCAGGACTTCAACGAGCGCATCATCGGAGCTTACAACGACGGCAGCGCTGAGATGGAGCTGCCCGCCGACCACAGCACCCTGCGCTCGCTCATTCCCGCCGGCACCGGAGCGCTCCGCGACTTCAGCTATATCGCGCCCGAGATTCCCCTGCTCCACAGCGAGAACTGCGTCGCGTGCATGGACTGCGTCGTCGAGTGCCCGGACACCGCCATTCTCGGCAAGGCCGTCCCCAAGTCCGTCCTCGAGGCCGAGCTAGCCGCCATCGCCGACCCCGTCGAGCGCGAGCACCTCGCCAAGCAATTCGCCAAGACCACCAAGTTCTGGACCACCTACGAGAAGAAGGGCAAGGAACCCGCCTACTTCGGCATCTTCATTGACCCCACCAAGTGCAAGGGCTGCGCCGAGTGCGTGGACGCCTGCGGCAACCACGGCGCGCTCTCCATGTTGATGAAGGACACGGAAATTCTCAAAACCTCCCAGCGCACCTTCAACTTCTACCGCAAGCTCCCCGAGACCCCGAAGGAATACATCAACGAGAAACTCCTCAGCGACATGATGCTCGCCGAGCGCAGCCTCCTCTACGTCGGCGGCGCGGGCAGTTGCATGGGCTGCGGTGAGGCCACCGCCCTCCGCATGATGCTCGCCGCGACCGGCTTCCAATACGGCAAGGAAAGCGTCGGCATCGTCAACTCCACCGGCTGCTCCACCGTTTACGCCTCCACGTATCCCTACAACCCCTACCTCGTCCCCTGGACCAACTCCCTCTTCGAGAACGGCCCCGCCGACGCCATGGGCGTCCGCGCCCGCTGGGACCAGATGGGCTGGGGCGACAAGAAGCTCTGGGTCGTCGGCGGCGACGGCGCGATGCTCGACATCGGCTTCCAATCCCTCTCCCGCATGCTCGCCTCGGGCATGAACATCAAGGTGCTCATCCTCGACACGCAGGTTTACTCGAACACCGGCGGCCAAAGCTCCACCGCCACCTTCAAATCGCAGAACACCAAGTTCTCCGTCCACGGCAAGGTCATCCAGGGCAAGACCGAGCGCCGCAAGGAAATCGCGCAGATTGCGATGATGCACCCGAACACGTTCGTCGCGCAGACCTCCTGCGCCATGTCGAACCACTTCTACAAGTCCATCATGGCGGCCAACGAGTTCGACGGCCCCGCGGTCATCAGCGTTTACACCACCTGCCAGCCCGAGCACGGCGTGGGCGACAACCTTGCCATGAACCAGTCCAAGCTCGCCGTGGACACGCGCACCTTTCCCGTCCTCATCTACGACCCGCGCAAGGGCAACAAAATCGCCGAGCGCCTCAGCCTCCAAGGCAACCCCGCGCCGAAGGACGACTGGTATAAAGACCCCAAGACCGGCGACCTCTTCGACTTCGTCATGTTCGCCCGCACCGAAGGCCGCTTCTCCAAACACTTCGACAAGGACGGCGTGCCCTCCCCGCTGATGCTCGAAGCCAAGCAAGACCGCCTCGACAACTGGCGCGTGCTCCAAGAGCTAGCCGGCATCATCTGAGCCGCGCAGGCCAACGAATCACCCAAGCCCCGGTCGCAAGACCGGGGCTTTTGCTTTGGCGGAACGATGCAATTGACGGAGCGCCGGTGCGGGTGAGGTGCCTCCCTTGGTGGCGGGCGACCAACACGGCTGACGGGTGGCAGGGCCGAAGGGCGGAGTCACGCCAGCGCCGGATTCTCCAGTCGCACCTGCTCGAAGTGCTCTTCCGCCACGATGAAGCCGACGCACGCCGGCGTGCGGCAGAGACAAGGGGAGGCGCGGTAGTCGGCAACGTCGTAGCCGTAGTTGAAGGTAAGTTCCTCGCCCGCCACGAGGTCCCTCAACGCGACAATCCAGATGCGGCCATCGTCGTTGTCGGCCTCGCAGTTGGGCGCGCAACTGTGGTTGAACCAGCGCGCGGGGTTCCAGTCCACGTTGCCGTCGAGGTCGGTCTCCTCGTCGAGGTAGAAGATGAACGGGTTGTCTGCCTCGCAACGACGGTCCGCTTCCGCCTTGTTGATCCGCTCGCCGAGATACTCGATGAGCCGCGTGCCGGAGGGCACGTCGCGGGCGGCAAACCCGCCGTGCCCGTGGATGGGTGAGGATCGAAACTCGGCGAATCCGACTGTGGTGGGGGTGCTCATTCGTCCTCTTCCTTCGCAACGTGAAACAGCTCCGCGACCTGCGCGAGCTGGTCGCCGCTGCCCAGCAGCAGCAGCTTGTCGCCTGCGCGAAGCTCCTCGTCGGGGCCGGGATTGACGATGCTCTCGCCGTTGCGCTCGATCCCCACTACGCTTGCGCCGGTGCGGGTGCGCAGCTCCAGTTCGCGGATGAGTTTCCCAGCGACGGGCGAGCCGGGGTCCACGAGCACCACTCGGATTTGCGCATGAGACAGGAGCCGGAAAAACTGGGTGGTGCTCTCGGGTCGCGCGGGTGGCGGGCGCTCGAAGGTCTCGATGAGCGCGACCTGCGCCTTGGAATGCCATTTCACAAACGCGCGCCACCAGACCCACATCACCAGCGCCACGATGAGCACGAGCACCAGCAGCACCTCCAGCGGCGGCAGCAGCGTGGAACTCAGCGCCAGCACCAACAGGGCGAGCGCCACCACGCCCGCCAAGGGAATGGCTTGCGCGATGACGGCGCGGATGCTCGCGGTGCGTTCGCCCGCCGCCTCGGGCCGCACGCTGATCTCCGCGACCAGCAGGCCAAGGGCCTGGAGCTTGCGGAAGTTCGCGATGAGCAGCGGCAGCGAGAGCACCGTCGCGCCGAGCCAGAGGAAGGCGTTCATCCCGATCTCACCGCCGGGAAATTTCGGCAGCCACGCGGGTTTCCGCTGCGCGAGGAACACAGCGATGATGAACACCCCGGCCGTGAGGGCGACGTTCAACCCCATCTGCCAAAACCATTTCCGCACCATCCGGCCGACGAAGCCCGACCGCCGGCTCTCGCGGAAACGCCCCAGCCACTCGGTGTAGAGGTCGAGATAGTTCGTCAGCGCGCGCGGCGCGTGGCGGCCCCACCATTCCACGAGGTCGTCCGAGTGCTTGAGCCGCAGCGGCGTGAGGAACGCGGTGATGACCGAGACCGCGACAGCGACGGGGTAAAGGAATTCGCTCGTGACCTTCAGTTGCAGACCCAGCGCCGCGATGATGAAGGAGAACTCGCCGATCTGTCCGAGGCCGTTGCCCACGCGCATGGAGGTCCAGTTGTCGTGCCCTGCAACAAACGCGCCGAACGCGCACGCCACGGACTTGCCGATGACCACCGCCGCCGTGATGACCACGATGGGCAGCCAGTGCTGCGCGAGCATGCGCGGCTCGATGAGCAGCCCGATGGCGACGAAGAACACCGCGCAGAACAGGTCGCGCAGGGAGCTAGTGAGTATCTCGATTCGCCCGATCTCTCGCGCCTCCGCGATCACCGCGCCGATGATGAACGCGCCGAGCGCCACGCTGTAGCCGAGCTTGAGCGCCAGCAGCGACACGCCGAAGCACAGGCCCAGCACGGTGACGAGCAGGACTTCGTTGCTGCGGAACTTCGTCACCCAGCCGAGGAGTCGCGGCACCACGAGCAGGCCCAGCACGACGACGACGACGAGGAAAATCCCAAGCCGCCCAAGCGTGCCTGCGACGTCGGCGGCATCGAGCGCGCCGGTCATCGCGATGCCGGAGAGCAGCGCCAGCAGCACGATGGCGAGGATGTCCTCCACGATCAGGATGCCGAAGATGACCTGCGCGAACGGCTCCTTCGTGAGCCGCGCCTCTTGCAACGCCTTCACGATGATGGTGGTCGAGGAGATGGAAATCATCGCGCCGAGGAAGACCGAGTCCATCCGCCCCCAGCCGAACCACTGGCCGATCTGATAGCCGACGAGGATCATCAACAGGATTTCCAGCGGCGCGGCGATGAGCGCGGTCGTGCCGACCTTTCGCAGCCGACGGAAGCTGAAGTCCAGCCCGAGCGAGAACATGAGGAAGACGATGCCGAGTTCGGAGAGAGTCTTGATGGTTGCCTCGTCCGAGATGAGCGGCGAAGGCAAGACGTGCGGGCCGATGAGCACGCCGGCGAGGATGTAGCCGAGCACGACGGGCATGCGGAGCTTGTGGAAGAGCACCGTCACCAACGCCGCCGCCATCATCACGATGGCGAGGTCTTGGAGGAAGGTTGCGCCGTGCATCTTGCCGCGGAGTCTGAGGACGGGCTGCGAAGCGGGTCAAACTCTCCTGCGCGGAAAAGCACCGCGCTTTGCTGGCGCAGGCTTCTGAGGAGGAGTTGGGGCGACGGCGGTCGGTTGGGGCCCAGGCTTCTCTTCGTGCGCCGTCCATCCGTAGGTTTTCAGCCACTCATCCGCCGACGCTTGGATGCGCACCGGCCGTTTCGTGAACGGGTCACGATACGCCAGTTCGACCGAGCGCAGCGCCAGCGGCGGACGGGTGTAAGGCATTTCCTCCGCAGACGGCCCGTAGAGCGGGTCGCCCATGATGCCATGGCCGGTCGCGCTCAGGTGAACGCGGATCTGATGCTGCCGGCCCGTGAGCGGATGTGCCTCGACGAGTGTGAAATTTCCCTTGCTCCGCAGCACACGGAAGAACGTCTCGCAGTCCTTGCCCTCTTCGTCATCCACGTGCACCCGGCCAATTGCCTGCGGATCAGAGCCAAGCGGCAGGTTGCATGTCCAATCGGGGCTGCGCGGCTTCCCGTGAACGATGGCAAGGTAGCGCTTCTCCATCTGCCTCGACTGGAACAGGTCACCATACGTCTCCACCGCGCCGAAGCTTTTGCCGAACAGCAGCACGCCGCTCGTGTCTGCGTCGAGCCGGTGGATGTAGCGGAGGAATTTCAAGTTCCGCGAGCGCGCCCAGTAGTGGCCGGCGTTGATGGAGGAGGAGATGGCCGCCTGGAGGTTCCAGCCCGTGCGCTGCCACGAGTGAGGCACGAGCATCCAGCCGGCGGGCTTGTCAATCGCGATGACCGACCGGTCCTCGAAGAGGATGGGAATCGGCGGGGCGTCGGCGAGTTCGATGAAAGGCGGTTTGGCCATGTGCGCTGACAGAGTAGCGCACGGCGGGAAAGGGAGAAGTGATTAGTGATTAGTAAAAGGTCAGACCTTACGCCGACTAATCACTAAATACTTCTCTCCCTCCGCCTCCTCACCTCGGCGGCTACACCGCCTTCGCCAGCACCGCCAGCAACCGCCCCACATCCTGCGCCGTGTTGTAGCCCGCCACCGCGATGCGGATTCGGCCAGCGTGGTGCATGACGTGGATGTGCTCCTTGTCCAAGGCGGCGAAAATCCCCGCCGTGTTCGGATGCAAGAAGGCGAGGATGCCGGTGGGGTTTGTGGGCTGAGCGGGGGCCATTGGCTGCAAGCCGAGCTTCAACAAACCGGCGTGAACCTGTCCGACCAGCGGGTTCGCGTGTCGGGAAATGGCTTCGACGCCGACGGCCTCCACGTAACGCAGCGCGGCGTTCAGCGCGTAGATCGCGGCGAAGTTCGGCATCCCGACGGAGAAGCTCGCCGCGCCGGCCTTCGTGTCCGCGCGCTGAAAGCGGTCGGCATCGAAGGCGTTGCGCAGGTGGAACCAGCCACCCGCGTGCGTCGTGAGCCGCGCCGCCGCACGCTCCGGAATGCCGACGATGCAGCCGCCGTGGACGGCGAGCGTCCACTTGTGCGTGCTGCTGATGAGGCAGTCGGCGTCCGAGCAGTCGAGCACGACGCGACCGAGCGCCTGCGTCACGTCCACGGAGATGAGCGCGTTGGGCGCGAGTTGGCGCACGGCGTCGCGGAACGGCTCCCAGGCGAGGCGATGGCCGTTGTAGAAACTCACGAGCGAAACCTGCACGAGCTGGGTTCGCGCGTTGAGCAGCGGCACGAGGGCTTCGACGCGCAGCTCACCTTGCGCGGCCTTCCACACGCGCGTCTGCGGGCGTGTGGAGGCGGTGAGCCAAGGCGTTGCGCCCGCCGGGAAGTCGAGGTCGGTGACGACGACTTCGTCGGTCGGCTGGAGGTTCAGCGCAGTGGCGAGGAGGTTGTAAGCCTCCGAGCTGCACGAGCAGAAGGAGACTTCTGCTGTTTTGAATCCCGTCATGCGCGCGGCGACTTCGCGGCAGTCCTCGACTTGCTTGAAGTGCGCGTCGCGACCCTTCATGCCGCGCAGCTTGTCTTGCCAGTAGGCTTGCAACGCCTCGCCTACGCAGAGCGGCGGGATGCTCTCGGCGGCGGTGTTCAGGTAAGTCATCGAGTCCAGCGCGGGGAAATCGCGATGGCGTGTGGCGGGTGTCAGCATGGGAGGGATTTAGCCGTGAGCCGGCGTAAAGGACACAAAGAAAATTTGCCGAGTGGCGTGGCAGCGACGCTGGAGCGCGGCGTTCACGCCGCAGAAGGCGAGCAGGCTGAGCGCGCTTCGTGATTTGAGCGCGCCAGACAAGCGGACCTTTCTGCGGCCTGAAGGCCGCGCTCCTAGGCGGCGGGCATTAGTGATTGCGCGAGCCGCACGTAGGCGTCGGTCCCGGCTTCCAAGTCCGCCAGCGCGATGAACTCGTCCACCGTGTGCGCCTGCGCGATGTCGCCGGGGCCGAGGACGATCACCGGCACCCCGCGCGCGGCGATCTTGCTGGCGTCGCAGCCGAAGAAGACGACGTCGGGCGTGGGTTGGTTGAGCACGGAACAAGCAGTCATCACCAGTGGGTGATCGGCGGGAAACTCGAAGCTGGGATCAACGACGCTGGCTTCTGGAAACTGCCACTCCACGTCCGCCACTTGCTGGCACCGCTCGCGCAGCAGGGCATGAATTTCCTCCTGCGTCGCACGCGCGTCCTGGCCGGGGAGCAAGCGGATGTCCACTTGGACGGTGCAGCGCTCTGGCACAATGTTCACGCCTGTGCCGCCGCTGATAAGGCCGATGGACCCGGTGCTGGCGCCGAAACCGGGCGCAACGATCTGCGCCAGCCGTGTGGTGAAGTGGGTTTCCAACGCGAGGATGGCGTGCGCCATCGCGACCACGGCGCTGCGGCCCTCGTGCGGCTTGCTGCTGTGCGCCGCGCGGCCCACCGCGTGGATGGCGAAGCGCAGGCAGCCCTTGCATCCGCGCACGACGTGGAGGCGCGTTGGCTCACCCACGACGGCGAAATCCGGCAGCCGTGCCGGCGACTTGCAATCGCCGTCGGGTGCGTCCTGTGCGTCTGGACGGCGATTGGAAGTCGCCGACACGGGTTCAGCGCGCATCTGCTCCAGCATCGCATTCACGCCCCGGAAGCGGAATTCCTCGTCCGCCATGCAGGCGACGGTGAGCGTGCCGCGCCAGGTGGACGGCGAGTTCTTCAGCCGCAGCGCGGCTGCCATCATGCACGCCAGCGGGCCTTTCATGTCGCTGGCTCCCCGGCCCCACAATCGCCCGTCACGCACTTCGCCGCCGAAGGGCGCGATGGTCATGCCACCGACGCCCACGGTGTCCGTGTGGCCGTTGAGCATGAAGTGCGGGTGGTCCGCACCGTTGCGGAACTGGAGGATGACATTCTCGCGGCCCGGCAGGACTGGCTGACGCCAGACGGTGAAACCATTCGTGCGCCCCCAGTTCTCAATCCAAGCCGTCACCGCGCCTTCGCCTGTGCTGGCAGGATCGTAGTCCGGATTCACGCTGGGGATGCGGACGAGGGCGTGGGCGATGTCGAGGGCGGTGGAGGTCATGCGGGCGGATGCGTCTCAGTCGAGAAAACTACTCAGGAAATCACCAAGCCCAGACCCGACCTCGCCGCCTGCATCGATCGCGACTAAAGCGAAATCGGTCTTCGGTTGCTTTGCCCGGACATCGAGTATTTTCTCCACCTCCGCCTTCGCCAGCCAGATGCCGCCGCAGTCGCGACAACGGCTCGCCTCGATGTCTCCCTGCGTGCGAGTCTGCAATTGGCTGCCGGCGCATGCCGGAGAGGCAAGGCGTCGCAGCATGAAGCCTGACGCGGCGGAAGGAACCGGTGGCTCGGCGGACGCGGGCTGCGGGGACCTCTTGGCAAGCGACTCCAGTGCAGCACGGGAAAACTACACGCCATGACCTTAGTGCGGCGATGTTGTCGCGCTTGTTTGCAATGAGCGGCGTGCGATCCAGCGGACAGATCATCGAGACAACCTATTTATCTGCGTCGGGTGGCACGTCCTTCTCCATCGCCTTCTTCAGCGCGGGGACCTGCGCCAGGAGCTTCTCGAACTTGATGCCGGTGAGGCTCTCCAGCACGGGCGGGAGCTGGGCCATGATTTGGGTGACGTCGCCGGTGAGCTTGCTCGCGCCGCCGCCGGGGCCGCTGCCGGAGTTGATGATAACCATCTTCTCCATCTTGGAGAGCGGCTCGCTGATGCGGCCGGCGATGTCAGGGAGCACCTTGACGAGCAGTTCGATGACAGCGGCTTCGTTGTATTGCTGGAAGGCTTCGGCCTTGAGGCGCGTCGCCTCGGCGTTCGCCTTGCCTTGCGCCATGATGATATCGGCTTGGGCGAGACCCTTGGCCTTGTTCGCCTCGGCCTCGGCGATGCCGGTGGCTTTGCTGACGTCGGCGTTGGCGAAACCGGTGGCCTTCGCAGCGGAAGCGGCACCGGCGGCCTCGGTTTCGAGCTGGAACTTCCGCGCGTTGGCGAGGGTCTCGACCTTGTAGCGCTCGGCGTCGGCGGGCTTCTGCACGGTGGCTTCCAGCTCGCGCTGCTTGCGGAGGATTTCCTGCTGCTGCAACTCGATCTGCTTCTGCTTGGCGATGATCTCGACCTGCACTTCTTCCGCCTTCACGAGTTGGCCGGTTTTGTATTTCTGGAGGTCGTAGGCGAGGTCGGATTCGGCCTTCTTCTGGTTCACGGTGGCCTGATAGGTGGCGACGTTGCTTTGGTAATCGCGCTGTGCCTCGGCGATCTTCGAGTCGGCGGCGAACTTCGCTTCCTGCCCGGCCTGCGTGGCTTGGGAGGACTTGATCATCGCATCGCGGTCGGCCTCGGCCTGGGCGATCTGGGCGTCGCGCTTGACCTGGGCGATGCGCGGTTTGCCGAGGGCGTCGAGGTAGCCTTGGGTGTCGCGGATGTCGCGGATGGTGAAGCTCACGATGCCCAAGCCCATGTTGGCCATGTCCCCGGCGGCGACCTCCTGCACGCGCGAGGCGAAGGCGTCGCGGTTCTGGTAAATTTCCTCCACGGTCATCGTGCCGAGGATGGCGCGCAGGTGGCCTTCCAAGGTTTGTGTGGCGACGTTCTTGATCTCGTCGGTGGATTTGCTGAGGAACTGCTCGGCGGCGGTGGCGATGGAGATATCGTCGCCCTTGATCTTGATTTGCGCGACGCCGTCCACCTTCACCGGCACGCCCTTGCTGGTGTAAACCTCGGGCGTCTGCACATCAATCGTGAGCAGTTCCAGCGAGAGGATGTCCACCTTCTCGAACACCGGCCAGACGAAGACGCCGCCACCCTTGACGATGCGGAAGCCGACCTCACGCGTCTTGCCGTCGGGGTCGACGACGCGGCGTTTGCGGCCGGAGATGACGAGCACTTCGTTCGGGCCGACCTTGGTGTAGCGGCTGGCGAAGATGGCGAAGATAATCACCACGGCGACCAGCAGCGCGAGCATCGCGGCCACGCCGAGGGCGGCACCCGGGGAGGAAACTTGGGCGAGCAGAGGCATCATAGTCATAGGCTGGGTTGAGGTGGGGAGAGTTAAACGGGTTTGACGAAAAACTGTGAACCGACGATGCGGGTGACAATGACGGCCGCACCGGTGGCGATGGGCTTGCCGTCCTCCGTCCGGGCTGGCGCGGTGTAGCGCGTGCCGCCTTGGACATAGACTATTTCACCGACGCCATTCTCCGGGATGCCGGTGCCTAAGGTTGCGGTGCTGCCAACGACGCTGGCGACTTGGGACTCGCTGGAGCTTTGCGTCTTGCGGAACACCAACCGCAAGGCTGAGACGATCACATTTGCAAAGGCGAAGGCTCCCACGGCAGCGAGCGGGGCGCTGAGCAGGGGAGATTTGGTGGCTGGCACCAGGCTCAGGAGATAGCCGAACGCGCCAAAGCCCGTCATGAAGGCCGCAATGATCATGGGGCTGAAGGCCGAAACGCCGCTGCCATCCGTGCCATCTGCGCCCGTTTCGGCGTGACCCCCGCTGCCCACGTCATGCTGTCCGGCACCCTCGAAGAAATGCCCCAGCAGCGCGAGGACGACGAGGAAGAGGAAACCGCCGCCGAGGCAGAGAAGGTAGATTAGTGCGTCCAGGCTCATAGCGACCTCGTGGTTTTTGAATGGGGGTTGAGTAAAGTCGGCGGCGAATGGCCTAGCAAGCGTGAAAGCGGCTTCACGCGCCCAGTTCCCTCTTTCGCTGCGGCCTCCGGACGAAGAGGTAGATCAACGCGCCGAGGAGGTGAGTGAAGAGGATGACGAGCACCCAGATGAGCTTGTCGTTTCCAGCGCTCGATTCCTTCGTGGCGCAACCCACAAGCATCCAAACCCAGAACCCCGTCGCCAGCAGCGTCAATCCCGCGAGGGGCAGGAGGAGGAGAAGTTCAAGCATCGCCATCACAGTTTTTTTCCTTGCCGGGCATCGTGGAGCAACGCGGCGGCGGCTTCACCTACAAGCTCCCTGCGGGTTTGTAGAACGAGCGGCCGGAGATGCATTGGACAGGGAAGGACGGCGAGTTTACATCGGGCTTCTCGGAGTGGCGTTGCCGTGGCCGCTGCGAACTGGTTCACTTCCGCCGACAGATTTGCCCGACTATGAACTTGACCGCTGACTACCTCGCCCGCTGCCGCGCGCTGGTGGACACGGTGGAAGCGCAGGCCGCGCCCATCGCGCAGGCCGCCGACTGGTTCGCGCAGACCATTCTCGCGGGGCGGATGGTTCACCTCTTCGGCTCGGGGCACAGCCGCATCCTCGTCGAGGAGATGTGGCCGCGCTACGGGTCGTTCCCCGGTTTCAACCCCATCGTCGAGCTGTCGCTGTCGTTTCACAATCTCGTCGTCGGGGCGAACGGGCAGCGGCAGGCGATGTTCCTCGAAAATGTCTCCGGTCTCGCCGAGCGCATCCTGCGCAACTTCGATTTGTCCGACCGCGACTGCGCGCTGGTCGCGTCGTCCTCCGGCTGCAATGTCGTGCCCATCGAGATGGCCGAGCAGTTTCGGAAACGCGGCGTGAAGGTCGTTGCCATCATCAGCCGTGCGCACTCGGAGGCGAGCACGAGCCGGCACGCGAGCGGCAAGAAACTTCAGGACTTCGCCGACCTCGTCCTCGACACCGGCGCTCCCGTGGGTGACGCGATGGTGAAGGTGCCGGGTCTCGATACGGCGGTCGCACCCGGCTCCACCATCGGCGGCTGCTTGCTCATCAACTCCATCAAGGCCGAAGTCGCCGCGCGGCTCACGCAGGCCGGCTACCCGCCGAAGGTGCTGACTGCGGGAGCTGTCGTCGGGGCTGCGAAGGCCACGGAGCTTTTTGAGGCAGCCTACGACGAGCACGCGCGCCGCATGGCAAAACTTTACGAGCACTTGGGAATGAAGACTTAGCCGCGAAAGGGCGCAGAGAGCGCAAAGAGATTTCTGCTTTGTGACCTTTGCGCCCTTTCGCGGCTCATCAAGAAATGAAAACGCAACCCTTGCGGACCACGGTCATCGGCAGCTACCCGTTTCCGGGCTGGCTGGAATTCGCCTGCCAACACCTCGGCCAGTTCGGCGACGCGGACCGCGCGGAGATGGTGGACGACGCCGTGGCCATCGCAGTGAAGGACCAGCTCGACGCGGGCCTCGATGTCATCAGCGACGGCGAGCAGACACGGCTGGACTTCAACCTGAGCTTCTACGGCTTCATCGAGGGCATCGAACTGGAGAGCGCCGCGCCGCGCCGGTTCGGCCCGCCTGCGCACGACCAGCGCGGGAAGCACAAGGTCATCGGCGAACTGCGCGCGCCGCGTGGGTTGGGAGCGGTGGAGGATTTCGAGCGGCTGAAGCGGGTGGCAGCGGTCAGCGGTCAGCGGTCAGCTTGAAGGCGTCAGTGCCGGGGCCATACACCTTGAGCGGACGGCTGCTGCCGAACGATCAATACAAGAACCGCTGGGAGCTGACGGAGTCTTTGCTGCCGCTTGTGCGCGCGGAGTTGGAGGCGCTGGTGCGCGCCGGCTGCACGGAGATTTGCGTGGATGAGCCAAGCATGAGCTGCTACGCGCACCGCGAAGACCCGAAGCGCTTCGTGAACATCTTCAACCGCACCGTCGAGGCGGTCGTGGGCAAGTGCCACCTCAGCACGCACCTGTGCTTCGGGAACTACAAGGGCCGCGCCGTCGGGCCGCGCCGCTACGCGCCAATGTTCCCGGCGTTCCTCGACATGCACCTGGACGAAATCCACGTCGAGATGGCGAGCCGCGAGTTTGCGGAGTTGGAGGTCATCGCCGAGATCGCGAAGCGGCACACCGCCGCCGTGGGCATCGTGGATGTGAAGAGCTACTACATCGAGACGCCGGAGGACATCGCGACGCGCGTGCGTGCCTGTCTGACGCACGCGCCGCCGGAGAAGCTCGCCTTCGCGCCGGACTGTGGCCTCTCGCAAACCGCGCGCTGGGCGGCGAAGCAGAAGCTGGGGAACATGGTTGCTGGCGTGGCGAAAGCGAGAGCTTCAATTTAAGCCACGAATGAAACACGGACCGAACACGGACAGAGGCAATTTCACCCGTAGTTGTTTCCTATCCCTGTTTGTTCTGTGTTCAATCCGTGGCTAACACCAACTCATGATTAAGCCCTTGCTCCAAGACGATGCGTTGCTCGCGGATGTTGATGCCGCGAAGTCCGATCGTCCGAACTTCCGACTCTGGTGGCTGGGGCAGAGCGGGTTTCTTGTCCAGTTCAACGGGCGGCACGCGCTGGTGGACCCGTATCTCTCCGACTCGCTCACTGTCAAATACGAGCAGTCGGACAAGCCGCATGTGCGCATGACGGCGCGGGTGATCGCGCCGGAGCGGTTGGGCTTCGTGGATGTGGTGATAAGCAGCCACAACCACACGGACCACTTCGACCCGGACACGCTCAAGCCGTTGCTCGCGGCCAAGCCTGCGCTGCCGCTGGTGTTGCCGGAGGCGAACAAGGGCGCGGGGGCGTTCCGCATCGGGCTGAGTCTCAAAGCACCAAATCTCATCGGGGTGTGCGCGGGCGAGGTGAAGTCGGCGGGCGGGTTCACGTTCAACGGGATTCCCGCCGCGCACAACGAGCTGGAGGTGGACGCGGCGGGCAATCACAAGTTCCTCGGCTACCTGCTCCAGTTCGGCCCGTGGCGCGTGTATCACGCGGGCGACACGAAGCACTTCGAGGGCATGGAGGACTGGATTCGCCCGTTCCGCGTGGACGTGGCGCTGCTGCCCATCAACGGCGACAAACCGGAGCGCAAGGTTGCGGGGAATCTCGACGGGCGCGAGGCGGCGCAACTGGCGAAAGCCATCGGTGCGCGGCTGGCCATCCCGATGCACTACGACCTGTTCACGTTCAACACGGCGTCGCCGGACGAGTTCGTGGCGGAGTGCGGGAAGCTCGGACAGAAGTGCCGGGTGTTGCAGGCGGGCGAGCGGTGGAGCAGCGCGGAGTTGGCGGGCTGAAAGGGAGGAGTGCCCGCGGATAACGCGGATTCGCGCGGATAAGAAAGCGCTGCGAAGGGCGCGGCTTTTCATCCGCGTCATCCGCGTTATCCGCGGGCAAAAACTAGTTCGCCGCCAGCTTCTCGAAGCTCTCCTCGATGAAGGTGGTGTTCTGGATGCGCGCGAGCTTGGCGTAGAGGCCGTCGGTGGCGAGGAGTTCGTCGTGCGTGCCGCGCTCGACGATCTCGCCGTGGCGCAGGACGAGGATTTGGTCGGCCTTGCGAATGGTGCTCAGGCGGTGCGCGATGACGAAGCTGGTGCGGCCGGTCATGAGCCGTTCCAGCGCTTCCTGAATCAGTTTCTCGGTCTGTGTGTCCACGCTGGCGGTGGCTTCGTCGAGGATGAGGATGGGCGCGTTCTTCAGCAGCGCGCGGGCGATGCTCACGCGCTGCTTGTCGCCGACGCTCAACTTCGCGCCGCGCTCGCCGACGCGGGCGTCGTAGCCGTCGGTTAGGCGGGTGATGAAGTCGTGGCAGTTGGCGGCCTTGGCGGCGGCGTGGAGGTCGGCGGCGGAGGCGTCGAGGCGACCGTAGAGGATATTCTCGCGGATGGTGCCGTTGAAGAGGAATGGCTCCTGCGCGACGACGCTGATGTGTTCGCGCAGCGTTTCCAAGGGCAACTCGCGGGTGTCCATGCCATCAATGAACACGCGGCCGGACGTGGCTTGGTAGAAGGCGGGCAGGAGGTTGACGAGGGTGGATTTGCCCGCGCCAGTGGGGCCGACGAGCGCGGTCATCTGGCCGGGCCGCGCGTGGAGGGAGATGGCTTTGAGGACGACGCGGTCGGCGCTGTATTGGAAGCCGACGTTCTCGTAGCGGACTTCGCCCCGGGGGAGTTGCGAATTACGAATTGCGAATTGCGAATCGGAGGTCGGTTGCGCCGGGCCAGAGGTTCGACCTTCGGAATTCGACATTCGAGATTCCACTGTTGCATCCATGATGTCGAAGACTCGCTCGCTGGCGGCGCGGGCGGATTGGAGCATTTGGTTCAAGCCGTGGAGGCGGCCGATGGGTTCGTAGAAGAGCGCGAGGTAGAGGAGAAATTGCACCAACTCGCCGACGGTCATCTTGCCTGCGAGGACTTGCGTGCCGCCGAACCAGAGGACGAGGCCGATGCCGAGCGAGGAGGCGAAGGCCATCGCGGGCGAGTAGATGGCCCACGCGCGCATCACGGTGAGCGTGCCTTGGCGGAGATCCTCGGCGCGGGCACCGAAGCGCGTATCCTCGTGGCGCTCGCGACCGAAGGACTTGATTTGGCGGATGCCCTGGAGGTTGTCCATGAGCAGGGCATTCATGGCGCTGGCGGCCTGGCGCTGGACGCGGTAGCGCTTGTGGGCGGTGAGCGTATACCAGAGCGCGCCGCCGATGAGAATGGGCAGTGGCGCGAGCGCGACGCCAGCGAGCAACGGGTTCGTGCAGAAGAGAATCGTGAGCACGCCGACGATGCTGAGGATGGCGACGGTGCCTTGCTCGGTGCCGTCAATGAGCAGGCGCTCCATGGCGTTCACGTCCTCGATGACGCGGGTCATGAGGTCGCCGGACGCGCGCTGGTCGAACCAGCCGACGGGGAGGCGTTGCAGGCGCGCGTAAACATCGCGGCGGAGGTCGAGGATGACCTTCTGCTCCAGCTCGTTGTTAAGGCGGATGCGGATGCCGGTGAAGAGTTCGCGGAGGAAAAAGGCGCCGATGAGCAACCCCATCACGGGCGCGAGGCTGTCGGCGTTCTTCTTGGTGATGACCTCGTCAATGACGTGTTGCGTGAGCTTCGGGTAGGTGAACGCGGCGGCGAGTGAAAGCAGCGCGAAGGCGATGGTGCCGAGCGCCATCAGCTTGTAGGGCAGCAGATACACGCCAACTCTACGCACGACCTCGCCGGTGGAGCGGGGCTGCGATTTGAAGCTGGGGTCGGTGTGGGCACCGAAACCGGGATGGGCACTCATGTCAATTCAAGGCGGGGATTGAACGCGGGAACTGAAGCCGGGCGAAGCTCAAAGTAAGCTCGAACAGAAATGGAACCATTGACCGGCACTGGCTGGCACTGACCCCGAACTTCGCAGCCGAGGCACCAGACAGCGTGGCGCAGACTTCGGAGTGCGAGCTTACTTGGGCTGGCTGGGCAGGTTCAGGCGACGGCCGTCGTCCTTCGCAGGCGGGGGAAGAGCCTTGTCCACCAACTCGCGCATGAGCCGGGTGCGCACCCCGGCCAGCGCGGGATCAGAGACGAGGTCCAAGTGCCTCCGCGCCTCGCTCAGCTTTCCCGCTGCGGCCTTCACCCGCGCGAGATGCAGGTGCGTGGCCTCGCGCTCCAGGTCGTTCCGCGCGAGTGACAACGCGACGCCCCACGCCGCGATCGCCGCCTCGTGGTCCGGCGGTTGGACGCCGTAATAGACCTGCGCCAGATCGGTCGCGAGCTGGAAGTTGCCGGCGTCGAACTGCCGCGCGAGCCGATACAATTCCAGCGCGTGCCGTAGCACCTGCTGCTCGGCGATGCGGTAATGTTCTGCGGCTTCCTTGCGATGCAGCACGATAACCGAGCCGAGGTTGTGGTAGTAGATCGCCTGCCGGGGATTCAACTCGATGGCCTTGGCGTAAAGCTCGAAGGCCTTTGCCACCGGCCCGGTCTGGCCATAGCTGTTGGCGAGGTTGTTGTAGGCGGCGGGATTGGACGGATCGAGTTCCAGCGCCTTCTCCCATCGCTTCCGCGCCTCCGCCTCCTCGCCGAGGTCGTTGAGGAAACTGCCGAACGCGAGGTGTCCGCGCGCGTGCTTCGGATATCGCTGAAGGAACTCCTCGTAGGCCTTCTTCACCGGCTCGAGTCGCTGCTCGACTCGCAAACTGAGCACCGCCTGCGAAAGACTCGCGCCCTCCTTCGAGGAGGTGCCGTTGCCCTTCACCCACTTGTCAATCTCCTCGTGCGCCGTGTCGTCCAGCGCCATGACCCTCTGAAACTCCGACTCAGCCGGGTCGGCAGTGGAGCTCGAAAACTTCGGGGCCGGCGTGTCGGACTTCGACGCGGCCACAGCCGGCAGCAGCCCGAGCGCGCCGGCAAACACGATGATGGCAATCCACTTCACTCCGCGCACCGTAGCAACTCGTGCCGCTCCGTCCAAGCGCGCCTTTTTCGTCGTGACCTTCGCTCTGGCTCGCTACCCTGCACCCGTGTTGGACGTCGCCTTGCGCAGCGCAATGACTCTGCTGGAACCAATCGGTTTCGTCTGGGGCTGCCTCGTCGTGCTGACCGTCGTGCTCATCCGCAAGCAGCACAAGCGCCTCGCCGCCGCGCTAGGCACTCTCGCGGTCTTCATCTGGGTCGTGGGCGCGACGCCGTTGCCCGGCAGCCTGCTCGGCTCGCTGGAGCGCCCGTGGGCGGGAGTGAAGCGCGCCGATCTTCCCAGCGCCGACGCGATCGTGCTGCTCGGTGGCTTCTCCGCGCCGTCGCGCGAGGAAGTGGGCCGCTTGCATTTCAACCAGAACGCCGACCGCGCAGTGACTGCGATGGAACTGGTCCGACTTGCCAAATCCAAAACGCTGGTCGTCGGTGGCAGCGCTGTGACGGTGGACGGCGAGCCGTTGGCTGAGGCGGACTTGTTCAAGGAAATCCTCGTCGCGTGGAAAGTTATCGAGCCGGAGGTCATCAGCCTCGGTGGCTGCAAGAACACGCGGCACGAAGCCGAGAAGGTCGCCAAGCTCGCCAATGAGCGCGGTTGGAAGCGCGTTCTGCTCGTCACCTCCGCGTCGCACATCAAACGCGCGGCGGGCGTCTTCCGCACCACGACGAGTTTGGAGATCGTCCCCGCCCCGTGCGCGTTCCTGACGAGTGTCAGCATCGTCACGGCGGACAGCACGGACATCGTCCCGCGCGCGGCGGGCTTCGCGAAGCTGGAGACCTGGCTGCACGAGCAAATCGGCTGGCGCGTCTATCGCTGGCGCGGATGGATCTCTGATGAGGCGGCGGCGGGGAAATGACCAATGCCCGATGACCAATGACCATTGCGCGCGTGCCACCCTTTGGGCGGAGACCTGCGCCTTGTGCTGGGTGGTTTCGATGCTCCCGCCTGGCGATGCTCAGAGCCATTGAGCGTTGGTCATTGGGAGTTGAACCTTGTGCAATTGGAATTGGGAATTGAGCCTTCCCTCCTCCTCCGCCATCTTCCCGCACATGGTTTTGTCCGCCGAGGAAATCCAGCGCGCCGTCCGCGCCGCTCTCGCCGAGGACATCGGGCCGGGCGACGTGACCACGCTCGCCACCCTCCCCGAGTCCGCGACGACCTGCGCCGTGATGGCCGCACGCGAACCGCTGGTGCTCGCCGGGCTGCCCTTCGCCGAGACGGCTTTCTGTGAACTGGACCCCAACCTCCTCATCGCCTCGCACGCGGCGGATGGCTCGCATTGTCCGACGGGGCAGGTTCTCCTGCGCGTCACCGGCTCGGCCCGCTCCATCCTCACGGCCGAGCGCGTGGCACTGAATTTCGTGCAACGGATCTCCGGCGTCGCGACGCTCACCGCGCAGTTCGCAGAGCAGGTGAAGGGCACGCGTGCCAAGATTCTCGACACGCGCAAGACCACGCCCGGCTGGCGGCGCTTCGAGAAATACGCCGTCAAGTGCGGCGGTGGTCAGAACCACCGCGTCGGCCTCTACGACCAAGTGCTCATCAAGGACAACCACCTTGCCGCGCTGCGCCACGAGCAGCCCAACGCCATCGCCGCCGCCGTGCAACGCGCCCGCGCCGCGTATCCCGAACTCAAGGTCGAGGTCGAAGCCGACACGCTGGAGCAAGTGCGCCAAGCCGTCCAAGCCCACGCCGACATCATCCTGCTCGACAACATGAGCCTCGACGAATTGCGGGCTGCCGTGGCCTTGGTCGGAGGCCGCGCGCAAACGGAAGCCAGCGGCGGCGTGACGCTCCAGACCGTCCGCGCCATCGCCGAGACCGGCGTGGACTTCATCTCTGTCGGAGCCATCACGCACTCAGCACGCGCCGTGGACATTGCGCTCGATTTCCATACCACCACCGCATGAAGCAGCACATTGAGTATCACAAGGACGGAACCATCCGGGCCAAGGGGACGACGCAGGGCGGCTTGCTGACGGGCTATTGGGAGTGGTTCCGAAAGGACGGCACCAAGCTGCGCTCCGGATATTTCAAAGCGGGCGAGCAGGTCGGCGAATGGACCACCTATGATCGGCAGGGCCGCGTTCACAAGGTGACCGTAATGAAACCGAAACGGAAGCATGACCATTGACGCCCAAATCCTCACCGCGATGCGCCGGGCCGGGGCCGGGTCGGTGTCCGGCGCGGACATGGCGCAGCAGCTCGGCATGAGCCGCGCCGCTGTGTGGGCGCGCATCGAGGAGTTGCGCAAGCTCGGCTACGAGATCACCGCCAATCCGCACCAAGGCTACCGCCTCCTCAGCACGCCCGACGCACTCCACGCCGATGATTTGCTCGCGCGCCTGCCGGAGAACCAGATCGTCGGTCGCGACATCCGCGTCTTCGAGGAGACCAACTCCACCAACGACGTGGCCGAGAAGCTCGCGCGCGACGGTGTGAAGGAAGGCGTCGTCGTCTTCGCCGAGTCGCAGAAGAAGGGCCGGGGCCGGCTCGGCAGGCAGTGGCTCTCCCCCGCGCGCAAGGGTCTTTGGTTCTCCGTGCTGCTCCGCCCCGATCTTCGCCCGCAGGCCGCGACGCAACTCACCGTCGTCGCCGCCACCGCGCTGGCCCGTGCGATTCGTAGGCAGTCGAACCTCACGCCGGAGATCAAGTGGCCGAACGACATTCTCCTGCGCGGCAAGAAGGTTGCCGGCATCCTCACTGAACTCAGTGCCGAGCTGGATCACATCAATCATCTCATCATCGGCATCGGCGTGGATGTGAACCTCACGAGCACGGACCTGCTGGCGGACTTGCGGAAGACGGCCACTTCCCTCCGCATTGAGAGCGGCCAGCCGGTGTCGCGGCCTGAACTCGCGGCCACCATCCTGCGCGAGCTGGACGCCGACTACGCGCGACTGCGCGCCGGCCAGTTCGAGGCGCTTGCCACCGAGTGGGAGGAGCAATGCACCACCATCGGCCGCACCGTCACCATCCGCATCGGCGACCGCGCGCAGACTGGCGTGGCGGAGTCGCTCGACTCCGAGGGCGCGCTGCTCCTGCGCACGCAGCATGGCCGCCTCGAACGCATCATCGGCGGCGACGTGACCATCGAGAAATGACCAGTATCCATTGCACCCAATAACCAATGGCTCCAGGCTGGTTGCCATGGACGAACGGGCAAACGAACGATCGTTGGGAATTGGGCATTCATTGGACATTGAACATTGGACATTGGTCATTTAGCCCATGCTCCTCCTACTCGACATCGGCAACACGCACACGCACCTCGGCCTCGCCGACGCGCGTGGCATTTGGAAGCAGGCGAACATCAAGACGGCGTCGTGGCGTTCTGTCGCGGCGTCGCTGCCTGTGCGGAGGTTCGTTGGCAAGGCGCGCATTGAAGGGGCGGCCTTGTGCAGCGTGGTCCCGGCTGTGACTGGCACGGCCATCGCCTTCGTGGAGAAAGAATTCTCCGTCACCGCGCTGGAGCTGACGCCGCGCACGATCTCAGGTGTCGGCATCAACTATCCCCAGCCCAAGAAGATCGGCCCCGACCGTCTCGCCAACGTAGTCGCGCTCCGCCACCACTTCGGCGCACCTTCCGTCGCGGTGGCGTTTGGCACCGCGCTCGCGTTCGATGTCGTGGACAGGCACGGCGACTACGTCGGCGGCATCATCGCGCCCGGCCTCGCGGCGATGACGGATTATCTTCACGACAAAACGGCCCTGCTCCCCCGCATCACGATTCGCGAGACGAGTTCCGTCATCGGCAAGAGCACACGCGAGGCGATGCTCATCGGCGCGGTGCATGGCTACAGGGGGCTCGTGCGTGGATTGATCATCGAGCTGAAGCGCGAGTTGAAATGCCGGCGTCTGCCCGTCGTCGCCACGGGTGGCTACGCCGAGTTGCTCGCTGCAAAGCTCCCGGAGATCACCGACGTTGACGCGAACCTCACCCTCGAAGGACTTCGCCTCGTCTGGTTCGCGAACAACCGTGACAGGGACACTCCTGTCCCCCGGTCACATGACTGATCTCCGCCGGACAGCTCACAGCGGACAGGAGTGTCCGCCTTACGCCGCCAAGTCGTCTGGCGGCGAAATAACCGTTTGCATCCCGGCAGACGTGTGCTACAAACCGCGCTCCGTTCGGACTGTCCGCGCGGAAAAACTCTTTCAGAAGCTATGTCACAGCATCGCAGTCTCCGCGCCTCCAGCACCCTCGGGGCGAAGCGCAACGTCCTGAAGCGCTTCGAGCGCCTCGAAATCCTCAAGAAGGCCGGCCAGTGGAAGACCGGCGACCGCATCACCGGCCTGCGCAAGACCAAGCCCCCGGTCTAAGCTGCCGGCATCATCCCTTTTTCTCCGTCCTTGATCGGGAGCCGTCCGCCGACAGGTGCGACGGCTTTCTTTGCTTGTGCAAGTCCGCCTCCAGAAATTTCTCGCCGAAGCCGGCGTGGCCTCCCGCCGCGCCAGCGAGCGTCTCATCCTGAACGGCTTGGTCGAGGTCAACGGCAAGGTCGTCAAGGAACTCGGCACCAAGGTGGACGCCCAGCACGACGCCGTGAAGGTCGAGGGCCGCTTCGTCAAATCCAAGCGCAAGCTCTACGTCGCCATCAACAAGCCGCGCGGCTACCTCTCCACGCGCAGCGACGAACTCGACCGCCGCATCGTCACGGACCTCCTGCCGAGAGAGTGGTCGCACCTGCATCCCGTCGGCCGACTCGACAAGGACAGCGAGGGGCTGATCTTCCTGACCAACGACGGCGACTTCACGCTCCACCTCACCCATCCGCGCTACGGAGTTCGCAAGAAATACCGCGCCATCGTCGAGGGCTTCGTGGAGCCGGGCGTGCTCCGGCGCATCATGGCTGGCGTCGAGCACGAGGGCGAAATGCTCCGCGCCGAGCGCGCCCGACTGATGGACGCCAACAATTCCCACAGCATTGTCGAGCTTGAGCTGGCAGAGGGGAAGAACCGCGAAGTGCGCCGTCTCTTCGAATCCCAAGGCCTCATCGTCGCCCGCTTGCAACGCACGCAAATCGGCGCCATCAAACTTGCAGAACTGCCCGAGGGCCGCTGGCGTGCCTTGACCGACGCCGAGGTGAAGTCACTGATGGCAGTGACCACGCCGGCTGACGCCCCCAAGCCGCCGAACCGGTAGGGCTGACCTGCGGTCGGCCTCGTTCGGTCTAGTGGGACGATGCCGCGCGCATCGCGCACCTACCGCAAGTCAAAGCACGCCATCTCCACCGCGTTCCGCACGAGCAGCCTGCCGCCCTCGATCGCCGGGTGGTTCCAAGTCTTGCCCTTGATGCCTGGAATGCGCGCGATCTCGACATGCCGGTCGGGCAGCGGTTGCGCCAGCGCGAGATCGCCATTGCCGCAGAGGATGACGAGATGGCCGCTCGCGAGCAGCACCTGGCCGTAGCCGTAGCGCCCGTCCTTCCAACGTCGCTCGCCAGTCGCTGCGTCGAGGCAGACGAGGATGTCCTCATCCAAGCCGTAGATATGCCCGCCGTGCAGCACGGAACTGGTGAACTTGTTCTTCAGCGACTTGTTCCTCCACACCTCCTTCGCAGTGAAACCACTCTCGCTCCGGCTCAACTCCAGCCCGACCGCGCCCGTGCCGTAGCCCGCGCTCAAAACCACCCGGTTCGTGCCCGTCACGATGGGCTGCGCGATCGTGTTGTCGAACTCGACGCGCCACGGGAAACGCCACTGCACTTTCCCATCCCCCGGACCGACGCCCAGCAAATGCCGGGCCGTATGCACCAGCAACTGCCGCTCACCGCCCAGCGTGACCAACATCGGCGACGCGTAACCCGCCTTGTCCTGCATCTCGCGCCACCCCATCGCTCCCGTGACCTTGTCATAGGCGATCAGCATCCGCCCATCGCGGCCCTGCGGATCGCCCGCCAGCACGAGAACATTTCCATCCACGATCAGCGGCGCGGCGCTCACGGCAAAGAAGAGATTGGAACAACTGTTCTCCGCGAAGACATCGTGCTGCCAAAGCAACTTCCCAGTCGCCGCTTCGAGACAACGAAACTTCCCGGTCCCGCCCAGCGAATACAGCCGCCCCTCGTGCCACGTCGGCGTCGCTCGCGGGCCTTCGCCGCCCATCCACTCCTGGAAGTGCGCTGCGTAACTGTGCGCCCACACCTCGCGGCCCGTCTCGACTTCGTAAGCCGTCACCGCCTCCTGCTCGCGCCGTTGCTCGATGGTGAACGCCAGTCCATCCGCCACCACGAAAGACGCGTAGCCCGCGCCCACCGGTTGCTTCCACAACAACTTCGGCGGCGACTTCACCCAGTCCACGTTGATGGGCTGCTGCTCGTAATGTCCGTCGCGCTTGGGGCCGCGGAAGTCCGTCCAATACGGTGCGGCAGCAGTCTTCGACACGGCCACCTGAGGCTTGCTGATGGGAGCAATGCCGTTGGCCGACCGCGCTTTCTCCAGCCGCTCATAATCCGTCACCTGCCACGTCGGCACCGGGATGGGGCTTCCCTGCATCTCGAAGCGAAGCCCGGTGAGCTTGTGCAGCAGGAAAAGAATCAACGCCATGTAAGGCAGTGCAAAGAGCCCAATCCCCAGAGTGCCGAGCAGCTTGATCCCCAGAGACGCCGATCCGCGCCAGAGCAGCCACAAGCCCGCCGGTGGAAACACAAGCGTCACGAGCCGCAGCCTGCGTGAGTCGGAAGGAGGTGGAGGGACAGAAGGTTCGGGATTCATGGCAGCGCGGCCAGAAGATACCGTGCCTGCCCCGCCCGTCCACGCTGAAGCAGCCAGTCGTCGTCACTTGCATCGGCGACTCACCGCCCCGCGTGCTTCGCGATAAACTCCACGATCGGCGTCGAGTCCTCCAACCCGTGCGGATGATGGCCGATGCCCGGTTTGCGGATGAGCGTGATGTCGCCGCCCAGCGCCTTGTAACGCTCGGCGATCAGGCCGGTGTTCTCCTCCCACGGCACCACGTCGTCCGCATCGCCGAAGACGTGGAGGAGCGGGACCTTGGCCTTCGCGAGCGGCGCGAGGGCATCCACCGGATTGCCTTTGTAAGCGAGCGCGGCGGCTTCGT
>SXGU01328787.1_pt1 | contig 32491 bp, 31 predicted proteins | sample 3174531 | NCBI WGS metagenome assembly SXGU01 (sample SAMN11356863, study PRJNA531348) | freshwater metagenome | isolation source: freshwater sample F1-140 | place: China: Fuxian Lake, Yuxi | collected 2017-12-25 | reverse complement strand
TCGGGTGTCTCATTTTTTTGAAGGCCGCCAGCGGGCGGCCGAGATGGGTTTCTCCGTATGTTTTAGTTTCTGTTCGCTGGGAAAATCATTGCGTCGGCGCTGCGAATTCGCAATCTCTTTTTATAACAATGTAGAATTAGCGCTCGAATGGAAGCGGATCGGTATTCTTTCGCAGTGGCCAACTTTCCCTTTCTTCGGGACCTTGGTGTTTGCTTTGGCTTTTTCTCAGATGCCCATTTTTGAAAGTCATTCACAATCTCGGGAAGGGGTTTACCCCAGTCTATGACGATAAAATGTAGCAGCGTCATTCCAGGGGTATTCAGCTCGCGGTCATACGTTTCTGGCTTTCCTATGGACCACACCGAGTCGATTGAGTTTGCTAGGTGCTTGAGTTGCTTCCGCAGTGGTCCCGGAAGCGAAAGCCAAGGCGTTCCCTTTAGTGAGAGCTTGGGATCTAAACTGGTTGCTGAATCCCGAATGAGGAGGAAGAGGTATGGTTTGCAACCACCTTCGAGTGCATCTATGTCGCGGGTTGCCTCCTCGATTTCCTGAGGATCGCGCGTCACTATTGCCTTGTGGTAATTCTTGGCAAGTTTGCAAAGCATGGGACTTTGCCGAGCATATTCCCACAAACACGCTGCGCCTTGTTCATCTTGCGGAATATCGCGAATGTTAAACCACTCGGGGCTTTGGTTTGCTTTCATCGTCTGCTTTGTTTCGCGGTGATGTTTTTAAGCCGATGCTTCTAGCGGATAAGCAAATCGTGAGGCCATGTTTCGTCGATGGTCATTAGCGATGTGTCCGTAAACTTTGCCAACTAACACGCCTCCGTCTTTGTGGCCCACCCACTTGGCAATCGTCATGTAGTCAATTCCAGCCATGACACACTGGGAAATGAATGCGTGTCTTGCATCGTGAAACCCAAAGCGAGGAACCCCAGCGGCATCACATGATTGCCTCAGGCTTTCCCGAAACGTCTTGGCGTGCCCATCCTGGTCCCCTCGCTGGGGACTCGGGAAAAGCCATTGTGAATCTGGGGCTCTGCGTGCATACATTTCAGACAAAAGGGATTCGAGCGGAGGATTGAAGTCCACGCGTCGCGCCTCATGGTTCTTGGTCCCTCCATCCCATCCGATCGTGACTTGCTTCCCTGTAAAATCCACGTCCGCCCATCGGATGCAGAGAGCTTCGGCTTCGCGTGCTCCTGAGAAAAGCAAGAAGCGGTAGTAGTCCTTAAACTGGACAGAGTTTTTCGTTGCAGCACTGGAGGCTTCCAAGAGCTTGGTGAAAGTCATCATGTCGATGAGTTCGCGTTTTTTGCTGGCGACTTTCAACGGCTTCAGGCCGTGTGTTGGAAGATCCCGAATAAGCCCCTCTTCCACGGCTCGCTTCAAAACTCCGCGCAGGGAGATGGTGTAGAGATTGGCGGTCCGATTGCTGAGTTTGCTTTTCGTGAGATCACCGATCCCCGAATTCACATGGGTTCGGTGAATTTGTCGGAGGGTGAGCGATCCCAGTCGCTCTTTCCACCACTCCAGGTGAGTTCTTTCCTTGCGAGCAGTCGCCAATCGTTTGGTTGGTGAAACCTCGGCAAGGTAGCGGTCTGCGTACTCCGCGAAGGTGGGGCATCGACCCGCCACTGGGATGGTTCGGTGGTTGGACTCCTCCCGGAGCCGTTGCAATGTGGCTTTGGCGGCCGGTACCGTCTCCACTCCTTCCAGCGACCGAAACACATCCCGTTTCCGTCCAGCTTGGTCGGTGGCTTGGAACCGGCCGTAGAACATGGGCCCCCGCTTCCAAAGTCCTCGCACACGTTGCTTGCGGCCGTCATAGACCTGTTCGTATGGTGCATCCACGTAAGATGACTTTTTGGCATCATCACCGACCAGTTCAGGGTTGCACCGCGTTTCAGCGCGTTTCATACCGTGTTACCGTGACAGTTACCGTGACAGTTGCAAGGGAAAGCGTTTTACGTATCTGTAAGTGGTTGTAAATCAACCAAGCCGACGTGGTGGAATGGCAGACACAGGGGACTTAAAATCCCCTGGCCAGTAATGGCCGTGCGGGTTCGACCCCCGCCGTCGGCACCAACTTCAGAATCACTCCCAGCTCTCCGAGGAATGTAAACCACACCCTCGATTCATCGCCACCTGACCATGCCCAATGTTAGGTCTACCACAAAATCCGCCGGAAGAATTCGCCGATGTGAAGATCGTGGGCCACACGGATTACGATCCGATCGCCGAGGCGGTGTGTTGAAGTCACCCGCGAGCCATCGCTTCGAGTTTTTTCAGCGACAGCACATCGCCGCCGCGCAGAAAGAAGCGCGTGATCTGCTCTCGGAGCTGCCGATAGAGGGCAGGATCAGTCTGGGCGAGTTCCACCGGCACGTCGCGCCGCGCGAAGCGCACGAGCGCGGCCAAGTCCGCCCATCGTTTTTGCTGGAAACAAATATTCACTTGCTCTGGGTCGGCCAACAGGGCGCGAGCGGTCAATTCTTCTTCACGCGCATTCATTTTCAAGTTTCCAACACGTCGAGATAAACAAGGTTTTCCGTGGCACGTTCACGGGCGGGCAAGGGAAACCTCTTGATTATCTCATGGATGCGGAGCAAGTCGGGACGATGGCGGCTGACGAGAAACTGGATGTCGCCTAAATCTTTCTGTTCACATCGGATGAGCTTAGCAGCGACGAGGTTTTCCACCGGCGGACGATACAGGTGCAGCCGCCCCATTCGCTCAATGAACACCGGCTCAAATTCGCCAAGCTGTGTCAGCCCTGGCTCGATGAGTTGAAGGTAGGGACGGTCAGGTTCGACCGTTTGTTTGGGATCAAAGAGCAGTCCGGCTTTTTCCGCCGCACGCTGAAGTTCGATTCGGTCGTAATCGCTGGCAGGCTTCCAAATATCGAGGTCGGCCGACGTGCGTCCATCCATGCCACCGAAAAGACAGGCTGCGGAACCGATGAGGCAGAGCCGGAGCGGCGAACCCTCCTTACCGAGAGCATGGGCCAGGTCACCGAGAACGATCATCCAGGCTTCTCCGTCGAGTTGTAATTTCAGCGCCATTTCGAATGCGAGTCAGGCTAGGCAAAAATGGACGTGCTTGCAATTCTGCAAACAGTCACCCGATCCATATAAAAAGCGGTCGGGAGCCACACGGACTAAGATTCTTCTTCCGCGATTGGAAGGTAGCCGCTTGCTGCATTCAGCGTACCGACTCAATCTATATCGACAAAGGACGGAGTGGCCCTCGGCGGATTGGGAAGGTGGGTGAACGCTCTGGCATCATGCTCGTTAGTTGCTGGATAGTTTCTTGATGCGGATGTTCTTGAACTGAACGACCATGGGCGGCCCGACGTGAATTTGGAGGGCAAGTGCGCCTGATTTAGCTGCGTTTGCGGACTGCTGGTCGATGACGTCCACGGTCTGGTGGCCATTGATGAAGTGCTGGAGGTGATTGCCTTTGGCAATGATGACGTAATCGTTCCAGTCCTCGTGTTTGATCTTGGACTGAATCTCCTTTGTGTCGCCCACCGAGCCGGTGACCTCGACCTTGGTCTTTTTCTGGGTCTTCCCGTCTTTGGTTTCTTCGATTTCTTTGATGACGGTTTTTTGTCCGCGTTGGGCGAGGATACCGCGGCCACCTTCCTCGTAGAGAATGCCAGTGTAGGTCGTCCCCGCTTCGAAGTCGGCCTGGTATCCGCCGACGATGGGACCGAACTTGCCTGTCTGAGTCACCTTGCTTCGGTATTGGATACCGGAGTTGCCTTTTTCGATTCGATACGAGAGGCGCAATTCGAAGTCCCCAATGTCGCCGCCTTTCCAGACCAGGAAGGTATTGTGATTGATCTTGGTATCGGCGTCGCTTCCGGTGACACCGGTGATGGTGCCGTCGCGCACCGTCCAAAGCTTCGGATTGCCATCCCATTCGCTGAGGTCCCTGCCATTGAACAAACTCTTGAAGCCGGGCTCGAGATCGGCAGCCGTCGCGATGAAGAGTTGCGCACAGCTTAGGCTCGCGGCAAACGTGAGGAGAGGAAGAAGTGGGTTGCGCATAGTCGTTGCTTTCTGGAATTTCAACAACCATGCGTTGAAGTTCATCGAGGAGTCAACTGTCGGTGTCATCGGTTACGATCCGATTAGTTCATCTCCGTCTACTTGACCGCAAGTTCGGTTCTGTGGGAGTTTTGCGTTAATCATTCTTCGGTGGGGCGTGCATGTGAACTATTAGGCGGCTGCATTCCGCCCGAGTTTGCCTTGGTGAGGGTTGAATTAGTCAGTCTTGTGACGCAGGAAGGATCGTGATTTGCCGTTTCATTATGAGACCTCAGTTTTTCAGCAGATTCTCCGCGTTAACGATATGCGCGGCTTTTCTGCCATCAACGACAAGCCTTGCGGAAAGTGAGGGAGCCTCGGTTGACATGGAGGTAAATCCAGCCAGGAAGGCCATTACCAACCTCGACACCGTGATTGTAACCGCCACGCGGCATGAAGAGCACGATATGGAACTGCCATTTTCAGCTCAAAAAATTGATAGAAACGTCATTCGCTTGGAGTCGATGGACGCCACCTTGCCGGAGAGCCTGATGAAGGTGACTGGTGTGCTCGTCCAACAAACCGCCCGCGGACAAGGGTCGCCGTATATTCGAGGGTTCACTGGATTTCGAACGTTGGCGCTGGTGGATGGAATCCGACTCAATAATTCGACGTTTCGCGAAGGGCCCAATCAATACTGGAGCACGGTGGATCCCCTGGCCGTGAATCATTTGGAAATTGTCAAAGGTCCTGGATCGGTCATGTACGGGAGTGATGCCATCGGGGGCGTTGTCAACGCGCAGATGCGTGGACCGCGGTATGGGACAGGAGACTCGCTCCTCTGGAGTGGGGCGACGTATTATCGCTTCGGCTCCGCCGAGCGCGCCCACTTAGGGCGTGGGGAGTTCAGTGGCGCGAAAGTCGGGGAGTGGGGTATGGCGCTGGGGCTCAGCGGGAAGGAATTTGGCGATGTGGAAGGTGGAAGTAAGGTGGGCCGCCAAGTGCGCACAGGCTTTGATCAGTTCGATGCCGATACCAAGGCTGAATATTTTTTTGGACCGCGTACCAAGCTGACGCTGGCTTATCAACGGACCGAGCAAAATGACGTGGAACGAACGCACCGCACCATTTATGGCCTCACCTGGGAAGGCCTGTCCCGTGGAACGGACTTGCGGCATCTGTTCGACCAGAGTCGGGAATTGACCTACGCGCGATTGTCCCATGAAACGGAACGAAACGATGAGTTTGTCGCCACCGTTTCGTGGCACGCTCAAGCTGAGCGGCAGTTCGTCGAACGTGCGAATGGCACGCAACAACGAAATAATGTCGACGTTGATACGATCGGTATTTCATTGCAGGGTGTGAGCCCGTCGCGATTTGGGCAATGGATGTATGGCGTGGAGCACTATCACGACTTGGTGGGTTCCTCCCAACGCAATTTTGATGCCGCAGGGAAGTTGACGTCGACAGCCATCCAAGGGCCGGTTGCGGACGATGCGAGCTACGACCTATTGGGAGCCTTTGTGCAGGATGAATTTCCACTGGCTGATCGGCTGATTTTTACCTTGGGAGGTCGATTCAATTGGGCTCAGGCGGACGCGGGAGCGCTGCGAGATCCACGGACTGGACTAGCGACTTCGTTTCAAGATAACTGGGCGAACGCTGTCGGTTCTGGCCGGCTTCTGTGGTACGCGGACGAAGCGGAGCATTGGGCTGTTTTCACGGGAGCATCCCAATCCTTTCGCGCTCCCAATTTGAGTGACCTGACGAGATTTGATATTGCTCGAAGTGGCGAATTGGAAACTGCGGCCCTGGATCTCAAGCCGGAGCATTTCATCACGGTCGACGTCGGGATAAAGACGGCGCATAAAAATTGGGGCGCCGAAGCGGTGTTCTATCACACATTCATTGATGATCTCATCGTCCGAACTCCAACGGGATCCATTGTGAATGGTGCGAACGAAGTCACAAAGCAAAATGCCAGTCAGGGATGGTTGCACGGCGTGGAACTTTCGGGGCATGCGATCCTGGGCGAGGGTTTCAGGTTGTTTGGTAATTTCGCTTGGCAGGAAGGGCAGGCCGACACGTTTCCAAGTTCAAATTCAGCCAGTGTGCGTGCTCCCATGAGTCGGATGCTTCCGCTCACTGGATTGGCCGGGCTGCGCTGGGACATATTTGAAACGGGTTTTTTCACCGAAGTTTACGGATTGGCGATGGAGAAGCAGGATCGCCTGTCCCCAGACGACGCTCGAGATACCCAGCGAATCCCGCCGGGCGGCACCCCTGGGTGGGCCACGCTGAACTTCCGCGCGGGTTACGCTTGGAACCAAAGGCTTTTTGCGACGGTGGCGTTGGAGAATGCTTTGGACATCGATTACCGAATCCATGGCAGCGGCTTTAATCAACCTGGTCGAAACATCAAGGTATCCGCGGAGTGGCGTTTTTAGGATAGAGGGCGGCAGCCGGCTGCGTGCGCTACAAAACGTCAATGGTGGCGAGAGGTCGACAGGGCGACGAATTTCGTTGAAATTAGCTGCGTGTGTTCCCGCGACTACTTTTCTCGTTGCCATTGGGCGTGCTGGTTTCTGGCGCTGACAGTCTTTGGGTTTCTATCGATTGACGCGCAAATTTGGACGGTTCGATATCCCGCTTCGACGGCCGCCGGTGAGTTGGATGTCCCTGCGACGTTTCATCTGTGGCTGCCTCCGAAGGTCGGACGTATTCGAGCGGTCATTGTGCATCAGCATGGCTGTGGGGATGGCGCCGAGCGGTCCGGTGAAGCGGCGGCCCTCGATTTGCACTGGCAGGCGCTGGCGACTCGACATCACGCGGCGCTTCTTTCGCCTCGTTACTACGCTGGCGATGGAACTGATTGTCGTCGTTGGTGCGACCCACGGCGCGGTTCGGGAGTCGTTTTTGAAAATGCATTGGTGGATCTCGCACGAGATAGCGGTCACCCGGAACTCGCGACCGCATCCTGGTGTTTATGGGGACACTCCGGTGGTGGCTTCTGGGCGTCCCTCATGCTGGAGAACCATCCGCATCGGATCGTTGCCGTGTTTTGTCGATCCGGTACCGCCGCCAACGCGTGGATGAAAGGCGAGATTCCGACACCTCAGTACCCCGCTTCGGCGTTCAGCGTGCCCATTGTTTTGAATCCCGGTCTCAAAGAACGCGGAGATGTAAGATTCAATGGGGCATGGGTGACCAGTGAGATATTCTTCGATCAGTTCCGGGCTCAGGGTTCGCCTGTGGTGTTTGCTCCGGATCCGTTCTCCAATCATGATTGTAGAAATTCTCGTCTCTTCGCCATTCCCTATTTTGATGCCTGTCTGCGCCTGCGTCTTCCAACCTCAGGCATCACTCTGAAGCCGCTGAAACCCAAGGGAGGGTGGCGGGGGCAGTGGCAGACGGGTAAAACCCTTCTCGATGCAACCAACGCCGGGTCGAACGGCGATTCTTGGCTTCCCGACCAAGCGTCGGCCAAGGCATTTCAAGCCTACGTCACAACCGGCAAGACCGTCGACCAGACGCCACCCAAGAGCGCCCCACAGTTTACCCGAGTTGAGGAAACGCCGGATGGAATAGTCCTCGAATGGGAAGCAGTCGCAGATTTTGAAAGCGGGGTCCGTCAGTTTATTTTGTATCGGGATGGAACCGTTTTGGCGCGATTGCCTCAGAACCCTGACGATCTTAGTGGGTACGCTCAGTTCCAGGGATTGAGTTACCACGATTCACCCGTTCCGAACCCGCCGCCGCTGCGATATTTGGACGCCACGCTGCTTCAACACACCGGCAGGTATTCCATTTCGATGATCAACGGGGCGGGTTTGGAGGGGCCTCGAAGTCGGGGGACGCGTGTGCGGGGGACACATCGAGCGCCACAAGTGGCCAAGCCGCCAACGGTGGCTGTTCTCACCAATGGGGAATCCAAATTGAAACCCGACGACTGCCGTGGTGTCTTGATCGGGCCGGGCGTGAACCAACCGGATCCATTCCCGGGTTATGGCGGGTTTGTGGGCTGGGAATCTCCGATTCGATTAAGGAATGGTACATGGCTCGTGGGGTTCAACGCTGGGTTTTGGCACGCGTCACCACCGACTCCCTTCCATTACTCCAAGAAGACCTTGGACGAATATGTAAAGATGGGAATGCCAGGCGACATCATCGCACCAACTGGCGGGAGAGCGATGATCACTCGATCGACGGATGAAGGGCGAACCTGGAGCAAACCCGAAACCCTGGTGGACACTGCGGATGACGACCGGCATCCAGCATTTATCGAGCTGTCCGATGGCACCTTATTGTGCTCCTTCTTTTCGTATCCCGGCGAGCCAGAGAATGGGGATCTGGTGAACGATCCGAAAGGGGCTGCACGCGTCCATATCATCCGATCATTCGATGGTGGACGATCTTGGGAATCCAAACCACGCCAGATCCAAACACCGTTCTTGTATGACGAAACAGACGGCCCGTTGATGCGATTACGAGACGGTTCCGTGGTGGTCGCGATCAATGGTCGCCCGAAAACCGGTCCTCCGGATCAAGCCGGATTTTTTCGAAGCAAAGACCGTGGATTGACCTGGGAGCAGGTCTCCACGCTGGGAACCGATCATGACATGCAGGAAGTGACGGTCGCCGAACTGTCGGACGGCCGCTGGGTCATGATGGCGCGTCCGGAAGGTGATATCAGCTGGTCCAGTGACCAAGGACGTTCGTGGACCAAGCCCGTCACCTTTGGCATGCGTCTGTTTGCGCCCAGTCTGATGGTACTGCGCGACGGAACGCTGCTATGCCTTCATGGCTCGTACGCCCCGGGGCGTGGTGGCCTCCGTGTGATCTTTAGCCGAGATGGCGGGCACACTTGGTTGGCGCCTGCCAAGGACCACGGATTCTTGGTCGACAACGCCTATGGCTACGGCAAAGCGATGGAATTGGCAGACGGTTCGCTCTTCATCACCTATCTGGCCACCGGCGGTCACCGGACACAGGACGCCAAATCCAATGGAATTCGATGTATCCGGATGCGGGTCCGGAGCGATCACTCGGGCATCGAGTTGCTACCGGCGCCGAACCGGTGACAGAGCCCTCACTTCGTCTTCATGAAGGCGGCGACATCCGCGAGATCTTGTGGTGACAGCCCCAGTTGATCCGCACTCATCATCAGAGAACGCTGCAGCGGCTGACGCGACTTGATCCGTGCCTTGGGTACCATCTGGAGCAATCCGGAAGCGGATTGAACGACGACGGGATCGCCGTCGCTCACAATCAGCCCATGAATTTCAGTGCCATCCTTGGTCAGAACTTCCACACCGGAGAATCCGTGGGCGATGTCCGCAGATGGGTGGATGATGGATTGAATCAATACCTCGGTGGTCTGCCGCTGTCCCCATCCAGAGAGGTTCGGGGCGTAATCCGTGCCTTCATCGCCAATGCGATGGCAGCTGGTGCAGGTACCCTGGAATTTTTGGAAGCCCCGTTGCAGGTCGCCTTGCAGCTTCAACACATCCGCCGCGCCATATTTCGGTGGCTCGGCTTCGGGGATCGTCGTCGGCAGGAGTTCGATGGTGTCGGGATCATAGAGGCCCGATCGCTTGAGTTCCGAATCGATGTCCGCTGATTTCCATTGAGACTCCTTACGGTTCAGCAGCCACCAGAATGCTTCGGCTTTGACGTCCTTGTCTTGGGCTTTGACGGCTTCAAGCATGGCTTGAGCCGCCGCGTTTGACGGGTTGTAGCCAAGCACGGTCAGCGCGGCCTTTCTATCTCGGACCGAAAGTGTGGAGGCTAATGCTCGCGTGCGAAAATCTGGCACGCTTTTCGGTGGGTGTAAGCGCCAAGCAAGCTGTGCGAACTGAGGAGTCCATTGCAGCGGATCCGCTGATTTCACCATGGCCGACTTGAGCGATTCGTAGATCTCGGCTTCTTTGCCCTTCGCTCCCGTTCCCCAAGCTTCGAGATAGGTGCGGTCGGATCCATCGAACCCTTTGGCGAGGGTTATCAGGATATCGCGCGATTGTTCCACAGAGAGATCTCGCATCGCGAGGGCAACCTCCCGACGGACCGCCGGGGAAGGGTCTGTAGCAAGAGTTCGAGCCGTTTCGAGCAGGCGATGGTTCTGGCGGCGCAACGCGCGAAAGGCGACCACGCGAGTCTGGGCGTCTCGGCTCTTGAGCTGGGCCTCAACTTGCTTCAGACCATCGGACCCCAATCGTGACAAAAGCCAGATGGCTCGCGCTTGCACATAGGGATTGGAATCGGAGAGAAGCTTCGAGACCGCTTTGAGCGATGCCTTGGCATTGCCTTGGCTCAACAGCGCGGACTGGGCCGCACCGCGGACATTTACGGTGGGGCTTTTCAACGCCGCAATCGCTCCTTCCACGGTGCTCAGGTTCAATTTGGGCACCTTGGGCTTGAAGCCTTTGGGCGCGATGCGATAGATCGTGCCCGAGAGTGATTCGTCCCAATCCGCGTGCCCCCCGACTCGCGCATCAAACCAATCGGTCACATAGATTGCCCCGTCCGCGCCCACGCCGACATCGCTTGGACGGAAAAGGGTTTTGAGTTCGCGGGTTTGGTTGTTGCCTCCTTTAAAGTCAGTTCCAGCGAACTCACCCTCGCGATTGCTGGTCAGGAAATCGAATCGCTCCAGTTTGAATCCAGCCTTGTCCGGTTGAGGCAGGTATCCAAAGACCACATTGCGCCCAGGTTCGCAACTCAGAAGCAATCCTCGGTATTTATTGCCCAGGGCACTGTCTTCCACAAAGACAATGCCCGTGGGGGAACCGCCACCATAGACGTCGCCGGACGGCATGGTGCCGGGGTCATCTTGACGCCACTCTGACGTGGCGATGGTCTGACCTGGCCGACGGTCTGCCTGCCAGGCGCGTTTGCCATCAAATGAGCAGAACCCGGCGTTGCCGTACTCCAGGAGGAAGGACGTACGGCAGGCCGGCGGATCGTCGTTGTCGTTCTGGAAAACATCCCCAAACGATGTGACGGTTTGCTCGTAGCTATTGCGGAAATTGTGGCCGATAATAGTGACTCCCGAACCGTCCGGATTCATACGCGCGGCAAATCCGCCGACCCAGACGTGACCGTCGTCACTCGCCTGACCCGCTATTTCAGGAGGTCGCCATCCTAAATCGCCTTGGCCGCCGCGGTAGGTGGGATCGTAAGCGCTTCCAATGCGGAAGGTCTTTCCGGATTTGTCAGTGAACATCGCACCGCAATTGCCCGCATTCCAGTACCATTGCCCATCCGGTCCCACCGTAATGCTATGGACGGAGTGATCATGAATCCGCCCATTGAAACCGGTCAGGAGCACCTCGCGCTTGTCGATCGCGGGATCAAATCGCCGGTCGCGATTCACGTCGGTGTAGATCAAGATATTGGGTGCCATCGAGACGACGATCCGATTGTCGATGACCGCGATGCCCATGGGAGCGAGTAGGTCGGGGTCCTGGACGAAGACGTCGCTCTTGTCTGCCTTTCCGTCGCCGTCGGTATCTTCGAGCACCAGGATGCGATCGCCGCCGGGTTGACGTTTGGAATGACCACGGTAGTTGACCCCTTCAGCTACCCAGATACGCCCGTCCTGATCAAAGTCCATGTTCGTCGGGTTCTTGAGCATCGGGGAGGTTGCCCAGATGGTGACTTCCAAGCCGGGATCGGAAAGGGAGAGGTGCGACGTGGGAACGAGTGTGTCGGCGGCTTGGGCACCGCTGAGGAGTGCCAACGGAATTACCAACAGACTAGGGCGAATCGACTTCATTAAGGCGAAACTTTGCCGGAATGCTCAGTTTCGGCAATGGAGATTCTCACTGGAGATTTCGCTGGGTGCATCTCCGAGCCGTGGGAATTTTGGGGATCGGTCGTGCCAGGAATTCCCCAAAAGCGGTGGAGGGCCACCTCACTCTAAAGGCGTCGTACTTTTTGCCCTATGCACCAGGAGGTGTCCGTGAACAGGACGCTGGCTGGCTGTATCGGAAAAACTACTTCGCCGGTGGCGCTTTCTGTACCAACTCGTTCAGCTTGACTGTGAACGCTTCGAATCCAAAACGGTCGGAATTGTTTTTGCCGACGTATCGAAAGACCTCCTTACCGAAAGGGTCGAGGATCAACAAAGCCGGGTAGTGTACCACCTGGCCATGGAATTGATATCCGTCCGGAATTTGAAGTTTCTTGGCCAGAGAGGCTTCCGGGTCACGATACACCCGTAGCGATGTCGGTGTGCCGTCACCCGTCGCCTTTGTTGCCCAGGCTCGAATCTCGTCGGCGCTGTCGGGCTTCAAAAAGACCTGAACCACATTCGTGAGCGCCTCCGACTTCTTGGCATATTCACGAGTGTACCGAAGACACACTGGGCATTCGGTCTTAAGAAGGAAGTGCAGGGCAATGAATTTGCCTCTCGCTTCAGAGGCCTTGAAGGTGTGCCCATCCACCGGGGCCGTGACGGTGAATTTCGACACGTCCGCAGCGTGAGTCTTAAAGAAAGCGGTGATGAACAAAAGAACGAAAGTCGTCGAGCTCCAGGTCGACATCATGCATGGCCGATTGCGATTTGTTTGCGACATAGTCTTCACATCATTAGAGCGCTGGCTCGGATGACTATTCCCAAGGAGGATTGAATTCTGGAAGTTGTTTCGGTAATTTGTTTGAAATGAATTCTTCCACGCATTCCGAACGCCGGCATGTTCGAGTGCCGTACGGCTGGCAAGGTGGACACCGCGACGTCGCCGTCTCATGAGTTCACTTGGGTCATCTTCGCGGGCATGCTGGGTCGTTTGTTGGCTGTTCATCGCGGCAACGGTCCGTGCCGAACAACGTCCGTCGGCTGCCGCTCCAACCAATCTCTCGACGGAGCGGTCTGCAGAATTGGTGGTTACTGACGCCGCCCGTCAACACTGGGCCTATCGGCCTCTTCGGCAGGTCTCGGTTCCGAATCGAAAAACCATGACGGATAGCCGAAATGCGGTGGATCCATTCATCCTGGCTCGATTGACGGAGCAAGGTATCGCGCTCACGGGTCCCGCAGACGCCGGGAAAATCGTGCGTCGCATCTATTTTGACTTAATTGGTCTACCGCCCACACCGACCGATGTTGACACCTTCGTCGCCTCATGGAATCGGAATCCGCAGTTGGCTGTGGAGACCCTGGTGGACGAGTTGCTCGCAAGCCCTCACTACGGAGAGCGTTGGGCACGGCATTGGCTGGATGTCGCGCGCTACGCCGACAGCGACGGACAGGAAAGCGATGCGGATCGCCCCACAGCCCACCATTTCCGAGACTTCGTCATCCGCAGTCTGAACGAGGATGTGCCCTTCGACACCTTTGTACGATGGCAATTAGCCGGGGATGAATTGGAACCTGACATGCCCCAAGCCCTCGCTGCCACGGGGTTCATCGTCGCAGGGACCCACGCTGCCCTGCCCAACAATCTGATGGAGGAGGAGCGGATCCGCACCCGGTTCAATGAGTTGGACGACATGATCTCGACCACGGGATCCGCCATGCTGGCGCTCACGCTGGGATGCGCCCGATGCCACGATCATAAATACGATCCTATTCCGCGTCGGGACTATTATCGTCTCATGACCGCCTTCAACGGGGGGGATCGGTCAGAACTTCCTCTGGTCCCCTTGGTGGAGGCGGAACGACAACGGTTGGCGGAATCCGCTTGGAAAGCCGAGATCGACGCCGCATCGAAGGAATGGGTTGATTGGTTTCAATCGGCGAAAAAGCCCCATGAAGCCTCGGTGCATCTTTCCAAGATCCAGGCGCTAAAAATTGCGGACACCGAAAAATCACTTTTGAAGGAACAGCCAAATTCGGCGGCTGCCAAGGAACTCGCCAAACGATACGCCAAGGAATTGAAGGTGGCGGATGAGGACTACCGGCCCTGGCTTGCGGACCCCCAACGGCGCGAGTGGGATACTCGCCGTGCGGCGCTGAAGGGGGTGGTATCCAAAAAGCCCACTCCATTGCCCACCGCGCTGGGTTTCGCCGATTTTTCTCCAACACCAAGGGAGACTTTTTTGCTGGCTCGTGGTGACTTTCATGCAAGACGTGAACCCGTGTCATTGGGGTTTCTGGCCGTGCTGACTTCGCGTAAGTCTCCTGAGGCGTATTGGGATTCCGCACGCCAAACACGACGTCGTTTAGATTCCACGCAGCAGCGTCGTGCCCTGGCGGAGTGGATGACCGATCTGGATCAAGGGGCAGGGGCGTTGGTGGCTCGCGTGATCGTGAACCGCGTTTGGCAGCATCACTTCGGCCAAGGCTTGGTTCGCACTGTCAATGATTTTGGCACGCGATCGGATCCTCCAACTCATCCGGAGTTGTTGGAATGGCTGGCCTCCGATTTCGTCCAAAGCGGTTGGAAGTTGAAAGCCTTGCATCGGCGGGTCATGACCAGCGCGGTTTATCTTCAGGACACGACCTTCGATTCAACGAGGGCTTCGGTGGACCCCGATAACCGATTTCTCTGGCGTCGGCGCCCGCTGCGGATCGAGTCGGAGATTCTCAGGGATAGTATGTTGTCGGCGAGCGGTTTGTTGAATCCACAAATGTTTGGACCGGCGTTCAAGGCGCCGGTTGTCGCCGAGGCCATCCAGGCGCGAAACATGAAGGATCCATATCCGAAAGATCTCAAAGACTCGCCCTCGACACGTCGACGTTCGGTTTACATGTTCCACAAACGCGTGGTTCAGCAGCCGCTCATGCAGGCCTTCGATGGCCCGGATGCTCAAGCTAGCTGCGGTCGACGTGAGAACACCACGGTGGCCCCCCAAGCCCTGGCGCTTTTGAATGACCACTTCGTACGAAGTTGTGCCTTGGCGTTTGCCACCCGGGTGATTTCTAACGCCGGTCCAACTTTGGATTCCCAAGTCCGATTCGCCTGGCGTCTGGCACTCGGACGAGACCCTTCCCAGCTGGAGTTGGATTCGGGAAGGGCATTCGTTCAGTCACAAGAGCAGTCGCGTTCTCAGCGGGAATCCGGAATGGAAAAGTCCGAGAACTCCATCCAAGCCCTTGCTGACTTTTGTCAGGCGATTTTTGCCTTAAATGAATTTATTTATGTCGATTGACGCCCCCAACGTTCGAAAGGTGTCGGCCAAGAATTCCCCGTTATGTCGATGAATCACCATTGCGGTCGGTTCCAGACGATTTCTGATCGCCGAGACTTTCTAAAGAAGGCAGGCGCTGGCTTCGGACTGCTGGGTTTGGCGGACTTGTTGCGAGGCGATGGGATCCAAGGCTTGGGCGGCGGCCGATCCCGGGCTATCGATCCAATGGCACCTCAGTCGGCTCATTTTCCGGCAAAAGCAAAATCGGTGATCTGGCTCTTTATGGAGGGGGCACCAAGCTCGGTGGATCTCTTCGATCCTAAGCCTGAGTTGATCAAACGCGACGGCCAGCGCATTCAGATCGATGTCTTCAATGGCAATCCTGGACCGTTAATGAAGTCACCGTTCTCCTTCGCCCGACATGGTCAGTCGGGTGCCTGGGTTTGCGATCGATATCCGAATGTCGCCAAACACGTCGATGACTTTGCTTTCATCAAATCCTTATACAGCGAGTCCAACGACCACGTTCCCGCCTTGTATCAGATCAATACCGGTATCGCACGTCCCGGGTTCCCAAGTGCCGGGGCTTGGATCACCTACGGGCTCGGCAACGAGAGTCAGAATCTTCCTGGGTATGTCGTCCTTGGAAATACCCAGGGTGTTAAAGGTGGGCCGTTAAATTGGAGCGCGGGATTTCTACCGACCAGTTACCAAGGAACTCTTTTTCGATCGTCCGGCGCACCCATTTTGAATCTCAACCGCCCTGAAAAGGTGACGCGAAAGGATCAACGGGCACAATTGGATTTTCTCGAGCGAATGAATGGTCTGCACCTCCAAACACATGGAGGTGAACCCGATCTCCTGGCGCGCATTCAGAGTTTTGAGTTGGCCTATCGCATGCAGTTGGAAGCCAGTGATCTCACCGATTTTTCTTCAGAATCCAAGGAGACCTTAGCGCTCTATGGACTGGACCAGGATGTCTCTAAAAGTATCGGGACGAAGTGCCTCATGGCTAGGCGTCTGGTTGAACGTGGCGTGCGCTTTGTCCAGGTGTATAGCGATGGGGAATGGGATGCCCATGGTGATCTCAAGGGCAATCATTCGCACCATTGCGCCTCCACGGATCTGCCAATCCACGGCCTGCTCACCGATCTCAAGCGGCGGGGATTATGGGACAGTACTTTGGTCGTGTGGGGCGGTGAATTTGGCCGAATGCCCGTGTCCCAGGGCAACGGTGGGCGCGACCACAATCCGAATGGGTTCATGGCCTGGATGGCTGGGGCGGGCATTAAGGGCGGTACCAGCTATGGTGAAACCGATGAAATTGGCTACAAAGCCGTCAAGGACCGCGTCAGTGTTCATGATCTCCACGCCACCATGCTCCATTTATTGGGCATGAATCATGAGAAATTGACGTATTTCCACAACGGCCGGACGTATCGCCTCACCGATGTCGCGGGTGAATTGATTCAACCCATCCTCTCGTGACAAGAAAGCCCAACCACGCAGTTATTCGATCAACCAATTATTTATTGTCGCCTACCAATGAACTCAACCAGTGACACCGCAGAGATGGGAAGGACACAGAGAAGGGCTGAGATATCAATCCCGTATGACCCGCCCGCGCTCCACCGGATGTCCTTCGGCGCGTAACCGTCGAGCCTGATCTTCCACACCGCCGGGGTATTTAGGATTCAACTTATCACCATCTTTGAGCACTCGCCACCAGGGTGTCACTCGCTTCTTGCCATCGGCCTCATCTTCCGCCGCAGCGTGCGCCGCGATCCACGCGAAGATACCTGTGGTGATCGGGCAAGCCGTCTCGGTCCCATGCGCCTCGGCCAACTGACGACGCAAGTCGTTGATTGTGGCCGTGCGCCCTTTGCGGATGCCGCGAATTAATTGGTCCACATCGCGTGTTCGTGCGATGACCATGGTTCGGCCACCCCAACGCGCGGCACGGATTCCGTCGAGTTCCAGCACCTTTGGCAGATCCTTGTCGTCGGCCAACTTCGATCGCCATGTCTTCCGAACGCGCGACCCAATCTTCGATACGGGCGCAGCCTTGGTAGATCCCCGGGCTGGTTTGGATTTCACGCAAAACATTGTGATGCGCGCCCGGATTTTTGCAACGCCCTTTCCTGCCCTCACGGATGCGAGTCACAAGCACTTGCCGGTTGTATGTTTGTATCGGTAAGCACCTCGTGGTTTTTGCACTCGGTTTCTCCGATCCGTTGGAACGTGCTAGGATTCGAGCTTGTCAATCGTTCGCTCCGTCGGTTCCTTCTGTCCGATATCGACGTCATGATTCATTCCTCATTTGCCTTTGTAGGGAACCTGTGGCCTCAACGCGCTAGTCTATGGATTCTCAGCGCCGCGCTCCTGTGCGGCATGGTGCAAGCCGAAACCGAGCATTGGGAACAACAACTTCGCTGCCGCTGGTGCCAATTTACGGAACAATCCCGCACGGCCCTTGCGGCCGCAGCCAGTGACTCCAATACGTCGCCACGAAAATATGCACCCAGTCGCGAAGTCGACATTCAACATCTCGCGCTCGATATCACACCCGCTTTCGCTCAACGCCAGATCCAAGGCGTCGCGACACTGAAGTTTAAGCCCATCGCCAAACCGCTCTCGCAACTCCAACTCGATGCGGAAGATTTGAAGATCGACGGCGTCACGGCGTCCGTTCCGGTTCAAAATTGGCAATACGACGATCACCGCCTGACGATCACTTTTACCAACGCCCTCGAGGTTGACGTTGAGACAACCGTAACGGTCCGTTACCGCGCCGAACCCCAAAAAGGATTATACTTTAGGACACCTGAAATGGGATACCGTCCCGAAGACACCCATCTCTGGACCCAAGGCGCACCTCTGGAATCGCGTCATTGGTTCCCATGCTTTGATGCGCCCAACGAGAAATTCACATCTGAAGTGACCTGTCGTGTGCCCCAGGGCATGATCGCACGTTCCAACGGTCGGTTGGTATCGACAATTCCCGATGGCGCAACTGGCCTCACGGCGTACCGCTGGACGCAAGAGAAGCCTCATGTCACTTATCTGATCTGCTTGGTCGCAGGTAAATTCCAAGGACTCGAGGATCGTTACGGCGAAGTGCCTCTCGGTTTCTGGACACCCACGTCGCAGATAGATTTCGCCAAAGCCTCCTTTCGCGACACTCGATCGATGATGGGCTTTTTCGAACGCGAGACGGGCTTCCCTTACCCCTGGTCCAGGTATGATCAGGTCGTGGTCGACGATTTTACTTGGGGCGGCATGGAGAATACTTCCATCACAATCCTAACTGATGGAACGTTGTTTCCCGAAGAATTCAATGCCACTCGTAGCAGTCGTGGATTGGTGGCCCACGAATTGGCGCACCAATGGTTCGGTGACTTAGTGACTTGCAAAGATTGGAGCCATATTTGGCTCAACGAAGGATTCGCCACCTATTACGACGCGATGCAGTCGCGCGAACAATTGGGTCAAGACGAGTTCCTTTATAACATGCTGCAAAACGCCCGCGGGGTCCTCAGCAGCACCGACGGCACACCCATCGTCTGGCGCGAATATAAAAATCCCGTCGAGCAGTTCGGATACCGGGCTTACCCCAAAGGCGCTTGGGTGTTGCATATGCTCCGATCGCAATTGGGCGACGACCTTTATCGCCAATGCATCCGTACCTACCTGCAACGTCATGCGTTTGGCGTCGTCGAAACTTCCGATCTCCACAAAGTGATCGAAGAATTCTCAGGGCGCAGCTTTGATCGCTTCTTTGATCAATGGCTCTACCATGGACATCACCCCGAGTTGAAGGTCATCTATAGTTGGGACGAATCCACGCGCCTCGCAAAGCTCTCGGTGGAGCAAACCCAGAAAGTGGGCGGATCCATCATGCTGTTTGATTTCCCGTTGCCCGTCCGTTGGATCACACCTTCAGGCACCATCGACAAAACCCTGCGCATTCAGGCTCGCTCGGAAGATTTTCAAATCCCATTGCCCGCTGCTCCCGACTTGGTTCGAGTCGACCCCCAATACACCGTGCTCGCTCAAGTCGCATTCGACATTCCGGATGCCATGTGGCATCGCCAACTGAAGCTCACCAATGATGTCATCGGCCGGCTTTTGGCGGTCGAAGCGTTGGGCAAAAAGCAGAATAAGGAATCCGTCGAACAACTGAAAGAGGCCTTGAACACAGATGCCTTCTATGGAGTTCGATCCGAAGCGGCTGGCGCCCTCAAATCCATTCATTCCGAAGAGGCCTTCCAAGCGCTCAAAGCGTCGCTCGACCAGCCAGACCCGCGCGTTCGTGCTGAGGTAATCCGCGCTCTGGACGGCTTTTACCGTGCTGAAGTCGGAGAGATCGCCCAACGACTCGCCAAAACCGATCCGCATCCGGAAGTGCGACTCGCTGCTGCGCGATTGCTCGGGTGGCCGGGGGCCTTGGATGGGGCAGGGGACTTGGTGCGATGGTTGGGCACGAATTCATACAAGAGCGAACTTGCCTCTGAGGTTTTATCGGCGTTGCGTGATCGCGAGGATCCCATAGTTCTGCCCGCCCTTTTGCAAGCCGTTCAGCAACTCTCCCCCCAATGGACCACACGGGTCCAAGCGAAAGGTATATCCACCCTCGCGTGGCTGGCGCGGCATCAGGAGAATAAGTCCGCCGTGCGAGAATTTATCTCGGAACACGTTCGGCATCCGAAGCAGTCGATTCGACGCGCGGCAATCAAAGCCCTGGGCGACCTGGGCGACGATCCGTCTATCCCGTTGTTGCGAACGTTTGCTGAGGCTTCCAAGACCTCGCCCGAACAAACTGACGCCGAAGCTGCCCTCAAGGCGATTCGCGAAAAGCAACGTCCGGCTCCGGAGTTGGGTGATTTGAGGCGCGAAGTCACCGATCTGCAGAAGGAGAATCGAGAATTGAAACAGAGCGTGGAAGCGCTGAAGCAGAAGTTCGAAGCCATCCTGCCTGCCAAGCCAGCGACCAACGCCGTTCCCGCTGAGAAATAGCCTTCCGACGCCATCCAATCCTGTCTCCCGATTCAAGTTCGCAGATCTTGTTTGCCAACGCCTCAGGCGATACCACTCCAGCGACCCATAGTCTGTTGGGCGCAACGCGATGCTGGTGGAACCATGCACAGCGCAGTGGGTCAGGACGATCCTCATCGAGGCACCGCCTGGAAGCAGGTGGGAGCAGTCGTTTCGAACCACTTGCACGAGGGACTTGACCATCGCCAAACAAAACGCAAGGTTGTCCGGGTCGACGCTAATCCAATGACATCGAATCGTCTGACACCTCGGTAGGCGGGGTAGCCAAGTGGTAAGGCACGGCTCTGCAAAAGCTGCATTCGTCGGTTCGATTCCGACCCTCGCCTCCATCTGCAAACTGTTGCAGACAGGGAGTTTAAGTGGTGCGGAATGGCCACTGTCAGTGAAAATGTCAGTAGCGTGGGGTGGGAAACCACCATTCGCGTGAACTGGGCAGAACCTCACTGAAACTCGCCGAAACCCGCGTTCGTTTACGCGACCGGGGTCCGACTGGTTCTTCGAGAAAGAACGACCAGTCATGAAAACTCGATTCATCCTCTTCCGTCGCGGAGGCGTGTTCTACAGCCAGGACACGGAGAACGGCAAACAGGTCAGCCTCCGCACCAAGGAGAAGGCCGAAGCCCTCACGCTCCTCCATGCCCGCAACGAGGCCTTCCGCCAACCCGTCCTGAACCTGCACATCGCGCGGACGTATCTGTCCGCCACCGACCCGGAAATCGCCAAGCGCACCTGGCAGATGCCGATGGACGAGATGACGCGGACCAAGACCGGCCCGACTTTCGTGCGCAATAAGCGGGCGATGCAGGACCCGGCGTTCGATTCCATCCGCAACCTGCCGATCCTGGAGACGAAATCCACCGACTTCCTGCGCGCCCTGGAGGCGGGCACCGTGGCCACGAACGTGTTCCTGCGGCGCATCCACAACTTCGCCCTCGACATGAGCTGGCTGCCCTGGCCGGTGCTGCCGAAGAAGCAGTGGCCCAAGGTTCACTTCAAGTCCAAGCGCGCGATCACCTGGAAGGAGCACCAGGCCATCGTCGCCGCCGAGCTGAACCTGGAGCGTCGGGCGTTCTACGGGTTCTGCTGGCTCCTCGGGGGGGCGCAATCGGACGTGGCGTCCCTCTGCGCCGAGGACATCGACTGGCAGAACAAGGTGGTGGGTTTCCGCCGTCAGAAGACGGGGACGACCTCGGTCATCCGGTTCGGTGAGGAGCTGGAGGAACTCCTGCGCTCACGGCCGCAGGCGGGACCGCTTTTTCCCAAGCTCCAGAAGATGCGGGAAGCGCACCGGGCCACGGAATTCGCGCGGTGCTGCCGCCGGTTGAACATCAAGGGCGTGACGCTCCATAGTTACCGCTACGCGTGGGCGGAGCGGGCAAAGACGTGCGGCTATCCGGAGCGCTTTGCGCAGGAGGCCCTCGGCCACAACAGCAAGGCGGTCCATCGCGCCTACGCCAAGAATGCGCAGGTGGTGATCCCCACGCTGGAATCCTACGAGCGGAAGCTCGCCAACAGCGCCGAGATCCTGCCCATGCCGGAGGTGCGGCTCGCGTAAGGCTCAACCGGTGACGACACGCTCGGCGAACTCCAGCATCGGCCGGTGGCCGTCCGGTGACCCGGTCCCCGGACGGTCCTTCTTGCGCCCGTTCTGGCGCTGCCAGTGCTGGATGATGGTGTTGGTCACCTTGGTCAGCCAGGCCCGGTCCTTGAGCTGCTCCTGCACGTCGGCCGTGGAGAAGAACTTGATGCCATTGACGGGCGGATTGCCGAGGGGCTTGAGCAACCGCGCCGCGACCAGGGCCGGAACATCGTGGGGCTGGCAGTTCAACAGCCAGGCCACCTGTTCAACCGTGAGCCGGGCCGGGAGCTGGCCGCTCAGAGATAGAAACCGATGTTGGTCTTCTTTCATCACGTTCCGAGGGCCGGATGGCCATCTGGAACATCAGTCGCGACGAACGGGCAGTTTCGAACAGGACTTGTGCCGAAAAAGGGAACACCGCCCCGGAGTGAATTTTATTTGTTCGGTTTCGCCGATCCCCAGCGACCGGACCAGCAGCGGGCAATCACGCCCCAACATAATCATGACTGACACCTGCCAACCTTATCTTCCGCTGGGCGACGTGGTGCTGCCCCTCCCTGATCCGACCCCGGAACTGGTGGAACAAGCGATGAAGCGGATCAACTTCGAGCGGATCCAAACCGCGATGCAAGCGGTGGGCTGGACCTACTGGGGCGATTCGGAGGCTCCGAGCATCGAAAAGCTCCGCGCCATGGCGCGAGGCCTTCTGGAAACGGTGGCCGAAGAGAAGCGGGACGGGGCTGAACTTCACAGCGGTGGGTTTCGGGCCAGTTGGTATTGCCCGAACACGCTCGTTCTCACGTTCGTGCTGGAGTCCGGGCACGCCAGTTGGCGGCCGGTGGGCCGGTTGCGGAGCCTTCACCTCACGCGATAAAATGAAGGTTCACCCGGAGGTAGCCCATGAACATTGAAGTGCATGCCATCGGACCGCTGCTGCGTCGCGCCATTGACGCCATTGAGTCGCTCTACAGCCTGAGCGGTTCGGGGTGGAGCGCCGACTGGGACGGTGAGTCCTTGGTCTTTGGCCGTGCGGAGCGGCTGAAAGAGGAATTGCTCGCACTCGGGATTTCCCCGGAGCGGCCCTCGTTGGAAGCGTTGGCCAGGCTGGTCTGGGAATCAGCCGTGAGCCGGAGGCATTCCACGGTTTGGCTCCTTCGAAACTATTCCTTCGATGTCTCGCTCATCCTCCTGCTCTGTGTGGCCTCAGGCGTTCCGACCGAGAAAATCCTGAACGCGGACTTGTCCGAGATGCAGTTCCTTTGGCTCACCTCGGCGGTGGCGCGCCTCATCGACAGTCCCCTCGGCATTTCGGTGTCCCCGGCGGATGAACATTTTGGCGAGCGCTTGGAGCTCGCCCGCTGGGCGCAGGACGCGGAGGTGGCCATCTGCGACTGGATTCTGTCGCCCGCCGAACTTCGGGCTGCGCAACGTTCCGAGCTCCGGATTCTTGCGCTCGGGGATTCCCCCAGGGAAACGGTTTAACCCGGACTCTTTCGCAGCCAGCCCACCGGTTCTGCTGGCGGAAGCGTTCGCTTCCGGGTGACTGCGAAAGAATTCCGTTCCGCTTGGCTCATGCGCTCAGTCCGATTCTCCGACCAGTCCTTCCGCCCACTTGGCCGGTCATTTGACTAAGAATCGGTCTTGAGAGGAAATGTCGATGGGCAAAGCCCGGGAGGCAGTGGATGAAGTGGGTTGCAGGGGGCCGGATTCGGTCGCGGGTGGAGACGGGATTTCTTCAGCTGAGTTTGTTCGATTTCAAGAGAGAGGCGCATGGAAACACTGACGCAATACGGACGGATGGCCGAACGGCACTGGCGGGAGTTCCTGCCCAAGATGGTGGCGGAACTGGAGGCGACCGGACGGTTGCACTCGCAATTGTTGAAGGCCGAGGAGCAGACCGACGAGGACCTCGATTTGATGCGCCGCCACCTGATTCAACAGGGTCTGACGGCACAACAGGCTCACGACCGGGCCTGGGAGATGGTGCGGGAACGCTACCTGTTCCTCCCGCCCGAGCAGTAGAAACCCAAATTCCGGCGGACGAGCCGCCGCAGGTTCGCAACGCGCGGAACTATCGCATCACCGACGAGGACCAGGTTGGCGTCGGTTCGCTCAAGCAGAAGGCCCGCGACAATCTCACGGCCATCGAGGTTCTCCAGCGCTTGGAGCGCGAAACCCGATCCCCCACCGCTGGGGAACTCCGTCAACTGGTCCGCTTTGTGGGCTGGGGCGGACTGCCCCAAGTCTTTTATGCCTGGAACAAGGAGTGGAAGACGGAACGCGAACGGCTGGAAGCCCTGCTTTCCGACAGTGAACTGGAATCCGCCCGTGCCAGCACGCTCAACGCACACTACACGGCCCCGGTCGTCATCCGGGCCATGTTCGCCGCCCTGCAACGCTTCGGCTTCGAGCGGGGCCGAATTCTGGAACCCGCCTGCGGGTTGGGCCATTTCATCGGCCTGATGCCGGAGGACATGCTCCGGCAGTCCCAGATCACCGGCATCGAGATTGATTCGATCACCGCTCGGTTAGCGAAGCAGTTGTATCCGGACGCCGACATCCGGCGGCAACCCTTCGAGGAAACCCGTCTGGCCGACTCCTTCTTCGACGTCGCCATTTCGAACATCCCCTTCGGCGACTACCGCCCGTTCGACGCCCGGTTCAAGCAGTGGAAATTCGTCATCCACGACTACTTCTTCGCGGCGACCTTGGAAAAGGTTCGACCCGGCGGACTCATGCTGTTCGTCACCTCCAAAGGCACGCTCGACAAGGTCGAAGGCGGTTTGCGGGAACTCATCTCCCAGCAAGGCGGAAGCCCAACGGATTATCGACCAGGCGAAAGCCGAGGCTCAACGCGTCATTGATGAAGCCGCTGAGATCAAGGCTCAGGCCGAACGGGATTCCAAACTTCGGGGAGCCCAAGCCGCACTGAAAGACGCAAAAACCGAGGTGGGTGTCCGTGACACTCTCGATGAAGCTACGCGGACACGCCTTCGACAACGTGCCGGTGATCCGTCCGTTCAGGCTATCCTGGCCCCGTTCATCACTCCGGGATTCTGGACGCCTTCGACAGGAACTCGACCCTTGAAGGAGATTCAACGCAAACCGATGTCGTTTGCTGAAATCAGTGCGGCGGGTGCACTCAACCCGGACGCCAATGGCCTGCGGGCATTGGTTCGAATCGCCTGCTACAATCGGAATGATCGCCCCAGGTGGGATGATATCGTGCGTCACAACCACCAGGCTGATCTTTTTCAGCGTGACCCGGAGAAGGTAGCCCTCGCCGCCGAACGGCAGAAGGTGTTCATCGAGGTTGCTCCCGTCTTGGTGGAAATGAAGTTGCTGGAACCCTGATTGGTTTTCGGTGGCTCAAGTAAGCGAAGGCAGCCCGCCGATGGCGGGCGCCGTGTCCCAGCTCCGCCCCGTCGCTCCGGGTTCCCCTCCGCTGACGAACCGACATTCCTCCGCTCCCGGCCGTCAAGAGGTGCTCGCTGCGCTGCGCTGCCATCTTGACCGCCTCCGCTGCGGAAAGCCGGTCCGTCCCGGGGACTCCGCCGTGGCTTGAAAGGATTCCCGCCCAGGGGCGGGAGCCGTCTCTCCGCTCCGCAACGCGGCGCGCCGCCGACTGAGCAAGCCCGTGCCAGCGAAGCTGTCACTCCGCTTGCTTCGTCAGTCGTCGTCGCTTCTCCCCGCGTTGACTCCGCCATTCCTCCAAGCGGTCAGCCCTCCGGGCTGGCTGTGTGGTCGTCTTTCCCAAGGAGAGGGGGGGTGTTTCAGCACGTAGGTGAAAACACGCCCCCCTCTCCCCGGGAAAGCCTTTTTTGGGGTCGGGTGGGGCAACTGACTAACGGAGAAAATATGGAAACGACCGAGACAACCAACACCCCGGAGAAAGGAGGATACGCGCTTCAGTTCGACCTGGGGACCTTCGAGGGCTTCAACTTTCGGCAGAGTTCCGCCATCGACCGGGTTCTGACCGGCGACGAGGTGGTGAACTGGGATCACGACGCGCACGGGGAAGCGGAGTTCTGGCCATCGGGCGACAACGCCGGAGTGTCCCTGCTGTTCAAGGACCGGTCGGCCGTGACGGGGTCAGAGCTGCTCGACCTCGACAAGGTGCTTCAGGAATTGGGGGACGATTCGACGTTCAACTTCCTCCGGATTCACCACGCGGTGAACACGCTCGGAACCTACCTGAACCAGCTCACCGGCGAGCAGGTGGAGGACCAGAACATCCACCTCTTCGAGGGGACCAGTTTCTACGACCTCCGGAGGGGAGCCGCCTACGAGCTCTTCGAGCTCTACTATCCCGAAGCCTATGCGATGTGGGAGGCGACGCCTTGCGACGGGTTGATCTTTGACACCGATGTTTTCCTGGATTCGTCCTCGTGGTCCGTGGAGGAAATCGAGCTCAACGGCGGCCAGAAGGCACTCATCGTGGGGGCTCAATGAGAACACCGCAGAAATCACCACCGACCGTCAGCGAAGCCGAGGCAATCGTGGTCATCGACAAAATCCTGGACCATTACTGGCGTGGTGAGTTGAGGGACTACGTGGAGAACCCGAGCGACGTCGAGACGCCGCACATCTTCTGCCACCTCCAGGAGCTGGACCGATTCCGGTGCGGTCTTTACGACCGGGTTCACAAACGGAGGCGCCCGAAGTAGCCCCTACCGCCCGCCTCACCGGCGGGCTTTTTTGCGCCTGCAAGAATCGGCGAACGACTTGACCGCCCGCCCCGCTGATGAACCGACTGCGCTCTTCCCTCACCCCACAGCTCCAGGACCGGACTACGCAGCTCAATTCCCCAACCAGCCAAAATCGCAATCGTCTCGCCCCAGATTCTCGTCCGAACTCGAACGAAAGAAGTCCAACTCCGAACGCCCGCCCCGTTCGCCCAACTCTCCCACCTTTCACCTCACCTCAAACCGCTCTGCCAACGCCAATAAATGCAGCACACCTGATGCACCTGTCGGTGCGTTTACACAGCCAACAGCCACCGATGCAAACCGCAGTGCCAGAGCTGCTTTTGGAGTTAACAACGACGTTAACAAAGCCGCGATTCTCGTTTCCAAAGCACGCTCAATCAACGGGTTAACAGGTTAACTCTGGCCTGCCCGGTCTTCCCGCTGATTTCCGGGTTCGAAAACCGGGATTTCCGCGACTGCTGGTTATGGCGGGGCACGACTTCACCGCCAAACCGAGCATGCTATCACTGGAAAAAATCTCCATCCGCAGTGCCGCCTACTACGTGGAATTGGCGCACGAACATTACTACCTCCAAGGGGGTGAACCTCCCGGCGAGTGGCATGGCGACGGAGCAAAAGCTTTGGGTCTTTCCGGGGAAGTAGCCGGGGAAACTTTCCGCTACCTGTTTCAAGGGTTCTCACCCGACGGCACCCGACCCTTGGTTCAGAACGCCGGGAAGAAGGACGGCTACCACAAGCGGGTTCCCGGCTGGGACCTGACCTTCTCCCCGCCGAAGTCGGTCAGCGTCTGCTGGGCCTTGGCCCCGGAACCGATGCGCCAGCAGATCGAGCGGGTCCACGACGAGGCGGTTCGCAAAACACTGGCCATCGTCGAGGAGCACGCGGGGATCACCCGGTCGGGGAGCGGCGGGTGGAGGAGGGAAACCGCCTCCCTGTGTTTCGCCCTGTTCCAACACGGAACCAGCCGCGCCCAGGACCCGCAGCTGCACACGCACGCCGTCTGCTTCAACCTCGGGCTTCGGCCCAATGACGGATGGGGTGCCCTCAAGACGGATCAGATGTTCGAGCTGAAAACGGCATTCGGGACACTCTACCGCTGCCAGCTCGCCCACCTGCTCCAAAAGGAACTGTCCTACCCGGTCGAGAAGAGCGGGGCGTTCTTCGAAATCAAGGGGGTGGATCGCGACACCATCGAGTTCTTCTCCACCCGACGTGCCCAGATCATCGACTACTGCCGGAAGCATGGCGGCTACGACACCGTCATGGCGGAGAAGGCCGCGCTGGCGACCCGCACCAAGAAGTCCCACGTCGCCCGTGAGACCCTTTTCGCCGCCTGGGCCAGCGCGGCGGCCGAAATGGGTTGGTCTCCCGGTAGAGTCGTCGGGTTGCAGTCCCGGAAGGCGGAGCAGACGAATTGGACCACCGAGATGAAGGCGCTTTCCGCCGACATTGAAGCCGCCCTGCGCGCCTCGCCGATTAAACCGAGCAAAGCCGAGACCCTCCAGACGGTCGCCGAATCGATGCAGACCAGCGGTCTGTCCGCGCGCCAGGTGTTGGCCGCCACCTACGAAGCTTTAGGTAGGTCGAAGACCAAGCTCTCAACCTCGAACCAGAAGCAGGACCCTCCCTTTCCCGACCGGCTCACCGAAGCCCAGGCCAGCGCCCGGACCGAGAAGGAGTCGAAGAACAAGGAGGAGTCCCAAAAGCGGTCGGAGGAATTTCGGAAGAAATGGGAAGAGGCCGCGACGAAGCACAAAGCCGAGCGGGAGAGCCGGGAAAAAGAGGAGCGCGCGCGCCAGAAGAGACATTCCCCGCGCTACAAGCCGGTCTCGGCGAGAGCCTCCCGCAAACGGAGAAGCGAATTCGCCGTCGTCAAAATTGGAGCCCTCCGGAGAAACCGTCGCCATCCGTTCACCACGATTGAGCTGCGGGTGTTCAATGTTGACCTCCAAGCGAACCGGCTTTTCCAACGATCTCCTGGGTGGAGTCCATTCCACTACGTCAAGCTTCCTGCGGTCGCCGTCGACTCGGACTTCGCCCCGCACAAGATTCGGCGGCGACTGTCGATCCCCCTGCGGGACGCGAAGCACGCCGCCTTGCGGCAGATTCGGGAGTCCATCGTCACCGCCTTCAAGACCGGCGCGAGGCTGGTCTGGATCAAGGATGAACGGCTCGAAAAGCTGGAGCAGTCCATCAACGACGGCCGTCGTTTCCTCCGCCAGTTTCGGAAGCCACGCGTCCTCGTCGGCAAGTCCGATGGTCATGCTTGGCGGGGAATCCTCGACGACTGGGAACGTGCCGGGGGAATGACGCGCCCGGAAGGGAACCTCGTCCTCTGCCAAACGCGCGCGGCAGCGGAACGCCTCAACGCGGAAATCCAGAAGCAACGTCGGAATCAAGGGCGCGTCGGACTGCGCTCGATCCAGGTCCACGAAGAAACGTTGCATCAGCATGACCGGGTCACCTTCCGCACTTCCAACACCCGGCCCGACATCAAGAATCTCGACCAGATCAACATCGGCGACTTCGGAACCGTCACCAAGGTGGCGGGTGATCGGATTACCATCCGGACGGATGCTGGGGTGAAGGTGGAGTTCCAAGCCAAGGAGGCTCCTGACATCCGGCTAGCCTACGCCGTGGCCCATGCCGACGCGACAACTACCAATCCAAAGAAGGCGTTCATCCTCTTCGAGGGCAAAGGGCCGGAGCTTGAGTTTGAGGCCATCAAAGCCCGGGCGGCGGATTGCCCGGTGCGCGTCTACACGGGACCGGACTTGGCCGAATGTTTTACGGTGGAAGGGCAGCGCGAGTTGAACCACCGGCGTGGCATCCAAGAAATGGACGCGCACGATGCGAAGCGCGACGAGGCTTGGAACAAGGATGCGCCCAACCCAGGTGTGAAGGCGGACGCGAAATCTCAAAGCCGTTCGGAGGAGTCATCCCAGGGTAGATCGGAAGCCGAGACGCGGGCAGACCGGCCCTCCGGCACCAAGCCCTCGGCTCCCTCTTACTGGAATCCGACGGACAGGCCGGAGCCTCGACACTTTGAAGAGCAGCGGAATCAGCGCGAGGAACAGAACCGCACCGAGCGTGCGACTGAACGATGGGAAGCCAACGAGGACCGCAATCGCGCGGCGGAGGAGCGGAAGGAGCGGCGGGCGGCCAAACAGGCGACGGAGAATTCCGAATCGGGCGGGCCTGATCAATCTGCCGCCGGGAAAACCATTGTCAGTCGCTCGCCGTTCCACCGGGTCTCGGATACGGAAACCGTCTGGACGGGTGAAGGTGCGCGGGGACCCAGCCCCTTCGAAGAGGAGCGAAACCGCGGCGAGCAACAGGGCCGCACCGAGCGTGCGGTTGAACGACAGCAGGCCGAGGAGGAACGTAATCGCGCGGCGGAAGAGCGGAAGGCGAAGCGGGCGGCCAAGCAGGTGAAACAAGGCTCCAGCGAAGGCGACTCGGCTCCGTCTGCCGCCGCGAAACCGATTGTGAGCCGCTCCCCCTTCGACCCCGTCTCGGACACCAAATCTTACTGGACCGGGGAAGGCGTGTTGGGACGTAGCCCCTTCAAAGACGAACGGGTTGAGGAGGATCTCCGAAATCAAGCCCGTGCCGCCACGGCCCAAAGCGAGGAGGCAAAGCGACTCCATGAAGCCGCACTGGCGACGAAGGACCGAAGCGCTGCGGAGCGGGAGAAGGCTGCCGCCACCGGCGGCGATACCCGCGATACTGAGCGCGACCAGCCTTGGCGTGGCAACCCGACGGTTCAGGCGACGGAGACGAAGCACTACTGGACCGGCAAGGGTCGAGTGGGGGCGAGTCCCTTCAGTGACGAACGCCTTCAGGACGATGCGGAGCGCCGCAGGGAGGAAGAGCGCCGACGCCGTGAGGAGGAGGAGGAGAAACGTCGGCAAGCCGCAAAGGCCCCGGTGCAATCCAACCCGGCGCAGTCGAACTCCCAGTCCCACTCTCACTCCCACAGTCATTCGCACTGAACCCAGCAAGCTCGCCTCCGAGATGCCCGCTGGACGACGGCCGGTGCAGAACCGCCCCCCAACGGGGCCCCGGGCGCTACGCTGTGGACCGCGACCTGGCGGGTCGGCAGATCGGTCCACAGCGGCGCTACGCCCGTTGGGGACCGGTTTCCCATTGGTGACAGCCTAACCGGCAAATGAAGGGGGACGCAGCCCGGTTTAGGTTCACCACTTTCGGGAGGTTGCAGAACCATGGTAAATGGGACGGATGGCTCCAGAAATCGCCCGACCACCGCTCACCGAACAACCGTGGCTGAAGGAATTCCTTGAAGCCCAAGGCTTTGAACGCACCGCGCCTGCGTCGTTCACCAACGGACGCGCCACTGTCCGACTCGACGGCAACGCACTCGTTGCGATTCCCGGCGACGGCACCAAGGCGTGGCGGACGGAACTCAAAGACGCTGAGCCCGAAGCCATCTGCTACCTGCTGACCAACGTCCTCGCCGCGCCCTCGTTCCTTTCTCAATCCGAACTCGATCAACGCGCCGCCCAGAAACGCACAGCCGAGGAGGCTCTGCAAAACTTGGCCACCAGCATTCGCGACAATCCCGACACCCACAGCGGCCAGCATCTGCGTCGCTTCGTGTGGTCCATCTTCAACGGGAACCACGCCATCAACCCTTGGCGGCTGAAGGATGTCCTCGATCCCCAGCACAACGCGTGGGTCACCGAAGTCTTCACCGCCTGGATGCAGGGGTTCGTTCCTGAAGCCACAATCCGCAGTGCGCTGCTCGATTCCGGCGAAATGGACCGATGGGACACTGTCCGCCTCCGCGCCCCGGAGCAGAAACGGCTCGTCGAAGCCTTCGACGCGGTCACCGACCTCCTGAACACTACCCCGCCCGGCGCGCCAGTTCCCCATCTCACCCGTGCGAACGGTCTGCTTCGGCAGGTGATGGACCTGCTCCGGCAGGCTGCAAAGCCACCCGGCCGGGATTGAATGGGTCCGTAACCGCAAAACGTGGGACTCTCCTGGGCAAGAGGGCTCAATTCCTCGTGGAATCGGACGTCTCCAGCCCATCCGCTTCAACCGGATTTAAACTGGTCTTCTTGGACAGCCTCGTTACCCTCCATCGCTAAACCGATGGCCCCACCGTTTTGTTCGGCTTGGGCTAAACCACCAGAAAGTCGCTATGGCTGAACGCTGGCTGTCAGTGGACGAAATCGCAGCGCATCTCGGGGTCAATCCGGACACCATTTACAAATGGATCACCAGGAAGAGCATGCCCGCGCACAAGCTCGGGCGCCTTTGGAAGTTTCTGGCTTCGGAGGTTGACCAGTGGGTGAAGGATGGATCCGCCTCAGAAAGCGGACGGGGGAAAACCGCCGAACCTTAGCAGGCGCAAAATTATGAATCGACCGAATAGCGTGAAGACGGTGGTTAAGAATGCGGACCTCCTGGATGGATTTGTCGCCGAGGCTGATTTGAAACGAGAATTATGAAATCGCTCAAAGAACTCTGCATCCCGCGCGACAGCATCTTCGACATCGCTCGGCGCGACACGGTGCTCAACCTGAGCCATCTCACTTCCGACAAAATCGACCCGAAGGATTTCTTTGAGGAGAACTACGTCACGGAGGGCATGAAGACCCTCCTCACGGAATCGTTCCGCCGCATGCAAAGGAAGTCCGAGCAGGCTGTCTTCAAGCTCACGCAGGCGATGGGTGGTGGCAAAACGCACAACCTCATCACGCTCGGGATGCTCGCGAAACATCCTGAGTTCCGCACCCAGGTGCTCAAGGATTTGCCCAGCGCCAACGATCTCCCGCCAGTTCGCGTCGTGGCATTTTCAGGCCGCGAGACCGACGTGCCCAACGGCATCTGGGGCGAAATCGCCAGGCAACTCGGCAAAGAGAGCGCCTTCAAGGTGCGGAGAGCGGCGAGAAAGCCGAGTGATTCTGACGATTTGAAAACCGTGTGTGTTTTTGGGTGCCAAAGCAGAAGGACGGCGCCAGATGACTGGTCGCCGTCCATGGGTTGATTAATGGCGGGTGGTTTACTCCGGGT
>SXGU01525046.1_pt1 | contig 32510 bp, 36 predicted proteins | sample 3174531 | NCBI WGS metagenome assembly SXGU01 (sample SAMN11356863, study PRJNA531348) | freshwater metagenome | isolation source: freshwater sample F1-140 | place: China: Fuxian Lake, Yuxi | collected 2017-12-25 | reverse complement strand
CGATCTCAAGGTGGAACAGGCTTTTGAACTGGCCGATGCCTCGGCAGAACGTTCGGCGGCTGCCTGTACGGTACGCCTGAACCGCGAACCGGTAGCGGAGTACCTGCGCTCCAACTGCACCTTGCTGCGTTGGATGATCGCGCAGGGCTATGGTGATGCCAGAACCCTGCAACGCCGTATCGACAGCATGGAAGCCTGGCTGGCCGACCCGGTTTTGCTGGAACCCGACACGGATGCCGAATACCACACCGTTATCGACATCGACCTCGACACCATCACCGAACCCTTGCTGTGCTGCCCCAACGACCCGGATGATGTCAAACCGTTGTCAGCGGTAGCCGGTCATCGGGTCGATGAAGTGTTTCTGGGATCGTGCATGACCAACATTGGCCATTTCCGGGCAGCAGGCCGGATTCTCGAGCAGGCCGGGCAACAGGTACCCGGTCGGTTGTGGATCGTTCCGCCAACCCGCATGGATCAGGCGGAACTCACCGCTGAAGGGGTTTATGGCACGTATGGCAAGGTAGGTGCCCGCACCGAAGTGCCGGGCTGTTCATTGTGCATGGGCAATCAGGCCCGCGTGGCCGACAACGCCACGGTGGTTTCCACCTCCACCCGCAACTTTCCCAACCGCATGGGCGCAGGGGCCAACGTCTACCTGGCGTCGGCCGAAGTATCCGCTGTTTGCTCGGTATTGGGACGTATACCCACCCCGGAGGAATACCGGCAACACGCCGGGTTGCTCGAGGTAAAACCGGAAGAAACCTACCGCTATCTCAACTTCGATCAGATGAGCGAGTATCAGGCCCGATCGGCGGCTTGAGTTTTTGCGGTCGATGTTCCGGTCCTCCCGGGCCGGAACATCGACCCGGTTACTTCAGGACTTTTGCTGTTTGAGCCGGTTCAATCGTTCGGAAAGCGAACCGCTGCTGGCCGGGGCTTCACCGTTGGCGACGGCCATGGCCTGTTCGATCAAGCGGTTTTTGTCGGTTTCACCCGGTGCCAGCAGTCTGGCTCGCAACTGGGCGGCATCGGCTTCCTGCCGGGCCGAATTGGCCGCCCGTTCCATGGCTTCCACGGCTTTGGAGTAACTCGACGAGCGTTGTTTGATACCGGCTACCCGTTGGGCGGTTTCCTCGCGGCGCAGTGCCGCTTCCCGTTCCTGCTCGGCTTTGAGCATGTCCCGCTTGGCGCGGTTGGCCGTTTCCCTCAGGTTTTTCATTTCTTCTGCCATTTGTTTGGCACTCTCTTCCAGGGCATCGAGTAATTCCAGGGCATCGTCAGCCTCACGCCGTTCCCGTTCGATTTCCGGAACTGCTTCTTCCATCAGCTTCAATAATTCCTCCAGTGCAGCACCGATTTCGGCATTGCCCGGATTGGCATCCAGATCGGCCTGCAGTTTTTCAGCCGCTTTCATCCGGCGGTTTTGCAGGGCATCCACTGCATCAAACTCTTTTTTCTCTTTTTGGTAGTCGGCCCGCGCCCGGGCCACTTCTTCGGATACCGTGCGGAATTGGGATTCCACTTCCAGTATGGCGGCTTCGGTCATGCCATCAGGATCGGCAGAGGCCAATAGTTCGGCCATTTTTTCACTGGCTTGATGGGCCTTGGCACGGCCCAGGTTCTTGAACAGGTCTAACATAGGAGGTTTACCTCGGTAGGGTCGTGAATGGGGCAGGCCGGGAATTCAACCTGACTCAAGGATGTGTGGGCTAATCAGCCCGATGACAAGAGGGAATTCGCTCCGGGGTTGACCTTAGGCTATCAGATTACTCCTCTGTTGGCTCCCGCCAGGTCGAATCGGCATAGCACCACAGTTTTTACGATTCTCTGGTCTAAAATGCAGGCGAAATATCGGAAAGGGCAGGGCAATCATCAGCCACTGGCGGGTCAAACGAGGGGGCAACTTACTCCCAGTCCTTTCAAGCCACAGTAACCATCGGGATTTTTGGCCAGGTATTGTTGATGATAAGTTTCGGCGTAGTAAAAGACCGGGGTTGGCATGATCTCGGTCGTGATGGTTTTTTGTACACCGGCAGCAAGCAGTGATTGCTGGAAAGCATCGCGTGCATGCCGGGCCTGCTCGTGTTGCTGCTCGCTGAAAGTGTAGATGACCGAGCGGTACTGGGTGCCGATGTCATTACCTTGCCGCATGCCCTGGGTGGGATCATGAGACTCCCAGAACAGGCGAAGCAAGGCCGGATAGCTGATGATTTCCGGGAAAAACCAGATTTTGACCACTTCGGCATGGCCTGTTTTTCCGGTGCAAACCGCTTTGTAGTCGGGATCGGTGGTGATGCCACCGGCATAGCCGACGGCTGTGAGGTAGACACCGGCCTGTCGCCAGAATAATCGCTCTGCCCCCCAGAAACAGCCCATGCCGACCATGGCGGTTTCGATCCCTGCCGGGTAAGGAGGGTGCATGGCATGCTGATTGACGAAATGATGATCAGGTACGCTGGAAAACATGACGGTCGCCTATTTGCTGAGGTGATTGTAGGTACCCTCCCAATCGGGATCGGGAGGCTGTAACCTGAAGGTTTCGACGCGCTTCAGATAGAGCCGATAGAGTGGCCTTTCGCCGTAGTGTTCCAGCAGATGAAGGAATCCGGCTTCTGCCGCATCCCAGATTTGACGACGGTAGCATGCCAGTGTCTGCTCATGTAGCGACAATGCCTTGATACGTTCACTGGAAAGAGCCGTCCTGAGCCCCAACGGTTCATAGAGAATGACCGGTTCGTTTTTACCCTTGACCCTGACCCTGTCCAGTTCCATGAAGGCATGGGCAGGAACTGCGTTGCGGGTGGTTTCACTGACGATGATTGAAACTTCGTAGTATTGGGTCAAGCCTTCCAGGCGGGATCCCAGGTTGACGGCATCGCCCAGTACGGTATAGGCCATCCTGAAGCGCGACCCCATGTTTCCCACATTCATCTGGCCGGTATTGAGTCCTATGCCCAGTCGGATTTCCGGCCAGCCACGGGCCTTGAAATCCTCGCGTATCGCTTGCATCGCCTCGTCCATGGCCAGTGCCGCCTCCAGTGCGTGAATAGCGTGTCGGGAATCATGCAGGGGGGCTCCCCAGAACGCCATGATGGCATCCCCCATGTATTTGTCGATCGTGCCCTTGTGCTGATGAATGATCCGGGTCAGCGGGGTCAGAAAGGCATTCATGAGTCGGGATAGTTGATCCGGAGACAAGCCTTCCGAAATCGTGGTGAATCCCCTGACATCGGAAAACAGCACGGTCATCTCCCTGTTTTCGCCTCCCAAACCGAAATCACTGTCATGATCCACCATCTCATTGACCAATGCCGCCGGGACATATTGTCCAAACAGACTGGTCAGGCGTTTCCGGGATTGTGCTTCCAGAAAAAATCCGAAGAACATCTGATTGGCATAGAGCAAACTGACCAACAGGACCGGGGTTGCCAACCGCAAGCTGAGATTCAGCACTTGCCAGGCGTAGAGATTGACGCTCACCACTGTGGCCAGCAGGCCTGCTGTCAAAATGGATACCCAAAACGGGGGCAAATGGGGCAGTATCGCTACCAGAGTCAGCCCGATGCCCAGTATTTCGAGCAATTCGAGGGTGGCGGTGTAAACCGGCTTTTGTTTGAAGGAGCCGTCCAGCATGCCGGCCAGCAGATTGGCATTGATTTCCACACCCGCGAAGGTGCTTTGTACCGGTGCAGGACGTAAATCCAGCAAACCGACGGCAGTTGTCCCCACCAGCACGATTTTGCCTTTGAGCAAATCGGGTTCAATGACACCATTCAAAATGTCGCTGGCCGGGTAATAGGCAAAAGACCCTTGATAGCCCCGGTAAGGAATGAGTGCCGTCGCATCTTCATCTACCGGGATGGTGAAGCCTTCGACTCGCAAGGCTTCCAGTTTGGCGTCGCCCGTTTCAGAACGGTAGCCGGATTCGAATTGTAATTCCAGGGGAGGATGACCCATCAGAACCCGAAACATGGCCAGCGTCAGTGATTCATAAATGCCTGCTTCATGGCGCATCAACAGCGGTATTTTGCGGAGTATGCCATCCTCATCGACCGATTGAGTGGAGAAAAAACCGGCAGCGGCAGCGGCGGACTGCAAGCGTGGCAAATTGGCGGTGTAACTGTATGCCCTGTGGAGCCTTGCCACATCCCCCGGATAGGCATCGATATGCATGACCGGAGGAGGTAATGTACCGGCACCGGGCATTCTGTCGAGCCGGGTCCCATACCCCAACACGACCGGTCTGCCTTTGAGACTGTTGGCAAACAGTTGATCGTATTCCAGCGATGCTTTCATCCGGGCCAGTGTTTGCCGGAATGACTCGTCCTGTGCCAGTTCTTCCCGGGCCATGGATTCCAGTTTTTTCAGTCCGGAACTGTCATCGGGTTCAGAGAATACAATGTCAAATCCCAGCAGTTTGATCTGATAATAATCAAACAGCAAGTCGACCAGATAAGCCAGTTTGTTTCTGGGCCAGGGCCAATGCCCCTCCGATCCAATGCTTTTCTCGTCGATATCGACGATAACTATCCGCTCATCCTTACCGCCTCGCAAGGTCATGTTCATGCGTAAATCGTAGACGCTGTTCTCCAGACGACTCAGCAGCGGGATCGAAAACTTACCCAGGGTATGCAGCGAAAATACGGTCACCAGCCACAAGGCGACAGTCGCCCGGGACAGGTTTTTCAGCACCTGTCTGGAAAGTTTTGGCCAAACTGCAGGGGTGCTCATGTTTGATCCGGTCGTATGCGGAGGTTGATCGATCTTGCGCTCACCATCCTTGAAGGCCTGATGGAGTCCTGGAGTCGTCTGGACAGGATGGGGTCAGGGTTGTCAGCAGGGTTTCCTCAAGGCATTTTTGGCATCATCGGGCGTTTGTCTCAACCCGACAGGCTCAGTAACATTCGGTACAGTATGAGTTCGTATCTGTTTGTACCCTTTGTAATCCGTCATAATGATGACCTTATAGGCAGGGAAGAATTTGTATGAGCGCGAGCGATCGCTAAACTTCTCGCCCCATTATGCTGGGGGTTTCGGTAAACGGAAATGATGAATTCGATTTCTTGCAGAAAAACATTGCTGGGCGGATCGCTGTTGATCGCTACAGTCTGCGGCATCTATTTGTTGTGCGTCAAACCGGTCGGTTCGGCGACCTCCCAGAAGGAAGCCGATCCGGCCCGATCCGGTGAAAAAAAATCGGCTTATTCCCTGGAGCTTCGTTTTAGTACACAGCCACAGTTTCACATCACGCACTGGACACAGCCCCAGCGCCTTTATCTGGATCTGGATGATACTCCGATGACGGGTGGTGTCACCCAGCCTGCCGGGTCGGAATCGCTGATTGCAGGGATTCGTTTCCCTGCACCCAAAGGATCTTACCAACGGCGAGTTCAGATCGATTTCAAGGCACCCATCCAGTTCAAGTCGCGCATCGAGCAGCATGGCTCGCACGTCAGTCTGGTTCTGGATGTTTCTCCCCGGATGCAAAAAACAAACGAATCCCTGCCAGTCAATCCGGTTCGGCCGCCTGACTCAGCAAAAAACACAACCGCTTCGCTAAAAAGTCTGCCGGGTTCCTCCATCCAGGACAGGAACCGGCGATTCTGGATTGTTGCCATCGATGCCGGTCATGGTGGCAAGGATACCGGGGCCATAGGTCCTACAGGGATACTCGAGAAAGACGTGGTGCTGGCCATTGCCCGTAAACTGGCTGATTTCATCAGGGCAGAACCCGACATGAAACCGGTGATGATTCGCAGTGGAGACTTCTTCGTCGACTTGCATCAGCGCGTTTCGACAGCCAGGGATGCCAAGGCTGATCTTTTTGTATCCCTGCATGCGGATGCTTACATCAACGACCAGGCGCGGGGATCATCGGTCTTCACCCTGTCTGATCATGGTGCGACCAGTGAGGCGGCCCGCTGGCTGGCGGATCGGGAAAATGCGGCCCTGGTCGGCGGGGTAAAACTGGGCGGTGATGATCCGACGCTAGCCTCCGTACTGCTCGATTTATCACAGGATGCCACCCTGGATGCCAGCGACCGCATCGCCGGAAAAATTCTGCATGAACTTAAAAAAGGCTTTCATGTACATCACCAGGCCATACAAAAGGCTGGCTTTGTCGTACTCAAATCGCCTGATGTTCCTTCTTTGCTGGTGGAGACAGCGTTTATTTCCAATCCTGAAGAAGAGTTGAATCTCATCAGTCCACAGCACCAAACCCAGATCGCCCGGGCAATATTCAAGGGGATACGTGCCCACTTTACCCGCATCCAGAGTCGAAACGCGCCCTCACTGGCTTTTGAAGAGGTCGGGAAGTAACAGACTGAGATACGTTATCAACGGCTTTCTTCCTGAGTCAGGAACGAGAGGCGACTGATGCCGGCTTGGCGAGCCAGGGCCATGACTTCCGCCACCCGACCATAATTCACCCGGTTGTCGGCATTGAACTGCACGATCAGTTCGGGATCCTGCGCCAGACGTTCGGTCAGCTTTTGTCCCAGTTGTTTTGGTTCCAGGGCTTCGCTGTCCAGAAACAGTTTGCCTTCGGCATCAACACTGATGTTGGCCAGATGGTCCTGGGGAGACGGTTCTGCCGTCACGGTTTTGGGCAGGTTGACCCGTACCGATTGAGTCAGCAAGGGTGCGGTCACGATGAAGACCACCAACAGAACCAGCATGACATCGACCAGGGGCGTGACATTGATTTCACTCATGACATCCTGATCGGATTTATTTTGGCCAAAAGCCATGCTCAATCCTCCCGTTTCAATACGAACCCTGCCTTCATGGCCAGATTCAGCAGATCATTGGCAAACTCTTCCAGTTCGGCTTCGTATAATTTGACCCGCCGTAGCAGAAAGTTATAGGCCAACACCGCCGGTATGGCCGTCGCGATGCCGATGGCAGTGGCAATCAGGGCTTCACCAATGGGCCCGGCCACTACATCCAGCCCGGCTGAACCGCTTTTGCTGATATCCTGCAAGGCGTGCATGATGCACCAAACCGTACCAAACAGCCCGATAAAGGGTGCCGTACTGCCTATGCTGGCCAGCAAGGTCAGTCCTTGCTCGATACGGTGACGTTCCTGTTGTATGGATTGCCTCAGGCTACGCTCCATGATGTCTCTTTTATCACCACTATTCTGAAGCCTGGACTGATTTTTCGTTGATTCGACATCCAGGCTGCCAAAACCACTGCGGGCTATACGGGCCATGGGACCATCGTGCTGATCGATACGGGATGCGGCGATCAGATCGACTGCATTCCAGAATGCCCCGCTGTAACTGCGATTGGCTCTCTGAAATTGCCATTGTTCGAATACCTTGAGAAAAATGATACCCCAGGTAACGACCGAAAAGAGGATCAGTACGCCAAGGGTAATCTCTACAACATGACTGGGTGTAATGGACGACATTGCTGATTGAGTTTAATGACTGAGTTTAAAAAAGATGGGAACCCTGACCCAACTGTCGACGGCCTTGTCACCGCGTTTGGCTGGTACGAATCGCCAATGTTTGACCGTTTCCTGGGCTGCTTCATCCAGAACTTCATATCCGCTGCCGGTTTCGACCGCAATCTGACCGGGTTGACCGCTGGCCATGACCTGGACTTTCAATATCACCTTGCCTTCCAGCGATCTGCGTCGGGCCATGGCAGGATACTCTGGCTTGGGGTTGTTGAGATAAGCCGCATCATGGCGTGCCTCGGTATAGCTCTCCGCTTTGGGTTGCACCGGAACCACCGGAGCCGGAACCGGAGCTGGAGCTGGAACAATCGGAGCAGGAGCCGTTGTTGGTGCTACCGCAATGACGGGAGCGGACTGCTGAACCGGAGCAACCTTGGGGAGGGCTACCGGCCGCGGCAGTACGGGAGCCTTTTTGGGCGGGATAGCCGGTTTGGTTCTGGGCGGAACCGGTGGCGGCGGAGGCTTGACCGGTTCCGGCGGAATGGGCTTTATTTGAGCAGGGGGAGGTGGTTGCTCAATACGTCGGGGTGGCGTGACCATAACCACATCGATGGTCGCAGGCGGTTTCGTGCGGATAATGGTTGACGAATCGACAGTGTGCCGTAATTGCCAGAATACCGCATGCAGTGCCGCTGAAATCGTCAGGGCAAGCACATATCGCAGCACGGTACGCGGCCCTTCGGTGTCAATAGGGGGATGGCAGGACGATACACTGTTGGAAAAAGACATCAGGGATCAAAGACTGGCAGGTTCGTGATAAAACGCGGTAAAAATCCTAACACGGAATTCCTATCGTTACAAAGTAACCCGAACCGGGCCAGCCATGCTCATTAATATTATTTGACCAGTCCAAACAGAGGACTGCGATTCGCAGCCCGAATGGCAGGACGTTCTTTCTGGCTCGTTACCTGGATCAGATCTTACCAGACTCTGCATGAACGGCCACAATGAGAATTGCCGTGTGGCGGAGAAAAAACTGGATTAAAAAAACAGAGTCGTTTAGAATTATTCGCTCAATTTGCCGGAGTGGCGAAACTGGTAGACGCGCCAGACTCAAAATCTGGTTGGGGAAACTCAGTGTCGGTTCGATTCCGACCTCCGGCACCAAATGCAAATTCTAATCGAAGTCCAGAACTCTACAAACCCGCTTACAGCGGGTTTTTTTATGTCTGGCCCATCCTCACCAGTGCAGCCAAGTCCGTGTACGTCCCGCCTTTTTCCGGGTAAGATTCCGGGTAACAATTTTTTGCCCCGGAATGTTACCCGTTATGCTTACCGAACTGACCTGCAAGAACGCAAAAGCCAAGGACAAACCCTACAAGCTGCCGGATGAGAAAGGGCTGTACCTGCTCGTGCAGCCGTCCACAGTCCCCGGCAAAAAACCCGGCAAGTGGTGGCGATTGCGATACACTTTTCAAGGAAAAGAAACTACGCTGTCCCTCGGGGTCTACCCGGAAGTCGGGTTGAAAGAAGCCCGGGATCGGCGAGAAGCCATTCGGAAAGACCTGGCCAGGGGGGTGGCTCCAGGCCAGGCTGAACCCGAGCCAGTCATCTCCTTGTTTGAAGTCGTGTGTGCCGAGTGGCGGGAAAAGAAACAGCAGGAGTGCGTCCCCTCCTACTTGGCCAAGCTGGATGTTCGCCTGAAAAAATACGTTCTGCCCAAGCTGACAGGTCGGGAATGTGGCAGTATCACCGGGCCTGAAGTGCTGGCTCTGGCCCGGGTCGCAGAGAAGCTGGGGAATGTCGAGACGGCGCACAGGGTACTGAACCTGGTCGGGCAAGTGCTGCGTTATGCCGTGGTGACCGGGCGGATCGAGCGGGATGTGACCCGTGACCTGCATCGGGCATTGCCCCCGGCCAAGGTCAAACATTTCGAGACGGTACTGGAGGAGAATGACGTAGCCAACTTGCTGCGCGACATCGAGGCTTATCAAGGCCACTTCGTTGTTAGACAATGCCTGCGGTTGGCCCCCCTGGTGTTTGTCCGGTCCGGCGAGTTGCGAAACATGCGATGGGAACAGGTTGTGGGAGAGGAGTGGCGATTTACCTTGAGTAAAACCCGGCACGAGCACATCGTACCGTTAGCCCGACAAGCCCAGGCGATACTGGCTGAACTGAGGGAAGCCACTGGAGACGGGGTGTTCGTGTTTCCAGGCTTACGAGTGGAGGATGCAGGGTCTCGCCCTATCTCGGACATGACCTTGCTCAACGCTTTGCGGCGACTGGGGTGGGAAAAGCAGACGGTTCACGGGTTTCGGGCTTTGGCCCGAACAAAGCTGGATGAGTCCCTGAAGTTCAAACCTGAACTGATCGAGCACCAGCTTGGGCATGTGGTGCGCGATCCGTTGGGGAGGGCCTATAACCGGACACAGCATCTGAGTGAACGAAAGGAAATGATGCAAGCGTGGGCGGATTACCTGGACACCTTGCGATCAGGCAGGGGTTGAGTCCCGCTTTGGGGCCATGTCGGGGGTCATTCCCCCCTGAACCAACCCCTGAATGTCACTCAGCCTCCAAAACCGGCTAGACCCCCCGAAAGAAACAGGCGGGGGAAACTCGCCGGACTTTACTTTTTTGTACCAGGTGGACTTGGACACCGGAATGATCTCCAGTACCTGGGGTAGTTTTAACAGTCGGTCAGTCATAAACTATCTCGCTCTTTTTCTTGATCTTTTCAGGTACTTTGGGCAACGGGGCCCAGGCCAGGAACCCCGGGGCGTACCAGTGGCCGATGCAGGCGGTGCCGTGCAGGGTTAGCAAGAGTACCTTTTTGTTGATGGGCGGCGGGTCAGTGTCCGGGTCTCGCCACTCGGTAATGGGGGCGGTGATGGGTTCAAGCATGAAGCCTCCTGTGTGATGTTCGTCAAATCAAACTTCAACGACAATCCCACCGGCCATGACCCCTCCCACGCCCTTCTCTACGAGCACAATGTCAAACATGGAGGTTCTACAGCCTGCCTGACGCACGGACACGACAGGGTGATGGACAACTTTTCCTGCACGGCAACCCCGGAGTCCCGTTCCGACCAGCTTGTCTCCCTCAGCCAGATCACGCGCCTGGACATACCCCTCGGGAGTGAGTACCCGGGAAGACTCACAGACTTTCACGGTTTTCCCGTTCTCAAGTCCTAGCAAGTAGATTTCCGCAGGCACTTCAATCTTGGTAATGGCCTTCACGGTCACTTGTTTTATTTCGCCTTCCGGGGTAACTCCCCTGATGATCCGGCTCCACTTGTAAACTATTTTCCGGTAGCCCCCTCCGACGTACCATGGCAGCGGAAACTGCAAGCGGTACAAGTGGCCTACAGACCTTTTCTTGGTCTTGGCCCCGAAGTTCTGATAACAGGTAATCTCAGTGGACTCTGGCAGCATCCAGCCCCTCCGCAATGACCCATTCCGGGTATTTCACTTGACCCAACATCTCATCGCAAAACACGGCCCACTCGGACAGCCTGTGGTCTATCCGCTGCCGGACGATATTCCGCAATGCCTTGTAACTGGTACAAACGATCCGCCGTTGCAAGAACCCTTCGGGAAGGTTTCGCTTGGCTCCTCGCCAGTCCTTGCGTGCGATGTATTCGTTCAATATGGCAATACTGCGGGAATCCACCCCCTCAGCAAAATCTTCTGCGGTCAGTAACCGCTTGGTCAACGTGTGCATGGTCGATGCACTTTGTCGGGTTACTCCCACCCGATAAGTGTCAAATTGTTGCCACCATTCCCGGGGAGCCGTGATGTCCAGCCACAAGACAATACTCTCAAGAAACTTGTTGTGGCCGTGGTCTTTATTCGCCAATTTGTGAGCCACCTTCAGCATGTCGTGATCGGTGGGACAGTTATAAGAGAGTGACAAGCCGAGCAAGGCTTCTGTCAACCCTTCTTCCCGCAGCAGGACGACTCTCATGTCAATCCCCCAGGTAATCAAGCATTTCGCTTATCACGTCCCGAATAGCGGCGGTGGCATTCAATAACCCAACATCTCTTAACCTCGTCGCCATCATGAAAGCACAGTAAAAGGAAGAGGCCGAATACTCCCGCTTGTCGACAAACTCAACAAACAAGGCTTCTACAAGTTCAGCACTGTTCTGTTTATTCATGGGATTCTCCCAGATTTTTTCTGCACAAATGGCAAACAAATTGTCGCTTGCCATTGACTCTTTTGTCCGTCCCTCCCAGTACCGGCATGGAAACCTGGCACTGCGAGCAATACCGGGTGAACAGGATGCCCGGCTTTTGGTTATCCCGGTGGAGTCGGGCGATTCTGTTCTGAAGGGTCATCGGGAACGAACAATCAATGAAAGAGGGGGCAAGTGCGTACCGGTTATCAGCCCGGCAGGTCTTACTTTGCCTTTGACCGGCCACCACTGTCCGCTCTGATCCATCCGGGGCTTGTTCTCAAACCAGTACCACTGCCCGGTCGTGTCCTGGGCCGCCCAATCCGCCCAGTCCGGAGCATACTCCCACAGCAACCAGGACTTAGCCGCCGGTTTGTCCCGGGATAACCATCGCTTCAACCAGGGGATTTTCATGAGGCTACCTCAAAGTTTTGAGTGACTTCCGGGTTCCAGAGAATCTGGTAGCTGCTGTGGCCATTACGGGAATACGGCAAGGCTTCGGCCCAGGCATGGCCTGGGTCGGTCAGTTCCCATTCATCCCGGTCGTTGCGAAATTGCAGGCCGTGGGTGGCAAGAAGTTGATTGGTGGCCTTGGCCGATTTGTTGATGAGCTTGCCCAACTGGGTGGCGTTGAGTGTGCAGATAGGTTCACTGGCAGCAGGCAGGGACTTGCGCAAGGTTTCGGTACGCAAGCCTGTGTTCTCCTGGATACAAGTCAACGTGGCTGCCGCCAGGATGCCGGGCTTCACTCCCGGTACCTTGGCCATGGCTGCACCGATCAGCAGGATGGCACTCACAGTGTCCTGAGTCGGGGTGACGGGTTCCGGCAGTGTCGGGGTGGTGGTGTAGCTCCCTGTCTTGCGGATCGAGGGCAGGACTTCGCTCGTGACCCACCGCTTAAACCGTTTGGCGGATTCCTTGGTGCTACCGAGAATGAGTGCGTAGAGGCCGGATTCGTTGACGTGGTTGGCCCGCTGGGTACGACCGAGGCTGTCGATGATGTCCAATTTCTGGACGTCATCCGTATCAACGTGAGACTCCAGTGCTTGGCGAGGATTGCCAAAATCCAACACATCACAGATGTCCCTGGCATTGAACCAGGACTGTCCGGCGTCATCGAGTTGCACACGCAGGGTGTGGGTTTCAAACTGAAAAGGGGTCAAGGTATTCATGAGAGAAGATCACTGGCGATGTATAGCGAAGCAACCACCCACAACAGCAGGTAGCCTGCTTCAGGGTGGATCAAGGAAAGCAAAAAACAGGCGACTGAGGATAAAAAGACATCGACAATCTTCATGTCAGGCCACCCCGGTGGAGCCGAATCCCCCTTCTCCGCGAGAAGAGGAGGAGAAAGCGTCTACGACTTCCAGTTCCGGGCGCATAACCCCCAGGAAGACCAGTTGGGCAATTCTGTCGCCCGGATTGATGACCAGAGGTCGGGTGGTTTCGTCGTTACGGTTCCACATTACCGCCTTGATCTCTCCCTGATAATCGGAGTCGATCAGGCCGATGGTGTTGGCCAGTATCAGCCCCTGAACGCCCAGTCCTGATCGGGGCATCAGTAGTCCGGCTACTCCGGGATCGGCAATGTGCAAAGAGAAGCCCAAAGGAATAAAGGCGGTTGCTTGAGGATATAGCTCGATGGGAGAGGGGATGCAGGCTCTGCAATCTATGCCTGCACTGCCCGGCGTGGCGTAAGCCAGTTCCAGGCCAGCCACGGTGTATTTGATTTGAACTTTCATGCTGAATCTCTTGTGTCGGTAACCGGGGTACCTGGCGAAAAGCCAGGCGAATGACAGCCCGACACCTGAAAGCAGGTGCCGGACCGCAAAGGGCGAGGTTAGCTTCGGAAGATTTTCAGCAGGGCTTGTAGCGCGGCTGCGGGAGCCGCTTTGACGGGGCGGGAAACGGTCTCAAGGTCGACTATCTGCCTGACCTCCACGCTACTGGCCCAGTCTTGCAGCAAGCCGACAACCCGGTAAAGGTCGTCAACCGCTTCTGGTTCCTGGGAGTATTCCAGTGAGTAAGACACGGAGTCGTGGAAGTCGGCGATCAAGGCAGGCATATCCACCAGGTGGATCAAGGGCACGTATTGTACTTTCCCCACCACGACGAGGGTGTCGGCAGGCAAAGTAGCCAAAGCCTGCTTGCGGGCTTCGTCGCGGGTAGCGAACGGACGGGAGTATTTATGATTGTTGCCGAGGCAATATGCGAACATGAGCAAGTCTCCTAGAAGGTGTTTTGCGCGGTGGCTTAAACCGCTGATGATTGCGAACATCCTGTCCAGGGAAAGAGGTATTCTTATCCAAAAGGCTCAGGGATACAACCCCGTCTCAAACAGTTTTTTCTCCGCTTCCCTGCGAAGGGTCAACCCTCTCAAGGCTACTTTCTTCCCTCCTACCGTAGCCTTGTTCCATTTCAGAAACGCCCCCGCCGCCAGACCGGGCTGCCGGTTATTCAGGTTGCGCAGGACGCTTGACTGCTTGAAGTTCCAAACCCCTATGTTGTAGGCCAGACTGACTATCGCACCAAACTGGTAGTCCGTCAGGTCGTAGGGCAGGGTGATCTGCTGGGCTACCTTGTCCAGGTCTTCCCTCAACCAGTCACACGCCTGCTCTTCCGTCAGCCCTCCGTTGACCAATTCACAGGCCAGGCGGTATTCCCCGGCTAACCGCAAAAATCTCCCGGTGACCGGGTGCCTCAGTGCCCGTCCGTATCCGGCAGTCCATATTCCTGCCGGGCAGCGTTTCGGCTGTAAGTGAATGACGGTTAAATCTCCGTCATGCAGCCCTTCAAAGTGTTTTACCAGGTCTACTGTTTTTTCCGAGTACATAAATGCTCCAAGTTATTGTGGGTTGCGGTTTCTGGACCAGTACAGGTAGTTGCGGACATGGTGAGAAGCAATACCTCGATGATTCGGCAGTACGCCCATGGAGCGAGTAAATTCTGCCAACTCCTCATCCGTTACCGTCAAGTAGACTTCCGCCTCCTGCAAGGTCTTGAATACCCGACCGTTTACCTGATACATCTCGATTTTTTGCACCGTGGGCGGAACAGGCTTGGCTAAACTGTACCTCAGCATCTGGTCTTCCTCCCGGGTCGCCACTACCTGTCGGGTACTGTCCAACGCCGACAAGCCTGCCTGTAGCTCCTTGCGAGTATACTTGCAAGGGGTAGCCATTCCCGGAGAGACCTGCTCACTCCGCTTGTTCACCCCTTGCTCGATCTCGGCCAAACTACACGGTACTCCCCGGTACGTCAGGTAAGCCATAATCGCCGCTTTTGTCGTTTCTATACTTTTCATCGTTAGACTCCAGTCCCAGCAAAATCAACACACACGCCAGGGCGTGTAGCCCCGGGTGCAAACCACTCTCTTCATCCACCAACTCCCCTCGCTCCCAGGCGTAAAGATGTCTGACGGCTGCCGCCAGGTAGCGTTCAGGAGCCACATGCCGCCAGTTAAACCGGCCATACTTCTTTGCGCCGTGGGCCAGCACCGGGATGAGGTGCTCAAGTCCTTCTTCCAGGGTCTTGTAGCCCATGCAACTTAGTCCAGAGACCAAGGTATTGGCCAGGTACCTCGATCTCATTTCAGTGACCAAGCGTCGGCCAAGCTCATCCTCTTCTTCCTCTGGCCACCAGATGGCCTGATACTCGCTCAGATTGGCGGTCACCGTGATGACTTTTTTGACCGGCTTGAAACTGACCCTCCGTAACCAGGGCAACGTCCACAAGGGAATCAGTGACCAGTCCGGTTTATCTGCGTCGTCTTTTCTACCTACGATAGCCATTCTTGATCTCCGGCTAAAATGAAAAAACCTGATCGGCTTGTTGCACATCTCCTCCTCGATGAGACACCAGTAATACTTGCTGACCCAATCCCCGGAGCAACCCCGCCAGCCGGGCAGCATTGGCATCAGAACAGTCTGCGGACGGTTCATCCAGCAACAACGTGCAACTCTTCCCGTAGAACACCCGACTCAACGCCAGCCGGAGGCAGATGCCGACCAGGGCACTCTGCGCTCCGGACAATTCGGTGACCGGAACTTCCACGCCGTTTTCTTTCACATAAAAATCGCCAGCGTCGCTTCGACTAATCTCACTCAAGGTGCTGATCGAACTCAGCCAGTAGCTGGCATGTCGCAAGAGTCCGTCCCAAGTGTCGTTTATCCACTGCGCCCGACGAGAGGACAGCAGGGTTCTCAGACGGGCCAACCGGGTCTGTTCACCCACCAGCCGGGCCTGGGTTTGGCTCCGTTCCCGGGCCTGTACTATCTCAGCCTGTAGCTTGTGCAGTTGGGCAGACAATTCCGCCAGGCGGGTGATCAGCCCTATACGCCCCTGCTCCATCCGGGTGTGCTGCTCCTCTAACTGCGCCAGCCGGGTATGCTCCTGCTGCCGGGCCGTTGTCAAAGACTCCATTGGCGGCATCTGTTGCAGTTCTTCTGTCAAGCGACGGACTTTCTCCCGCCAGTCGGCGACTTGTTGATCTACCCACACCTGCCGGGAATACTCGTTTTGCAGTTCGGCGTGTCGACTGATCGCGGCTTGTTGAAGCCGGTGTTCGTTTACCCGGGCTTCCTGAGCCTGCCGGAGTTGTTCGTTGGTTATCGGTTCCAGACTTGCCAGCTTTTCCGTCAAAATGCCCAGAGACGCTTGCAGACTACGCAAGTCTGCTTCAGCTTGCTCGTCGATCTGCCTGCGATACCGAGCCATTTGCGCGACATACGTATCCCGGGCCAACCCCAGCGGTTTCAGCAGTTGCTGCTTTTCATGCAGCAAATGGTTGAGGTGATCCAGCCGGGCCTGCGCTTGCTGATGTTCGTCAGCATCGAAAGGTCGGTGGCACGTCTGGCAATACGCTCCTGCCACACTTTCCTTTGCTTTGCGCCAATCCTGGGTCAGCGAGTCATATTCGGCGTTATGCACCGCCAACTCCTGCTCTACTTTGCCCAGGCTCTCCCGACAGTCTTCCAGCATTCTGACCGCTTCGCGGCTTGCCGTTACCTTTTCTTCCAGTCGGCCCTGCTCGGATTGTGTCCAGGCCAGGGTGTTCATGACCTGGGTACGCTCGTTAGCCTTGCGCTGCAAGGTATCTTCCAGCAGCCTGCTCTGTTCGTAAACCTGTAAGCGGGCCTGATACGCCGCCTTAGCATTTTCCACGTCAGCCCCGGTCACCCGGTCACTCCGTTGCAAGGCCGTCGCCTTGTCCAATTCCGTCAGGGCTGCCCCCAGCCGGTCTTGCGCCGATTTTACGTTGGCCAGCTTTTCGGCCAGTTCGTTCAAGGTCTGCCTGACGTGTTCCTTTTCCTCCTTCAGTTGCGCCAGCCGATGCCCGGAACTGTCTTTTTCCGTCTCAACCTGACGGGCTTCCTGTTCCGTCTTTTTCAGCATCGCCTCCAGTTCGCCCAGGTCAGACACTTCACTCGCAGCCAATACCGACAGTTGTGCCTCAATCTGCCTCTGGTCTTTTCCTGCCAGTTCCAGCACCTGGTCTATGACCTGAGAATGCGAAAGCTCCTCGATCTTGCGTTGCAGTGCAGTGGCCCCCATGGCCAGCAACATGCGGGGTTCGCCCTGGGGGCTGTACGTCAGCATCAGGTAATCCTTGGCCGACATGCCGAGGGACTCCTCGATGAACGCCGAGGTCGCCGTCGTGCCACTGGCCACCAGGTCGCCTCCCCGAAAGACTTTTGCCGAGCGGGGGGTTCGCTCGATCCGGTGAGGCTCCCCCTGCAAGTCGATCTCCAGGGACACCCTGTGAGTATCTGCCCCGCGCCGGGTCAGATGCGGCTTTGACCCATTCTGAGTCACACCGAACAGGGCGTAGTTGATGCCCTTCAGCACGGTGCTCTTGCCTTCGGCGTTCTCGCCGATCAAAGCGTTCAGGCCGCTCCCCAGGGCTATTTCCAGTTGGGCGTGTTTTTTGAAGTTTTCCAGGGACAGTTTCGTGATCATGTAGGCTTTACCCGCGATAAGTAGTGTTCCCAGACCGGAGCCAGGTCTGGAGGGAGTTCTGAACGCACCCGGGACGGCAAGTCCTGAAAGCGGGTTAAATCCACTTCCGGCCCCTCGGTTTCCCCTTCCGCTTGAACGCTGTTCCGCAGCATCAGCAGGCCGGGTACTTGTCCCCAAGTGTCTGTCAGGGTTTTTGCGATCTCCGGCAAGGTATTCAAGGGGGCTATGCCGGTGATATTCAAAAATTGCACCCCGGTCAGGTCTGACCCGGCCAGCAGGGTTTGCCACGGCACCTCCCTGAACCCGACAGAGGCATCCCACACCTTTTCCGGGATCAGTTGCCCGTCGTCGTATCCCCAGATGTACTTGTCCGTATGAGCATCGTGAAAAGAGGTCGGGAACGTGCATCCCAGCAGTTGCAGCCTGCCGTCAAAATCCGAGCGGGCGTTGTGCTCGTGCCCGATCAGAATGTGCCTGAACTTGCCAAGCAGCCGCTCCGCCCGCTCCCGGGTCAGGTTCAAGGTCGCCTCGTTGGCTGCAAAAGGGCTGTCGTAATTGCAGTGCAAGCACAAAATATCTCCCGGGGGGGCGTTTTCCAGATGCTGCTCAAACTCGGTCTGCGTCAGGCAGTGAGGGATGAAGTACACCGAAAAGGGGTCAGCAAACTGCCTGGGGGTGGTAATAATAGACCAGTCGAGGGTCTCGTCCAGGGCTTTCAGCAGGGCCAGACTGCTGATCCGGTTGTCCCGGTTGGTCGAGTCGTGGTTGCCCGCCAGCACATGACACTCCCGGGCGACTGTCACGCCCTGAAGCAAAATGCTCTCCGGGTTGGTCGCCCGGTCAAACAAATCCCCCAGGCAATACTGAACATCCGCAGGCATCTGCAAAATTCGCAGCACCTGCTCATACACGGCCTGCTGGAGCAGGGCGCGGCTTTTCGGGGTCGTATGGCTCTGCCGCTCCAATCCCAGGTGAGGGTCAGAGAAAAACAGGATCGGTGTAGACATTGATGTCTCCTAGTTTTAGTTGATGTATCGTCTGACGGCTTGTGCTTCGCAAGTGTCAGTCTCCGGGGGCATCAGTCGAACTTTCGACCGGGCCACCCTGACCAGCAGACCTCGGTTTGCCAGCTTTCTCATTGTCCGCAGAACCAGGTCTGCGGTAGTCCCCACCAGTCGGGCCAGCAGCCCCAGGTCATACCCTTCTTCCGGGTTCAACCGGTGCAGCGTGCAGTAGGTCCTGATGGCCAAGTCCTCCTGCCGCAGCCGCCAGGTTTGCTCTTTCAGGGCGATCTCGCCCAACAGCAGCGTCAGCCAGAGCGTCATCTCGGCTTTTTCCACCTCCGGGGTCGCTGTTAGCAGCAACTGCCGGTAAGTCCCTCTCTCCATCGTCGAAATAACACTGTCCTGCACAGCGACCAGCCGGTATTCCGGCACACCCACATCGGGCAGGACTGCCAAAGCCAGGTTACACAGCCCGGCAACACTCCCTTTTTGGTAGATTTGCACGGTTTCCGGGCAGTCTGTTCGTTCAGCGGAGACTACCCCGGACCAGACATAAGCCGCCCGTTCGCCGACGCTGATTATCTCCCCCGCTTTTACCGGGCTAATGACCCCTTCTGTCTTTATTATCATCTTCTCTACCTTAATTCAAAACCTTCATTTTATTTTGTCCGCAGAAAAAAGTAACCCGCGAACAAGTAAACCCAGTATGTCACCCTTATTTTCCTGATATACTGGATACTAATTCATCCATGTCTTCCTTCCCTCCGGAAAACAGGGGGGAGATAATACCGGCATTGTCTACCAAGTCCTGACCATCCAGCAATACCAACCTATTCTTGATAATGTCCAGATAGACATAACGGGAAAACCCTCCCGCCCTGATCCACAACTTGTGTTTTCCGATCTGTGCCGGGGAACGTTTTGCCAGCGTCTTGATCTGCGTAGACACTACCGTGCTCTTGCACTCCAGCAAAAACGCCCTTCCCTGGGCAACGAATAAAAAATCACCGGGCTGCGCCGGTAACGGGTTCCTGGCCGAGTGCGTGTCGTAGAACCGGTGATAGACGGCCAGGTGCTTCTGACAGTACCCCTTCAGGGACTGATGCAGCAGGTTTTCCAGCAGCTTGCCGTCATTACCGGTAGCGGAGACCATGATCCATACTCGCTCTCAAATCCGGACTCAAGTCCTTGGTCAACATGAATTTCAGGTATCCCACAGGAATCTCCCTGAACCGCTTCCCTTTCCATTTTCCAAAGGGCATGGTCTCCAGCAGGGCCGGGCGGGCTAGCCAGGCAGCAAACTGCCCGGCAGTCATGCCCATGTGCTTTAGGTAAGTGAGTAACAAGTCCCGAACCATCAGGCAGTCCCCCAGTGCGTCGTGGGCTTTCTGACTTTCAAACCGGTACCCGGCATGCAGGTCAGCCAGCCGATGGCTGGGCGGGTCGATCTCCAGCCGAATAGCCGCTTGGTAGGTGTCGATGACCGGAAACGGTTCCCATTCGACGTGCTTCCTGATCAGGGGAATGTCGAAAGTCAAGACGTTGTGTCCCACCAGCACCGGGTCTTTCACGGTATACACAAGGGTACGCCACCAGGCGTTGATGACGGCTCTGCTGGACCCGGCCAGCATAACGTCCGTGTCGTCGATGCCATGCACCGCCGTGGCCTCCGGAGGTATTTCCCTTCCCGGGTTACATAGCCGGTTGAAGGTCTGCACCGTATTCCCGTGCTCGTCCAGCACTACAGCAGCCAGTTGCACCACGTCGTCCCGGAGCAGGTCTACTCCGGTAGTCTCCGTGTCAAAAATCACGATCATGTCAAGCTCCAGTGATAACCTTTGTACAAGTGACCTGTCAGGGTGGCTTCCTTGACTCTTGCCCAGCTTCCGTGAACGGATCGTCGGGCCTCGTCGATGGAAGAGTAAACCCGGCGACAGCCCTCCGGGGTGGTCGCTACCACTGAGCGACCATTCGGACGGGCGTGGCGGGCAATCAGGTCGTCGAGCGGCAAGTCTTTTTGCATCGTCTCCTGCTTGAACCATACGTAACCATAAGCGTGGCTCCGCTGGCCCGTGAGAGCCAACCGGATGTTGCGTACCCGGAGTTCCTCTCTCCGGGTTTGCGCTTTCAGCGTGACGCAGCCTTCTTGCTCAGAACTGAACTGCTGCACTTGGCCATCCCTGATGCGGACGGCGACGATCATGCCAGCAGTCTCCCGGAATACTCGTCCCAGGACAGTTCCACCACGTTGCCTTCCCTGTCATTCGCCGCCACGTCCTGCAAGCTGAACAGGCTGTTCGATTCCGGGTGGAAGAAGTACCTGTGGCCTTGCAGGGCCTTACCTATCGCCAGGGTGATTTCATCCGGTGTCGGAGCGCGACCAATGTCTTCTTCGGCCAGAATCTCGATCTGGTCGCCGAAGTTGATGCCGAGGGAAGGGGCAGACGGCAAGCTCAACCCCAGTCCGGGTACTTCCATCGTCATGATGTCGTACAACTCCAGGATGAGGCCCACCGCTTTCGTGTGATGGCAGGACAGGGCTATTTCGTCGTAGATCGGGGCAATCAACGTGGCCTGGTACCGCTGCAAGACTTGTCTCTCCCAGACTACCCGCAGGGTGCGCTTCAGCAAGTCCGCACACAAGCCTTGTATCTGGCTGTTAACGGCTGCCCGCTCGTAGTGGCCCACCAGATCACTGTCGTTGCCCGTGAGCTTGCCATAGAGGTGCCTACGGCTGCCCAGCAAGTTCGCCAGATACCCTTGACGATGCAATCGGGTCTTGGTGCTCTCCCGCCACACTTCAACCCCGGCGTACAGGGCTTTCTTGGCTTCCAGATAATCCCGGGCCTGCTCGGTCGGCACCATCAACTGCCGGGCCAGCTTGGTCGGGCCGATGCCATACGCACCGCCGAAGTTGATGGCCTTGGCCTTGTTGCGCAAGTCCTTGTACTTTTTGGAGAGCGGGTTGTCCTTGTCTTCCATGACGGTTCGGAACGCTTCATACGATTGACCCGCAATCGCAGCCCCCACCGCCGTGTGCAGGGAGATGGTCGAGTCACCGTCCGGCCCATAGACCTTGAGCATCTCCTTGTCTTTCGATAACCCGGCCAGCACCCTGAGTTCCTGCGATGACCAGTCCAGCGACACCACCAGGTCATGGCCCAGGTTCTTGTTGGGCAGAATGCACCGCCTGAACTTCAGGCCCTCACCGCGTTTGGGCCATTGCAGGGGGTTCGGGTTGGAACCCGAGGGCCTTCGGGTTTCCGTGCCGGTGCTGTTGATGTTGGGGTGGATATTGCCGGTCAGCGGGTGCTGCCACAGGGGGTATTTGCTGTAGAACAGGCTGGCTCGGGTCAAACACTGCTTGGCCGTTTGCAGGGCCAGCAAAGCGTCTTTCCGCCAATCCTCCCCCTGACAGTCTTCGGCCAGGGCCGTGGCCACCGCGTCCTTGTCGGTGGCAGGACTGCCGTCTTCCAGCCCGATCCGCTTACGGCCTTCCGGCACATTGAAGTTGCGTAGCCTGATCGGCAACGCCAGCTTGCCGTACAGCAGGTTGTTCATCTGCTTGGGGGAGTTGAGATTCAGTTCGTCCCCTTCGATGACCCATTCTGGTTTGGCAGCCCAAAGCGATTCGGCACACCGGGCCAGAAAGTCCGGCTGGCTCCCGGCGCGTACTCCCGCCTCAAACCAGTCCACCGGGGCGGTATATTCCGCCAGGTAGCCCTTGGCAACCTTCTCCACCGGCGGGCAGCCCAGGTGCTCGGCCACCTTGCTCAGGCTCAAGGCGGTAAACGACACCCTGGGCAGCTTGCTGGCCTTGTTCATCGGAACGTACCGTGCCGCTTCCCGGCAGTCAAAGCGAGCCTTTTCCAGAGCCTGCTCCAACTTCTCCGCGTCCCACTGATCCTTGGCAGCTTCAGCCCTGATGTCCCGCCGGGCTTCTTCAAACAGGTTGTTTCCCCCCTTCTGTGACTGCTCCGCATCCACATTCTCCGCCAGGCTGTTACGCAAGATGGCCATGCTGGTTTCCAGCGTAGCCTGATCCTCCTGACTCTGGGCATCCATCTCGGCAAAGTCCACGGTCACTCCGGCAATATACCCATCCGAAATCGGGTAGATGGCCGGAAACTCATTGGCCTTCACAAAGTCCCAGGTGCCCTCGATCTCCAGTATCAACTGGAACAGGTCATGCAAGTGAGCCGTTACCCAGGGGTCATCTGCTCCGTAGTCAAAGACGTGCTGGGCCGTGTAGTGAGCCATTGACTTGCCCGCTTCAATGACCTCGCTGTAGCGGGTTTGCTCGTAGCCAAACCAGTTTTTACTCACGTCCTTGAGACCGGCTGACTCATTCTCGTCAACGTGCGAGGCCATGACCTTGGTATCGTGGCACCGCTTGCCCGCAAGGTCGTAGCCCAGACTGGCCTTCAGCACAGTACGTTCAAACATCAGGTTGTGGATGGCCAGGGGACATCGTATTGACGACAGAAGCCCGGTCAAAACATTGATCGGCAAGTTGTCTGCGGAGGGCGTTTCGACGTGGCCAAAGGGGAGGTAAATCGTGGCTTCGAGGTTCCTGCCGAAGGTGAACCCTGCGCCCGTCACCACGCTGGACAGCATATCCACATAATCTCCGTTCGCCGCATCCTTAAACGCCGGATGCCGGGTAAAATCCGTGGTCTCAATATCAAATCCCACGGTCACTGACTCACTCAAAGCGGCATCAATGTCCGCTTCAATGTCCGGCCACATCTGGCGGGTGACCAGAATCCGGTAAGGCAGCAAAGGCTCCAGTTTCGGGGCTAAGTAGCCCGACCCCGTATCCCTCAACAACCCCGTGAGCTTGTCGCTGTCCGGTAGCCTCTTCCGCCAGGTCAGGCGGTTGTACTGGCCCGTGGTGGCCTCCTTGCCTTCACACAGTTCCGGGTGCAGTTGGGCCAGCAAGTAAGCCGTATGCCAGACCTCCCGATTGTCGTACAAGGTCTTGAGCAAGCCATGCTCGGGAGACAAGTCCCTGAGCAAGCCAAACTCCAGATGAGCAACAGCCTGCACCAACTCGTCCAGCCCGTCCAGACCGTACTGCTCGATCAACTTTTTGAATTTGGCCGGGCCGAACCCCGGGATGCCTTTATAGCCGTCTGAAGAGTCCCCGACCAGGGACTTGTACAGGGCGACGTGGCGGGGATCAATAGACAAGCCATCGTGCTCGTAAGTGTAGCGGGGTTCACCGCACTGGATGACCAACGTCTTCGGACTGGCCAACTGAATCAGGTCAGCGTCACGGGTTAATATCGTTACGTTACCTTTCAGTTTCGCAGCCAGGTAAGCAATCACGTCATCCGCCTCCACCCCAGGTACCCACACCTGCGGGATGCCCAGACTGTCCAGCAAACGGGTGATCACTTTTTGTGCGTCGTTGATGGCTTCAACCAGGGCAGGAGCCTGGCATTTACGATGGGCCTTGTACTCCGGGTACAAGGCCCGGCGGTAGACATTGCCGCTGTCCCTGACGGCGATGATGTCATTAAGCCGCGAAAATTCGAGTTGTGGGATGAGGTAGCGTTCGACAAAACCGTCCAGGCAGTGCCCCGGTGAGTTGACCTTCTGGCCGTCAATCACTTGAGCGTCCGGGTCCGTCCCGGAATAAAGGCTGTGCAGGACCAAGCCCCGCAGATCGAGGAGGGTGCGCATGAGTAGGTCTCCGAAAAAGACCGGGCAAAGGCAAGGTAAGGAAGCAGCCCTTGCCCGGCAAAGTGGGGTCGTTACAAGAGGAAGGGAGACTTACTTACTTGCGTAAGGTAGAAAATGCCCAGGGATACCAGGGCTGGCGGGCTTTGGTGACTTTCTCGCCGACGTAGATACGGACCGGGGTAGACGACGGGTTGCCGTTCGTAGCGCGGAACAACTGGGTAAAGAAACCCCAGAACCGGCCAATCGACAAGCGAGGGATCGAGAGCAGACGCCACTCTCCGTCCATCTCTCCTCCGTGCAAAATACACTGAACTTCCAGGTAGTCCCGGATTTCCACCTTCTTGCCCTGGGATTCCCACAAGGCCACTTGCTGGGCCACGGAAACGCCATTGGTAAAGGTGATTTTGTCGTAGCTGAACCCCGTATCCTTTCGGTTATCTTCCACCTCAGTTCCCGTTACGGCACGATAAACATACCGCTCACGGCTTGACAACAGCAGTGCTTCCAGACTGCTGCCGTAAACGTGTCCGTCGGTGTCTTCAAACCGGCCCTCATTCTTGAGGCTGATCGTGGGAAAACTGGTGAAATCCAGCTTGAAACCCGCAAAACCCGCGTCCTCAAACCCTTTCGTGTTGGGCACGACTTCAGGGAGATGACTTGCGGATTCAACAGGGAGTGCTGGATTTACCGGGGCAGCCGACTCCCAGGGGGATTCAGAGGCCACATCCGGCAGGGCAGGGGGGGTAATGGAGGCAGCCGACTCCCAGAGGGATTCAGAGGCCACATCCGGCAGGGCAGGGGAGGTAATGGGTGCTACTTGAGCGTAGTTGCGAAGAGCCATGGTTAATCTCCTAGATGTAAAGGTGTAAAAGTACGCTGGCTTAGAGCGTGATGAGCATTTTATCTTGCCTGATAAGGGTAAACAAGCTTTAGTCCAATACTTTTTAATCCAAAGTTCCTCGTAACCCTTCTTCGCCCAGCAAATCAGCCAGTAGACGTTTCTTGTCCCTGACCACTTGATTGGCGGTGTCCTCTTTGCTGATCAAGTTGTTCCGTAACTTGACCGCAATCGTCCGGAGGGGAACCAACAAATACACGTTCACCGTGCTTTGCTGTCCGATCCGGTACAGCCGATCCATCGACTGACTCCATACCCCAGGTACTGTGGGGATTTCTGCATAAACAGCGTCCGAGCACACTGTCTGTAACCCGTCCACACCGACCCCTCCGGCTTTGATCTGCAAAATAAACACCTTGCAAGCCGGGTCTTCGATGAACCGGGCTTTGTTATTTTCCTTTTCCTGCGGGCTGATGTCCCCGTAAAGGGCCACCGGGTTCAATGCCTTGAACCGGTTCATCAAGGTCTGAACACTGCGCCGGTACCAGCAGTAAATCACTACCTTACGCCCGTCCAGCCCCTTGACGATCTGATCCAACGCCTCAAGCAGGGCATTGTCCCTGACTTCTCCGTAGTCCCACGGAGTCAACAGCATCTGTTGGGCCGCGTGATAAAACGCAATCGCTTGAGTAGCGTCCAGAACTTCTCCGTCCTTCAGTTCCAGCACCCGCTCGTTGCACAGTTTCCGATACAGTTTGAAATGGTCGTCCTTCAATTCAACCGGCACTTCGGTAATGACTTTGGGGGGCATATCCAGCACCTGCTTTTTGGTGATCCGTCGCCCGATGCTGTACAAGCCCTGATAGAGGAAGTCGAGGTTCTGATAGCCGACAACCTGGTTAAAGCCCGCGAAATTTTCCGAGACGACATGGTGCCGGTCGAACGCCCTTTTCGACCCGTATCTCCGGGGATTCAGAAGGGCGAACAAGCCATAAGCATCCTGCGGACTGTTGTTGATCGGGGTTCCTGTCGCCAGGGTAACCCCGTTGGACTCGGCCACCGGGCCAGCAAACCGCTTGACCGCCTGGTGGATGTCGTTTGCGTGGGAACTCACGCAGTTGGCTTCGTCCACCTTAACGTCCGTGTACCCCCGCTGTAGCAAGGTGTTGTAGTCAAAGGTCATGGTGGTGACCTTATCTTCGGCAGGCTCCGGAAACCAGGACAACCGCTTTTGCTCCCCGTTCTGCCTGAGCCACCAGCGCACCGTGCTCAACACGAAATCCCGGCCTGGAGCCGATTTGACCAACTGGTTCACCAGGGCTTCCGCCTGGTCCTGACAGGTTACCGTCAACGCTTTCCGGTACGCCGGGCTAGGCCCGATCCCTGAAAACGCCCGGTAACTCATCACCAGCAGGTCAGGCCACCCCTCTTGCTCCCAACGATCCAGCAGCTTTTGCCGGTAACTTACGTCCCCGGCATACCCTTCAGCCCTTATTTTCTGGTCAATCCCCGGAAAATTGCTTTTCAATGATTGTAGGTACTGCGGCAGCAGCACCGGAGGGGCCACCATCACGCTGCGGTTTCCCAACCCTATCAACCACAGGGCGTGGGCCTGCATCAAGTAAGTTTTGCCCAACCCCATGTCGTCCCACAAACCGAACCGAACATGCTGCGCCAGCAAGTTCAAGCCTTCGATTTGATGCCGGTAGGGGGGCTTTCTCAGGGGAATATCTTCCATCCACTCCTGCGGCACAGGACACTGTGCCGCTCTCAACCAGTCTGCCAGGGTCATTGTCATGACCTACTCCATCAAAGGGGAAACGTGAATGAACCCGCTGGCATCCAGGTCAGAGGCGTAGTTCAAGTCGAAGTGAAAAAACTTCGCTTCGGGAGGCTGTCCATTGATCCCGGTCACGCCGACGTACCAGGGTTTGTGCTGGAACGCTACGTGGGCGGCTTTCGGAGACTTGAAATGGGCCACCTTCTGTGTCTTGTTGGCATACAGCACCAGATAGTCGATGGCCAGATGGACTTTGAGAAACAGCTTGTTGCCTTCCCGAAAGTAATGCACCCCTGGCTGGAGCCTGGCCATGTCCCCCTGTGGCAGTTGCGCCATCGTCGCCCACAGGGTCAACGTCTCCCAGGCGGAGTCCAGAGCCGCCCGTTCCTCAATGGTTCCCCGATTTTCGTCAAGCCAGAGCATCAGCCGGGCTTCCAGCTTCCGGAGCTTGGCAATCACCGGATGTTCAGCCAGGCCCATGTCCTCAATCGTCGCTACCAATAACCTCAGCCCGAGGACAGGGACTGTCCAGTTGACCAGCAACCGGTCAAACCGGGCCTTGATGAAGTCCGGCATGTTGGCCTCCACCTCGGCAATCTGGTCAGGCAACCACTCTTCACCCTTCCGCAGGGCAAACCGCATCGTCGCCGCGTAAACGGCAGCCAGGTGGTCGTGGATCGGCAGCGTACTGAACGCCTCGTTGAACACCCTTCCGTAGGTCTCGGTAGCGTCCCCTGCTATCCAGCATTCCAGTGTCCTGTTCTTGACTTCCAACTCCTCCGGGGAGTCGGTGCTGATGTAGGCGACTGCGGACGTGGACGCTACATCCGCCGATTGCACTCCGCCTGCGGCAATGAAGCCGTGGGAAGCGGATTCCGAGCAGTACACCGACTTCAGGGCGTTGGTAATGTCCCGGCTCCGGTATCCCGTCATCAACCGGGGCGTGTACTCATCGAGCACCGCCACCAGACTGTTGTATTCGCTCAGAATCTTTTTGAGCGGCCAGCCAGTTAACCGGCCAATGTTCACCATACCATCCCGCTGGTCAGTGCCTCCCAACACTGACCAAACTCCCATGGTTTGGGACTTGCCCGCTCCGGTTGGGCCTATCAAGGCTAACAGGGGAAACTGCGCCCGCTTGGTCACCACTCTGAGCATGGGCTTGATTTGCACAGCCGCGCACCACCCTACTACCGTAGCAACAGTGGCCGGGTGGTTGGTCGAAAGCATCGCCAGCAGGGTGTCCAGCGGCTGCTGGAACGTGCTGCTGGCCGGGACCAGATTCTTGAGCCGAATGGCCCGGACGTTGGCCAGGTTTTTCGGTTCGTTGTATCGGCAGTAGTCATGAATGCCGTTCTGCCCCAGACTCCACCCCGGCTCCACGTAATGCCACTCCTGAGTTGTCCCGTCGGGAGACGGAACTTGTTGAATGCCTACTTTTTTAACGATCATCGCAATTAGTTTCTCCTCACCCAAACGGGTGACTTCTGCTTTGAGCAGCCGGTGAATGTGAATCAGGTCTTTGGGGTTGCCCCAGAAGGCGCAGTTGCCCACGGAACGCAACAAGTCTCCAAACGCATCCGGCTTACCCCAGACCGTCGTCGTCAGGAGGACATTACCCAGGGTCGCTCCTTCAGACCTTATGGTCGCTCCGATCCCCTGAAACTCGATGTGCCCCTCGTCCGTAACGGTTTTGAAAACCTGAGTGGGAGCGAGCACGAAGTCTGTTATAAGGTCGTCGTCCTTGTAGTACCCTTTTGACGTGGCTGTCACCGGGATGGTGTCGACGATTTTTTCCAGTACCGCCTGCTGAACGACACAGCCTGAGCAGGGGTTGCCCTGCAAGAGCTTCTTGACAGCCCCGCAAGAAAATCCGACCCCGTTCTCCGCAGCGTACTTTTGCAAGTAAGCCAGGTTTCCGGTACGGTCTGATTCCTGCGGGTAACGGCTGGAGCCGTGTCGGGCAGCCACATTGCCGAACAGCCCGGCGATGTCAGCACTCTGCGGAGCCGAGGCGGCATACGCCCCAACCTGGAAGGCGATCTGGTTCCAGTGGACGTTTTCCTGCACTGGCGCCAGACCGGTAGCAATCCAGCGGATGCACTCCGGCAGGTTGTTTCCCGTGAAACTCTCCAGGAGCTTGTTTTCTACTGACCTGTGCCGGGCCTGATCCACAACCCCCTTGGCGATTTTCTGCGCCCACTCAAACAGGGTGCGCAGCCCTTCGGCCTGGGTGCCTTTCGGGATCAAGGGGATGGCTGCCTCCCGGGGAGCCTGGGTCAACTGGGCGTAAAGTTCCGGGGACATATCCCTGAACTCTTCAAAAGAAATGGGTACTTTGTATCTTCCGTCAGGCCGGGGCTTGTTCTCGACACGCAGGAAACCCCCCGTGCGCCCATCGTAGGGCTTCATGTCGAGGGCCACATTGCAGAGGCTTTCAAGATTCTGAGCCATCATCCGGTACATCCGGTTTAGCCCCTTCAAGCCGTGTTCGTTCGGCCTGAAAATCTGTGCGGGCACCCGGACATGAAACCCCTTGCGCCCACTGGCAAAATAACGCAAGTGATGAGGGTCTACCCCCAGGTCGACCAGTCCGTCGACCAGACGGTGCGCCGAAGCAATGGCCTCGGCAATGACCTTGTGGTCCACGTCGAACCACAGGTCTCCCTTATACTCCGCGTCCGTCCAATTATCGTCATGGGCCTGGACGCTGAGAGCGGTCATGTGATACGCACTGGTTTTACGTGCCACCTCCGCCCGACTCTCATCCACCATCTGCCGCTTGCTGTGCCCCGGATCAGGCGTATCCGAGAAATAATATACGTACATGGGTCTACCCCTCAGGTTAAGGGGTAGAACCTTTTATTGAACTCTGCCCAGTGGTAGAGCCGGGTCTCTCCCGGCAGGTGGAAAGTCAGTACAGGGCGCAGTCCTGGGCGATGGCTGGACGTGGCCCCCTGGCGTTTTGGCAGGAATAGCAAGGGGAACTGCGCGGTGATGCTGATTTCCCCTACCTGAAGGGGACTGTCCCCTCGACCATCCAGGATGAACCCCTTGTCGGTGCGGATCACGTAGCTGAAGTCTGAATGGGTCAAAGACCAGTCCAGCATTTCGATGGACCCGAACACCTCGGGAAACCGGGGGGCATCTCCGCAGTGGACCAGTTTGGCCCCTCTGTGCATAGAGAGTTTGATCTCTCTTGAACGTATCCGGGGGATTTCTACAGGCAAAGGCTGTACTCTCGAACGTGCGAGCATGTCGTTGTCTCCTAAAATAAATAAACTTCGAAAACAGCTTTCGGAAGACCCCGGGGGCTTAACCCGGGGTCGGATAGTATACGGGGGAAAGTGCTCTCCCCGTCAATCCCGGTCGATGCCCAGGTCTCTACAGAGGGTAGAATACTCAATGTTGAGTCGGGCTTGTCGCTTCTCGTGGAGATACAACAAGGTTTTGGTGTCGATCTTTATCATGAACTCGCCCCTCTCCCGGGCCGCGTAGCACTCCTCCATGAGCCAGTCCCCAATACCCGTGTCCACGTTGCTGGACCGGTAGATGGCCACCATGGCATAAGCCAGGGCCATCTCTACCGGAAAGTCGACCGTCTCTGGCAAGCCCCTATCTTCCGGGGCAGGCTCGGTCTTTTTGTCCTTATACGCCTGAAAATCTACTATTTTGGTCATGCTTCCCCCTCGTACAGGTCAGATTGAATGGATTTAAGCCAGGCCGTCACCGAGACGGGAATGTACACCTCCGGGTCAAGCCTGGCGCGAAGCTTCCCGGCTATCTCCCTGAGGGTTCCTTCAGCCGTGTCTGCGGTGAAGGACATGTCCCCGAGGCTTACCTCCGTTTCCTCTTCGTTGTAGTGCAGGCTGTCCCCGAAATACTCTTCAGGGTCTACCACGGTCACGCAGGCAGAAGCCTGGTACAGTTCCCGCTCGATGAGTTGAGTCATTTCCGCATGGGCATAAGCCGACTCTTCGCTGTAATGCCCCCTGTGGTTATTGCCATCCCAGACGGACGTGAACCCAGACACAATCCGTTCGGCAAGTTTCTGGAAGGCTTCTGATTCCAGGAACTCTGCCAGCACCTGCCCCCGGGTTTCCGGCAATACCGGAAAGCGAAGAACCAGGCCGTAGTAGTTCGGCATCGGTACAGCATTGCCAATCTCCCCGGAGTACCGGGCTTCGGCGGTCTCCGCCTCGCAGTCCAGTTCAATGAACGCAGGCTGGGGAGCAGTCTGCCCCGGGTATTCCTTATAAATGGGCGCAGTGACCCCTCTCAAGTCCTGAGCGTTAGTCTTCATCATCTGATTGTCTCCAAGTAAAAATACAGGCCGTTAAAGGTCGCCTGCGGCACCCTGCGACCCCGACCCAACACGGGCCGGGGTCTGAAAACTACTCGGCAAACACGTTTTTCAATCGGCCTGCCGGTCTGCACTTCACCACCCTTTTTTCAGGAACGGTGAACCTTTCTTTTGTCTGAGGGTTGATGCCCGTCCGGGCCGAACGGGTCACCCCGCTAATTTGTACAAGGTTCGGAATCAGAACCTGCTCATCCAGCCCTACCTTGTGGGCCGTCACCTCAGCCAAGGCCACCAACACTTCCTTGATGTCGGTCTTGGTCATAGGCTTGGAGAGGACATCCTGTATTTCGGCGATCAGTTCATTCTGTGTCATGTCGGCTCTCTGTAAAAGATTAAGTTGCCAATGCGGGCCACGCGAGTGAATCGTTTGGCCCAGTACGGTTTCACGCTCGGGTCGTGAAAATGGGTCGCGCCCCTCACGGAGTCCGGCAGTCGCCAGGCTCGCCGGACGACCTTCAGGGTATTTTGAAGGTAGTGCCGGGAGTGCTGAAACTGCCGGGTCTGTCTGACCACCCAGCAAGCGGACTTGTGGTGCCGCTTGCTCCGGTTGCGGATAGTGTGCACCACCGCAACCTGAGTTCGTGGCGGCTCTCCGCCCGCCTCTTGCTGCACGGTGAGTGCAAGGCACAGTAAGAAAGCATTCATATTAGCTCCTGTGGAAGACTGACCTTGCCAGATAATTATGGCAAGGTCAATGGCAAGAATACCCGTTACTCCGCGAACCAATACCACTGCCGTTTATACCCGACAATAGGGTATTTATGCAAGTGGTCTTTCAGGTATTTCTCCTTGTCGATATACTGGAGAAGAGGCTCTTCCCCGAGGAGGTCTTCTACCCATTCCTCCAGAGAGTCGTATACCTTTTTTAGGCTGTACAGCACTTCCGTGATACCCTTTTCCCTGATAGCCTTGGAGTCCATCTCAATGTAAGCGTCCACAACATCCTTATCGCGCGGACACAGGTCGAGATACTCCAAGACCTTATGTTGCGGGATTTTTAGGTCCCAATCGGCAAAGATTGGGGGCAGTTCCCTAAAGTCTGCCGTGCTCAAACAATCCTGGCCGGTCAATTCCACGTACCGGGTATTGCCCGGAGTAATCAGTAGTAGTTTCATGGTTGTCTCCTAAAGGCTTAGTTCAAAAACTCAAACACTAACCGCCGCGAACTAACCGCACTGCGAGGGTAATGCCGCGGTAGCCGTAGCTGACACCGCCAATGCCGAAACCGACAACCCAGGCGCTATTGGCACTACCGACATAAGGCGAAGACGACCAAAACCCGTATGGAGGCAT
>SXGU01427735.1_pt1 | contig 32515 bp, 9 predicted proteins | sample 3174531 | NCBI WGS metagenome assembly SXGU01 (sample SAMN11356863, study PRJNA531348) | freshwater metagenome | isolation source: freshwater sample F1-140 | place: China: Fuxian Lake, Yuxi | collected 2017-12-25 | reverse complement strand
CACCGCCAATCAGCTCGACGACGGTGTCCTGGCCCCAGTCATCGTCGAATTGATAACGGTCCTTGCCGGCGCCGCCGCGGAGGGAATCATTACCGGCACCTCCAATGAGGATATCATTCAGGGAACCGCCCCGGAGTAAATCGGGTCCTCCGGCGCCATCCAAGACCACCGCAATGAGGGTGGCTGCGGAGGCGTCGAGTTGATTGGGTGCGTTGCCGCCTGTCAATTGGGCGCGTTCGATTGAAAGGAGAGTATCTGTTTCCCCAGCGATGACCAAGGTCGCATCGGTTAGTACCATGTTGGCGTTGCGTTGTTCGAGGACCGTGTCGATACCGGGACCGCCATTGAGGAGGTCGTTGCCTGCGCCACCACTGAGTAGATCATTTCTTAGCCCGCCACGGAGACTGTCGACGCCGCCCTCTCCATGAAGTTCAACGGGCCCCAAGGTAAATGCCGAAGCGTCGAGTAGATTGGAGCTGACGCCGCCCGTGAGGCTCGCGGTTTCAATTCCCGAAATCGTGTCGATTTCCAGACCGATCTTGAGATCTAAATCCGTCAGAACCATAGCGGCATCGCGAACGGCGACCACTTTGTCGTTAGGATTGGTGCTGCCAATCAGAATGTCCGATCCCAAACCGCCGTCGAAGGTGACGGGTCCCAAGCCAAACGTGGAGGCATCGATCTTGTTGGGAGAAGCGCCCCCGGTGAGTTCGGCAATTTCTATCGAGAACAATGAATCATTCTGGCCTCCGATATTCAGGGCGGTGTTGCTCAGGACTATGTCGGCGTCCCGTGTCTCCACCACGGTGTCCTGTCCACCTTTCCCAGTCAGGCTATCTTCACCCAATCCACCAGTGAGTCGGTTGTCGAGATCATTGCCGACCAATGAATCCTTAAGCGCACCGCCGATGACATTTTCGATGGATTGCGCTGATGCGAGGATCAGCACCAAATGACTCACAATGGGCGGTCCGAAATCCACGACCACAAGTTGCGGCAGTTCCAGACCCAGATTGAGCTTGATGGCAAATCCGGACGTCCCACTGAAGTCCAAGGTATCCTGCCCACCGCTGGGGTGAGACGCTTCAATCACCGTATCGTTGCCCAACAACAAATCGCCATCGAACACATAAGTGTCGTTTCCGGCGCCGCCTTCCAGGACATTGTTGCGGGAATTGGAAACCAAGACATCGTTCCCCGATCCGCCCTGGACATTTTCAAGAGCGATGGGCGAGATGAGTTGGATTCGTTGGTTTGCGTTGACTACCTGCAAGATTCCGGTGGTGAGGTCGACGGAAACTGCCAGACTCTCCGTGACGCTGAAATCGAGTGTGTCTGTTCCATTGGCGGGAAGTTCGGTGATGATATCGTCGCCATTGGGACTATCCGCATCGAAGACATAAGTGTCATTACCCGACTCGCCATTGAGGATGTCATTACCGGCACCTCCATCGAGGATATCTGCTCTACCGGAACCGACGAGAGTGTCGGCACCGGCGTTACCTTGAATTGAGTTTGAGAGGGCGTTGCCAACCAGTAGATCGCTACCGCCGCCGCCGATCAAATTCTCAAAGGCCACCGCGGCGAGTGGATCTGCGGGTGGCCATTCAAGATTCAAGGAATGTGTTGCCGCGACAACTTGGAGGTTCGCCTGACTCAGGTTCACACTGATGGAGACCACGTTGGTCTGCGAATAGTCGAGTACATCCACGCCCCCCTCGGCATCGGGTTGTTCAATAACCGTGTCGCTGCCGATATTGACGTCGGCATCAAACAGATAGGTGTCATCCCCACCGTGGCCGGTCATGGTATCATTACCACCGTTGCCTTCGAAGGTGTTGTCGAGCGAATTTCCGATGAGCGTATCGGCGCCGCTGCCGCCGATGACATTTTCAATGTTGTGGCAGTAAACAAATCGAAGCGTGAGGAAGCCTGGTACGACGGTTTGCTGGAGGCCACGTCGCAGGTCGACATCAATGGCGGCTGTAGTTGTGGAGAAGTCTAGCGTATCGCTCCCGCCGGAGCCGACGTTTTCCCTGATCGTGTCGTTGCCCAGAAGGTTGTCCGCGTCAAAACGGTACGTATCATTGCCATCGCCGCCGATCAGGGTGTCATTTCCGGCGAAGCCTTCGAGGAGATCGTTCCCGGCACGCCCTTCAAGCTTGTTGGAAAGCGTATTGCCGAAGAGTCGATCATTCAGATCACCACCGATCGCATTTTCAATGCTGTTGCTGCTGCTGAGTGTGAGTTGCAGCCGGCCCGGTGTTACGATCTGGGCTGCCGCTGAAGCCAAGTTAATCGTCAACCCGTTTGTGGATGTTTGGCTGAAATCCAGCGTGTCGAAGACACCACTGACGTCGACGATTACGTCCACACCCAAGGGGTCATCCAGGTCGAATACGTAGCGGTCGCTTCCTGGGCCGCCGCGCAATTCGTCGTCGCCAGCGCCGCCGATCAAAGTATCCAATTTGGTTCCACCTCGGAGAATGTCGTTACCGGCGTCACCATTCAGGGTCACATTTCCCAGGGTGAATGCGGAAGCATCCAACGTATTGTTGCCGGCGCCTCCGGTGAGCTCGGCCCCTTCGACACTATTGAGACTATCGAGTTGAAGACCGATCGCGAGGAGCAGATTGGTCAGCGTCATGTTGAGGTTGGCTTGTTCCATCACTTGGTCGATGCCGGTGCCACCTTCGAACGTGTCGGATCCGCCCAAGCCAGTCAGATCATCATCGCCGGGCCCACCCTGAATAAGATTGGGCCCTGCATTGCCGATCAGGCGGTCGCCGCCGGAACCACCCATCAGATTCTCGAAGGTATCGACCGCCGAGAGTCGGATCTGCAAATTGGCATTGATGGTCTGCAGGACGTCGATGCCGAGGTTGGCTTCGACGCGGCTGGGTGATCCTGTAAAATCGAGGGTATCCAAACCTTCACCAGGGAGTTCGTTGAGTGTATCTGAGCCGAGATCGAGTTGCGTCTTGAATCCGTAGCGATCGTCGCCAAGCCGACCACTGAGCGAGTCATCCCCGGATCCGCCAATGAGCAGGTCATTGCCTGGAGACCCGATGAGGGTATCGTCGCCGCCGGCACCATCCAAGGTCACGCGAGTGCCCGGCAAATTGAAGGCACTCGCATCCAGCACATTGTTAGAATCCCCCCCTGCCAATTGGGCCACCGTGATGCCAGACAACGTGTCGACTTCGGTGGCGCCGACCTTGAGTTGAGTTGGGGTCAGGATAAAGTCGGCGTCGCGTTCTTCTATGAGCGTGGTGATTCCAAGGCCAATAATGGTGTCGTCACCGGCACCGCCGCTGAGGAAGTTGATGCCGGTTCCGCCAAGGATTGTGTCATTGCCGCCTCGCCCATCGAGACGGACGATCCCATTAAAAGCGGACGCATCGAGGGTGTTCGGGGAGTCGTCACCAACGAGGCTGATCTCTTCAAAGGATGCGAGTGTGAATGTATTGACCTCGGCACCCAAGGTGAGTTGGCCGGTGACGGCATCGAGTGCGACAAGTTGGAAATTGCCGGATCGATTCTCAACCAGAACATCGTAGCCAGCGCCGCCATCCAGAGTGTCGCTACCGGCAGCACCTTGAATGAAGTTATCGCGGGCATTGCCGAGCAGGACATCGTTCTGGCTTCCGCCGTAAAGATCCTCGATGCCCGTTTTTGAACTGAGCTTCAGGCTTAAGGTCGGGCTGACGACTTGTAATGTGACGAGATCCAAATTGAGGGAAAGTGCCTGTGTGGTTGTGCTGCTGAAGTCGATTCGATCTGTATCTGCATTCGCTGCTTCGAAGACCTTGTCGCTTCCCAGAGGAAGGTCCGCGTCGAAGAGGTACAAATCGTCGCCACTGCCGCCACGCAGTTCATCATTCCCGCCCAACCCTTCGAGGATGTCATTGCCCCCATTGCCGCGGAGGATGTTATCGAGGGAGTTACCCTTGAGTTGATCGTTGCGTGCTCCACCGTTGATATTTTCGATCACGTTGCCCGCTGGAAGCTTAATTTGGAGCAGCGGGGTGGGATTTTGTACCGCGACACTTCCTAGATCGAACTGAATGGCGTAACCGGTTGTGCTAGACAGGTCGATGGTATCGTTGCCGCCGAACGGGGAAACCGCCTCTTGGATGGTGTCAAAACCCAGATTGAGATCGCCATCAAACTGATAGGTGTCGTTTTCGCCGCCGCCCTCTAATTGGTCATCGTCCGCACCGCCGATCAGAGTGTCATTTCCGCCTTCACCGTAGATGCGATCTATCCCGTCCTCACCCATGAGGACATCGTTGCCGAGTCCGCCCAGCAGTTCGGGGTTACCCGCATCGGTGAAGTAGCCGAAATCGCCGAGAAGAATGTCATCGCCATCGCGGCCATGAATTTCGTCATCGTCGGGGCAGGGGTTGTCAAAAATCAAGAGGCGCGCGAGGTTCGGGCGGCCTTTGACATCGCCGCCAGTGGGGTCTTTGAGCATCAGTAGAACGACTTCGAACCCTTCGACCTTCGTATCGTTGATTACGGGAACAACGAACGACAGGTAAGTTTCTCCATCGCCGAAGCTGACGGTTCCTTTGGCTTCTTTGTAATCTGGATCTGCGAGGGTGGCAGGCTGGAAGTCACCATCTTTGGTGAAGTAGACCGCGACCGGTTCGAAGCTGTTGGGAACGCGATTGAGACCGATTGTGGCGAAACCGTCGCTTTCTCGTACACTGTAAAGGATGTGGTCGAAATAGATTGCCCATGGGCCATTGCTGTTGTTCGGCGTCGAGATCAATCCGGCGTCGAGATCTACGGTATTACCATTGATGGCGACCATTGCGGTGATTCCAGTGATCGGACTCGCATCGCTATCGGCACTGTTTGAACCAACGTCTTGAGCAGTGAAGCGATATTCGGCCGGAGGCAGGAACTGAACATAGTAATTGCAGGGGGCGACTTTGGCGAAGCTGTAGTTGCCGTTGTTATCGGTGTAGGTGATTCCGACAAGGTTCCAGCTTTCATCAAAGAGGTTTATCTGCACCTCTTTGAGTGCGGTGAAAAGGAGTATTTCGTCTTGGATACCGTTGGCATTGGAATCGCGCCACACTCGGCCTTTGATGGTTCCGAATGCTGGAAGCGTGGCCGGATCGACGTAGCGGTGCCCCCCTTCTTCGTCCGCTTGGTTCTTGAGGCTGGCATCATAGGGTTTGCCATCGCAGGCGCACCCCGGCCCGAGCCAATGTCCGCCTACCAGCCAGTCGTTTCCATTACCGCCGTCGATAAGATCGTTGCCGCCTCCACCGTAAGCGGTGTCGTTATTGCCACGATTACCGCTGGCGGTGTTGGCAGTGGCCTTGCCCTTGGTGGGTTGCACCATAAAGCCCATGCTCTTGGTGCTGGTGACTGTGGGCGTGACTTGCGTATTGAGCGGATTATTGTGCGTGGTGCACTCACTATTGGCCGGCGTCGTGCTCTCGTCAGCGCTGACCACGATGGAACCAAGCAGGACATCCACGCTCCAGTTGCCATCATTTGTCACTTGGACCGCTAATGGACCACTGCTGTCAGTGACGGTTATCTTGACTCCATCGAGACCGTATTCTGTGTTAACATCAAAGAAGCCATTTCCGTTCAGGTCGTTGAACACAAATCCTGTGATGGTCTGGCGATCATTGTCGTTGATGGTTGCTTTGCCCTCGTAGTCGGAGATCTCGGCGTTCACCGCATCGCTCAATCGCGCGACGAATTGTTCCTGGAGTTCGGCGGTAACATCGCCAACAACTTTTACTTTGAATGTAGCGGTGGTGGAGGTGGTGAACGTCGGGATAGTGAGCAGGTCATTGTCCGAAACGAAATCCGTACCGGCAAGAGCCGTGCCAGCGAAGGTGTTCCACTTGACGTCGATGGGTTGGGTCGAAGAGATGCCCGCATCCAAGCTGGCGGTAACCGTAAAGGTCACGTCGGTTGTGCCGGCATTGGATTCTGTGATGATGGGGTCATTAATCGAGAGTTTAGGACCCTTCTGAGCGTCTAGAATTCGAAGGGCTGCTAAGCGTTGAGGCGCGCGAGGATTGCCGCCGGTCGGATTAGCTAGGGCGAGCAATGCCACTTCGGTTCCTTCGTAGAGGGAATCGGAGAGGGCCTTGATGACAAAGGTTTTCTTAGTCTCGCCATCACCGAATCGGACGATGCCCCGGCCACCAGCCCCCGGTTTGCCATCCTCCCAAATGCCAGGTGCGCCGGATTCATCGGTGTAATCCAGGCCAGGAGTTGCCGTGCCAACATTGGGTTTTCCTAGAGTCCAGTAGACCGCAATGGGATGGCTACTTCCGGCGGCTCGAACGAGAGTAATGGTGACTGATTGTCCCTCGGTGACTTCGTAAAGGGGGTGACTAAATTCAACATACCAGGGGCCGGGATCGGGAACTTCGTCATTGGCGATTTCAATCCGAGCGTGGTTGTCATTGAACGCCAGGATATCGGTGTCAATTCGCCCGAAGTTTGCCGCCAGGAGATTGGCGAAGAAGTATTCGTTTGGCTCGAGGTCCGTGTCGCCGATGATCTGCGCGTTTGTAATCAACGTCGTAACACCTTCGTCAAAGACGAGGGTCTCAAACTTGTAGACATAATCGGCGGCTTCGGTCGCCGTCGGAGTGCCCAATGCAGTCCCAGTGGCGGTCTTCCACTGAACCGTTACTGCGCGGCCACTGGGTGCATCCAGCGAAACTTCCAGGCGTACGTTCTTGTTACCTGCGTGACCTTCGTCGACGGGTTGCGGCGTGAGCGTTTTGATCCGCACATAAGGTTCCAGGTCATCATCAGCTATGATGCCAACGCCGACGTCGTCGCCCATAGTCGCACCATCCGAAGGTGTCGTATCGTTGATAGCCAACACCACGTTGAATCGCTCACCATACTCATCCAGCAGATCGGCCTTGGTGGTGACTGTGATGAGTCGCTCGGTTTGACCGGGCAGGAAGGTGATGGTGGCCGGATTGTATTCGTTGGCGTCGTTATAATCGTCGAAAACGCGGGCTGAATCCGACTTCAGCGTCCCGTCTGTGTTGACGATCTGCTGGGTCTTCCAATCCACTCGGATGGGTTGGAAGCTGGGATGTGACAAGCGGACCCGGAATGTGACGCTGGTGGTCTCAGGAATCGGATCCAGGGCCGTGATCTGTTCTCCTTCGAGAATGGAAATGATCGGGGCGTCGTCGTCGTCGATGATTGTGCCGGTGCCTTCGCCTTGTGTCGCATCAATGACGCCGTTATTTGGGTCGCAGAGTGTGACGACAAAGACCTCATTGAGTTCATCAATGGTGTCGCCATGGATGGGTACATTGATCTGCTTTTGAGTCTCGCCCGGAGCGAAAATCAAGGTCCAATCCACAGAATCGTAATCCAGGATTCGCTTGGCATCGCCATCGCCAATTCCCGTGGAACTCTTGTAACAAACACTGACCTCTTGGGAATAGGCATTGGACAAACTCACGGTAAAGGTCATGAAGGTAATCCCAATGTCGCCCTCGTAGGTGGAGACATCATCGATGCTGATGGTTGGCAGGGATCCCTTGTAGCCGACATCGACCGTTAGATTGCTATTGCCTGTGGTCAGTTCAAAAATTGTGCTGCGCCCAGTGACAGTATTCGCGTCGCTATCCTTTTCGTCGTCACTCCCTTGATCAGGGTCCGTGTATTGCAACCCGGTGGGTTTCTTGAAAACGACGTAGTATTTGCCCGGCAAGAGGCCGGTGAACTTGTAGGCACCCACGGAGTCCGTTGTGGTGGTCCCGACGAGCGAATTGTCATCTCGACGCAACTCGACCTGAACGCCCGCCAGGCCTTGGTCGTTGTCGTCCCGGAATCCATCTTGGTTGAAATCAAACCATGCGAGGTCTCCAACAGTGCCACCTGGCATCACCACCGCCTGACTGGAGTGTGCGTCATCGGCGAACACCAAATCATTTCCGAGGCCCGCATCGATAAAGTCCCGTCCGTCGATAGCTGTGGGTGAGCTGGTGCCGCTTTCGAGGAAGGCGCCTCCGAAAATTTGGTCCTCTCCATCGGCACCAAATAGCGTGTCATGACCGGCGCCCCCCGCGATGACATCATCCCCCGTGCCAACAATGCCGGTGGCTTTGAGCAAACTGACAATGACGCCATTGTCACCCAGAACGATGTCGTCACCGATGCCCGCGTCGATGACATCGTCGCCATCGCCACCGACAATTTGATCGTTGCCCGGGCCACCGAGGATTCGGTCATTGCCACCGTCGCCGTACAAGAAGTCGCCGTCGTCGTGGCCTTCGAGTTCGTCTGCCCCGTCACCGCCGCGCAACGTGTCGATTCCTTCGTCACCGTAAAGTAGATCGTTTCCGCTGCCACCCTCTAGTATGTCATCGCCCGTATTTCCTTGAAGAGTATCCTCCCCATCATCGCCATAAAGTGTGTCATCGCCTTCATTGCCAATCAAGGAATCCTCACCGGCGCCGCCGTGGAATTCGTCGTTTGCTCCGTCGAAGCCGTCATCCGCTTCTTCGCCTGTGATGACGTCATTGCCGTCATCGCCATAGAACTGGTTACCGGTAAGTGCACGTCCCGCGAAGAGCGTGTCACTGCCGGCACCACCTCGAACATTGGCCGGTGATAGGACGCCGCGGAGGTCTAGGCGATCATTTCCGACCCCTGCCTTAACGATGATCGATTTGACTCCGAAGAAGGTCTGTTTGATTCCATTGAAGCTGACTTCGACAGATTCGCCGTCAGGTTCTCCAGGGGCGCCATCGATATGGAGCACAGTGAATTGTTCGGCACCATCGGTCGTATTCCCGTGCTCTCGGAGGGAGGCATATTCACCCATGTGCAGGGTCAGCACTCCGGGGTCTCCGCTCGGTTCGGTGCCGGGGCCGTTGCCATCGACATCAGCCAAGACGGGCTGAGGGCAGACGATATCGAACTCCGCGAGGGTAATTTCACCGAAGCGCCAGACTTCATCGATGCTGAAGAAGAACAAGTCGATGGTGAGGTAGGCTTCCAGGGCGACGTAAATGCGGCCGTGAATGTCGAAAATGCATCGGATGTCTTCGAGGGCCAACGCGACGAGTTCACTGACTCGGACCTTGCCGTCGTCATCGGGATCATTGAGGTCAAATTCGATTTCGGCGAACAATCCACCACGAATGCCGAATTCGGCGAAACCGATGTTGATTTCGGCTCCGGCCGTGATGCCGCCACTGAGCGTGAATTCGGTGATCTCATTGCCGTCGTTATCGACATCTTTCACATAGAACCCGTCGAAAATATCGAGTGGATTCTTATCTTCGCTGGCAAAGAATTTCTGTAGGCCGTACGTGTCGTAACCGAACGTAAGATCGATCTTGGCGCCGATGGATCCACCAAACACCGCGTAGAGCGGGGGAAAGATCGGGATCTGGAAGTCGATGGACGCGGTGAATTCGAACACCGGCATGTGGTACTCGATGATGCTGATGGGTTTGCCCATGAACAGCTTGAACAACTCGCTGATGGAAAGGAAGGGGAAGGTGAAGCCAAGGTCTTCCAAATCTTGCAGGAAGTTCTTGGCGCCGCTGTCGGTAGTCTTGTCCGACATTTTGGACGGCGCGGGGTCGGGATCGCCGGCTTTTCGACTGACATTGCCACTTGAATCCAAATCCAGGTTAAAACTACCGAGCGGAATGAGAATTGAGCCGTTGGAAAACGAAGTGTTGTTGACCAAGTCGATGATCTTGGCGATGGCCTTGATGAACTCCACCGTGCTGGGGGACAAATACCCCGACATTTCGGCCAGATCGAGCATCGTGATCGGTTCACCGAACAAGTCTGAGATAATTGGTATCGGTGTGGTGATGACATCGATCAACGGTTGGATTGGCTCGGTGACTTTTTGAATTTCCTTTAATATTGGTTGGATGAACTCAGAGATAAACGATCCGATGTCGATTTGGATGTTGTTGAAGCCGAATTCAAGATCGCCGGCGCCTTCCCCACCCAATGTCCAATTCCAATCCAGATCGAATTCACCAATGAGCCTTGGGAATCGGGCGTCGCCGGCGAAGCTAACGGCGAAGTCCAGGTTCAACTCCGCTATAGCCCCGAGTTCAGCTTCAATGACATCGTCAAACGCAACCCCGCTGCTGAGAAGATCCGCGAACGTGAGGCGATTGCCACTCCCGAGCGGGTCCTTAATATTGATCGAGAAGTAGCCGGCGAAAGACGATGGATTCCTTGGATTGCCGAGGGCGTCAGTGCCGTCTGAATCATCCGAGACATCCAACTGGAGGAAAAGGAGTTCTCCCGACGCACTTAGGCCTGGGATGGTTACCTTGAATTCGACGCGGAGTTCTTCGTTATCACTGGTATCGAAGTAGAACCCGTTGGAGGCGCTGATGGCGAATTTGAGTTTGAAGTCGAAGCCAACTTCGATCTTCACATTCCCATTCACCTTGAGGCCGAAGCCCGGGATGCCAATGTCAAAGTTGATTGGATCACTGCTGGTATCCACCAACGCGACAGATTTCTTGAGCCGCAAATTAAAGGAAACCGCGTCTTCGGTGCATTGAATATCAATTTGATCGAAGGAAGTCAGTGCGGTGCCATCGGCCTTGGTAAGAATATCGAGCCCTGGCTTGCCGAGCGCATTGAAGATTGCCTCTTTCACCAATCCGATGGGATCCCCGACCTCGGCTAGTTTGGCTCTCAGATCCGCGAGCAGGCCTTCTCGGAATTCCCCGATGACATCGGCAGCCTTTCCAAGTTTATCGCCCACCAGTGGCAGATCACGATCGAACACCTCAGCGCTGAGTGCCGATTGGATCGTACCCAAGAATGTATCCAAGCCGTCGAGCAGCAGCGACGAATTCGTGATGAGATCACAGACATTGAAGTCGTCGAAAAAGCTGGTGAGATTTGGGGTATGGATGGTGAGGATGCCGTTCGGCATCGGTGTTCCGTTCACCAACGCGTCAAACAGAGTACCCAGATTGATGACGTCGATGGTCAGCCAGTTATCTGGGTACGAATTGGAGTCAGGCCCATCCGTGGCACTGCCTCCTGCGGGCAAGCTGACCGTGGGGAAATAAAGTGGCAGACGGGCGGATGCTTGGGCCGACAGGGTGATGTCGATATTATCCGAATCAAACCACGATTCCGACGCCCGGAAGTAATGGCGCCCATCGCCATTGTTGTCCTTGAGGCCAACTCCGAAGGTGGCGTTGTCGTTGGTGGTCAGGGGATCGCCGTCACCGTCCAACGTGACCGTGCCGTCTTTGACGAAAATGCCTAGTGCTCCGAGTGCGATTTTGAAGTCGAGGTCTGTGCCGCGGACAGCCGCATTGAGCGACATTTGAGTTCCCGCATCATCGACGAATGGGACCCAGCTACAGGGATTGCTAACGTCTAAACCGAGTTCAAACGAGAGATCGGCGCTGGCAGTGACGTTAATGGTGGCGCTACCTTCAATTTGAACGAAATCCGTAATCCCGAACAGCGCGTCCTTGGTGGGGCCGGCGGGGAGGAGGTTCACCAAGTCTCCGAGGCTCAATTGGAGGGGCAGTAGGTTTCCGTACGCGATCGAATACGCGAGCTTGAGGTTGAGGACCGTGGTGTTGATCGCACCGGGTCCAGATCCGGGTTCGGCCACCGCGTCGAGGCTGATGGTCGTCCCGCCCTTGTCGGCGAGAGCGTCGACCGTCGTCGCCGTGGTGTAGCCGGCATTGAAGTAAATGGTCAGAACCTGATCGAGCACGTTCCAGTCAGATGCCGCGGTATTCGTGTCGGCTGAAAGCTGTGATCCGTCGTCGGCGACGAATTTGATTTTGGCGCCATTGGGACCGGTGAAACGCAGTGCGTTCTTGGGCCCTGAAGGATTGAAGGAGGCGATACCTCCCGCGATCTGTGGCGATTCGGTATGTTCGACACTGAAGGTCAGCACATCGGGGCCAAGACCGAACAATGATTCCAACGTCGTCTCGATATCTTTCAGTGTTTCCCCGTCGCCAGTTGCCAATCCTTGGACCGTGTCCGCCAAGTCGCCGGCGAAATCGAGGATGTCACCGACACTGATGTTGATGAGCGGGATGGGTTGGTTCAGGAAACCGAACCCTCGCATTTCTTCCAATTGATCCGAGAGACCGTCGAGGGCATTGACGACATCCAGGAAAGTGAGGCAACTGAAGTTCCCGAGGCCGTGGAGCTCAGGGTAGGTTACGAAAATGCCGAGTTTATTGGTGACCGGGTGGTAAGGATTTGGATTGAACTCGAGGGACTTGATATCCGGGATGAACAGTGTGACCTCAGCATTTGCCGGGAACGGATCAAACAGGTCTGGTTTGACCTTAATATTCTTCAGTGCGATGGAGAGGTTGCCTGAGAACGTGGCGGAGGGGGCGATATAATTGCCGATATTTCCAATATCGCTGAAGAGCTTACTGACATCGATGCGGGTTGTGGCATCGACTGGGTTCTTGAGTGCCAGGGTTATGGAAGCCGTGCCAGTGGCTGTGCCGCCGGAAGTTTCCAAGCTGAACACGGCGAAACGGGCCTTGGCGCCGAGACCCAGGGCGCTGACCGTGAGGGAGCCAGTGAGGGCGAGGTCTTCAACGAACACCCCTTTAATCAGGGAACGTGCCGTGTTGGTGGGAATGAAACCGAGCTCAGTGACTGCGGTATTGGTCGCGTCCGCATCGATCGCGATCCCGTTGACTTTATCCAGCCAGAGTTGACGGATGCCATCGCCATTGGTGTCCTCGGTTATTTCGAGTACTCCATTGTTGTTGGCATCGGTTTCGTTGAGGGCGATGAGATGAATGCTGGTCCCCGCCTGGAGGAAACGTAGGACCTTATCGAGGGGTTGGCCCTGGAACAATTGAGGTGCTGCTGTGAGTCTGCCGTTAAGATCTGCGACGAGGTTGGCGATGGATATATTGCCACCGTAATGGACAGCTGTCAGGGAGATCGGGGCTCGCAGTTCGCCATCGTTTAGGACGATGGTGAACGCAGCTGGGGCACTCAATTGGCCCGTCGCGGGAGCTGGGATTAGGAAACTGGAGACCAGTTTGGGTGTGGTGATGGAACCGAATTCGATGCCGAGTTTTCCACCAATCGAGAGAGTGGCATTGATCGAGAATTTGCCGGTGGCGGACAGATCGGCAAGTTCACCGAGACCCAGATCGGAATCACCTTTGAAGGAAGTTTCTTTGGAGAAGGACGTTTCAAAAGTGATGCCGAAGAGGAGGCTCTTAGTGGGTTGTTGATAGGTGACCACCAGATTGATGTCTGGAAGACCCGGTGGGTCCAGAGCCGTCTCAAGTTGCTCCAGCATGTCTTGCAGATAGCGGAAGCGGGGGGATTCAACGCCGGTTTGGCCTGCCAGGAATCCAAGCTCGGTGGCGACCACACTGGATGAGTCGAAACCGTCGATCCTGATGGAGGCACCGGACAGGAGGCAAAGTTGGATATCACCGCGGATGACCGAGGCGCGGACCTTGGCTCCTAGACCCTTTGAGGCGAGGGAGCTATTGATATCGGCGGCCAAGTCGGAGGTGGAGTTATTTCCGAGGGTGGAAGCTTTGGTCACGGTGATTTTGACGGGTGTGGTTCCCGCAAAATCCAATTGGCTGCCAATGGTGAGATCGAAATCGGCATCGGCGCTGAGACGACCCTTTGATAGATTGACATTGGAGTTGCCGCCACCGAGATCACCTACCAAACAAATGTCGACCAATTGGAGGTAGATCTTGTCGATAAACCCTTGAGCAAAGTCGAAGGCGTCCGCGAGCTTGAAGCCGTTGGTGAACGGAAGTTCGGCATTGAGCAGATCCGTTTGATCCAGTTTGCCTAGGGAGCCGATCAAGCTCAGCACACCATCCAGGAACTCGCCGCGATCCAGATTGAGGAAGCGCATCAGGAAATCGACCACGGGATTGCCAAGGGTATCTATACGGAGGCTGGAAAGATCGGTGATATCCTCCCAGATAAAGCCAACATCGAGTGTGCCAAGATCGAAGGGGGTGTCTCCGTCTGGCCCCACCGCCACGCTGACCTTGGCGGTAAAGGAAAGATCCGGGGCAGGTCCCCCAGTGAAAGCCACTTGAATCAGGTCCGAGATATTGGAACCGACCTCGTAGACCCTGAGGAAGCCATCGGGTGCGTGTCCAAACGGGTCCACTCCTTCTTGAAGATCCAGCGTGATCTTCAATTGATTGTCCATGGCTAAGACCGCGTCCTGAAGTTCGATGCGGAGGAAGCCAAAATTCCCTACCCCCTGGAGTTTGCCACTCACGCGCAAATTGGTGATGGCAATTTCCGGGGTCGCATTGGTTTTCAAGTAAAAACCGCGGGCATCGACGCCCATTTCAAGTCGAAGCTCGATATCGGCCGCCAGCTGAAGGTCGCCCTGGAGTTTGATGGATCCGCCCAACAATTCGACGTCCAAGGGGAGTTGAAGGTCAATGGTTCTAGTGAAGGGATGGGTGGCGTTGCCGAGAATGATTTTTTTAGCCCCTTCTTGAATATCCACATTGCCGCCGAAGGGATCCAAGGCATCGAGAGCCGCTTCGATCTGAGCCTCCGTGGCGAGTACCGTGCCCACATCGTCGATGCGGAATCCGCCGTTGCCGGATTCAAAAATTCTGCGCATCAAGGAAGAGGGAGACTCGGCAGGCTGGCGGCGAGGAGTCTTCGAGGTGGGGCCGCCATCCAGGGGCTGCCCGACCGGAGGGGGGTTCAGTCCGGGTTGGCCATCTAGGGCCCCTCCGAGGTTGTCGCCGAAGAGAGGTAGATCACTGGTCAATGATTCGCTGGCAGAGAAGAAATCGACAATATGATCCCAGATATTTCTGAAGAAGTAATAGATATCTTCGAAGGTGGTGGATTGGTCGTAGGTTTCGACATTGCTGGCTTTGACGATTTGCCAACCCAGTTGACGGACCTCGATTTCATCGTGGATGCCTTCCTTAGACGTTTGAAGATCGGAGGAAACCGGACCATTGAATGTCAGCTTATCGCCGTCGCCACCGGTGTCCGCCCCGCCATCGAACCGAATGCCGCCTTCAAAGATCAATTCACCGTTGGTGGAATCAACGATGAGTTGATCGTTGCCGCCCCGAGTGTGAACACTGATTCCTTGAATGCTGTCTAGCGGGTACGACTTGATGACCGTTGGCGTTGGGGAGTTGTAGAGAATCTCGAGGGTTGGCAGTTGATTGGCGGCGGGGGCGGCTAATCGAAGTGTGAATACATCCGGGCCATTCGTGCCTTCTATGCGCAGTAACGGTTCATCAAAGGTGGCGTTGGCGGCATTTTCCATGCGCCAGACGCCGCGTCCCAAAGTTCCGAATATCAGGACATCATCCAAGGGGTCACCGGGATCTCGCGCGTCAAATCGGATATCGCTGACGGCAACGCGTGGCATGCCGACGCCGAAGGCAGCCCATCGGGTTAAATCGATGGGTTGATCGGGAGATACATCGAGTTTGTAGGCGCCATCGCGAGCCCCGACGATCAGAGCAAGTTTCGACCCTTGGGAGACAATCTCCAGGGATTCGAAGGAATTGGTTAAAAAGCTGAGATTTCCGGTAATATCGGCAGCTTCCAAGGAACCGTCGTCCTTGACGGTCAGTTTCCAGAGATGACTCGCATCGAGAGCGTAGGCCTGTTTCCAGTTGGTGGGGTTGAGGACAATACGACGGATATTGACGGCACCGGCCGGGTTGACCGCTTGGAATTGTTGGTTGATATCGTCGGAAACATCGGCTCGATAGGCGATCTGACCGGCGCGTGCGACAAAGACCACACTGGGTTTGGCGGTCGCTCCGTCGAAGCCTCCGTAAGCCAAGGCGCTGACAAAATTGGCAGGGTTCGCGGTATCATTGAGCGGAGCCAGCAGTGTGGCGCCGCCATCGAGGCTCTCGTAAAGACCAGCGCGTCCCATGAGCAGGCGGCCGAAGGTGGCAGCGTTGGTGGCGAAGGGGATGTGATCGAAGCCGCGGAAGGCTTGATCGGTCTGTTGGCCAAGAATTGCGATGGTGTTATCCAGGCCACTGAAGTTTACGAGACTTGCGCCGGCACGAAGGGTCAGTTGAGTCCGAGCCAGTGAGTTGTCGATACCGGTGAAGATCTGGCTGAAAAAGAATCTAAAGTTGTTACTCATGAAGTAACGAACTGATTGGGCAGGCTGGGCAGGGTTGTAATCTACGGCCATGTAGTTTCCATCCCCGAACTCATACATGGAGGCCCAAGTGTTGGGTGTTCCGGTCTGGCGGACGGTGGCATTGTCCTGCAGTCCGCCGAAGACGGCATTATGAACTCGGTCGTAGGCGATGGAATGACTGACTTCTGAAATACGGAGGCCTCCACCGATGTATTCCCAAACCGGCGTGACATTGGCGACTCTCGGATTCTTCAGCCGATAGATCCCGCCGTCTGAAACCGCGATTAAATCCTGACCGTTCTCGGTGAACAACAAGCGGCGGAAGTCGCCGTGCGGTGCGGAATTGAATGCGCCGGGGCCGATAGCGACAGATTGATTCACCGTGATCTGAGTCCAGGTGGCGCCGTCGAATCGGAAGGCGATGCCGTAGAATGGAGAAACCGAGTTGACGGCCCCGGCCACATAGACTGTGGCTGCATTGGTAGGATCGACAGCGATGGCAAAATGATTGAAGGCCTGGCCCGTGGGGTTGGTGGCTGGCGCTGGAGCATTCGGCGGTGCCGCGGGTACAGCGGTCCAATTGTTGCCTTGGTCGATGGTGCGATAGACCCGAGTTAGGGCGAGGCCTGTTCCGCCGGATACCGTGGGACGGTTGGATAATAAGGCCGCATAAATCGATTCACTGGCGCCCGAAGACGACACGGCTAATCGGATCCGGGAGGCTTCATCGATTCCTTCGTTGGGTTCGTCAACCACGGTGTCGCCATCATCGTCCAGGCCGTTGGTGTCGACATTCAGCGTCATGCCTGTGACAAGACGGTTGAAATTGATCGTCGTGGTTGCGGGATTCGCCGTGGCGTTGTCGGTGCGCCATATGCCTTGTTCATTGGCGCCGGTGGCTGCGGTGCTGGCGAGTGCAACGTAGAACCGACCCGCCGTCGAGGGATCTTCGACCAGATCACTGGCGTTGACTTCGGGCAGAGTGCCTTGACCGGATAACCGATACCAAGTGGTCCCATTGTTGGGCGAAAGATACAAACCGCCGCGGCCGGGACCCCCCCCGGAAGTCTTCGTCAGATCTACGGTCGCAGCCAGCACTAGGTTCGGGGTGTGCCGGGAGGCCGCGATCGAGGTGACTCGGAGCCCATCAAAATTGCCCACTTCGGTCCAGTTGGTTCCACCATCCAGCGAACGAAAGATTCCTGCTGCACTGCCGCCCCGTCCCGCTGCGCTGCTGAGAGAACCTGTCCCTGCGAAAAGAACTAACTTGTTCACGCTGGTCCCGGCACCGAGAAGGACGCCATCGGCATCGTACGGGCTCAGCGCGAGATCACTAATAGCCAACGAGACGAGTTGTTCAGTGATTGGAGCCCATGTTGGGCCGGCAGGAGCGGAGGCACTGAAGTTGGTCGATTTCCACACGCCGCCATTCACGGATCCCAAAAACGCCAAGTCGGGTTTTCCAGGATGAACCACCACCTCATTGATGGCTCCGATTACCGCGTTGTCGGGCAAGACACGCGTATTCAAATTGCCCGTGATCCGGTCGGGGCCTAATTCGGTGAGGGTTGGAACGGTTGAGTCGGACGAGTTGGTGGTGACGGTTGGAAAGGTAGGTACGAAGCGAAGAAGCAGGTCCTTTGCATCGGTAGAAAGATCGATGATGAAACCGCCAGCGCCGAGAGGATTACCACCGGCGGTCCAATTGGCAGTACTTAAAACAAAGGACTCCCGATTGAACCCGAGAATTCCATTCTCTGTATGTACCAGCCGCCAAGTATGACTCTTGGTAGCATCGAACCCGCTGGCGAAACCGATCGCCCCACCGGCATTGACCCCGGTAACTTGAATGGAGAATTGGTCGCCTGCGTTAGGTGTCGCGTTGATCGTGAGTGTTCCACTCGTCCCTGTGATATTAAGGACATCCCAATCCACTCCTTCGGTCCCAATTGCATTGCGCAAATCCCAAATGTAGCTCTCGGTTCCGCTCCAAACTTCGGCTCCCGAAAGGGTCCCTGTATCGGGCAGTGAAGTAACTCCAGTAACTTGTTCTCCTGGGACATCATGGCGACTGACGCGTCCTCCAGAGCGTTTGCTTAATTCAAAACTTTCTGATTCAAAACTAGTTACAGAAGAAGGTGGACTGTTGGCCGAACGCAAAGTTTCCACCAAAATAGCCGGAACTGACACCTGAACGTCGATCTCCACGATGGGTATCGAGTGTTTTGGATTGGCTCCGTACTCGGATGCGTTGAGGGCTTCTGCGGGCTCTAAAAGTCGATGTGTCGATGGCGCTGTAGTCACTACGTCGTCGCTGATTTGCGCCGCTTCGATCGCGTCATCAGGAGTCGGATGGAGGTTCTCCAAATCGTCTGAGGAAGCCAGAAAATCGCCTTCACTACCATCGCTGATCTCGGCGGTTTCGTTGGTCAACTCCATGAAAATGGCTGAAATGGAATCGTCAAAATCCGCAATACTGTCTGGAGCGCCCAAGTCCTTCGCGACGCACAATCCATCGCCAGATAGAAGCACTCGTGCCTCGAGTGTCTCTAGCGAATGGTTGGATTTTCCAAGCGACATTAGCTCTTTAAATTAGCTCTGGAGTGCGGCCCGAATTGCAAACAGTACACGATCTAGAATAGTTTCTCAGGGATTCGGTACTGATGGTTTCCTATACTCCATAAATTGTCGCACCCGTCAATTGACTGAAATTAAGTATAGACCGACGGATCCGTTATACGACTGCCTCATTTAGGACCAGTGTGGGATGCTTTCGCCTACATCAATGAATTACCCGAGAGATGGGGGCCATCGTCGGGATTATCTGAACTTTATGGTACTGGGACCAATCTGAAGAAGGCGGTTTCCAGGTCTGGAGGCACCTGGAAAGCATTCATGCCAGGATAGAGTCGACGCGTAGATCGCAGCGATATCCAGTCGTGAGGACCTCGGAATGTGGTGGTGTATTCCAGGCGCTGAGCGGATGTGTTGTCCGACCAAAGTACCAATTTCCGGTCAGCCACGCGGCGAATGACCAACGAAGACTGATTCTTGGGCTCAATCCAGGATTGCACTCGAATTGATGCCAACCCCTTCGGGCTATAAGTTAGGAATTGACCCTTAAATGTAGTCGGACCGCCTGCAGATGAGGCCAGCAGGTGATGCGGTCCATCGTTGAGACCGGAGGCCAGTGTGATTGAACTTGGCTCGTCAATTGAGACGTTCGACTCGATGGGCAGCGAATCACGGCCTGCGAAGGTGGCTTTCCAGATAATTTGAAAACCTCGGGTGGAACAGCACCTGTCTGCTGGGCTGCGATCGGGATCAGCCAGTTCTGAGGTCGGATAAATACTCGCCGCGATTTTGAGATGAAGTTGGCTTGATTGCTTCCTTCGCCGTCTGGACCCGTTTTTGATCCCTCAATTCGAAAGTGGAAGCTGGCGGCATTCGTTTGGATCTGGGTGATTGTGAGCGTCCAGTCCTCTGGCTCCAGGGGTACCAGGAACTCAATCCGTTGAATCGCCGGGCAAGACTTCTGAAAACAGTAAGAAGTGCGTCCAAACTGAACGGTACCCAGAACAGTGGAAGGCAGTTTGCCGTCGAGGGCGATATGAATAGGGCTGCTAGAGGTTGACTGGAATGACGCCAAGTCAATTCTTGCACCCTGGAAATGCACTTCGATTCGAAATGGATCAGCTTGGGCGGATAGGTCCAAAAATGAGGACCGGATCCTGGGAATCTGATCTGGATCTAGCTCGGGTTTAACCGGCGGTGCATCCAGGTAGGCGAGACGGCACTGTGTGAGCAGTTGGTTTCCAATTACTCCTCCGATGGAACGAGCGTGGGTGGGTCAAGCAATGCTTGGCCCACCCACGGGCAGAAGGCCCCAATAGAATGACCAGGAATCGCATGGGGTAAATCGTCCAGAGAACCAAATCCCAATCGGTGAATTGCAGTTAAACCCATTGTCACCACGGGAGTGGCATAGACCTTGGCACGGTCATGTCCTAATGGCAGTTAAGTAGCCACGGGCGGCGGCCGTCTCCTGGAAGTGAAACGAGTCAAATCCGGCATCCACGAGCCATGTCTCCATCTCGCCCACGCCGTAGCATCGGCCTTGGGTGGAATGCATCAACATGACTGAGTACTCGGCAACATGGCGCGGTCCGGACTTCTCTCGATTCAAGAAGGCGTCGTGCATGACGAAGAGTCCGCCGGACGGCAGGGCGGTGGCGGAGGCCTGGATGAGTTGTTTCACCTCTGGGACATCCCAATCGTGCAGGACATTCGACCAAAGATGGACATCAAAAGCGCTTGGGAGGGGGGCGGTCATCATGTCGCCTGCGATCACTTGAACACGATCCGAGGCTGCTCTACTAGAAATGGACTGGGTAGCGATGCGATCGACGGGGGGCTTTTCAAAAACGGTGGCTTTGAGCCCGGGATTTTCGGCAACCAAAGCACAAGAATAGATGCCGGACCCCCCGGCGATATCGAGGAGCCGATGCCGATTGGAAAGGTCGAGCGATTTGGCTAGGGCTTGTGACAGAAAGACCCCGCGACAATCCATCGCCGCCGTGAACGACTGGGCAAAATCAGGGGTTTCCATGGACCTGTGCCAGTCGGCGAGAGTCTTTTGGCTACCCCAGTTCGCAGGTTTGCCAGTCCGAAGGACTGCAAGGAGATCGTTTACGACAGGCCGTTCTTTCAAGGAAGCATAATAAGGGCCAATGAACCATGGAGAGTTATCGGTCAGGAAGTCCTTTGCCAGGGGCGTGAGAGTATATTCACTAGTGTCCGATGGCGTCCCGCTGGAGATCCGTTCGAGAAGGGTCCAGGAGACCAAGAGAGTGAGCAAGACATCCAGAGGCCTTTGGTGAATTCCGAAGTGTAGTTGGATGTCGCTGGCGGATCGCGGCTGTTGAGCGAGGTAGCTAAACAGGTTGAACTCGACTAAGGCGGCGGTCAGCAGGTCGGTGGCGTACAGGCAATCGCGTCTGCCAAATACCTGTGTGGGGTCGGATTGAGGTGCCTGGCGAAGCGCGGTCAGCAGGGGGTTCATGGTGGGAATGATCGATTGACCCGAAGTGGTTTTGAACGGATCAGCTTCCGTCTTGAATCTGGAATCGTTCCGGATGTTTGGCTTTGCTGACGGCCGTGTCATAGCTGATCAGGGCGTGGCTATAGAGGTCGTGCAGGCATTTGTCCATGAGCACCATGCCGTCACGAAGGTGGGTTTGCATGACGTTGTAGACGTGATGCAATTCGTTCTGTCGAATGATCGTCCGAATGGCGTGGTTGGTCAGCATTAACTCGTAGGCTAGAACGCGTTTCATACGGTCGACGCTGGGTAAAAGATCCTGGGCGATGACTCCCTGGAGTGTGTTGGCGAGCTGGAGGATTACCTGGCGCTGAGCGCTGCCTTCGAATACCCCGATGATTCGTTCCAGAGCGTGGGTGACACCGGGAGAATGCATGGTGGCCAAAACCAGGTGCCCGGTTTCGGCAGCCGTTAACGCCGTTGCAATGGCTTCGTGGTCACGAATTTCCCCGATCACCATAACGTCTGGGTCTTGGCGGAGGGCATGAATCAAGGCGCGGTTGAAGGATCGGACATCCGTCAGCACTTCCTGTTGGACGATGATCGCGCGACGGTTTTCGTGAATGAACTCGATGGGATCCTCGATGGTCAGGATCTTGCAGCGGCGTTCACAATTGATGAGATCCACCAAATAATTCAGGGTTGTGGTCTTTCCGGAACCTGTTGCCCCGGTGATGAGGATCAGACCATTGGGACGCCGGGCCAACTCATCGAGTTTTGGGGGCAGGCCAAGTTCCTGGCGGGTCTGGACCGCTTCGCCACAGAATCGGAGGCTCATTTCTGCAGCACCATTTCGTCGATACAATGTTACTCGGATACGGCCAGCTCTAGGGTGTTTCACCGAAATGCAGAGTTCCCAGTCCTGCTCAAACTTTAAGCGTTGGGCATCGGTGAGAAGGGAGTACGACATGGCCGTCACCGTGTTGGCGTCGAAGGCGTCTTCGTCGGCGAGGATGATTTCCCCCGTGACGCGGAATGCGGCTGGCACGCCGGCCACAATGTGAAGATCTGAGGCGTTTAGTTCAACGGCGCCCACCAACAAACGGTCGAGACTTGGATGAATCACAGGAAGCTCTTGTGCGGCTATCAAACCCCGATGTGGAGGTCCAGACCAAGAACGAAACTCCCGGAATCCCATAAATTGACAGGATGCCGAACGATCCGGTCGATGACGCGGTGAATTGGGGGCCGGACGATTGAGAGTGGGGCGACAGATAGCTTGTTCAAGCTGGGATTTGGCTGTTAAGGTAGTTCCAGTTACGCATGGAAGCTTCTCGCCGTTCTATTTCGGGGCCGTTGATCATTCTTTTGGTAGCTGGCTTGATTGGAATGATTGCCGGAGCCGCTTGGTGGTTTAGCCACCGAGCGGATGACTCCAATGAATTCGCCGTCTCGATGAATTCGGGGAAGACCTATTTGGAGAAGGGGGAAGCCACCAAGGCGATCGAGGTGTTTCAGCGGGCGGCGGCGATGAACCCAAACAATCCGGATGTGCATCTCAACCTCGCAAATGCCTTTTTGCGATCAAACAATCCGCATGAAGCCGTTCGACATGCCGATGAAGTCTTGGTCTACGACGCGGGTTCGGCCGCAGCGCACTATATTAAGGGATGCGCGTATCTGCGACTCAACCAGCTGACAAACGCGGTACAATCGCTTCAGACGTCACAATCAATTGACCAATCCGTCAACGCCGTGGCTTATCAGTTGGGCCGAGCCCACGCCGGGTTGGCTCAGTGGCTGGAAGCGGCTCGGCAGTTCGAAGACATCACCAATTTCGAAAAAGACACCAACGCGCCGATCTATTTAAGTGCGTTTTACCAACTGAGCCAGGCTCTACTACGCCAAGGCCAGACGGAAGAGGCCAAAAAAGCCTTGGCTGAACACCAGCGGGTGAATGCTGGGCGGCAGACCTCGGCAGACAATCCCGCATTGTACGAGAACTGCGTGCATACATTGGCGCGAGCGCCGTTTGCCGTAGAACAGCCGAGTCAATCTGGCGTGCCTGTCCAGTTTGTAGACGTGACGGCCTCAGCATTCGGCTCCCAAGCCAAGGAGTTGAGTGGTCCAATTGGACTCTTCGATCTCAACCGCCGTGGCGTCAACGACTTGTTGGTTCGTCGAGGGGACAGTTTCGTCCTGCTTTGGAATTCCAACGCCACGTTTGCGTCACAGAGCGATCCGCTTCCGGCAATCGCTGGGAACCGCTACACCCAATGTTTGGTGGGTGACATCCATGGTGGGGACCAAGGCCGATACGAGGACGCGGTGTTATTGGGCGACAAAGGGTTACAGATCCTTCGATTCGCCACGAATGGATTCGTGACCGATGCCACCCAATTTGGGGGCGTGCGTCAAATCCAGGGAGTGGAAGGCTCCTTAGCGGACCTTGATTTCACCGGTAAACTTGGATTGCTTTTGGTAACATCCGAAGGCCGGTTGCGGAATTTTCGCAACCTAGGGAATGGGGCGTTCCGCGACAATACGGTGACCTCCGGCATTCCGGCCAATATCACGGGTGTCAGTGCCGTGACAATCCACGATTGGAACAACGATGACTTGGTGGACCTCATATTGACCCGCAAGGCTGAGCCGCCATTGTTATTGCTCAATCAACGTGGCGGAGGGTTCAGCTCCAGCAACCAACCGGTGGACTGGCCGCCAGCCCAAGCGTTGGCCTTGGGAGATCTGAACAACGATTTGAGGGCGGATATTGTGCTGGCGGATGCCAAAAGGCTTACGGTCTTTTTCGGTGGATTAAAAGAACCTCGCCACGTGGCTGCACGTGACAACCGGATCACCGACATCCGCCTCACGGACTACGACAACGATGGCTGGCTGGATATTGTCGCCTGGGGCGGGGATGGGCTCCAAGTGTGGCGCAATCGCGGTCGAAATGGATTTCAAGAAGTCACAAAACAATTGGGATTACCCAACCTCGCAGCGGGAGCGATTCGGCATCTGGCAGTTGCGGATTTCGACTGCGATGGGGACCTGGACCTCGTGCTCGAATTGGACGGGGCCGGGCTTAAACTGCTGCGAAACGATGGAGGGAACGCCAACGGCATGGTCAAACTCAGATTGCTTGGCAACCGCTCCAATTCCAGCGGGCTGGGCGTCAAAGTGGAAGTGGCCTCGGGTTTGTTTCGGGCTATCCGAACAGTTGAGCGATTGCCAATCGCTATTGGTGTGGGCAAACGAACCAAGTTGGAAGCTATCACCGTCCGCTGGTTTGACACCCAAGGAATCAACAGCGATGTCGATGTGGACAAGTGCCAGACTTGGTCGCTCGTGGAACTGACTACTCCGGGCGGGTCGTGTCCTTACCTTTATGCCTCGAATGGCGAGACCAACCGCTTCGTCACCGATTTGTTGGGTGCGGCCCCGATCGGACTGCCGATGGCTCAAGGGCGATATATCCAGGCAGATCCTGAAGAGTTTGCGTGGATTGGGAATGATTCAAACTTTAGGCCTCGGGATGGGGCTTACATTGTTTCTCTGACTGAAGAACTTCGCGAGGTTCTGTATCTAGACGAAGCCCGACTTTATTGGGTCGACCACCCGCCTGGAACCGAGATCCATAGCACGAGCAAGCTGCTGCCTGGACCACCTTGGATTCCGCATCGGTTAGTTCAGCTCTCCCGGCAAGTCCCGTTACGAAGCGCCAGCGACCTCGAGGGCCGAGAAGTCACGGCCCTACTTCAATCGGTCGACGGCAATAAAGTATCGCCCGCAAAATTGCGTGCCCCTCAATACCGAGGACTCGCGGAGCCTCATGGAGTGATCTTGGATTTTGGTGTGTTGGACGTGGGGCGACCGCTGACGTTGGCCCTGACGGGTTGGCTGCGTTTTGGAGGAGGCATGGCCAATGTCGCGGGGTCTCATCAGCCCGAGTTTCCTTTTCCATTCCCAGTTCTGGAAGCCGAAGGAGCCGACGGTGTCTGGTCGCCAGTGGACGTTCGTTTTGGGGCACCAGCCGGCAAGACCAAGACGATTCTCGTAGAATTGGCCGGACTATTGAAGCCTGGAACTCGCCGGCTGAAGATTTCTCAGGCATTCGAGATTCATTGGGACCGGATTGCTTTGTTTGAAGCGAATGAACCTGCAGCCAATGTGTTCAGCACCTTACCTCACACCACCGAACTGCGGGCTCGTGGTTACAGTGAGTTTGCCTCCTTGCCTTGGACTGAACCGCTGACTCCGCGTTATGATCAACTATTGCAGAGACCGCACTGGCGAATGAATGTCAGCGGGTGGGTGACACGCTTTGGGCCAGTGGATGCCTTAATTGCCGCCAAAGATAACGCGCTAGCGTTAGTCGCTGGTGGTGATGAATTGGTAATGAAGTTTGAGTCAAACCGTCTGCCCAAGCGCTTGGAGGGGACTGTGCGCGACTACTTCCTTTGGACAGTTGGATGGGACAAGGATGCGGATTACCATGTCGCGGAGGGGCACCGTGTGGAGCCATTGCCATGGCACGGCATGAACGACGAATCCTACGGCAAACAAGCGCGCCCGAAACTTGCCGCCGATGAACTTCATGCGCACTACAACACGCGCTGGATCGGGCCTTACACCTTTGGCCGGCAAAACATCCGTTTAGAGGCTAGGACGCCATAGTGTGGCGCCGGTTGGCCCGCTAGACCAGTTTCTTGTGCTGAGGATGTTGCGCCAGTTTGCGGACGAGGTCTTTGACCTTTTGAGACTGGGCCTTGTCGACGATCAACGTTGCGTCATCGGTTTGGACGACGATGGTATCCAGCATTCCTACCAAGCATATCGGTGTGCGACGCGCTTTCGATCGGGCATCGAATATAACGTTTCGGGCGGCGTCGACGTGCACTAAATCGGCGACTGCGGCGTTGCCCTCGGAGTCTTGTTTCACGTGTCGACCCAAAGCGGGCCATGCCCCCAGGTCATCCCATTCGAAGCTGCCGTCCGCAACGACAACATTCTGGGCCTTCTCCATGAGGGCATAATCGATGCTGATTTTAGGAATCGCTGGATACTCCTTCTTTAGGACCCTGTCGAGTTTGCCTTTAGATGCGGCTTCAAACCAACGATGACAGGCCGAGAGCATCTCGGGTTGATGTTTTTCGAGTCCGTTGGTGATGGTGACAAAGGACCAGAGGAACATGCCCGCATTCCATCGATAAGCGCCGGAGTTGACATAGTCGATCGCCTTTTCCAGCGGAGGCTTTTCGACGAATTGTTCCGCCTTAAAAAAGCGCGTTTTGTAACCATTGACTCCAGCTGGATCAGGGAGTGGATCGAGGTCATGGCGAATATATCCATAGCCAGTTTCCGGCCCAGAGGGTTTGATTCCGATCGTGACAATCACTTGGCCGCGGTTGGCGAGGTCAAAAGAATCCGAGAGCACTTGCCGGAATTTTTTGTCATCGGGAATGACATGATCGGCTGGAAGAACAGCCATGACAGCTTTGGTGCTTCGGGCTCCAACGATGGCAGCGCCAAGCGTGACGGCGGCACAGGTGTCGCGTCCTACAGGTTCAGCTATGATGTTATCTTTGGGCAACCTGGGGAGTTGTTTGCGGACGGCCTTGACTTGTGCGGCGTTGGTGATGATGAGAATATTCTTCAGTGGCACGAGTGGAAGCACTCGGTGGACTGACTGTTGCAAGAATGAATCCTTGCCGAGGAGGCGGATCAACTGCTTCGGTGTGCTTTCTCTGGAGACGGGCCAAAATCGCTCGCCACGGCCTCCGGCCATGATAATGACAAAGCGGTCAGCCGGAGGGAGCGTGGAGGAGTTGAGGGATTTGGTGGGGGCTTTCTTCATGCTTGAGACCCCGCTTTTAAGCCGTTTACTTCATCGAGACGCAACTCTTCTTTCCAAGAGCCCTCGAATAAAGTTTGAAGGAATTACCACTAGAATGTGGGGCCTCCATCGGTTCGGATGACTATTTTCTTAAAACGGCGAAATTCCACGTGCCCATCGAGCATGGCGTCATTGCCACCTTCAGGAGGACCAAATCCACGAAGATGGGCTACCCGGTGAAGAATTTGGGCTCCCTTGAGCGGCAGATTCGCCGATCCCTGAGGGGTCATTCTGATGGTGTCAGCCATCGGGCGATGAGTGGATCCAAGCGAGCCAGGAGCAGGAATGCCCATCGTTCGTGGAGGCGGGTCCATAGGGACCGACTCTGTCTCCAACGAATGGGATCTATGGGTAGAGAGAATCGAAGGCTATCTTCGACATAGGCTTGGGCAGCCTGGATCGAGTGCGAGTCGGTTAAGCGCACCAATAATTCGTAATTGAGGTGAAGGCTCCGCGTGTCCAAGTTGGAAGACCCCACGTAAACAGCATCGTCAATCCAGAAAAGTTTGGCGTGGAGGATCTGGGGTTGGTACTCAAAGATTTCGATGCCGGACCTTAGGAGACGAGAGTAAAGACTCTGGGCGGCCAGTTTGGAGAGCGCAACATCCGTCTTTCCGGGCATTAAAAGTTGAACACGACCGCCGCGTCGAACGACACCCTGGATCGCGCGGCGCAACCTGGCACCTGGCAGGAAATAGGGGACGACCAAACGAACTCTTTCTGCGTGAGAAAGATCACGGATCAACGACGATTGAATGGCGCTTCGGCCACGGCCAGGGACTCCCAAAAGTAACTGGCAACCGGGCTGTGGATCCAACGCCGGCGGTTGCTCAACCCTCCGGAGATTGGTGAATCGTTTCGGCCTGACCTCAGCTGTGGCGAAAAGCTGATCGAACGATTCGGCCAAGGCCGGAACGATCGGGCCGCACAATCCGACACCGAGATCCCGCCATCCTCGTTGAACTCCATCGCCCTCGTAGTGGGCGGCAATATTGAAACCACCGACAAAGGCGATGTCGCTATCGCAGACCAGCAACTTGCGATGATTGCGAACCGGAAGACGCCGGAGCTCCAGTGGGTTGAATCGGCGATATATTCCACCCGATTGAGTGAAATCATCCCAATAGTTGTTTGGGAGTGCCTCGCAGCCCAGGGCATCAAGTAGCAACTGGACCTTCACCCCACGCTTAGCTGCTAGGACCAAAGCGTTCCGGATGGCCGTGCCGATGGAATCATCCTCGAAGATGTACATCTCCATGCGTATTTCACGCTGCGCTTGGGAGATGGCACCCAACATCGCTGCGAAAGCATCGTCTCCAGTAGTGAGCCATTGAGAGGCACTGTGAGAGAACATGCCGGGGTGGGAGTTGGAAAACCCTCAGCGAGCAGCCGGAGAAAACCATTTTACTCGAAAGACCTGGGCATCGGAGCCTCCGACCAGTACTCCAAAAGTGAAGTGGCGGGCGATCTTCTCAAATTCTGGGAGCAGCGAAAAGTCTGCCCATTGCGAAACCAATCGGGCAGTATCCAGATTGGCGGTTCCGGGCGGCATGACCTTGTCGAGGCTCCCACCTTTGCGAAGCAATTCCCAACTCGCTCGGCTGCTTTCCAGTTGATTCTCGAACATGAACAGCCCGGTGTTCATACCCCCGATACGTTCCGCGGCGGCCGACAATCCCGGAAACTCCCGAAGGGATTTGCCTGAATCATCGGACGCCCGCAAATATTCTTCCACCAACGAACTGTCGCTGCTCAACGCGACATAACTTGTGCCTGCGGCCATATGCATATGGCCGACCGTCTTTCCTGCTCCAGGAACCGCCAAGCGGGCGCTGTAGATCTTTCTTCCCAAAAACTCTCGAACGCTGACTCCATTTCCCCCGGATTGCACCTGGGCCATCACCAGGAATGCTCGTAATCCGTTCACGAGACGCTCGGGTTTTGGTGAACCCAATAGCACCATGGATGGCGGGTTATTTAGTTCGGTCAGGGTTTTGCCTCTGGGGGCTTTTTCGAATGTGATGAGGTCATCGCCAAGTCGATCGACGAATTCGGTCTTGAAGGTGAAATTTGGGTCTTCCTGCTGGCCAGCACTATCCAGCGTCAATCGAAGGACACCCATGAGCTGGGGGGAAATCTGCGTCAAAGTATCCTCCAGCGTTTTCCAGAAACGAGGACCATTCAGGCGCCACCGATGGAACTTGACGGTTTCGCGAGCGATAAAGGCGGGTGGCGAGGATTCTTTGGCATCGGCTTGAATGAGTTTGAAGATTCCAGTGCGGCTGGATTCTGGGACGGCGAGACTGGCATGGACAGTGGTGCCTTCAGGGCCTTCCTGGAGACTCACGGCTCCCCATCGGGCGGCTTCAATACCGAGGGCCGCAACGGCTTTGCGCGGATCGGCCCCAGTCATGGCGAGGACACCACCCAATGATTGAGCCATCTCGGAGGTGAAGGCTGTGATATCCAGCCAGCCCTGGATCACTCCCTCTTTAAGCACTGACTGACGTGCGGCTTCGAAACGTTCAGTGGATTGAAGGGATTCAGCGTCACTTCCGGTCAACTTCGCCACGACACGCTCTAAGGCGCCTGTGGAGCTCCCGATCAGAATTGCGTCTCCGGCAAGACCGAATGTCACGGAAAGGTTCTTGGGACCGGCAGTCAATCGGCTTTTTGGCGCGTCGTCCTCGTCCTCATCGTCGTCTGCGGAGCTCGGAGCTGCCGTGCCCGTATTCGAGAGTTTCTGCAAGTCCTCAGGCGTTAGCACGAGGGTTTGAAACTCCAACTGACGGATCTTGGTTGATTGAACGGTCTTATTGGCGGCTCGGAGTCGCTTGGCGGTGTCGACGATCAACGCTTTGGCGGTTGCCGAGCGGTCGCCGGTATCCACGATCAGGACCCAGGGGGGCAACGATCCGTTATTGGGCTGCCAACCGGCGCGAATCGACGCCAGTGTGATTTGGCCCCTGGCTACCGACGTGTAATCGGCCAATTTGATACCCAATTGTTGCTCGTAGCGGGTGATCACCTCCTGGCGAAACCGTTCCTCCAGTTTGGATCGAAACGACTGCATGCTGGGATTCGCCCAGAGACGTCCCAGGTTATTGGATTTCCATGCCGCTTCAGCCTTCTGCCAGTCCGTCGTGCTGACAAATCCAATGGTGTCGGAGGGCAATAGTTGGCCGACCAGGGGAATGGCCGACGCGCAGTGGAATTGAAATGCCGTCCATACTAGCAGTAGACGAGAATAAGCTTTCATGAGTGGTCGAGGTTCTTCAAAACGTATTGTGCTAGGTTCAATCTGATCCGAAGGGTTGTGTCCCCTAATGTCAAAGCCGAGTGAGCCGACCGCAGGCTTCGAAACGACGTGCTAAACCCGCTTATTGTTGCGGCTCCAGCTACCCGAAGCTCATTGCGTGCTGTCAGCGGCCATCGGTTCTCAATCGGCTGGGTGGTTCCAAATATCTGAAAGCGTTGTTTGGGTTCTCGTTATCGTACGCGAAGGCGTCGCGATGTTCCCAAAACCACTTCACCTGTTCGATAGGAATGGCAAAGCCAAGCCCTTCTCCCAGCGTAATCTTCATGTTCGTGACACCGACCACTTCGCCGCGCAGATTAAACAACGGTCCACCGGAGTTGCCGGGATTGATTTGGGCTGAGGTCTGTAGGTACAAATCCCCCCCCATCTGCCGAGCCTTCGTGCTGACGATCCCTTCCGTTACGGTCCGTTCCAGTCCCAGCGGACTCCCAATGGCAAAGACTCGTTCACCGACTTGTAGCAAATCGCTGCTGCCAAAAAGAGTCCGGACAAATCGTGGAGAATCCTTGTCGTCCACTTTTAGAAGCGCGAGATCGGCGAATTTGTTCATGGCCACGATCCGCACGTCTTTGTAACTCTTGCGCTCCAACTGGCCCTTGAGTTGGTGATAAACTTCGACGGAGATTTTGGTTTCGCCTTCTATTACATGGAAGTTGGTGATCAGGTGACCTTCGTCGGTCAAGAAGAAGCCAGAACCCAGACCACCTGGGGTGCGTACTTGCACGACGCCTTCCCCTAACTCTTCTACCAACTCACGCACGCTTTTTTCGGGCCGCGCCGTAATCGCAGTGGCAAACAATGCGGCACTGACTTGGTTGGTCACCGCAGGAGCCTGCGCAAAACCTGCCCCGGTGGCATCCGTCGAAGATCGTTGAATGCGAACGATCTCTTTCCGAGGAATCGTCAATACCGTGTAACCGACATCCACCAGGACCAATTCTGGCTTTTCCGCAAGGATCCTGCCGGACACAGATGCTTGATCGGGAAGATGAAGCATGTCGAAGCCCATCAACGGCAGGGATACGATGGTCCAAGCTAACATCCAGCGTTTCAGCATGGCCCAACCATAAATAGGAGGCGGGGAATGTCGAATGAGGATTCAACGGAGAACCGAGTATTCAGCTTGTTTCGACATCAGGACTCCGGCTTTCTTCAGTGCATTCGTGTTACCCGAAATCTCCATTGTCGTGCCTATGTACAATGAAGCGGCCAATGTACGACCCTTGGCGCGTGAAATTGCGTCGATCTTTGCCAAGGAATCCCGGCCGTGGGAGTTGGTGCTGGTGGACGATGCGAGCGTGGACACGACTTGGAAGGAGATACAGGCGGTCCAGGGTGAAGATCCACGAGTTCGCGGCCTTCGCCACACCCAAAACCGTGGACAAAGCGCTGCGGTATGGACAGGTATTCAGGGGACGTCGGCACCGTTCCTTTGCACGCTCGATGGCGATCTCCAAAACGATCCAGCCGAGTTGCCAAGGATGCTCGCACTTTTATCGGAGGTCGATTTTGTCTGTGGCAAACGAGTTCATCGGCAAGACTCGTTTGTAAGGAAGGTTTCATCAGGGATCGCCAAGGCAGCGCGGAACGCCGCATTGGGGTATCATTTCGCAGATACCGGATGCGCCTTGCGCGCTTTCAAGCGCAGCTCTCTTGAAGGGGTCTTCCCCTTCAATGGGTTGCATCGATTTCTGCCCATCCTAGTGGCTGGGAATGGTTCTAAGACTCGTGAAGTGCCAGTGAACCATCGGCCACGTGTCGCTGGGGTCAGCAAGTACGGCATTTGGAACCGTTTGGGGCGCGGGATTTTCGATCTCGTCGGCATGGCTTGGTACCAACGAAGGCGGCTGAATCGCGTCCCTATCGAAGACTCTAGACATTCAGTTGGGCTGTGATTTTGGGATCCCTGAATCGGTGTATGGCGGGCTGAAACGGTGGCATTCGGCTGGACCAGGAGCATATCGCCAATGGCCAAGCTGCTCGCCAGCGTCTCGAGTCGCAGGATGGAATCCGAGAAGAGAACGAACCCCGGTCTTATGGTCAAAAACCCATGCGGCCTCGCGATAATGAAACTTTTAGGAGGCCGCCGAGGCGTTCGCGGGTTTG